>Ga0256831_1000408_pt1 | contig 22211 bp, 14 predicted proteins | sample 132544metaG_FD_189087 | JGI IMG/M metagenome (GOLD analysis project Ga0256831, IMG submission 189087) | Hydrothermal vent microbial communities from Lau Basin, Pacific Ocean - 132-544 | ecosystem: Environmental > Aquatic > Marine > Hydrothermal vents | place: Pacific Ocean: Lau Basin | collected... | reverse complement strand
CACTGAAAAGCCTTGAGGAGAAAGGTTTTATTTACGTTCTGAACGGAAAACCTAAGCTCTACGTTCCCGCTTCAGTCAGGGATGCTCTCTTAGGAAGGATATACCAGATGAAGACGGAGTTTGAGAAAAGGGAAAGGTTTTTGAGAGAACTTATCGGGGAAGTAGAGGAGCTCCTCTCCCAGTTCCAGGGGAAAAAGAAGGAGGATGAAAAAGAGGTCTTTTCGTTAGAAGGGGAAAAAGCACTCATTTCAAAGGCTCTTAACACAATATCTCAGGCAAAAGAAACGGTGTGGATAGCAGGAGTTAAACCACTCTTTAAGTTTGGCTGTAGAGGAAACTTAGATAGGTATCTGCCAGCAGGAGTGGAACTTGTAGCCATAGGGAAGTTTGATACACCATGTAAAGAGGAGATAAAAAAACTTGGAGGAAAGTTCGTTGAAAAGGAGGTGGAAATACCCTACCTTCTGATCGTTGATGGGAAGAGACTCCTCCAGATATATTCTCAGGAAAAGGGGCTATACACAGAAAACCCTTTAGTTGTAGCCCCTTTCATCTCTTACTTCCAATCCCTACTTAGTTGAAGGGGCGGGCTGACTGTCTACTGTGTACCAGTTTTCATGAACGTGGATAACCTTTCCATCTTTCGTTTTAACGTCGTACTCGGTGTCTGCGTTAACCGTGTGGGTACTTGTCTGGTCACTTCCAAGAACGTACCCTAAGATTCCACCTGCAACAGCCCCGTAGATAGCGGCGTCCTTTGCCTTTGCCTTGTAGTGCTTATGGGTTGCAGCTCCTACAGCAGCACCTCCAAGAGCTCCCAGCATGGCAGCATCGGTCTTTGAGAGCTGGTTAGAGGCACAGCCCGAGAGAAAAAATCCCACTACGCTAAGTATTAGAAGAGCTCTTTTCATCGTACTTCTCCATAATCCGTTTATACTCGTCAAGAATTTTCCTCCTTATGTGGAGGTAGAGCTCCTTGCTTAAAGGGTTCACTATCGGTACAAACTCTCCCGTTCGGCTCTTTCGGGTGGGCATCTGTATAAAGTAGCCTTTGTTTGAATATAGTATCTTTATGTCTTTGATTTCCAAAATGTCATTAATCCTTATAGTTGCAACGGCCTTTACGTTTCCACCAACACCCGTTGTGTCAAAGGGATAGATCTTAACATCTGTAACCTCAAGGTTCATAACCGGCAGGCGTTCAATCTCCTTCCTGCTCATCCAATAGACACTCCTTCATCAATCTCTCTGTAGATGGAACTCCCCACCTCTCTCCACCTGTTTAAACGCCTTCTGGAGATGACCTGAAGCGGGAGATAGACCCCTTTCTCCTCGTAAATTTTCAGGGCTTCCTCCATAACAGGCTTAAGGGCAACTGTCTCATCCTCTACAAGAACAAAAACCTCAAAACCTTCAGGTTTTTCAACCACCCTTACGTCGTCGTAGTCCACTCTACTTTTCAGATTCTCTACAAACTGTTTAAGGGCTTCCTTCTTCTCTCCACAGAGTGAAAGCGAATTCCACCAGGGGGCCGGCAGCTCTTTCTCACTCTCAACGTAAACGACCACTCCTTCAGTTCCGTTGGGAAGGGAACAGGGTTCAACTGGAACGAAAACACCATCTCTGAAAATAACTTTTAGAGTTTTCACCTGACACTTCTCCCGAACATATTTTCAATAGTGGGAATTTATTGAGAGGAGGGAGAGATGGCCATATTCAGAGACAGACTACAGGCCGGTCTTGAGCTTTCAAGGAAGATGGAGCTCCCCGAAAACAGCGTAATCTTTGCCATCCCAAGGGGTGGCGTTCCGGTAGGTTATGCGATATCAAAAACAAAGAGAATCCCCTTTGACATAATTGTTGTCAGAAAACTTCCGGTTCCCTGGAATCCTGAAGCCGGTTTTGGAGCAATAACGTTAGACGGAACAGTCTATCTAAACCCTGAGTTTGAAGGCTACCTTTCCCGGAAAACCGTTGAGGAGATAGCTAAAACAGTTTTACAGGAGGTAGAAAGGAGAAACAAAGTTTACAGGGAAGGTAGAGGGTATAAAGATTTAACCGGGAAAGTAGCACTTGTTGTTGACGATGGCTTTGCCTCGGGCTATACGGCAATTGCAGCAGCAAACTTCTTAAAAAAGTTAAATCCGGCAAAAATTTACGCTGTTGCACCGGTCTGTCCGGTTCACACAAGGGAGCTCCTTGAAAACTACTACGATGGGGTTTACTGCCTGGTAGAGAGCAGGGAGCTCCCCTTTGCCGTCGCCTCCTTCTACGAGGATTTTCACGACCTGACAGACGAAGAAGTTCTAACTTACGTAGAGGAACTTAAAAGGGAAAACCTGTTCTGGCCGGAGGTGAGATGAAAACGGTAGAGATGCTGAAAATCGCAAAAGAAACCATTAAAAACTCTTACTCTCCATACTCAAATGTAAAAGTTGCTGCCGTTATGGTAGGAGAGGATGGAGTGGTAACCGGAGTAAATGTAGAAAACGCTTCTTACGGTCTCACGATCTGTGCAGAAAGAGTAACTGTGTTTAAAGCTTTATCTGAAGGGAAGAAAAATTTTTACAAAATGTTAATATATTCACCCAACGTTATGCCCTACCCGTGTGGGGCATGCAGACAGGTGCTTTCAGAGTTTTTCTCTGAAGATTTTGAGATTGTAGTAACCAACGGAAGGGAAGAGGAAACCTTTACGTTAGGGGAGCTCCTTCCCTTCAATTTCAAACTGTAAGGAGGTTTCATGGTAGAAGTTCTCCTGATTGAAGACGACGAAGACCTTGGAGATTTAACAAAAGAAAGGCTTGAAGACTACGGATTTTCTGTAGATTGGGTTTTAGATGGAAAAGAGGCCTTTAACAAACTAAAAGAAAAAAAGTACGACATCATTCTCTTAGACCTGATGCTTCCAGGTATGAGTGGACTTGACCTGTGCGAAAAGGTAAGGAAACAAACGGTAAACAGAGAAACTCCCATAATTATTCTCACCGCCCTTGGAGACGAAGAGACGAAAGTCAAAGGCCTAACCTTAGGGGCAGACGACTACGTAACAAAACCTTTCAGTATAAAAGAACTGATAGCAAGAATTGAGGCGGTTCTGAGAAGAACAGGTTACGGTAAGAAGGAAATTTTAGAGTTTGAAGGAATAGTTGAGAATAAAAAGTCAAAATCTGTAACGGTAGATGGGAAACCGATACACCTTACAAAGACGGAGCTCCAGCTTTTAGAGTTCTTCCTTGAACACCCGGAAGAGCTCTTTTCACGGGAGGAGCTCCTTGAGAAGATATGGGGAAGCGACCACAACGAAACAACGAGAACAGTAGACGTTTACATAAGCCGGCTCAGGAAAAAGTTGGGAGAAAAGGGGAAATACCTAAAAACGCTTCCGAGGCTTGGGTACAAGTTAACAAAAGAACTTTAACTACTTCTCAACAGTTAACCTATAGTGAAAAACCTTTTCCTCAGCGGGGGCAAGATGGGGAATGGTCCAAACTATGTAAGTTTTCCCATCTTTCCGCCAAACGGTAGGGGAATCTGAACCTGAAATGTACTTTGTTCCACGGGGAATAGAAACCTTTACTCTGACGTTCTTTAAAAAGAAAGGACAAACACTTCTTACTTCCACTCTACATTTTAAAACACTCCTTTTCCCCGGGCTGGAAACAGCCGAAACGGTCTCTTCTGCCCGAACACACTTCTTCTCTATTTTAATTTCAGAAGCCAATACAACAGAAGGAACTAAAAGAAATACAGATAGAACAGCCCCAAGGAGAGCTCTCATAGTCCCCCTCCGAATTAATTGTTATTAATAATAATAACCGGAAACTACCGCTACTGGCAAGCTCCCTTCAACATCACAGTATAGTAGATACTGCCTTTCTGATTTGGTTTAATAACTCTAAACTCCCCGCCAGTCAGCTTATCAACATCCACCTCTAAAGTATTACCATTTAAAATAACACCATCTGTATCAGGGCTGTCCTCTACAGAACCCAAAAACTCCTTTCCCTCAATATAAAGCTTCACATCCTTACCATCATAGTTCTTCGTTACAAGGGAAACATCGTCAGATATAACGTCAGAAATAACCAGGTTAACCACATCCTGAGAACCTACGTTCTTAAAGTCTATCCTGTACTCTAAGTACTCACAGGGTTTAGCCCTGTTAGAAGTCCCGAACCCTTCGCTTCTACTTACATTTCTAACCCACTTTGAAAGCTTCAATATTCCACTTTGAGCAGCATTCACGATTACAGTATCTGTTAGAGAGTTTGTATCATCGTAAATGCTACCTGTATCACCGTTATTACCGGTGGTATTTTTCCAATCTTCAAGAACGGCAACTTCAAGTTTCTCTGTCTCTCCAGCGGCAGAAGAGGGAACCTTCGTCCTTATAACAAAACAGACACGCCCTGCCGACACAGTATCTCCACCGGTTAGTTCAAAGTAACCACCGTTTAAAGGAACAGGATTGTCGGGATTCCCATCACAGTCGCTGTCGGTGTAGACCGTATAACTCCACCCCTCTTTACTGGTAAGGAGGAGCGAAAGTTTTCCCGGAGTTGACAGGTTTACCGCATGGTTTATTGTCACAGTACTACCGGGAGAAACAACGTAGCTCTGGGGAGGCTCTACCTGAACTTTTCCCACATCACCAAAGTTGTAACCCTCCACAACATTTCCGGTAGAAACGGTCAGACTCAATCTGTTCCTTTCATCTGAACTATTCTGTGAGTTGGCATTAACGTTCGGACCTATAGAATTTCCGGTAGACACATATCCTGAAGAATCAGTTTCAACTATGTAGACCGTTTCTGAATCGTAATCTGAAGGTACCCAGAGACAGTAACTACCGGAACTATCGGTAGTGGTGGTATCAATAGGAGACGAACAGCCCGTATCTGCACAGACTCTTACAGTTACACCGTTTATTCCCTTCTCTGTTGAAGATTCAAATACGGCATCGTTGGCATCCGACGATGATGAAGAGCCATCTCCTCTGTCGTTAAAAACGTAACCGCAGACCTTCTCACCGTGGTAGTTGCCGAAGTTTACGCCTGAAACGTTGGAGGAAACGGAAATGTTCTGACTGAGACCCGTAGTAGGAATCCAGCCGGAGGGAGCTCCCTCAGAACAGGAATCATCGTCGTCTGAAGATTCAACTACAGTATAGTTCCCCCCCTGAACACCGGTAAACTGGTAGTAACCGGTATCTGAATCGGGAGTGGTAACCTGAACAGCGTTACCGTTTTGACAGAGCTTCACGTAAACATTAACCCCACCGCCCAGGCCGCCTTCGGAGCTCTCTTTGTTTGAGGAGTGGTTTGCATCGTTATAAACGTAACCTGAAACCGTATAACCACCCTGCTGTGAAGAAACGGTAGTGTCTGAAGAAAATTCAGATGTATTCCCATCGCTATCTGTAGCAGTTCCTGTAATTTCATCACCTACAGAGATATCCTTACCAGAAACGTCTATATCACAGCTGAACGTCCCATCATCATCTGTGGTACAGTTTCCAAGGTACCAGTGGCCCTCACCGTGGGGAACGCTCTTTCCATCGCCCTCAAAAACTTCACCGTTGTTGTTGCCGTCATCATCGGCCTTATAAACTTCTACCGTCATCGTTCCCTGAATTTTTGAATTTTCAGTTCCAACGTATCCTTCAACGTGAAGCGTATCTCCTTCAAGAACAGCAACCGTAAAAATCGGATAGTCAAGACCTTCGTTCTGTTGATTGCTCTCTTTTCTGCCGTCGTTGGGGGTTACACCATCTCCGTTAGGATTAACACTACCTGAAGTTCCATCCACATGGGTCTGATCAAGATCTATAGAGATACCACCGTTGTTGTAAAAAACGTTCTGCGTAATCGTGTTCTGTTTGGAAGGTGTACTGCTATTTACTGCAACAACCACAACTCCACTGCCCGGGTTATCGTGAATAACGTTTTTCTCAACAAGGCTTCCACTACCAAAGAGCCTTATACCTCCAAGCTCTGTAGTGTTAAGGTTCCCATCTCCGCAGACGTCACCGTTCTCATTCCCCCTCCCAGACTCAACAATGGTATTATCTGAGATTGTGAAGGCGCCGGGAGCTCCCCAGCTCTCAACACCATAAGCGGCAGACTTCTCTATATAGTTATTTTCCACAACCACTGAATCTCTATCTCTCACAAAAGGCGAATCCTGAATAAACTCAAAACTTATCCCATCTGCACACTGAGCCCTCCTGCCCGTTCTGGAGATGTAGTTTTTCTCTACACGTCCTAATCCTTGAAAACTTATACCTGTATCAGATTCTCCAGCTATATAGTTATGGTTAATATCAACATCAGAACCCTCTCTTATAGTGACTCCTATCATAGCTGCTTCATCATCTTCAGGTAACGTACCATCGGCTTTCGGCCCCAAAAAGCAATCTGAAACAGTGGTGTTATTTCCAGAAAGAATATTTACAGCACTGGGGTAATTAGTAGTATCCCAACCAGTGTTATAAACAGAAACCCTCTTAATCTCTACGTTTGAAGCATCAACAACAAAAACGCTACCCTTTGAATTACCGTTAATCTCAAGTTCTGGCTTCTCATAAGGGGAAAGCGAAGTCTGATCTACTCCAACAGTTCCCGGAGCCGAAACAGAACCGGTGTTGGTATCCCTGATAGTAGTACCGTCCTGATAGCTATAAGCTGTTCCATCCACCGTTGTTCCAGAATCTTTTATAGGAGGAAGTGCATAGAGGTTATCAGAATCACTTACTAAATTAAGGACAACCGTCCACCAGTTCCCCGAGTTTTCAGGAACGGCTGGAACAAAGTGCATGTAATTGGAGCCGCTTATAGCATTTGCGTTTTGGATAAACTGCCTCAAACAACCCTGACAAGATCTGCCATTGCCAGAATCATCGTCTCGGTCATTAACGTTTGTAACAACGTTAAAGCTAAAACCAAAATCCACTCCGGTTAGATTGTCAAGCCCTAAATGTATCAGCGCCTTGTGTTCAGCGCTATCCAGATCCGAAGCATCATCGCTCCTGTCTCCGTAGGCACCTCCAAAACAGACGTGAGAACCGGAAACCTCTTCAGGATCGGTTGAACTGTCGGCATCAGTATCACAGAGTCCTTTAGCGTCACTATCTCCGTTGGAAGGAGCGTTTACGTAGGTCTGCTCTGCCCAAACATCACCCTGAGTATAACCGCTGTTCAAACCTTCAACGGGGGAAACTGCTTTTGAATCAACGACAACGTAGTAATCGTCGGTGTTGAGGTTGGCAAAGTAGTAATAACCGTTACTATCCGTTGTCGTTTCCCCTATAAGATCTCCTCCCTTTGAAAACAGCTTCACTTTAACGCCTTCAACAGGCTCTTTATCGTCCATCTTCCCATCACCGTTGGGATCTTCGTAAACGTGACCCGCAAACCCTGTGACCTTCAGATCATAAATGGCAAGGGCAGATACAATAACCAGGTCCTGTCCTGTAGAGAAAGCCCAGTTGAGAGAAGTGTCTCCGGGATTAACGTACTGAGAAGCGTCAACAGAGTCTATATCAACACCGTAAGTGTTGTTTTCCGGAATTGCAGTTGAGTCAGAGTCAAACAGGTTTTCTCCGGCTGCATTTCCATTAATTTTCAGCTCCTCATTGTTACTGAGGTCTGGATCCCCCTCCCATACAACGCTCAAAACCTTTAAACTTGGATTGTTAGCGGCAATAAACCCGGTAAGATCTTTGGAAAACGAGTCATTGTGGACAATCTTAAATCCTTCATAAAGGTGAATATACTTCATATCGGTTGAGTTTGATTCTTTATAAATGACAATTAGAGACCATCCACCAAGAACCGTGCAGTAGTCTTTCCACGGACTTCCGGTATTTATCGTTAAATCTGTAAGGGTATAAGTTCCAGAACCGTAGGATTTGACAAGATCTGTAACGTCTGCGTAACAACCGTAGAAAGAGAGACCATCCACTCCGGAATACTCAGATAGGTGACAGTTAGAAGAAGTTACCTGGTTCCCGTTGAGGGTTACTGTATCATCAATCTCACTGTCTGAAGCTGCCCAGAAGAGGAAGGCTTTTTCAACCTGAGCACCAGCAGGGAGACTGAGCTGAGCAGTAGAAGAGTCGGTAACAGCAGTACAGTCTTCATCGTTAGGTTTAGTTCTGAAAGTACCTCCTGTGGCAACAAGTTCAAAGGGTCCAGAAATACTGTATATAGACGTTAAATCACCATTGTTATTGCTATCATCATCGTCATCTGCCAGAGAAAGGGAAAAACAGAGGAAGAGAGAAGCCATAATTAAAACTAAAGAAACTGAAACTATTTTAAAGAGGTTTCTGATATTCAACATGTGGTCTCCCCTCATTATACTTCTCTTCTTTTCCAATTCTCACTGTAAATTCGTACAACTTTCCAGAACTTTCTCCTTTAAAGTAGAATCTAACCTTGAAAGGTGGAATTCCCTTAATAAGTATTTCCCTCTTCTCTCCATACTGCCACTCTTTTCCCCCCGGGAAAATTACATGAACACCTCACGGTTTATAAACGCTCTGAAATATTAAAGGCTCTTTTAGATCATTTATTAGAGTAACTTTTATTTCTGCTCTACCTGAAAAGGGATACTTGATGGTAATACTCTTACTTGATAGAGGAAGTCCGAAGGCATTAACGCTTAGTAGAAAAATTACAAATAGAGGTAGTATTAACTTTTTAATCTGCATAGCGGGTTCTCCTGCTAAGAAGTCTATCCAGTTTTTTAAATGTGTTTTCATCAAACTTAACTCTGAACTTCATGTAGAAACCTTTAGCCCAGTAGTTGGCGTCCTCAAAGTCCCTATCGTAAAAACCTGAAAAGTTGTAACCTACAGAAACCCAGAAATTCTTTACAACTCTTACGCCTACTTCCGGTCCCCAGCTTAGAAGGTAGCTGCTCGTATTAACGTTCCTCATAATTCCGGCGTGGAAGTTCACATCAAATCTATCGGTTAAGTCGTAAGTGACTCTTCCCCTTAGAAGATCTGTAAGAGAGGTGCCCACAGACTCAACATCTTCGTATTTCAGTGCATACTCTCCCATAAAAGTCAACCTGGAAGTTGGCTGATAGTTAATATGAGTGGAGAGAATTGCCTTTTTCGTTACCTCATCTTTATCCGAGAGTTTTAACCTGAGTTTTAAGAGCCAGTTCAGTTTATCGTTAAACATGGGCCGCCTGGCAAGCCCAAAAAGGAGATCGTGCTCTTTATAGGATGAAATAAAGAAACGGTCTCGGAGAAACAGTGTGTAATCTTTACCTACCTTAAAAATTCCACCAGCCCTCAGGAGGTGTTCCGTTTTAACGTTTCCAAACCTTATCTCGTAATCACCAGAAAGCAGGTATTTCTCGCTCTGTCTGTAAGTTCCCCTAAACCTTAAAGCGGTATAGTCGGAGCTCCCCTCCCCCCTATAAGTGTGTACGTTCTCTCCTCCTAAGTCAAAGGAGAGTTTATCGCTGAACTTAAAAGTCCTGTTTAAGCCAAGGTGGGATTGAACCCTCCAGCCAGAGGCGGAATCGTCAAGGGTGTATTTGGAATAGGCCGTTGTGTTTTTATCAAGCTTTGAATTGAGGCCGAAAGTTGTAAGGCTTTCATCTCTATCTTCAAGTTCTCTGTATTCCGACTGAAGGTAAGCAGTAAGATTGGGATTTAAACGGTAAGAGACTTTACCAACGGTTCTATTGGGGTAGTAAGTAGAGTTGTTCCTGCCTGAGAATGACTGTTCTCGCCTTAAGGAGAGAGAGAGCTTATCGGTTACGTTCCAGTGGAGCTCCCCGATTCCCTGAAGGTAGGAATCTGTTGCATCTTCCCTCTCCTCTCTATTCCACCTTAAACCGGCTCCAAGGGAAATCCTTTCTGTAAATAGGTAGGTTCCCCTTAAGTCTGCCTCCTTTCGGTCTGTACCGCTCCTGCTTTCAAAGGTTCCCGAAGAAGAGAGTTTAAACCTCTTCCAGTCTTTTGAAAACCGGTAGCCGTACGTTCTGTAAGACTCTTCAACTGTATCCGAAGAGGGATTCTGGAAACCGCCGGTAACCTTTTTAAAGAACAGTTTCCAGGAAGTTCCCGACAGGTTATAGCCAGCCTCAAGTCTGTAAGCCTTTCCAGAAGTAGGAGCGAGATTATCGCTTTCAAACCCAAGGGACCTGGCATACTCTCCCAGAACTTTTACAGGTCCTCTGTTATAGTAAAAGTCCGCTCCAAGGAGTTTTCTGTCTCTGACAGGGTGTTCTTCTTTAACGGAGAAAAGGCCAAACCTGACACCCTTTATCCACTTCTCAGTCCTTAGGCCGTAAAAGTACTCTTCTTTCGGTAAAGACTTAGTTTCATACCTAACAATCAGATACTCAGGGTTCAGGTTTTCGTCAAACTCAGGTAAAGGCTCCTTTAAAACGATAAAGCCTTCTGTATAGTTAATCTCATAATCTGTAAATCTGTTAAGTTCTCTCCTTTCAAGAACAACCTGAGGGTTATACCTGTCTCTTATCTCTATCCATACCTTCTCAGAAAAAGGCTCAACAGAACCTTTTAAGAAGAACGGACCAGAAGTTCCCCTACCTTTAAACTCCTCTCTAACAATATCCTGATCATTCTTTGTTACAAATGCCCTTATTCTATAGTTTTTTCTCTTCTCAAGGTTAAGAAGAATACCGTTAAAAGTCCTATTGTATCTGTTGTAATCAAACTCCTCTCCAAAATCGGTTCTAAAGTCTCCAAAGAGGCCGTAAGAAAGACCCTTTTCTACCCTTAAAAAGAGATGTCTTTTACTCTTCGCCTCAAAATACTGCTCTGAATCATCGCCATAAACCGGATAAAATTCCCCCTCTTCCGTTGAGGGGGTATTCTGCTGTAAGAGAACATCATCCGGCCTTTTCGTATCGTAGCGAAGAGTAACAACAAAATCTTTCAAACTTCCCTTGGCAAAAACGGCTCCCCTGCCCCTTACATGAGTTCCGCTTTTTGAATGGTCAAAGGGCATATCTTCCATCTTTGAAGGAGAATTATGGGTAGAGGAAACTCCCAGATCCCCTTCAAGTTCACCGACAACTATCCAGGGCCTCTTTTCAGGATAGAACTGAAGTGTGAAGTCTCTACTAATCCCTCCGTAGGTTACAGTTATTTTCCTTTCTTCTATACTCTTTGCCGGTGAAAGTTTTAGAACAGCCCGACCATTTACAAGCTGAACACGTAAAGGATGATTCTGAAATTCCTCAAATCTTCCAGTTGAATAGTCAAAAATATCCCCTTTATCAACAGTAACGGTGATATAGGTATTCTCTTTTGCTGGATTTCCGTTTTTATCATAAGCTTCTACTACTACATAAGCATAGCTTCTACCGTCTGCAACAGGTTTTTTAGGAAAAACCTTGAATTTAAAGTCTGAAATATCAGAGGAAACTGTGATTTTCCTCTCTTCAACCACTTCTCCATTAATAACTAATCTTAGATCGTTAATCCCTTCTTTTAATGGAACGCCGTAATATTTAAGGAGAATTATTTGACGGGCCCTATCTACTCCCTTTTCAGCCCTAAATTTTTTAGGTATTTCCTTTCCATTAAGAAGAATAAGGTATTTGCTTCTAATAGGAACGGAAACGTAAATCTCTGTCACGGGCTGAGGAACAACAACATCGGAAGAAGGAAATAGTATACTTGCCCCAATTTTATGCGCTTTTTTCCCTTTTATTTGTTTGGAAATCCGTTGAAATTCTGTTTTGCCTGAAAGTTCTTTAACAAAATCACCATCTTTACTGAAAGTTAAAGTACTTCCATTTTCTGTTCTCGCAAGAATCGCAGATTTTATCTTTTCACTCTTTTCAGGAGAGGTAAAACGAATTTCCAAAGTAAAACTACCATTAGGTTTCAAAGAACCTACAGGGATGAAGAGGAGCTCCCCTTTTCTTTGAGGAACAACCGGCTTTCCATTGATCAACGGCGTTCCTGCCACAATTCTTGAATCTTGAGGCAGTTTTAAAACAACCTTTACATCTTTTAAACTTACCGGATAAAGCTCCTTTACGTTCAACCTGTAAGTTGTGAGATAACCTTTCAAAAAGGGAACAGACTTTATTGAAGCTCCAAAAGGAGAAACCGTTTTTCTGACGACTTTAGGAGCAAACGCTTTTACACTTACCTCGGCACGTCTATTCTGAAGGGTTCCGGGATAAGAAGAGGTAACGTTCCTGACTTTAGGCTCTAAAGCTCCATGGCCTTCAACCTGAAATACAATTTCTGGATGCCGAAAGAGATCACACCTGTAACCGTCACCGGACCTAACTTTCACAGGCCCAGTTCTGTTCTCTGGATGGAAACTAAGTTTAGTAACTCTCTCAGAACGGCTTACTACCCTTGATGGATCAGTCTTTACAATTCTGTATCCTTCAATTCCGCTCTCTCTAAGGAGCTCTTTTTCAGCCTTTGTAAGAGCCCTTTTCTTCTTCAGAAATACTCTTACCGAGAGTTCTCCATTTTCTTTTCTATAGAAAAATGCTTTCTCTTTAAGCTTTTTGGGTAAAGAATTGAAGTAAGAATGAGCAATTTCTTCGTTTGAAGTTGATATAAGTTCCGCACTATAAAAATGAGAAACTTCCTTCGCCTGAGCTTGAGAAGAGACCCCACCGGCAACAACGGAAGCAAAAAGCAGGAAACTTCTAAATTCCCCCTTTCTTAGCATCTTTTATTCCTTAAAGTCAATTTTTACTTTTCTGGTATCAATTAAAAGTTCTCTCAAAAAGTGCTCTACAGCTTTAGCACGTTTTAAAGAAAGCTCTTTATTGTTCCTATAGCGCCGGCTACTTTTACTTACTCTAACACTGTCGGTATGGCCTACAATTCTTATAAATATCTGCTTGTAGTCGTTCTTCCTCAGGAAATCTGCAAGAGCTTTTAAAGATTTTTTCGCATCCTCAGAGAGTCTATAACTGCCAAAATCAAAGTAAACCTGTATCTCATAAGTTTTTGGAGATTTAACAGAGAATATAACGGGAATTGCCGCCGTAACCTTTTGAGCTTTTCCATCGTAAGGTTTTAAGCTATAGTAAACTACAGACTTTACGTCTGTCTCTTTAGAAACAGGTTTTGAAAGCCATGTAAGACAAACCGTTTCTTTCGGCTCTACAACGGGTAGGTACCAGGAAAAGTTATTTTCCTTTATTTGAGGGTCTTTGAAGGGAGCTCCGTTCAACTTAACAGTTCCCCTCTCTGGAAGGAATGGTGAGATTTCGGTTAGTTTTACTTCGTAGAGAGGCGAACTAACACCATTTTTTAAACAGAAACAGTGCTTTAACATTAGAGTTTGATCTTTTGGATCAACAAGTACAGCAGCAATTCCCCTCTCTACACTTACCTTTCCAGAAACAGCTCTCTCAACACTGATTGAAGACTTTACTTTAGCCGGTAGAGGTATAAGCCTGAAGTTTGCCTTAAAGAGCTCCCCTGGAAAGAGATCAACAAACAGCGAATTGGGATCTCCAGCGTTTCTGTTTCCCGTAATGGCCAGAACTGTATTGGGTGGAATAGTAGTTTTATCTACTTTTAAAACGTGAGTTCCTGCCCTAACATTGTCAAAGTGGTACTTTCCTTCAGAATCCGTAACAACAAACCGTCCATCTTCCATGTAGATCTTTACACCGCCAACTCCAGGTTCCCCCTCATCCAGAATCCCGTTTTTATTGTTATCCAAGAATACCCTACCGATAATGTAACCCCTGCTGGTAAAAACACCCGGAACTATATTAACGTACGCATAAGCCTCGTTTGATGAAACAGAAATCTCTTTAGAAGAATCTATCCATCCGGAAGCTCTGGCTGTATTTTTCCTCTTTCCTTCTTTCGCTCCTGGAGTGACGTAAGTGTAAAAAGTTACCTCTCTACTCTCCCCAGCCTTAAGCTTTCCAAGGTTCCACGTGAGAGAACCACCTGAAGAGGAGATAGAAGGATCCTTAAATTTTTCTCCATCAACTTTCGTAGTTCCCCCCTTATACCTGAAACCACGGGGAAGATAGTCGTAAACTCTTACACCGTAAACATCAAAACTGTTAGGGTTCTTAACTTCTATACTCCATTTAACAAGATCTCCGTAGTATGCCGTAGAAGAAGAAACAGATTTTTTGACCTCTAATTGTTTAAAACCCTTCGGCATCAGAGGAATCCTTAAAGCAACAGCCCCCGGGAAAGAGTAATCCACGTAGAATTTCTGACCGGTGTATGGTTTTCCACTGTAAGGAGACCATACAGAGTCCTTTTTCAGGTAAACAGGTCTATACTTATCTTTTAACTTCTTATCTGAGGCAGGATAGTTACAGTTATAGTCAACAGTTATAAAGTACCAGCCCACATCAGAACTGGTAAAGTTTGCTATCTGAAATGCAAAATCTCCATCACCTAAACCTACAGAATTACCGTTAACATCAGTGGGGCCTGAAACCTGAGGGTTCTCCTGTTTGGTGGCTCCATCCGGGTAAAAGTCAAGCCTTGAAGGATCAACAAGGGTATAAGAGGAACACGAACTATCTGAACACTTATAGAAACGGACACAGGCTCCATCAATTCGCTTGCCAGTAACAGCATCATAAACGTACCCAGCAGGGTCTAAGGGAAGCTTTAAAACCCTTGTTCCATCGCTATTTACAACCGCCTTTATAACTGCAGATTTATCCGAACAGTCAACCCTCTCCATCTGCCAGTTCCAGCAGGCCGAATCCCCGGGTTTGTCAACGGCATTCAGAAACCTCTTCTCTATGGGCGGAGACAGGTAGTAGAACTGGCCGTTGTCTTGTTTTTTTAAGGTTATTCTGTAGATGTAACCGCTCCTCATCCAGGAGTAGAGAGAGAGGGGAGCTCCAGAACTATCCAGGGAAATAAAACCAGAACCATCAGTTATAAAAACTTTCTTTCTTACCAACTTCCCATTGGGAGCATACTCGTAAGCAATTACTCTCCGGTTCTTTACAACTTGATCAGATAGACCACCAATAGAAACTACCTTTGCTTTTAAAACAACCTCTACTTTTTCAACGTTCTCTGCCTTATCGTAGGTATAGTCGTAAATGTCAGGATCTATAGATGAAATCCCTTTAATAGCTACTAAGAACGAGTTTTGGCTATAGTTAGGAGGGATAAAAACCTTTGTGTAGAAAACCTTTCTACCTCCCGGTGGGATCGGGCCCGTATCAGGAAGTCCGTCACCATCGGAGTCTGTTAAAACTCTACCGCTGGTATCGTAGAACTTAACGGTAAGGCCTGATAGGTTCTGAGAGAGAGACTTATCAACCGTCAAATTTACAACATCCGTCCTACTTCCTAAATTCCACGCTTCATTCTTGAAAACAGCCCAGCTATCCGTAGAAATCCCTTTAATAATTGTTAAATCATCCTGATCATCAGGTTTACCACTTCCAGAATAACCAATCCCATCATCAGTATCATCAACAATAACCTTAATAAGTGGCTCTACATTTACAACAGCTGTATTAGATTCAGCAAATTTTCTCTTTCCATTAGAGGAGTAGAGGCCATAAGCTTTATTTTTCAAAACCGTTCCTGAAAAAGAGGAACTTAGATATCCATCAATCGTAAATTTCCCAAATTCAGAAGCCGAGAACTCAGCATTCTCAGGCGAAAGGAGACCAACATACTTTAAACTACCACTTATATCACTAATAGTCCGCTTCCAGTAAGAATCTCTGGTTCCTTTATAAACAACAACCCAGTTAAACAGATTTGTGTAAAGGTTCTTGAAAATAAAACCATTAGGTAGAGCATCAAAAACTAAAATTCCCCTTCTCTCTTCTGGAGAACCATCATTATCAAAATCAGTAAATAATTTTGCTCCTTTTATATCCTTACTACCGGTATTTTCAAAACTTACAGTGTAAGAGAATCTTTCTCCTGGCTTAACTTTAGACATGTTGGAATACTTCTTAATTGTTAAAAAGCCCCCCTCAGAAATCACAACAGAATAAAGATTGTTTGAGTCCTCTTTTGTTTTATCTCCTAAAGATCTACCGATTATTTGAAGGTCTATTCTCCCTTTTAAAATATCAACGGGTACCTTTCCTCTTAAAACAAGTGATACAACCTGCCCAGGTTGCAAAGTATCAGTTTCAGAAATCGGTTTTTCGCCTATATCAACTTTTCCATTTCCGTTTTCATCGTAAAATATCTGACAATTTTTTAAATCACCACTATCTCCTGAAAGATTTTCCACAGCAACAGTAAAACGGTCTTTCCCATTGCCTGTGTTCTCTAAAAGAAATGGAAATTCAACAAAGCTTCCGGGTGAAGAGTCCAACTCTAATTTATTTGGTTCAATTAGAACTCCATAAACCTGGGCCACTACAGTTTCAACCGTGTTTGAAAGCTGAGTGTACCTGTTACCATCCGGAGAAACATAGGTACAGATGGCTGTATTTGATATAACAGTTCCGCTCTTAGAAATAGCCCAACTCTCATTGAGAAGAACACCTACTAAGACAAAACAGATTAGTAAAAACCTTCTTACCACTATTTACCCTCAACAAGTTGGACTAAAAAGGGGGAGAAGAGACTCTCCCCCAAAAGTGAAACCAGAAAAATCACTGAATTTTGACTTTGAATATCACACAACCACTCTCGTTAGGTGCAACCTTTCCGCCTTTTGTAGCGTCTGCACCTGTTCCAACCCTAAACCTTACGAGATTATTGGCGGCATCGTACTCGGCCTGGTCATCACCGGGAGCATCTGTAAGGTTCGTATCGCAGGTTCCGTCACAGTTTGTATCAAGGCAGAGAGAACCTGGAACGTAGGTTGTGTGGTCTGGAATTGGGTCGGTGATTATGACGTTGAGGGCGTCTTTATCACCAATGTTCTTGTACTCAACGTGGTAAACGATGGTATCGCACGGGCCTGGAACTATGCCGTCGGGAGTTGTTGTGCAGGCACCTGAACTGTTAATACCACCCGTATCAAGCTCTTCCTTAGTTTTTGTGAGCTGGAGGTAACCGGAGATAATTGTAGTTGTATCAACTGCCTCGTCGGTACAGTCTGGCGTGTTATCTCCATTGATATCAGACTCTGCTTTAACTGTTAAGTTCTCAACGTAACCGGAAGCAACGTCACTGGGTGCATTGACTTTTACGTAAAAGGTCTTCTGCTCACCTGGAGTAAGTGTAACGGTATAGGTGGTTCCAACAGGGTTCTTGTTCTCATCAAGTATTGTGTAAGAGAGCTGCTTGTTGGTTGTATCAAGGGTTATTGTAACTGTTGCATCTGTATTACCGGCATTCTTTACCACATGCTGATAGGTAGTCGTTCCAGATGGTGGTAATTGATCAGAGTGGTCGGGTGAAACAGAAACTCCACAAACTTCGTTAACCTTCAGGTATGCGTCAATACTGTCTGTAACTCCTGAATTCTGAGAAGTTGAATTAACAACTACGTTGTAATCTCCCGGAGGCGTATTGTCGGTTGTTGTTACCTCAAGGACAACGCAGATATCTTCAGAAACTCTTTCACCGGCAGCGTGGTCTTTTGTCAGATTTCCAGCAAGAGTAATAGTTCCAGCATTAGCATCAACAGATTGGACTTTAACCTTCTCGGCATGGTCTGTACCAGCTCCAACAATTACAGTATCACCGGCTGAGAAGTTGGCAACGTTGTAAACGGAAAGTGTATTTGTTCCTGCTGCAGCAGCAGACTTAAGAAGTGTTCCACCAAGAAGAGGTGTGTTTGTAATCACTTGGCCATCTGAAGGATCACCATCACAGTTGGGGTCTGTCATAAACTGAACTTTAGAGTCTGAAAGCTCAGAAGGCAGTGTTGCTGAAAGGTTGTACTGGTCTGAAGAAGCACCGGTGTTAGCCACTTCAAGGGGATAAACCGCTGTTTCTCCCGGGTTAACAATATCCACAACTCCGTTGTGTCCATTATCTCCGGGCAGTACGTCGTCGGAGTCGTTTGTTCCGTCTGTGTTACCGTCGGAAGCGTTGTTTACATCGTCTCCAACCGTACCGGCTTTACCAAGGTCTACACCGGCCTGAACAACGTTCTGAACGGTATCACGAGACTTATCCTGCTCGGAAGGATTGTTCTTTGAGGTAGCAACCACATCTACGTAACCACCAGAGGTTGCGTTTGCCGGAATGTAGACCTTAACAATGAAATCTTTCTTAGACTGACCGGGAACGGTTCCAAGGTCTACTTTACCGTCTCCGTCGGTATCTATAAGCTTGGCTGTTCCGTCTGCGTTCCAGAACTCAACTATCCATCCCTGAGGAACGTTCTCTGCCGAGAGCTCTATAACGTCATCGGAACTGGATCTGTTAGCTGCAGAGTGTTTAAACTCAACCCAGCTTCCAGCAGGAGCCTGAGCTACAGTGTTGTCATCTTGCCAGTTATTTCCGCTATCCTTTTCTACCTGATCCCAGGAAGCGACTTGCTGGCTTACAGCAATATCAGCAGCTGCAGTTGGAGGAATCTTGGTATGGACATCGTTAGTATCAACTTCCTCATCAGTTCCATCAGACTTGGCATAGTCAATAATGGCCTCGTTATCTACGCTGAGGTCAGGGTCATCAAAAGGAGAGTCAACTGTGACCTGGAATTCAAGGTAGCCTTCCTGGTCTGAATCAAGAACGTTCTCTTTAACGTTGTCTGTTGGATTGCTGTCTGGAATGAAGAATCCTACATACTTAACACCGTTAGGTACTTTATCCTCAGATTTGTACCAGTTCTGGCCATCGCTTGAGTAGACCGGGTAACCGTTGGAAGGAGCTCCCGTTGCAGAACCTGACTTATAGGTTGCTCCTTTTGGAATCTGGTCTTTAATGATGATACCTTCAACGTCCTGCTCACTGTTGTCTATGTTACCGTCATCGTTAAGGTCCACTTTCAGACCATCAACAGACTTAGCTGCCTTAAGACCCACGTTTTTGAAGGTTACACGGTAGGTAAGCACATCGCCTGGTTTAGCCTGAGTCTTGTCAACCGACTTGGTTGCCTGAATTAGAGCATCGCTGATTACAGTTACAGAAGCATCCTGGTCAGAGGCACAGGAAGAGTTGTCCGGATTTTCAACGTGGAGCTTAAATTGGTCTTTATCTCCAACGTTTGCCCCAGGATCTACAGAAACTGCTACAACGATGTGCTTCGTCTCTCCCATACCGAGAGTAACAGACGAAACTTCTTGTTCACCAGGGTCAACAAGACCGTTCTGGTTCTCGTCAAGGTAGATGTGCTTCGTGTAGTTGGGACCGGAGACTTCAACAGTTGAGAGGTTGAATGTGAACTGTGAGTTACCTTTGTTGGTAACTTCAAACGGTACATAAACGGTTTGTCCCGGCGTTCCCTGATAGTCTCCGCCACCGGCAGTTGTAACGGAGCAGACCGCCTCAACGGTCGTCTGGACCACGTTTGACGTGGTGGTGTACTTGTTGTTGTCTTCGTCCATGTAGACGGCAGTTGCTGCGTTACTGATCACTGTCCCTGCCGGGGTTAAAGCTCTGGCCTGAGGAGAAAATAGAGCCATACCTCCGATAAGACCCAGCAGGGGCAGCGACGAGGTTAGCAGTCTTCGGACTCGCCTTTTCCCCCACATGTTTTACTCCTTTTATTAAGGTTGTGTTTTGATGCCCCGTTTTAAAGCAGTTTTACTTAACCTGAACCCTGTACTTTAGAACCTTTGAAGTATTGGGAAGAAGCTGAGGGATCTTCCACATTACGTTTGTATACATGTCTGGCGTTGCTATTTTTTCTACCTCTTTTCCATTTTCAACCACTTTGTACTTCACAGGTTCCGGAGAAAAGGTTTTTCCCCCGTCAATAGAAAAGAGGGGATTACCGTTAGCTGAACGCTCTACGTAAACCGTTGATTTAGGAATTTGAGCCTTTATCTCCACATTCTTCAAAACGTTTTTAGATGTGTTCTTAACTGTTATCTGATACTCAATAATGTCCTTGGGATAGACTTTTTCTGGAAGGGGCTTAAGTACTTCCCTCTTCTTGCCTCCTATAATTTTATTAACAACCAAGAATCCCTTAGTTTCCAGCTTTAGAGGTTGAGAAGCAGAGAATGCAGAAGATGTTAAAAGAGATAGAACGAAAATAACGGGTAATGCTAAGAGCAATAGGTATTTCCTCACCTTTTCCCCCTGTAAAGTTGTTTGACATCAGCAAAATTATAAACTGCTTCTTAGTAGAAAACTTTAAAAGTAATTAATTGTTATACTTACTTCTTAATTGCTTTTTTAATTCATCTAACTCTTCTCTTTTAATAGCTTCTCTTATACTACTCATTAATTTAGAATAGTAATGAAGATTATGGATCGTATTGAGAATCACGGCGTTAATCTCTCCGGAAACGTAGAGGTGGCGAAGGTAGGCACGGGTAAAGTTTCTGCAGGTGTAGCAGTCACAGTTGGGGTCTAAAGGGGTAAAGTCTCTCTTATACCTGGCCGCCTTTATGTTTATTTTTCCTTCACTTGTAAAGAGCGTTCCGTTTCTGGCGTTTCTTGTGGGCATTACGCAGTCAAACATGTCAACGCCGTTTTCCACGGCTGTAACGATATCTAAAGGGGTTCCAACTCCCATTAGGTAGCGGGGTTTGTCAAAGGGGAGCTCCGGAGCAACGAGGGCCGTTATCCTGTACATCTCCTCTTTGGGCTCTCCAACGCTTAAACCGCCTATTGCGTAGCCGTCAAAGGGGAGTTTTGTAAGGAGCTCCACGCACCTGAGCCTTAAATCCTCGTAAACACCCCCCTGAACTATTCCAAAGAGTGCCGTTTTGTCTGTCGTTCTTGCGTTTATACTCCTCTCAGCCCAGCGAACAGTCCTCTCCATTGAGTGTTTTGCGTATTCATAAGTTGCAGGGTAGGGGGTGCACTCGTCTAAAACCATTCCTATGTCAACGCCTATCCTCTCCTCAAACTCAACCACAAATTCAGGAGTGAAGAAGTGTTTTGACCCGTCTATGTGGGAGCGGAACTCAACTCCCTCCTCCGTTATTTTCATAAGTTTTCCTAAGCTGAAAACCTGAAAGCCGCCGCTGTCTGTGAGTATCAGCTCTTTCCAGCCGGTAAAGGCGTGGATCCCTCCTGCAGCCTCTATAACCTCAAGGCCGGGCCTTAGGTAAAGGTGGTAAACGTTTGAAAGGACTAAGTGGTAGCCCATTCGGGAAACCTGTTCCCAGGTAAGACCCTTAACGGCTCCGAGGGTTCCAACGGGCATAAAGCAGGGGGTTTCGGTTACTCCGTGGGTCCCTTTTAGAAGACCGAGCCTTGCCTTTCCGCAGGTTTTAAGGACTGTGAACTCCATGGCTACTTTTCCAGGCTAACCAGAGAAAATGCTCCATTTTCTGTAACGTAGCAGTCGTCTTCTATCCGAACTCCCCCAAGGCCGGGAACGTAAACGCCGGGCTCAACTGTAACAACGTTTCCCTTCCTCAGAACCTCTCTTGATTTAGAGGAGAGGGTGGGGGCTTCATGGACTTCAACTCCTATCCCGTGGCCTAAAGAGTGGACGAAGTAGTCTCCAAAGCCTTTCTTCTCAAGGAATTTTCTAACTGCTCTATCCACACTTCTGCACGATTTACCGGAGCGGAGCTCCCTTATTCCCACCTCCTGAGCCTCTCTCACAGCGTTGTAAATCTCCTTAAGCTGTGAAGGGACGTTACCGACGAGGAAGGTTCTGGTTATGTCTGAAACGTAGCCTCTGTAAACCGTTCCAAAGTCAACTATTACAACGTCTCCGTCTTTTATTTCTCTCTTTCCCGTTTCCCAGTGGGGAACAGAGGAGTTGGGGCCTGAGGCAACAATTGTAGGGAAGGCCTCTCCCTCTCCGCCGAAACGGAAGAAGGCAGAAAGGAGCTCCCTCCTGAACTCAACTTCGGTTGTTCCCGGCTTTAGAAGGTGGAGAACGCTCTTAAGGGAGAGCCCTGCTATCTGAACAGCCCTCGTTATGAGTGAAACCTCCTCTTCACTCTTAACAGCCCTGAACTCTGAGAGGAAACCCTCTTCTTCCTCAATGGAGAGGTGAGAGATCTTCCTTACGGTAGAGAGTTTAACCCTGTTCGGGTCTACTATCAAAGTCTCTATCCCTTCACCTTTCAGGAAACCGGTAAGTTTCTCCCACCCTTCCCACTTTAAAACTTTAAACCCTCTTACCTCCTTCTCTGCCCTCTCAATGTACCGGCCGTCTGTGAAGAAGTAGAAA
>Ga0256831_1000407_pt1 | contig 22218 bp, 19 predicted proteins | sample 132544metaG_FD_189087 | JGI IMG/M metagenome (GOLD analysis project Ga0256831, IMG submission 189087) | Hydrothermal vent microbial communities from Lau Basin, Pacific Ocean - 132-544 | ecosystem: Environmental > Aquatic > Marine > Hydrothermal vents | place: Pacific Ocean: Lau Basin | collected... | reverse complement strand
TTATCAAGTATAAAAATAGGTATTTTTTTTGATATAGCCAAAATTTTCTATCAAAAAAATACAAAGAAAGAGGCTGTCAAATACTTTTTGAACAGCCTCCTGGAAAAACAATGGGACTTTTCATTGAAATACATTTCAAATATTTCAGACCTGTCAAAATAGGAACTATCCGGTAAAGATTAGTTATGATTCTATTACACAACCCTTTAACGCGTCTGCTTAAATATTTATTTTACAGTTTTCTTACAATAAGTTGCCCGTTGTTATACCCTGTTACTTTAATTGCATCACCCTTTTCGATGTAGGATATTTGCGAAACGGCATCGTACTGGTCGCCGTCAATAAGTATCTTGCCGGCAGGACGAAGCTGGGTTTGAGCCGTACCTGTTTTCCCAATCATGGAACTGTACTCCTCTTCGGCTACGGTAAATCCTTCGGAAGCAAGTTGACGATTGTTGAGTGCAAAGCGGAAGGAGGGTGATTCCAGCAACCGTTTGGCCAGAAGAATGGAGACAATGATACCGATTGTCATTGAAATAACAACAAGAAAAAACGCTTTGATAAGGCTGCCAAAATCGTAATCAAGGGTTCCGGGGCCAATATGTGCAACAAGGCTGAGTGTAAGCCCTGTTGTAATTAACAGGATACCGGCAAAACCGGTTACGCCAAATCCGGGAATGGCAAAGATTTCCAACGCCAGCAAAATTAAACCCACAATAAACAGCAGAATTTCCCAATGGTTGGCCAGTCCTTCCATGTAGAGTGGTGCAAAATAGAGCAGTGCTGCAACAACAGCTGCTGCCAACGGAAAACCGATGCCCGGTGTTTGGAGTTCAAAATAGATGCCCCCGATAATAATCATAATTAAAAGGCCGCTAATCATGGGGGTAATCAAAAAGCCTGTAATTTTATCAGTAGCGGTAAGTTGTTGCTTCTCGATATCGTATTGGTTGATTCCGGCATGTTGTAGCAGCTCTTTTATGGAGCCAACTTCCGCTTCGCAAAATCCGTTTTTAATGGCTTCGGAAGGGGTAAAGGTGAGCACTTTTCCACTGTCGCTTACTCCGGCAACATAAATCGACGGGTCAACCATTGCCTGTGCAATATCGGGGTTGCGCCCGTTTACTTCAGCGGTTGAGCGCATGATAGAGCGCATGTACGATTGATATTTGTCAGGTAGTACTTCCCCCTTTTGATTGACAACCGTTGCCGCTCCCATGCTTGAGCCGGGTGCCATATATATGCTGTCGCAGGCAATGGAAATCAGTGCACCTGCCGAGGCCGCATTTTTGTTGATAAATACGTAAACGGGAATTTTTGAATCTAAAATCTTAGTACGTATGGAGTCGGCAGCATCAAGCATACCACCGTAAGTGTTCATGTTAATAAGGATGATGTCGGCATGCAGGTCGTTTGCTTCGCGAAAGGCTTTTTTTACGTGATGCCATACCGGCGGGGCAATCTCTTCACGAATGTTCATCTCGTAAACAAAAACACGCGTGGTGGAGTCTTCTGCCTGTAAACCATAGGTCGTAAACAGAGTAACAAATAGCAGAATATAGGTTAACGCTCGTTTCATTTATCAGAATTTGCTGATTTTCTCATCCTTTTAATATGTTTTCTTCGTGCGCGGCGCTCCCAATATTTACCCCAGGTAATGTTGGTCCAAATTCTTTCGTGCAGGTAGTACAAAATTAATTTTATAACCACATCGGCACTGGTAATAATGGAGGCCGTTTGCAAAACTTCATTATCAGTTTTATCTGTATATTGTTTAAATATAATAAAGCTTATTAAAAAGGTTGCCCCGGAAGCTAAAATTCTCCAGCTTATGGCCTTTGAAATACTTCGCCACGGGTTGTCTTTATTAATTGTAGTAACTTTTTCTTTTGTCATAATCCTTAATAAAAATCCTTTTTACAATAGTACAAAACAAAAAACTAATATACTACTTTAATTAAAAGTATTTACTCAGTTTTGTTAAAAATTCATTGTGTATGCTTTTGTTTGATGCCACAATTGTTTTGCCGAACAAAAAATCGTTTTTTCCTTTAAATCCGGTAACCAGCCCGCCGGCCTGTTTAACAACAAGTGCGCCTGCCGCTACATCCCAAGGGTTTAGGCCATATTCGTAAAACAGGTCGTATCGTCCTGCTGCCACATAAGCCAAATCCACGGCTGCCGAGCCAAGGCGCCTTACTCCGTGACTGGTTTTCATAAGATCCTTAAACAGTTTGAGGTAGGCATCTAACAACGAGTAGTCGTAATAGGGAAATCCGGTAGCAATAAGTGAGCTGTCAAGGTCAGGGCTTTTTGACACTGAAATTTCTCTGCCATTTAAAAATGCAGGGCTTCCTTTCCAGGCATAAAAGGCTTCTTCCAAATTTATTTCGTACACAACGCCAAGAACGATTTCATCACCGTCGGTAAGTGCAATGGATATGGAAAAAAGCGGTACACCATGGATAAAATTTGTGGTTCCGTCCAGGGGGTCAACAATCCAGTTAAAACGGCCGGCTCTTTGCAGTGCCTGGTCTTCTTCGGCAATAAAACCGGCTTCGGGTAACATTTTACTTAGTTCCTGAACCAGCATCTTTTCGGCAGTTTTGTCAACATACGAAACAAAATTATGCTCGCCTTTTACCTCCACATCTTTTTCTGAAAATTTTTGTGCCTCTTGTGTGATAAATTTTCCAACTCCGCGAGTAAGATTTACCACCTGTTTTGTTAAGATGTCAAGCTTCATGTTTGTTATTATTTGCTGTTGATTGTTTGATTTGATGATTGTTTACGCAGAATAATAAACAAAATCAACCCCGACAAAAAAAGGATGGGTGAAATAAGTTCAGCCTGCGTAACAGACATTCTTCCAATGTGATAAACATTGTTTACGCGAATCAGCTCAATTAAAAATCGTTCTGTGCCGTTAAACATCAGGTAGATGGAAAAAAGCATACCGGGAATTTTTATGCGTTTACGCAGATACCACAAAATGGCAAAGATAATAATTGCCATGGTTGTTTCGTAAACGGGAGTGGGGAAAACCCCTTGAGCCAGTTGGTAGCAATGCGGGCCGGTGCAGCCGGGTATTTTTATACCGTGGTTGATGATGTTGTGAGGATAGTTGTATGCCCATGCCCAGTCGGGAAGAAAAGAGAGCCATCCGGGTTTTTGCAGGTGGTTTACAATGCCCCAGTCGCCATCGCCGGCAACCTGACAGCCAATTCGCCCAATGCCATAAGCCAGTATAAGACCGGGTGCTGTGATGTCGCCCAATACTTTCCAGGAAATACCGTTTTTTTGACCGTAATAAATAAGTGCAATGGCTGCTGTAATCAGTCCGCCATAAAAAGTAAGACCGCTAAAGGAGAGGGTAGTGCCAATAGGGTCTTTCATAAAATCGTCAAAATTTTCGAGTTGGTCGAACAGCTTTGCTCCCACCAAACCAAAAATAACCGCGATAAAAATTATTTGCCACAAAAGGTCTTTGGGGTGAACCGTGATGGTTTTCCATTGAGGTGGTTTAATTTCTTTTCGTTTTTTATCGTAATAATTCCAGCCTGTTAATGCTACTGCGCCAAGGAAGCCAAACAGCCAGCTACCTTCGCCCGAAAAGATAAAATCCTGTGGGTCGTTGGCAAATGATGAATAGTGCGTAAAGATACCTGCCAGTTTAAACAGGATAAACAACGAAATAAGAAAAGTTGTTGTCAACTCACCCATTGTGGCAGGCTTTCCAATCTGAATTTTTTTTGTCCTGGCTTTTAAGAGGCCTTCTTTTTCTTTTCTTTCCAACTCTTTGTACAAAGTCCATCCGGAAAATAAAAAAGCCAGTGCCAGAAAAAAGCCGTAGCTCTGAATGGGAAGGTTTAGGTTGGTGCCAAACCAATCATTTATTAAGTCGCTGATTTTCGGATACATAATATTGTTGTTATTGCAAGGGTAAAAGTAGTAAAAAAGGTGCTTGAGAAGGAGAATATTGTTGCTTACATGTTTTTATTAACTTCGTCATTAAAATAATGATTCCCCATTAGCTTTTGTTACTTTTGCAAAAAAAACAGTATGAGCATAAAAGATAATCTGCTTCGATTACATAGGGAACTTCCGCCTGAAGTGAAACTAATCGCTGTTTCAAAAACCAAACCGGTTGAAGCAATTGAGGAGGCGTATGCCGCCGGACAAAAGGTGTTTGGCGAGAATAAAGCACAGGAGATGGCACTGAAATATGAACAGCTGCCTACGGATATTGAATGGCATTTTATAGGCCATATGCAAACCAATAAGGTTAAATATATTGCCCCTTTTGTAAGCCTTATTCACTCGGTTGACAGCCTTAAAGTGTTAAAAGAAATTAATAAACAGGCTGATAGAAACGATAGGGTTATCAACTGCCTGATTCAGTTTCATATAGCCGAAGAGGCTACCAAGTTTGGCCTTAACCTCGAAGAAGCGGAAGCGTTGATTAAAGCAAAAGAAGCCTATAAAAATATCAGAATTACCGGCGTAATGGGAATGGCTACTTTTACCGATGACAAAGCACAGGTGAGGAGGGAGTTTAAACAGTTACATGGCTATTTTGAGTTTTTAAAAAATAAGTATTTCACCAAAGATACTTCCTTTAAAGAACTGTCAATGGGCATGTCGGGCGATTACCCTGTTGCCGTTGATGAGGGAAGTACAATGGTGCGCATAGGAACCCTTATTTTTGGTGTAAGAAATTATACAAAGTAAAAAGCATTATATGATTGATTTTTCAGATAACATTAACCCGTCAGCATTGGTTTTCAACCATTAAACAGTAGCATACCATGATTACATACATACTTTTTATTGTAGGTTTTATCGTTTTAATTTTTGGTGCTCATAAGCTGGTTGAGGGAGCTTCGAGCCTTGGCGTTAAGGTAGGATTATCGCAGGTTGTAGTGGGCATGACCATAGTGGCTTTGGGTACTTCGCTGCCGGAACTTTTTATCAATATTTTTGCCAGTGTTAGAGGAAATACGGCCTTGGTGATTGGTAACGTGTTGGGAAGCAACATTGCCAATACCTTTTTAATTGTTGGCGTTGCAGCGGTTATCTATTCCATTAAGGTGAGTAAAAAAACTGTTTCGGTAATGATACCCGGTTCCGTTTTTGCTGCCGTGGTGTTGTTGGTGCTTGCCAATGATTCGGTATTTGGACGAGCTACGCAGGATATAGGCCGTGTTGACGGGGTGGTGCTGCTAATCTTTTTTGTGGCATTTCTTTATTACACGCTTTTTAAACCCGATAAATCGGATGTAGATGATGCTGATGTTCAGATAAAAACCATATCGATTGGTTTGTCGTTGTTATATATTATAATAGGTGTGGCAGGTCTTTATTTTGGGGGCGACTGGATTGTAAAAGGGGCAGAACAGATTTCGGTTGATCTGGGTGTTTCGCAGTCGGTAATTGGATTGACCCTTATTGCAGGTGCTACCTCATTGCCCGAACTGGTAACCTCTATTATTGCCGCTACCAAAAAAAATTCAGCCATGGCCATTGGTAATGCGGTGGGTTCCAATATTTTTAATATCTTTTTTGTGCTTGGCGTAAGTGCTGTTATCCGCCCGATACCGTTTGATGCATCACTCAATTTTGAAATAATTATGGTAATTGCTTCGGGGTTGCTATTGTGGGTATTTGTTAAATGGATTGGCAAAACCGCCAATATGATAAACAGGATTGAAGGTATTTTTCTTATAGTTGCATACCTCCTTTTTATACTTTACAGTGTCCTATTTTAGTAACTTGTAAATATTTGTTGCATGAAATCTGCCTTGATGAAGCTTTTATTTATTTTTTCTGTTCTATTTTTCTTAGTACATAACCCTGTTTCTGGAAAAACTAAAAAGAATGAAAAGGTTTCGGAGCAAACTGCTTTAAAAGGTAGTTTGAATAAAGTCTTGCTATTTCCTGTCTCTTTGAAAAACAATAAAACCGCTTACAGGGGCTTTAGGTTTCCGTATGCATGGGGAGCCGGTATAGAAGGGTTTACTTTTGAGCAAAAATATGTGGCCAATAAGCTTACGCTTCATAATGAAATTATTACCGCCTATTCCGATTCGCTTACGCAGGACATTACCGGAGGAGGCTCGCAAGTGGTGGTCAGGCCTGAAATATGGGTGTTGCCCTACTTAAATCTTTACGGACTGGTGGGTTTTGCCCATGGCTATTTGGAACCTGATATTACAGCCAATGGTATCAACCTTGAAATTCCATATCAGGACACTGTGTTCACCGTATTTGTTGATACTACGGTAGTTATTAACAAGCCTACCCGCTACAACGGTTCGGTATATGGCTTTGGAGCCACTGCCTTTTATGCCTATAACGGCTACTTTGTGGAGGTTGATTATAATTATTCGGAAGTGCACCCGCAGGGAATGGACAGTAAACTGGTTTCGCACCGGTTTAGCCCACGAATAGGTAAAGAATTTACTGTTGGAAAAGGCAACAATGCCGGAGCAATATGGTTTGGAGCATCATGGTTAGAAGATTCGCAAACATTAACGGGAGTGGTGAATGTGCGGGAGGTCGCCGGCGATTTGGCCAATTACATTGGCGAAGAAGCCATTTATACGGCAGCTATTAATCCTGTTGCAAGATGGAATGTGTCCATAGGTGGTTCCTATACAATTAATTATCACTTTAATTTTGCCGTAGAGATTGGGTTTTTACAACGGCAAAAACTGGCAGTTGGATTTATGTACAGGTTTTAGTGTACCTTAACAATAAAATAGTTTTTCTTGCCTTTTTGAACCAGAATGTATTTACCATTAAGCAAATCGTTTTCCGAAATCTGATAATCCTCTTTTATTTTTTGTTTGTTGATGGAAACTGCATTATCCTTTAACATGCGTCTTGCTTCGCCATTGGATTTAAAGGCTTTTGCCTTTGCCGATAAAAAGTCGAGGATCCCGATTTGATCAAGTTCTTCTTTGGTAACTTCCGTTTGGGGAACACCCTTAAACACATCAAGAAAAGTTTTTTCGTCCAGTTTTTTCAGGCTTTCGGTTGTTCCCTTGCCAAACAAAATCTGCGAAGCTTCCACAGCAGCGTTGTAAGCCTCTTCGGAGTGAACCGTAATGGTAATTTCTTTGGCCAGCGTTTTTTGCAACAGCCTCAAATGTGGCATTTCGTTATGTTCGGCAACAAGTTTTTCAATGGTGTTTTTATCAAGAAGGGTAAAAATTTTAATGTATTTGGCTGCATCCTCGTCCGAAACATTGAGCCAAAACTGATAAAATTCGTAGGGCGATGTTTTTTCGGGATCAAGCCAAATGTTGCCGCTTTCGGTTTTTCCGAATTTCCCCCCGTCGGCTTTGGTGATGAGCGGGCAGGTTAGTGCGAAAGCATTGTTTTCATGCCCCAGTTTACGGCGTATCAGTTCGGTTCCGGTGGTAATGTTGCCCCATTGGTCGGCACCACCCATTTGTAATTTGCAGTTTTCGTGTTGGTAAAGGTGCAGAAAATCGAACCCTTGAACCAACTGGTAGGAAAATTCGGTAAACGACATCCCCGATTTATTGTCGGGTGAAATACGTTTTTTTACCGACTCCTTCGACATCATGTAGTTAACGGTGATGTGCTTGCCGATTTCTCTGATAAATTCCAGAAAACTGAATTTTTTCATCCAGTCGTAGTTGTTTACAAGGATGGCTTTGTTGTCGGCATCACTGTCAAAGTCTAAAAATTTGGCAAGTTGTTTTTTTAAGCAGGCTTCGTTGGCGCGCAATGTTTCTTCGGTTAAAAGGTTACGCTCGGCCGATTTCCCCGAAGGGTCGCCAATCATACCCGTGGCGCCTCCCAGCAAAGCAATGGGCCTGTGGCCGGCAATTTGTAAGTGCCGCAACATCATAACGCCCACAAGATGGCCAATGTGTAGCGAATCGGCTGTGGGGTCGATGCCAACATAGCCACTGGTCATCTCTTTTAATAACTGCTCTTCGGTTCCGGGGGTAACATCATGTATCATTCCCCTCCAACGTAACTCTTCAACAAAATTTTTAAGTTTCATACTGCCGGTTATTTTTTGCGCAAAGATAACTTTTTGACAATTATGCTGTGTGATGAGCCGGCAAATATTATGATGCTATTGGTTATTTGTTTATTTTTGTGAATGATGCTTTTAAATTCTAAACCCTGATGCCATGAACAGAGCTGTGTTTCCCGGATCGTTCGATCCCATTACGTTAGGACATGTGTCGGTTGTAAATCGCGCACTCCCGCTTTTTGACGAAATTATCATTGCCATTGGCATCAATTCGGAAAAAAGAAGCATGTTTAGTTCGTTGCAGCGAAAACAGTGGGTTGAAAAGGTGTTTAAAGATGAACCGAAAGTAAGGGTGGATACTTTTGAAGGACTTACGGTTGACTATTGCAAAAAAGTTCATGCCCGCTTTATTTTACGCGGATTGCGTACCTCTGCCGATTTTGAGTTTGAGCGTGGAATCGGCCAGGTAAACCGGAAACTTGCCCCTCAAATTGATACCATCTTTATTTTAACGGAAGCAGAATATACACCGGTTTCTTCTTCCATAGTGCGTGATGTGGTTCGGCACGGGGGTGATATCTCGGGACTGGTTCCCGATGTGGTTAAGCTGTAGCCGGGCGCTTGCTGCCTGAATGTTGATTTTGTTTACTTTTTTTGAAAACTATTGTAACTATGTATTGGTCGGCACGGCCTTTTGTGAGAATCTTTTTCTTTTTTGCTGCCGGAATTTTTCTCTTTTTTAAAATTGATTTTTTTCGAGACACATCTCTTTTTATTTTTCCGGTAACTATTATTGTTTTTCTTTTTGTTGCTTACCTGTTGCTTCCCAGGAGATTATCATTTAAGTGGCACTGGGTAAAAGGTGTTGTGCTGGCCATAGCAATTATGGCTACAGGTGTTTTTGTTGCAAGGCTACAGTATCCTTTACAAGAGATGGATATAAAGCAGGTGAAGGGGTCATTTCTTGGCATCGTCATCAGCCAGCAATCTGAAACAGAAAAATCCTTAAAAGTTAAGGTAAAGGTTATTAAAAAGCTTGATTCATTGGGTGGTAAGTTGCCCGGGTGTGTGCTGCTCTATTTTGAAAAGGACAGCGTAAGCAAATTACATTATGGTGATGAGGTTTTGTTTTCTGCCAGGCTAAAAACGCCTGAAGCCCCTGCAAATCCTGAGGAGTTTAACTACAATTGGTTTTTAAAAACAAGAGGAGTGTCGTTGGTGGGGTTTGTGCCACGGGGTAGTTTTAGGGTTGTGGGCAATAAGCCGCCAAGCAGGCTGCTTGCTTTTGCCATCGGGTTGAGGCAGAAAATATTGAAGGCGCTGAAAAATAACGGCTTATCAGGCAATGAGTATGCCGTTGCAGCTGCCGTTGTTTTGGGTTACGACGATATGATGGATGATGCCATACGCCAAAACTACCAAAGAGCAGGTGCCATGCATGTGCTGTGTGTTTCCGGCTTGCATGTGGGGGTTATTTATTTGGTAATGATTACTTTGCTGCAATTTTTGAGCAAAAGTAAAAAAGGGAAAATAGTTAAAGCAATTTTGCTGCTACTGTCGGTTTGGATGTACGCTTTGCTTACAGGGCTGGCTCCTTCGGTGATGCGCGCAACAGTGATGATTAGTTTTATAATAATAGGTAATGAGGTTGAACGCGACAAGGATGCCTACAATACCCTTGCCATGTCGGCAGTTTTTTTGCTGCTTTACAATCCCGGGTTTTTGTTTAATGTGGGCTTTCAACTGTCGTATGCAGCGGTATTGGGCATTGTTACCTTTTACCGGCCACTTGTAAGATTGCTGTATGTGAAAAATATGATGTTGAGAAAGGCATGGGAAGCTACAACTGTTTCGTTGGCCGCGCAGCTTGGTGCTTTTCCGTTGGCTGCGCACTATTTTCACTTTTTTCCAACCTGGTTTTTGCTGAGTAATTTGGTTGTTATGCTGTTTTCATCGGTTATTATCTCAGCAGGAATGTTGTTTGCTGTTGTTTCGTGGATTCCGGTGGTGTCGGGAGGTGTGGCTTTTGTTTTGTCGGGATTAATTTACTTAATGAACTATTTAATCGAATTGGTTGGTCATTTGCCATGGTCGGGTGTTGAAGATATCTGGTTTCCGTGGTTTAAGGTTGCATTCATTTATCTTGCTGTTTTGTTTGCCTTTGTTTTTCTGCAAAAAAAAGAGCCTAAGTTTATTATTCCGTTTTTGAGTGCGGCGTTGCTATTGCTTTTGTTTCAGGTTGGCCATAGATATAATGTGCTAACGCAACATAAAATAATAGTTTACAATGTGGGGAAAAAACACAGTGCCATCGACTTTGTTAATGGAAATAATCATGCCCTGTTTTGCGATTCGGTTTTGCTAATGGAACCTAAAGGATTGGAATATGCAACTGATAATTTTAGAATAAAACTCGGACTCAAAAAGAATACAAAACCTTTGCCTGCAACTTTTTCTGATAGTAAACTCAATCTTTGGGTTAGTCAAAACATTTTTGTTTTTAACGGGTTGTCAATGGTACTGATTGATGATGATAGTTTTGTTTCCGGTTCAAAACCGTTAAAGGTGGATTGGGTTATTTTTTCGGGAAGCCGGATGCTAAATGTTGATAAACTGCTGCAAAATTTTTCATTTAATAAGGCAATAGTTGAACCTTCGGGATATCGAAAAGGTGTTGATACCTTAATAAATAAACTTACGACAAAAGGTGTACAGGTTTATGATATTAATTACAAAGGTGCTTTTGTTTATAATTTTTAGATAGGGGGTTCCGGTTTTGAAAGGTATTGAAGTTGTATCATGAGGACTCGGCATATTATCTGTTTATAAAATCCTGAAGGGATTTAATGTGAATAGCCCCGTACGAAGTGCAGGGAAACAAACGGAAGAAATAAAATATAACCCTGAAGGGGTTAAACAAAAATTATTGAACCCTGCAAGGGTTCTTTAAAATACATTGTTTTAACCACCGGTTTCACCGATGGTTATTCATATTAAACCACTTCGTGGTTGGGTATTTGGAAAGATGCAGATATATTTTTAAAACCCGGTCTCTTTCATATTTGCCTTCAGGAATGTACTTGTACGGTACGGGTGGGTAATCTGAAAGACAATAACGCCTTTATATATAGTTTATTATGTTGTTCGGATTGCCCGCCTCGGACGAGCAGGCAAATCCGAACGAGCTTGTGGAGTAAATTGTAGGCTTATGCACATAAAAAAGGCTGCCCATAATGAACAGCCTCTTTATAATTTCTAACCGGACTTCGTTACTGAAGCACAATCTTTTTGTCAGTTTTACCTTTGCTGCTTACAATACTCAGCATATAAACCCCTTTGGCTTCATTGCTCAGGTCGATGCTGTTGTTGTAAACACCGTTAAGCCTGTTGATGGTTTCGCTGTAAACAATTTGGCCGTTAAGGTTTGATACAATTACTTTTACGTCGTTAGCTTTTTCAACATCAAAATTGATGTTTACCTTACCATTGGTAGGGTTTGGATAAACGTTTAAGTTGTTGTAAACATTTTCAGAAACACCAACACCGTCAACGGTGAAGTCAAAACTCCATCCCTGATCGTTGATGGTGGCATTGGTCCCCCAGGTCATAATAACCATGTTGGTGGCTATTGAAAACGGAGTTGGTAGCGTGTTGCCTGAATATTCGGCAATCAGGTTGTTTGCTCCATCATATACCGTCAGCTTATCGTTGTCAGGTTCGGTTGAAAACTCATTAAATTCAAAGTTGTATTTAACACCTTCCGGGTTTTGGAAGATGAAAATACAAGTGGCACCGTTATTATAATAAAAACCATTTTCGGAACCATCGGTAACGGTACCATTTGGATCGGTAATTACCGTGTTGCCATTACACCAGGTGGGTGCAGTGGTGGTATATTCAATGTTAAAACCGGGTGCTGTTCCTGTTGAAGTAAAAGCAATAAACACTTCTTTGTTATCAACGGTAATATCGTCAGGAATGTTACTTCCCGAGTAATCCCCAATCAACGAATCGCCTGCTGAGTTTCCATCATAAATCATTAAATGGTCGCTGCTTGCTGTATTGAATTTAACAAAATGAAGGCTGATAGTAGATACTGAATCAGTGCTTGTTTGGGGTGATATTAACCATGAGGCATTCATCCCGGAAGGATAATCATCCACGGGTCCCGAGCCATCGGTAAATGAACCTGCATTAAACCTTAAGGTATCAGCACCATTGGCAACGTAAGGATAACCGGCATCTCCGGGGTAGATATTTCTTACCATGCCCTGTCCGGAACTAAATCCGCCAACATCCTGAAGTGTGTAGTAGCCGTTTGAAGAGCCGCTCCAGCCAAAGTTAAAGTGGTAATAGTTTGAGCCCTGATATCCATCGCATACAAAAGCGTGTCCGCCATCCGAGCTGTAACCGGAATAGTAAAGTGGTTTGCCGTCATCAAGGTTTGCCTGCATCATGTTTTCCCACTGCGATTGGCTGTAGTTACTTTTGCTTAAATATTGCGCGCTTGTGCTGTATCTGAAATAACTTTTTAATGCGTTGGGTACGCTGGTACTTTGTGCGCCTGAGCCATCAGGGCCGTAATCCATTTGTACGCTAACTCCTGCATGAAAACCAATCAGGGCGCAATCCCAGATGTTTCTGTTATCAATGCTACACATCATACCGTCCCAGTTGTAATGGGTAGTGTCGAAAACAGCCTTAATAACTCCGTAAGGTGCCTGGTAATATTGTTTTTGGCCATGTCCGATTAAAGGATATCTCCAATAGTACATTATCTGGCTCATGGCAGTGGCAACACAGCCAACATAAACATGGCCTCCCGGGCCGGCAGCATCTTCGGGACAGTCCATATTCCATGGGTTATCCTGATTCCAGGCAATGGGGTCAATTAACGGATCCACATCCCTGTCGCCTCTCAGATTCATATTTTCAGGCGCAGTGTTTAAATAGTTGTTCCACTGGTTCAATATGTTGTTGTCAGCTGTTAGATTGTTCTCTTTTACAAATTTTACTTCATCAACATAATGTGCTATCCAGCTTTTTGTGTTTTTGTCAAGATTTTGCGGGGCGGGAAAATTACCGCTGAAGTTGTATCCTAATACAGGGGGCAAGGCATCTTCGGCACTTATTAATACCCAGCCTTTTTCAAAGTTAATAACATAATATGCATTATCAACAACATATGAGTCGATGATGTTCAGGTCGAAATAGTTGACCTTTTCTGCATATTGATTGGATTTTTGATAAAAGAAATTTACAGCTGCTTTTTCTGCAGTTGCCTTGTTCACCTCTTTGGCTAACAGACCCGTAGCAAAAATAAAGAGTGCGAATAAAACAAGTGTAAAATGTTTGTTCATCGGATTTGGTTTTTGTTATTTTTCAATATTTCGAGCACAAAAATAATATAATTGTTATAGGTAAAATAATTTTTGTGCACTATGTTAAGATGACAGTATCAATTATTTAATGGTTGTATGGTTTTTGGTTACTTTTGTATAAAAAATATTATGACACTTTTAATCAAAAATATCAAACATCTCGTGCAGGTTGAAACCTCAAAATTAAAAAACCGGGCAGTGGGAAAAGAGATGGCAAAAGTTGAGTCGGTTGAAGATGCTTTTCTGTTTATTGAAAGCGGTAAAATTGCTGCTTTTGGAACGATGAATCAATTTTCGGAAAACAGCTATTTGTGGGAAACTAAAAAAACTGAGGTTATAGATGCAAAGGGCAGATTTGTGTTGCCTTCGTTTGTGGATTCGCATACGCATCTTGTTTATCCCGCTTCACGCGAAGTTGAATATGTTGATAAAATTAAAGGACTTTCGTATGAAGAGATAGCCAAAAGGGGAGGGGGTATTTTAAATTCTGCGAAAAAAATGCAGGAGATAAGTGAAGAGCAACTTCTTGAAGATGCCTTAAAACGGCTTGATGAAATTATTTTATACGGTACCGGAGCTGTGGAAATTAAAAGCGGTTACGGCCTTTCGTTTGATGCAGAGCTAAAAATGCTCAGAGTGATAAAAAAGTTAAAGAAGTTGTCACCAGTAACCATAAAATCAACTTTTCTTGGCGCACATGCTGTTCCCGCAGCTTATAAAGGGAGACAGAGCGATTATGTGGACATGGTCATTAACGAAATGCTGCCACAGGTTGCCCTTGAAGGCCTTGCCGATTACATCGACGTGTTTTGTGATAAAGGGTTTTTTACGGTTGAAGATACCGAACATATTTTAGAGGCCGGATTACAGTATGGATTACAGGGGAAAATACATGCCAACGAACTGGATTTTTCAGGAGGGGTGCAGGCAGGTGTAAAATATAAAGCCTTGTCGGTTGACCATTTAGAGTATGTGGGTGATGATGAAATTAAGGCTTTGGCAGGTTCGCAAACCATGCCTACAATACTCCCGGGTGCGGCCTTCTTTTTGGGTATGGTGTATGCTCCTGCGCGTAAAATGATTGATGCCGGTTTGCCTGTGGCCATGGCTTCCGATTTTAATCCAGGCTCATCACCGTCGGGAAATATGCAGTTTATTTTGTCGATGGCAAGTATTGCCTATAAGCTGCTGCCCGAAGAGGGAATTAATGCCACCACCCTTAACACTGCTTATGCCATTGACTTAAGCGACAAGCTTGGTACAATTGCAGTCGGAAAAACGGCCAATCTCTATATTACCAAAGAAATACCATCGTTGGAATACCTGCCCTATTACTATGGAACCAACAAGGTGGATACGGTTATTCTAAATGGTAAGGTGGTTGCCAAAGAGGGCAGAATGGTTTAACCCTTCTATTTCAGTAAATCATCAATCTCGGCTTTGGTTGGAAAATCGTTATAATGCCATTTGTTTAAAATAACACCATTATGCAGCAACATAATGCCCGGATTTGAGCGAATCATGGCTTTTAGCTCAATGTCATCGGCATAATAAACCGGATAGGTTATGTTGTAAAGTTTTAAATATTTCTTTACCTCTTCAGGGCCGGTTGCTGTAATTAATGCTGTTTCAACGCTTTCCGGTTCCAGAGCAACGGCAAGTTTTGAGGCTTTAATCATGGCTTCACCGTTGGCTTCGTCCATATCCTGCGAAATAATTAGTAGCTGAAACCCGGGATTTTCAATAATTCCCGAGGTTACATCATCTCGCTGAGCATTTTCAATAATCAAATCATGGGGTTTAATAACCTGTGAATCATCTATTCGTTGGTCAACAAAAACCCAGTTGGCTTTCCAGGTGCTGTCGTTCCATGGATAGTTAGGCGAGAGGTACTCTTTGGTTTCGCCGGTTTGTTTGTTTTTGTAAATAACATAAATCTTTTGCTTGTCGGCATTTTTTATTTTCATGTCTTTACCCGTTTTCCAGGCTCTGAAATCGAGCAACGGAAGGTGGTTGTAATTGTAAAACTGGAACCACATAAAGCCGGCAGCAGCCAATATTAAAATAATATTTTGTAGCACGGGTTTGGCACGTTGTTGTCCCTTTTGGGCAAACAGCAACACAAACGCCATGATGGTAAAAATTATGTTTTTGTAAAAGGTAGCCCAGTTTGAAAGCTTGATGGCATCGCCAAAGCAACCACAGTCGGGAACGAGGTTTTTGGTGGCATCAAACCAGGTGACCACCAAAAAGAAAATCATCATTAAAAAGGTGCCCCATGCTGCTATCTTATAGCGAAGTTTAAACAACAGCGCAAATCCCAAAATAAATTCGGTGGTTATTAAAGCTATGGCCAGCAGCAATTTTAAATCGGTAAGGCCATCCAAACCGTACGCCAATAAATAATCTTCAACACGATAGGCTGTACCAATGGGGTCAATCCCTTTTACTGTTGAAGAAAAAATAAACAGCAACCCCAGTAAAATTCTGTCGATTTTAAGCAGAATGTTTTCCGGTTTAAGTGTTTTAGGCTTTTTCATTTTCAAGAATCAATTTGATGAGTGCAAACAACGAATAATTGATAATGTCGGAGTAGTTGGCATCCAATCCTTCCGAAACGATGGTTTTACCTTCGTTGTTTTCTATTTGCTTTATCCTGAGGAGTTTCATAAGTATAATATCGGTAAACGATGCGATCCTCATGTTGCGCCAGGCCTCATCATAATCATGGTTTTTGTCAAACATCAAATCGCGCGACTGGTAAATAAATTTGTCGTACAGTTCCAGTGCTTCTTTTTCTTTCAGGTCGGGACATTCGGCAAAGCCAATGTCGAGCTGTACCAACGCCATCACCGAATAATTTACAATACCGATAAATTCGGGAATAAAGCCTTCGTCCACTTTTTTTTCACCTTTTATCTGAATGCTGCGAATGCGGTTTGCCTTTATATAAATCTGGTCGGTAAGACTTGGTGTGCGCAATATGCGCCAGGCAGTGCCATAGTCTTTTAATTTGTTTTTAAAAACAGTACGACATTCATTAATAACCTGTTCAAATTGCTTTTTGGTTTTGTCCATAATATTCTGCACTTAAATACTTAACTTTGTGCCCGCAACAACGGTACAAAAATGGGTGATAAAAGTACATCTTTTGAGTCAAACGACGGAAAAAAATATCAAAGCAATTTTTTTGGTTTTGATTTTAGCACTCCTTTGGTGATGGGGATATTGAATGCCACTCCCGATTCGTTTTACGATGGAGGCAAGTACAACCAACGGGAGGAGTGGTTTAACAGGGTTAGTGCTATGGTTGACGAAGGTGTTGATATTATTGATGTGGGGGGAGTTTCAACAAGGCCCGGAGCCGCATTTGTATCGGAAGAGGAGGAGCTGAAGCGTGTGCTGGCACCGTTGCAGTTTATTAAAAAGGAGTTTCCGGCTGTTCCGGTTTCGGTTGATACTTTTCGTTCGGAAGTTGCAAAGGCATCTGTTTCGGAAGGAGCCGGTATGATTAATGATATTTCGGGGGGGCTTTTTGATAAGCAGATGTTTAAAACCATTGCCGAATTAAAAGTCCCGTATGTTTTGATGCACATTAAAGGTACCCCTGAAAACATGCAGCAAAACCCTATAACAAAAGATGTTGTAAAAAAAGTTCGTAGCTTTTTTAATGATAGGGTAGAAGCACTCTTTAATTTGGAAGTGGTGGATGTTATTTTAGACCCCGGATTTGGCTTTGGAAAAAGCCTTGAATGTAATTATACCTTATTAAATAACCTTGAACAGGTTAGAATCGGCCGGCTGCCCCTGCTGGCAGGTGTTTCTCGTAAGTCGATGATTAATAAAGTGCTGGGGACTAAACCTGATGAGGCCTTAAATGGAACAACCGCACTCCACATGCTTGCGCTACAAAATGGTGCAAACATCTTAAGGGTTCACGATGTTAAAGAAGCTAGGGAGGCCGTGGCTTTGTTTGAATTTTATAAAAGTGCAAGCTGTTAGTAACCACGCTGACACGCGAAGGATTCGCGCGGCAGCGTGGTCAAATTCGCCTCAACCTTAATCCGAACGGGCAATCAGGTGTTCAATCTGTTCGTTTTGTTTTAACGTGAAGCCCTGTCGATGGCTTTTATTTTGCCCATGATGACTTCAAGCTCGTGTTTGGCTTTGTTGATTTTCTTTTCAAAATCCTCTTTTAGTTTGTTGGATTTATTTGAAGAAGAAAAGAAACCAATGTTGTTTTCCCAAACCGAAATTTCTTCCTGAAGGGTACGCATTTTGTTGGATAGATAGTTCCGTTCGCGGCTTAACCGGCGGCCATCATCGGAGCTGTCGAGCAGCTCTTCAATATGTTTCTGATAGTTTTGTGCCGTCATCTCCATTCGGTTAACCGATAGTAAATCAAAAAGTTTATCAATATACTCACGGTATTCTGATTGCAACCTGTCTTTTTCTTTAAATGGTACATGGCCTATCTCAACCCATCTGCGCTGGAATGATTTAAGGGCTTCCATATCAGCAGCACGGTTGTTTTGAGGTTTGTAGTTTTTGATTTCCTCAATGAGTGCAACTTTATTCTTCAGGTTTTCGGCTTCAACTTTATGGATGTCTTTAAAATATTCTGATTTTCTGTTGAAGAAGTCATCACAGGCCGAGCGGAAACGTTTCCATATTTTGTCGGAGTGGCGTTTGGGGACAGGCCCTATTTTTTTCCATTCTTTTTGTAAACGGATTAACTCGTTGGTGGTTTTTTTCCACTCGTCGCTGTCTTTAATCTTTTCGGCTTCCACACACAGTGCCAGTTTCAGGTTGTAGTTGTTCATCTGCTGCTCTTTCAACTGCGCAAAGAAATCTCTTTTAGCGTTGAAAAAAGTATCGAGCGAGCCTTTGAATTTAGCCCAAACTTCATCGTTTACCTGTCGGGGTGCCCGGCCGGTTTTTTTCCATTCGTTAAGCAGGTTGGTAATCTCTTCGGTTTTTTTCTGCCACGATTTAATACTGTCGGGCAGCTGAGCCACAAGCTCTTCGGCTTTTTCGCAGAACACCAGTTTTTTCTCGTAATTTAACTGTTGCTGTTCCTGAATGGCTTTATAATGCTCTTTTCGGCGTTCGTTAATTTTATCGGTGGCAGTTTTAAAACGTTCCCACAAATCGTCTTTTTTATCCATGGGAACCGGGCCGATGCTGCGCCATTCGTCGTGGTACTTTTGTAACAGTTTAAACGATTTTATAACCGATTTTTCAATAATCAGCTCTTCGGTTTTTTCGCAAAGGGCAATTTTGTTTTCAAGGTTTTTCTTCAGGTCAAGGTCACGTAACTCTTTGTTGATACGTACCTTGTCGAAAAACCTGTCCACATAAAAGTGGTAATTTTGCCACAAATTGGAAAGCTCCGTTGCCGGAACCATGCCAATCTCTTTCCAGCGGTCTTGCAGCTTACGAAATTCGTCGTAGGTTTTTTTAAGGGGTTCGTTGGAGTTGATAATGGTTTTCATCTCTTCCAAAACCTTTACCTTCTCTTCGAGGTTCACCTGTTTCTGCTTTTCAAGCAACTCAGCATATTTATGCTTGTTGTGTTTAAAAACATTGAATGCAGCATTAAATCTTTGCTCAAGCGGATCTTCGGTCGATTTAAAATCCTCTTCCTTGCCGCCATCGGCCAAAAAGGCCTTTTTTAGTTTTTCTTTTTCTTCTTTATTTACATGCAGGAAAGCACTTTTTATGTTGCCAACCTGGTTTTTAATGAGTCGTATATCGTTTTCCTGAACAATGTCTTCCAAAAGCTCCACCAGCTCTTGCTTGTTCATTTTGTCATATTCGTATTCATGCTCAGCCAAATCATCAAGATGCTCTTCATCTTCCTGAAGTGATGCGTCATCGTAATTGCCTTCAGGTTTTTGTGGGTTGAAGTTGCTGCTCATCAACCGAATAATACGATGTTTTTCGTGTTCGCTGATGATAACCTCAGGCTTTTTTTCGTCGATTGTTTCTTCCGTTTTTGGATCTTCTGTAACGGTTTCTTCTTTTTTACTTGCAGGTTCTTCTTCTTTGGGTTTCTTTCCCGTCATCAATTCAATCAGATGACTTTTTTCCTGTTCGTTTAACATAGGTTGGCTTGCATTTGAATCCACTGCTTTGTCGGCAGCTTCAGATTTCTCATTCTGATTCAACGATTCAGAATTTTGATTAAGTTGATCTTTATTTTCCATAACATATTTTATTTTACAATCCTTTGTGCCCGAGGGCATTTAGGTTATAGGGTTCGCATAGGGGTTATCAAAAAATAACTTAGCATTTTCAGTCAATTTATTTTGCAACAACTCCTTAGGGAAAGCAAAAATAGCAATATTTTTTAATGGGAAGTAAAAAAGCCTGTTTCATTCGGAAAACAGGCTTTTTAAACGTTTATATGAATAGTTATTATACCATCGATAAGGCGTGGTCGAGGTCGGCAATAATATCGTCAACATCTTCAATACCAATAGATAACCTGACTAAACCGTCAGATATACCTGCTGTTTCGCGGGCTTCTTTCGACAGTTTGGAGTGGGTCATTGAAGCCGGATGCTGGATAAGTGTTTCGATACCTCCCAACGAAACGGCAAGCATGGCCAGATGTACATTGTCCATTACAATTTTGCCTGCTTCCAGTCCGCCTTTAACGCCAAACGAAATCATGGCACCGGGGCCTTCCATTTGTTTTTTTGCCAGTTCATGCTGTGGATGCGATTTTAAACCGGGGAAAAGTATCCAATCTACTTTAGGATGTTTTTCAAGGTAATTGGCAACCTCAATGGCATTTTGCTGGGCACGGTCGATGCGGATGGCTAGTGTTTTAAGGCCTCGGCGTGTGAGCCATGCCTGATGCGGATCCATGTTAAAGCCCATGTTGGTCATAACATATTTTAGCTCGCTAAACATTTCGTCCGTTTTGGCAATTACAATTCCTCCCACAATATCGGCATGGCCGTTGATAAATTTTGTCATTGAGTGTAAAACAATATCGGCGCCCAAATCCAGCGGTTTTTGTAGGTACGGGCTGCAAAAGGTATTGTCAACACACACCAAAATATTGTGTTTATGAGCCAGTTTCGAAGCGGCTACAATATCGGTTATTCCCATGGTTGGGTTGGCCGGAGTTTCCAGATAAAGTAATTTTGTATTGGGTTTGATGGCTTTTTCGATGTTGCTTAAATCGGTACAATCAACATAGGTTGACTCAACACCGTATTTAGGGTATAATTTTTCCATAATGCCACGCGATGGGCCATAAACCGAGCTGTGACTAATCATGTGGTCGCCCTGACTTAAAACCGTAAGATAAACTGTGTTTACGGCTGCCATACCGGAGGCCACTGCCAGTGCGCCAACGCCATTTTCAAGTTCGGCAACAGCATTTTCAAGTTCTTCGATGGTTGGATTGCCAAGTCTGGTATAAATAAAGCCTTTTTCTTCACCCGAGAAACATCTGGCACCATGGTCGGCATTTCTGAATTTAAAGGTGGAGGTTTGATAAATTGGATTTACAGCACTGCCATTGGCATCTTCGTATGCGCCGGCATGTATAAGTTTGGAGTTAAATCCTTTGTTTTTTGTGTCCATAATATTTATTATTTTTTAATGATGACAATAATTTTGTCCGTATTTTAAATTTCCGTTTACAAAGTCCATGGCCAGATTTACCGGCTCATCAATTTCAACGCCAACATAAACATTTATGTTGTTTGCATATAAAATTTCTATGGCCTTGGGGCCTATGCCGCCTGTTAAAATATCGGTGACACCCTGATTGGCAAGCCATCGTGGGATAGAGCCTTCGGTGTGAGGCGGTGGTGGCAGGTGATACTCTTTTATGATTTTGTTATCTTCAATATCGAAAAAAACAAATTCGGGGCTGTGCCCAAAATGTTGCGATAATTCTCCGTTGTCGGAGGGAATGGCTAATTTTTTTTTCATTGGTTATTTATGATTTCTTTTATTAATAATATTTTTATGATGAAATGAGTTCTCGCGAACCAATCGGATATTACAAGTGGGGCAAAGCTGGCTGTTGCAAGGTACACCCGGTATGTGCGGAATGGAATAATTGCATTTGGGGCAAACACAATTGCCCGGTTGTTTTCCCATGCCGTCGCGCTGCCTTCCTCTGCCATGCACGCCTCTGAATGTCCGGTTTTTAAAATCGGCATCCTGAATTTCAATTACATCGGTGGAATGACAAACGGGGCATTCAACATCACTACCGGTTGACGACGGAAGTTTAAAAACCGAATCGCAATGATTGCACAAATACCATTTTTCGTTAAATACCACATCGCCGCCGCCAATCTTTAAATGTTTGTGTTCGATGAATGCACGGGCAATTTTTTTCCGTGCCGAGTCGTAAATTCTGGTAAAAGTGGGGCGCGACACCTCCATAAATTTTGAAGCTTCCAGTTGTGAAAGACCATCATAGTCAGCAAGCTTAATGGCTTCAAACTCTTCGTACAAAAGTACAATGATGTTGTTTTTGTCAAAATCACCATCTTCAGGAATAAATCCCGTTGCTGATGGGGGTTCGTTTAATTTCCGCTGTCTTTTGGGGCGAGGTGACATGACTTGTTTAAATTTGGCGGCAAATTTATTGAACTATTGTTCAATAAACAAATGGTTTGATTATAAATTACGGTTGTATCGAAATGAACTTGTTTAAAGGGCTAATTCCTATTTTGATGTGCTGACACCATTATAGAACCGATAGAGTGTTGTCGGATTTTGTTGCCTGGGACTTTGTCAAAGTTGCTAATAATCTTAATAAAACCCTGTGTTAAATCCCCGAAG
>Ga0256831_1000406_pt1 | contig 22229 bp, 14 predicted proteins | sample 132544metaG_FD_189087 | JGI IMG/M metagenome (GOLD analysis project Ga0256831, IMG submission 189087) | Hydrothermal vent microbial communities from Lau Basin, Pacific Ocean - 132-544 | ecosystem: Environmental > Aquatic > Marine > Hydrothermal vents | place: Pacific Ocean: Lau Basin | collected... | reverse complement strand
AGTTTATGTATAAATTGTGCATGCAAGTTTCAAGGATTAAGAATCACAATTTCGACTCATACACTTATCTTTCTGAATTACAATATCTTAATTTAATCACACAAATGAAACGAGCATGGTCGACACAACACAAAAGTTTATGTATAAATTGTGCATGCGAGTTCCATGGGTCAAGAATTACAATTTCGACTTGTATGTCTATCTGTCTGAGCTACAGTGTTTTAATTTAATTGTATACTTATGAAATATCTATTTTTATTCTCATTTATTTTGTTTCTATCAACTGTTTCGAATGCAAAAGAACAGCTTCCCGACTGGGAAAATCCAAAAATGATTAACCAGAATAAAGAGGCAACCCATGCCACTTTTATTCCTTTCAGAACAATAAACGAAGCGTTAACACAAAAACGAAATCAGTCGGTTTATTATAAAAGTTTAAACGGAATATGGAAATTCAACTGGGTACGAAAACCGGCAGACCGGCTGGTTGACTTTTATAAGCCCAATTTTGATGTTTCGGCCTGGGATAATATTCCGGTACCCGCCAACTGGGAAATGCAAGGTTACGGAATTCCAATTTATGTAAATCATCAATACGAATTTGCAGATTATAAACATCCGGTTTCGGAACAAATAAAATTTATCGATAAAATATATCCCGCCAATCCGGGGCAAGTACCAACCGACTATAATCCGGTTGGTTCGTACCGGCGTACTTTTACTGTTCCCGAAAACTGGGATGGCCGTCGGGTTTTTATTCAGTTTGGAGCCGTAAAATCGGCATTTTACATTTGGGTAAATGGGAAAAAAGTTGGCTATAGTCAAGGAAGTAAAATTCCGGCAGAATGGGACATTACAAACTATTTAGTTAAAGGAGATAATGTTTTGGCGCTCGAAGTTTACCGCTGGTCCGACGGCTCTTATCTCGAATGCCAGGACTTCTGGAGAATCAGTGGTATTGAGCGCGACGTATTTATTTACTCGACACCAAATGTGCGCATTCGCGACTTCTTTGCCCATGCAAGTTTAGACACAGCGTATAAAAACGGAGAGTTTACGCTGGATGTCGATTTAAAGAATCAATTTGAAAAATTACGCTCAGGAAACTACAAAGTTCAATACAAAATTTTCGATGCAAAAAATTCGGAAATAGCTGGCGACGAGCAGGAGGCAAAAATCAACAAAAAAACAGAGTTAAAACTTACCTTTTCAAAAACAATTACCGAGCCCAAAAAGTGGACCTCAGAAACTCCAAATTTATATACGCTGGTTATAAGTCTTAAAAATTCGAATGGAGAAACCATTGAGGCCGTTTCGTCGAAAATAGGTTTTAGAAAGGTAGAAATAGACAATACCATTTTTAAAATTAATGGCGTTGCGGTATTAATAAAAGGGGTAAATCGCCACGAACACGACCAATATAACGGCCACGTAATTAGCGAAGAGAACATGATAAAAGAGATTGCACTAATGAAGCAATTTAATTTAAATGCAGTACGCACAAGTCATTACCCCAACTGCGAACGGTTTTACGAGTTGTGCGACAAGTATGGTCTGTATGTAACAGACGAAGCAAATATAGAGTCGCACGGAATGTATTACGGGGAACATTCGCTGGCTAAAAATCCGAAGTGGGAACTGGCACACGTCGACAGAATTAAACGAATGATTGAACGCGACAAAAATCATCCTTGCGTGGTGGTTTGGTCGATGGGAAACGAAGCCGGCGACGGAGTAAATTTTACTGCTGCATACAAAGCAATTAAAGAGCTCGACCCTTCGCGTCCTGTTCATTACGAACGCGCAATTATGGGCGACAATACCGATATTTTTTGCCCGCAATATCCAAGCGTTAATTCCCTAAAAAAATATGCTTCGAAACGCCAAACAAAAACGTTAATATCGAGCGAATATTCGCATGCAATGGGAAATAGTAACGGCAATTTAGTCGACTGGTGGGATGTTGTTTACAAAGAGGGAAACAACCAACTGCAAGGCGGTTACATATGGGATTGGATTGACCAGGCACTTGTAAAAAAAGCAGCCGACGGAACAGAGTTCTGGGCTTACGGCGGCGATTATGGAGAAAATATGCCCAGCGACCATAACTTTGTCGACAATGGAATTATTTCGGCCGATTACACTCCCCACCCTGCAATGTGGGAGATAAAATATGCATACCAATACATTCGATTTGCAGAAGCCGACGGTGGCTATAAAATAACTAATTTTCACGATTTTATTGATTTAAGCGACTACGAAATAAGTTGGGTAATTTCAGCAAACGGAAAACCCGAACGAAACGGAGTTTTATCCGGTTTTAACTTAAAGCCCCACGAAAGCAAAGTGATACAAATACCAATGCCGAGAATGGCTCCCAAACCGGGTGTTGAATACTTTATCGATTTCTCGGTTAAACTAAAAAAAGATAAACCATTCAGAAAAGCCGATTTTGAAGTAGCACACGACCAATTTAAATTGAATTTATCGACAAAAAGAGGAGAAGAAAATAATACTGGCACTTTAACCTTAAAAGAAGCTGACAATAAAATTGAGGTTACCGGCAATAAATTTTCGGTTATTTTCAATAAAACAACAGGTACAATTTCATCGTTCGAGGTAAACGGAATTGAATTAATTCAAAAAGGGCCACAAATAAATTTCTGGCGACCGGCAAACGATAACGACAAAGGAAACCGGATGTTAAAGCGGCTGGGCGTTTGGCGTGAAGTTTCGCGCGAAATAAAACCGGAAAACATTAAAGTAAATCAGGTATCAAAAAACGAAATCGATATTACAGTACAATATAATTTCGAAAAAGTAAAATCTACCGGAACAGTTAGTTACGCGATTTTAGGCAACGAAAGAATAAAAGTTACAAGCACATTCGAAACCAGTGAAGAAAAACTGCCGGATATGCCTCGTTTTGGTATGCGCTGGGAACTTCCTGTTAATTTCGACAACCTTAAATATTTTGGTCGCGGACCACACGAAAACTATGTTGATAGAAACCGCAGTGCATTTGTGGGAGTTTATTCGGGAAAAGTTGCCGACCAGTATTTTAAATATGTACGTCCACAAGAAAACGGTTATAAAACCGATGTTCGCTGGTTCGAATTGCGCAATCGAAACGGAATGGGAATTCGTGTTTCCGGCAAACCGCTTGTCGGTTTCTCGGCACTGCACAACCCAATCGAAGATTTCGATATGGAAGACATGAACGATTTCAGGCACACAAACGACATTGTAAAAAAAGATGGAGTATTTATTTGCACCGACCTGAAAATGATGGGAGTTGCCGGCGACAACTCCTGGGGAGCACGCCCCTATCCTGAATATTCGGTTCCGGCAAAAAATTATCAGTTTACATTTACAATTGAACCGGTTTATTAATAGCAGTTGCAGAACACACCCCCTTTTTAATTTTAATTTATCTGCTTAAAACTCATTTATTTACACAAAACCTTTGAAATATTTGAATAAAGTTCTATTTTTGCGCGCTATTTAAAAACAAATATATTGTCTAACTCATTAATTTATTAAGAATTACATGACTGAAAAGAAAAAAGAGATTATTGAAGAGGAGGTAAAAAAAGCCCCCGTTCAAGAAGAGAAAAAAGCAAAAAAAGCTGCAACAAAAAAGAAAGTTGAAGCAGTTGCTGAAGAAACAGCTGAAAAAGCTGTTGCCGAAGAGGCACCAAAAGAAGAAAAAGTTGCTGAAGAAGCAACCAAAGAAATTAAAGAAGCTGCAACCGAAGAAGTTGTTGCTGAAAAGAAACCTAAAGCTGCTAAAAAAACAAAAAAAGAAGCTCCGGTTGAAACAAAAGAAGAGGCACCCGCCGAAGAAGAGTTTGATTGGGACAGCCTTGAAAGCAATGTTGACACTTACTCTGCAAAAGAGAGAGAAGAACTTGCAAACTTGTACGACAGCACATTAAACACCGTTTCGGAAAAAGAAGTTTTGGAAGGAACTGTTATTTCGTTAAACAAACGCGAAGTTGTTGTTGATATAGGTTACAAATCTGACGGAATTGTGAGTTTAAACGAATTCCGCTACAACCCCGACTTAAAAGTTGGCGACAAAGTTGATGTTTACATCGAAAGTCTGGAAGACAAAAAAGGACAGATGATTCTGTCGCACCGACAAGCACGTGCCACCCGTTCATGGGAGCGTGTTAACGAGTCGCTCGAAAACAGCGAAATTATTAAGGGATACATTAAGTGCCGTACCAAAGGAGGTATGATTGTCGATGTTTTCGGAATTGAAGCATTCTTGCCCGGCTCACAAATCGATGTTAAACCCATTCGCGACTACGATGTATTTGTTGGAAAAACAATGGAATTCAAAGTGGTTAAAATTAATCAGGAATACCGTAACGTTGTTGTTTCTCACAAAGCACTTATCGAAGCTGAACTCGAACAACAGAAAAAAGAGATTATTGCTAAACTCGAAAAAGGACAAGTTCTTGAAGGAACTGTTAAGAACGTTACTTCATACGGAGTATTTATGGATCTTGGCGGTGTTGACGGACTTATTCATATTACCGACCTTTCGTGGGGACGTATCTCGCACCCAACCGAAATTGTTGAATTAGATCAGAAATTGAATGTTGTAATTCTTGATTTTGATGATGACAAAAAACGTATTGCTTTAGGATTAAAACAACTTACTCCGCACCCATGGGATAATTTGGATGCAAATTTAAAAGTTGGCGACAAAATTAAAGGCAAAGTTGTTGTTATTGCCGACTATGGTGCATTTGTTGAAATTGCTCCGGGAGTTGAAGGTTTAATTCACGTTTCAGAAATGTCGTGGAGCCAGCACCTGAGAAGCGCACAAGACTTCCTGAAAGTGGGTGACGAAATAGAAGCTGCAATTCTTACATTAGACCGCGAAGAGCGTAAAATGTCGCTCGGTATTAAGCAATTGAAACCCGATCCATGGGAGAAAATTGATACAGAATACCAGGTTGGAAGTAAGCATAAAGCTACCGTTCGCAACTTTACAAACTTTGGAGTATTTGTTGAAATTGCAGAAGGAGTTGATGGCTTAATTCATATTTCGGACCTTAGCTGGACGAAAAAGATTAAACACCCATCGGAATTTACTGCAATTGGCGAAACCATTGAAGTAGTTGTTCTCGATATCGATAAAGATAACCGCAGATTAAGTTTAGGTCATAAACAACTCGAAGAAAATCCATGGGATGTATTCGAAACAATTTTCACACCCGATTCAATTCACGAAGGAACAGTGGTTGATTTAATGGACAAAGGTGCTGTTATTGCACTTCCATACGGTGTTGAAGGTTTTGCTACACCCCGCCACCTTGTTAAAGAAGATGGAACATCGGTTAAACAAGACGAAAAACTCGATTTCAAAGTTATCGAATTCAACAAGTCAGCAAAAAGAATTATTGTATCGCACTCAAGAATTTTTGAAGATGTAAAACGTGCCGAAGAGGGAGCTAAACGTAAAACGCAATCGCGTTCGAACAAAAAAGCTATGAAATCGGTTAGTGACAACATCGAAAAGACTACATTGGGAGATATCAGTGACTTAGCTGCATTGAAATCGAAAATGGAGGAAAAAGAGAAAAAAGATAAATAAGCCAGAATTTGGTAATTTCCAGAAGAATTTCGTAAATTGATTAGATAATGGAATTCGAAATTCAAAAGAACGGAAATCATACTTTAATAAAAGTAAATTCCGACAGGCTTGACACAAACAATGCGCCCGATTTAAAATCGAAGTTGGTTGTTGTGAATAACGAAGGTGAAAAAAACATCATTCTCGATTTAAGCAGTTGCAATTATTGCGATTCGTCTGGATTGAGAGCTGTTTTGGTTGCCAATCGGTTATGCGAAGATTCAATAGGGACATTTGTTTTGTGTGGTCTTCAGCCCGATGTGGAAAATTTAGTTAATATTTCGATGCTTAACACAGTTCTGCTAATTACCGGAACTGCCGAAGAGGCAAAAGATTTATTGAAAAAAAAGGAAACCCTGTAATAAGGAATGCCTTTTGAATTGACCATATTAGGAAGTAGCTCAGCATTACCTACATCCGAGAGATATCCAACCGCCCAGGTATTAAATATACTTGGGCGGTTTTTTTTAATCGATTGTGGAGAAGGAACACAAATACAACTGCGCCGGTTAAAAATCGGATTCGGCAAAATCAAACACATTTTCATTTCGCATCTGCACGGCGACCATTACTATGGATTAATCGGATTAATTTCAACCCTAAATTTACTGGGACTAAAAACTGAGATTCATATCTATTCTCCTTCTGAATTAAAAGAATTAATTCAGCCCCAACTCAATTTTATAAAAGGAGAGATGAATGTTAAGTTGATTTTCCATCCTCTAAACTTTAAGAAAAAACAGAAAATTTATTCCGACAAACGTGTCGAAGTTTTTTCGTTTCCGCTAAATCATAGCATTTCAACGTGTGGTTTTTTATTTAAGGAGAGGAAAAAACAAGCCAACATAAAAAAAGAGGCTATTCAGCAGTTCAACATTCCCATTGCGCAGATAAAAAAGATTAAAGAGGGAGCAGATTTCACTACTGAAAACGGAGAGATTATTCAAAACAAAAAGCTTACTACTCCTCCACCCCATCCACGTTCATACGCCTTTTGTACCGATACAGCCTACCACGAGCCGATTGTTGAGGTGATTAAATATGTGGACTTATTGTACCACGAAGCAACATTTCCGGAAGAGATGCGCGACTTTGCCACAAAAACAAGGCACTCGACCGCAATTGATGCTGCAAAAATTGCAAAACTTGCCAATGCAAAAAAACTAATTATTGGCCATTTTTCAGCGCGATACAACGATATATCGCTTTTTGAAAACGAAGCACGTACTTTTTTCGAAAATTGCGAAGCAGTCGAGGAGGGAAAAACATATAAAATCATCAGCAAAACATAAAGTAATCTGTTCCTACTGTTAGTCAATTATTCTCTCAAATCAGATATTTCCCTCCAAAACCGGTCAGAGTTGAATACAGTTGAATTAAGAATCCTCGCCTTCGAAAAAATTTTTATGAAAATTAACCAGATACAGTTTTTCCGTTGGGCGTGTAAATGCCGTGTATAACCACCTGTAATACTCGGTATTTAACATCTCTTCGGTTACATAACCGTGGTCGACAAACACACTTTTCCACTGCCCTCCCTGCGCTTTATGACAAGTAATTGCATAGGCAAATTTTACCTGCAATGCATTGTAGTACGGATTCTCTTTAATCTTTTTCCAACGGTTACGTTTGTTTCCTATCTCCATATAATCTTCTGCAACGGCATCGAAAAGTTTTCGGTTTTGCTCGCTTGAAAATGAGGCTGACTCTATTTCAAGAGTTTCTAAAAATATTTTACAATCAATTTCAACATTATCGTAATCAATAAAACGCAGACTCACGTTTGCAAACCGGAATCCGTATACCTCCTCGTATCCCGAAATGGCAACAATCTCTGCAATATCGCCATTGGCAATAAAATCGAGTTCCATATCATCATTCATCCAGAAGTAGTTATTTTTAACAATCATCAACAAATCGCCCTTTTCAATTTCATTCTCTTTGTATAAAATCGACCCACGAATTCCTTTGTTAAATAAATTTGCCCTTTTGTTCGAGCGTGTTACCACGGTTGTTTCAAACAGCCCATATTTATCGTAAGCTCCCGAAATGGTTTCTATTAACTCTTCCCCTGAAACGCGTTCTACATCGGGAAATGAATTTACATCAACCCGAAAAAAACCTGATTCTTCGTTCGAGCTGCCTATTCGGTCTCTGATTTTTGTGGCATTAAATAAAATTCCCGAATCGTATTCCTGCCGCACCACCTCTTTTAACTCCACCTCTTTTACCGTAAAACCATAATACTCTAACGTAGCAGCTTCCAAAGCCGGACTAATATTTAATTTTACCGGAGGCAACTGAGCGGTATCTCCAACCAAAACCAATCGGCAATTTTCGCCCGAATAAACATATTCCAGCAAATCGTCTAACAACCGGCCACTACCAAAAACCGAATTCTCATTTAGCTCGTTCGAAATCATCGAAGCTTCGTCGACAATAAAATAGGTGTTCTTAAATAAATTTTTATCTAACGAGAACTTTCCCATTCCATCATCGGAAGATTTTTGACGATAAATTTTTTTATGAATAGTAAATGCAGGCATTTTGCTGTATCCGGCCATTACTTTTGCTGCTCTTCCTGTTGGCGCTAACAAAACGGAACGAATTTTGAGGGATGCAAGCGCTTGTGTTAAAGAGAAAACCATAGTTGTTTTTCCGGTTCCGGCATAACCTTTTATCAACATAATTTGATTGGGCTCTTGCGACACGATATATTCGGATAAAACATCGATTAAGCCCTGTTGACAACCGGTAGGATGAAAAGGCAAATTTTGAGTTAAAATATTTTTTAAATGATTTTTAATCATACTTGGTAAAATAACTTTCGGTAAACGAAGCTAATTTATTTTTTTTTATAAATTTGCATGCAACTAGAAATATACTTATTAAAATTATAAAAATGAGAACCGTATTACAAATTTTACTTGTTATTGCTGCAATTGTAATTACCTATTTTATCTTTCAAAGCGTTAACCGCCCTATTAAGTTCGAAAAAGCGAAAAAAGCGCGTTACGAAGCTACAGTAAACCGATTGAAAGACATCAGAAAAGCTGAGCTCGCATACAAAGATGTTTATGGTAAATTTACAGGAAGCTGGGATACACTAATTAACTTTGTTCTTACCGACTCGGTAAAGAATATTCGTAAAATCGGCCAGCTTACCGATAGTATGATGGATGCAGGAATTAGCAGAAGAAAAGCAATTGAGATGGGATTAATTATTCGAGATACTATTCGCGAAAGTGTTTTAGGATCGGTTTTCCCAAAAACATTCGATGCTAAAAGTTTAAAATTTGTCCCGGTACCCGGAGAACCCAGCGAGTTTCATTTGGGAGCAACAGTTATTGTTACAGGGTCGGGAATAAAAGTTCCGGTATTTGAAGCCAAAGCACATAACAATGTTATTTTGCGAGGGCTCGACCGGCAGCTGGTAATTAACTTAAACGACCGAGCGAGAACGAACGAAAAGTACCCCGGGCTACGAGTTGGTTCGCTTACCGAAACGGTTAACAATGCAGGTAACTGGGAGTAAAGCAAATGCATAAATTAGCGACCGACACCTTGTTGTTCGATATAGAAAAAACATATGAATATATATTATCCATTCGGGTTCGCCCGGATGGATTTTCTTTTTTAATCCTTTCAAATAATCAGCCGGTTGCATCGAAAACTATTCAGCAAAAAATAAGTAGCAGCAGGCTAATTTCGCGCCACTTTGCCGAGTGGATTGAGTCGGAAGATATTCTGCAAAGACCATTCAGCAAAACAAGTATTGTTGTTTTTAGCGAAGGATTTTCTCTTATTCCGGACGAGTATTTCGAAGAAACATTAAAAACAGAAATCTCGAATTTGTTGTTTAACGAAGATGAAGAAACTGAAATTGCAGTAAACAGCATAAGCACTTTTAAGACCCGGCTACTATTTACACTTCCCGAGGGATTAAACAAAGTTATTCAGGATAAAATTGGAGAATGCGAAATAATTCATCCGGTAAAAACAATTTTAAATCACATTCCTAAGATTAAGAAAAAGAACGGATTAATTTTGCTTTTCAATAAAAACAGCTTTTTTACAGTTCTTTTTACACCAGATAAAATATTGCTTGCCAACAACTTTAAAATGGCGCATGCAACCGATGTTGTTTTCTACGTACTTTCTATCTTAAAGCAACACAACATAAAACCGGCAGAAACAGAATTGTTTATTACCGAAACTGAAGAGAAATATTCAGAAACAGAAAAAGCTCTTCTCCCCTATTTTCAACCATTCAGAACCTTCGACTGGTATCGTTTCTTGGTGTTGAAGAAGTAAATAAATAAATTATTATTGAATGAGAATTGTTGGAGGAAAATACAGCGGACGAATTTTCAGACCGAATAAAAAATTCAAGGCACGCCCTACAACCGATATTGCTAAAGAGGGACTATTTAATATTCTCGAAAACCGTTATATTTTCGAAGAGAAAACGGTACTCGACCTCTTTTCGGGAACCGGAAGTATGGGTTACGAGTTTTTAAGTCGCGGCTGTAAAGAGGCAACTTTTGTTGAAGGAGACGTTAACCATTACCGGTTTATTTTAGAAGTAGTTGATGCACTGAAAATTGAAAACGCCACAGTATTTAAATCCGATGTATTTAGATTTTTAAAAACCTGCCCGATTCATTTCAATTTTATTTTTGCCGATCCTCCGTTTAATCTTCGCAACTTCGAGAATGTTCCCGACGCAATTCTAAATGCCAATATTCTTGCCCCAAACGGCCTCTTTATTTTAGAACATCCAAAAGAGTATAATTTTTCGAACCACAACTATTTTAAGGAGATTAGAAACTACGGGAAAGTAAATTTTAGTTTTTTCGAAAAGGAAACCGACGAAATTTCGGAAAGGTAATTCAAGCTAAAATTTAAACTTCGCCAAAATCAAGATTAAACTTCTGCTTTAGTTTTATAAGGTTGGGATTTTTCTTAGCCATCGCTTCAAATTTATCGGTGTCGGTATAAATAATTTTATTTTTCACTTTCTCGGTAACTTTTGTTACCAGTTCTATTTTCGAGTTTTTCAACTCGCGACGCAGAAACGAAACCAGCTGCGGTTTAATAGAATTAACCAGGTCGTTTTGAATGGAATTATCGAGTTCCAGATACAATTGTGCGTTCTCTTTTAGTTCAGGAACATTCGATAGTGTCGACTGTAAATTCGGACGATCTTCGAGCCGCACCAAATATTCTTTCCACTTTGCCGTTAAATCGGCAACAGTAAACTCTTCGGTTTCGTCGGCTTTTGTATGTTGCTTAAACTGGTCGATTGCAGAAACTGCCTCTTTTTCGTCTTTAAATTCGCCTTTTAATGCCGCTTTAATCGATGGGGTATGAATAGCTTTGGGTGTTCGTTTTACAATGCGCTTTTGATGTTCAGGCTCTTTACGAACAGGAGGCTGCGGTGTTTGAGCAACAATTTTCTCTTTGGGAATGTTCTCTTCGGGTAAATCTTTTCCTGAAAAAATAGGTTCCAAAACATCGTCATCCGATGTGTCAACTATTTTTTTTTTAAGGTTAGTTGAGCTATCCTAATAATTGCAAGTTCAACCAGCAGTCGTTTGTTCTGACTTAATTTATATTGGTAATCGCATTCGTTACTAATTTGTAATGCATCGAGCAAGAAATCACTACCGGCTAACTCGGCCTGCTGTTTATACTGTTCTTTTATTTCGCCGCCAACCTCTAAAAGCTGCACTGTTGCAGGGTCTTTACAAACCAGTAAATCGCGCAAATGGTTACTCAGGCCGTTAATAAAATGGTGACCATCGAAACCATGGCTTAAAATATCGTCGAAGGTTAACAATACTTGGGTAACATCATTTTTTAAGAATTGGTCAACCAGTTTGAAATAGTAATCGTAATCCAACACATTTAGGTTGGTAATTACATCTTTGTAAGTAACCTTTTTCCCAGAGAAACTAACAATCTGATCGAAAATAGAGAGTGCATCGCGCATAGCACCGTCGGCCTTTTGCGCAATAACATTCAGCCCCTCACTTTCAACCTCAACACCTTCGCTTTTTGCAACATACTCGAGATGCGACGTGATGTCGGAAACTCCAATCCTGTTAAAATCAAAAATCTGACACCGCGATAAAATGGTTGGTATTATTTTATGTTTTTCAGTGGTTGCCAAAATAAATATTGCATGATTCGGCGGTTCTTCAAGCGTTTTTAAGAATGCATTAAAAGCTTGTGCCGACAGCATATGAACCTCGTCGATAATATACACACTATATCTTCCCATTTGCGGAGGAATGCGAACCTGGTCGGTGAGATTGCGAATATCGTCGACTGAATTATTCGAAGCTGCATCCAACTCGTGAATATTAAACGAGCGGCTGCTGTTAAACGAAACACACGATTCGCATTCGTTACAAGCTTCTGTCTCGGAAGTTAAGTTGCTGCAATTTATGGTTTTTGCAAAAATACGTGCACAGGTTGTTTTTCCTACACCACGCGGCCCGCAGAACAAATATGCATGCGCAAGTTGATTGCTCTTTATGGCATTCTTTAACGTGTTAGTTATTGCCTTTTGTGCAATTACCGATTCGAATGTATCGGGTCTGTATTTTCGTGCTGAAACAATAAAATTTTCCATATTCTAACTTAACCACTGAAGTTTGACCAAAGATAATTAAATATGGTTTTTAATCACCATTTTTTTATTAACAACAGAAATCTTACACCTTAAAATCACAAATTTTTCGAGGGCGTTAAAAAATAATATTGTAGTTCTAAATGCTTGTACATAACTTGAGTTTATGCCATTTTGTATGGGTAGACAAATATCCTCAAACCACATCGTTTTTCAGATTGAGTATTTTACATGAACACATTAACTCCCTGCCTTCAGGGGTTCATCGCTAAAAAATAGAGGTTATTTTGTAATATGTCTAAATTAGCAGCAATAAGTTAAACTACGAAAATTAATTTCGCATTAAACAAAAACGGCTGTTAACTGTATATACAATCTGAAACCTAAATTTATAAAGCGATTTTTGGTGCAAATAAACTATAAAACAATTTTAAAGAGAGTAGTAAAATTTGGCGGAATATTTTTCGTTACTATTTTCTTGCTTGTACTTGTTTTTAAGTTTGTCATTCAAATACCTGCTATCCAGGACAAAATAAAACAGAAAATAGCAACATCGCTTTCTACCCGGTTAAATGCAAATGTTTCCATCGACAATTTCTATTTAAAACTCCCCAAAGAGTTGGCACTAAAAAATATTTTAATCACAAAAACAGATGCTGCCGACACACTTTTTTATCTGAATGATTTTTCGGTAAACATAAATATTTTTCCACTTTTCAAACACAAAATAGACATTCAGAAAATAGAATTAATTAACAGTTACGGCGATTTCGATAAATTATTTGCCAATGCAGAACCAGACACAAACAATTTACCGGAAGCAGAGAACAGTTCCGAATCCTCGCCGTGGAACATTGCAATAAACCGGTTGTCGATTAAAAATTGCTACTACAAATACAGAAACGATGACAGCACCGGATTTGAGATAATTCTCGACATTGGGGAAATGGACATCGATTTGGGTTATATAAATTCAGATTCTATTATTTCGATAAAGAATCTCAACGCCTCGAAATCGACAATTGGATACAAATCGCTAGCGACCCCCAAAATGGCACAAATTGACACAGCTGCATTTAAAATGGCAAATATTCTTATTGAGAACGGAAATTTAAATGAAGTTAAAATTAACTATTCCGATTCGGTTGGCGGAATGCTACTGGCTATCGACGGTGAGAAAGTAAAAGTAAACGACGTTTTGGTTGATGTTTGGCACCGGCACGTTTTTTTCGACAAAGGCACGGCCAATGGAAATGTTGCCTTTACATTTATTCCCGAACAAGTAGCTGAACCACTCCAACTCTGGGGCGTTGACTTTAATAAAGCCGATGCAGGCAACCTGAAATTCAGTATCGATTTTACCGACCACCCCGATACAACCGACCTGTTTAATTTTTATCACCTCCATATGTACGATATCTCAGGTAGCATTTCTAATTTTTTTATGAATACACACACGCTTAAAATTAGAACCGATAACTTGAGTTTTAAAGAGAAGTCGGGATTAAACGTTATCCGTTTAGAAACCGATATTGGACAGATAGATTCGGTTTTTGCCGTAAATAAACTAAATATTGAAACTGAAAACGGATTATATGATTTCAAACTTAAAACAACACTCCATCCTCTGTTTTTCGACAAAGGAAGAGAATGGTTTGATGCAGTTATTGATGTTAACAGCAGTAATCTTAACGATTTTAATACCGTTTACAACCTGAATAATATTGAATATTTGTCGGGAAAAGCAAAAAACAGCCGTTTTAAATTTAGCACAAAAGTTAATGGTACACCTAGTTTAATTAACCTTGAAAGCATGAGGGTTCAACTGCTCGACTCTATTCTTTTTATTGCCGACGGAAGAGTTGAGAACATACAAGATTCAACCCAATCGAAATTAAAATTAAACCTTCAGAAACTTCTGATTTCAAAAAATAATTTCGAGAAAATTACGGTTAACTTGCCCACCGACTCAACCATATCTTTCCCCGGTTTTTTGCAAATCGACGGACAGTTACAAGGGACAAACAACAATTACTCGTTTAGAGGAAATATAAAATCGAATGTTGGGAATGTGACCATAAATAATATTGAAGCAAGTACGAACAAAGACTTTTATGCTATAGATTTAAGCGCATCGACCCACCATTTAAATACAATTACTCATTTGGGATTAAACGGAATTTCATTCAAACTAAACGGGAAAATTAATGGCACTAATTTACAGAAAAGCACTACGCAGCTTAACCTTTCGGTAGATAGTTTAAATTTTAAAGATACACCGTTTAAAGCAATTACATTTTCAAGTAAACTTGATTCGGGGAAATTAAACATCGCGTTAAACTCGGACGATAAAAAACTACTGTTCAACTTATTGGCCACGGGAGACATTTCTGACCAACAAAAGAAACTTGCTATATATTTAAAAGCCAGCCATTTCGACATTGAATCGTTGGCACTTGTTCCCGATGCGAAATCGGTAGAAGGTGAAGCAAACACAACCATCGATTTTAGCAGCACACACAATTTTTCTGTTTCAACAAAACTTACCGGGGTTCGTTTTACGTTAACCGACAGCACATTTAAAATTCCCGATTCTGAATTCATAATAAAAAACAGCATCAAAAAATCGTCGATAGAGATGATAAGCCAGTACAACAATATTTCGTTTGCGATGGATGAAAATATCACCCAAATACCGGCAATTTTCGATAATTTACGCAACCACTATTTAACCGATTCTGCTAAAAACGAAGCAACGACGCTGCGTCTCCCCTCTTTTAAAATAAATTCGGTTATCGACTATCAGGATGTTTTCACAAAAATGATGACAAAAAATCTCCCCCCATTCAGTAAAATAGATATTAAGGGGAACTATTCTGAAGTTTTAAAAAATGGATTTCTAACTCTAGACATCTCAGATATTAACAGTTTCAACAGCCACATCGACAACACTACTGCAAGCATAAAAATAAACCCCGAAAAACTGAATTTCAAATTGGCACTCAACAAGATACATAACTCGTTTATAAACGGAGAACTTATTTTTAATGGGGAATTTGAGAATTCGGCACTTGAATCGGAATTGAGTTTTACCGATTTAAATTCGGTAAAATATTTTAATCTTCATACAAAATTGCACACAACAGACAACAAAACAGTTGTCAACATCAATCCCGACTCCATTATTTTCAACTACAATTTTTGGGAAATAGCCCCAAAAAATCAGATTACAATATCACCCGAAACAGTAGATTTCGACAATGTAAATTTAACAAGCGGCAAGCAAAATATTGTTGTTTATTCTGATAAAAGCAGAGAGAACATTTCAATAAAAATTAAAGATTTTAGCTTTGGAAGCATCGATAATTTATTAAATATCGATTCGTTACTTACAGGAACCATTAACGCCAATATAAACATAGCACAACAACAAACCACCCCACAAATCGACGGAGATTTATCGATTACGAACCTACAGGTTTTCGATGTAAATATGGGAAATCTGGCAATACCTAAGTTTAAATATACAAGCAATGGTTTTTCAATAAACAGTTCGGTTAACAGCAAATTTATTGATATTACAGCAAGCGGGAATTATTTCACTCATTCAGAAGGAGATGCATTCGACTTAAACATGAACATTAACCGATTCGAACTTAACGAATTAGAATACCTTTTAAACGATTACACTTATGACTTGGGAGGTGTACTAAACGGAAAACTAAAAATTACGGGGAATGAAAGTCACCCAGATGTAAACGGAAAACTAAATTTTAAAAAAGCAACGGTAGGAATAAAGGCACTTAACCGACGATTTGCAATGGAAAATGAACAGGTTTCGATTGTCGAGAATAAAATCCGATTCAATAAATTCAAAATTAAAAACGATGAAAATTACGGTGCGGAAATTAATGGAACAGTTGCTTTCGATTCGGCAATGAACATACAACCGAATCTACAAATTACTTCACAAGACATGGTTTTAATGAATTCGAAAGAAGAAGATAATGAGTTGATTTACGGGTTATTAAAAGCACAGGCCAACCTTTCGTTAACCAGTAAAAACAATAAACTTCTGCTCAACTCTGATTTAAAAGTTGATGGAAAAACCAATCTTACTTATACAATTCCTGAGCAATTGGTTTTAAACAACAGCAAAGGAATTGTTAAATTCACCCAGTTTAAAAACGACTCGGTACCTGTTCAGGATTTAATAGACAATGCAACATTTCATCATAACAACCTTTTTGAGAAAATTCATTCGATAGTAGAAATTGGAAACGGAACAAAAATAAAATTCTATTTCGAAAAAGACGGAGAAGATTTCCTGGAAGCTGAAATAAAAGGCACACTCGATTACTACTCAACCGAAGAAGACAACGCTATTTCGGGAAGAATTGACATTGATAAGGGAAAACTTCACTATTCAATTCCAATGGTAAAAGTTAAAGATTTCGTTCTCGAACCCAACAGTTACATAAAAATGTCGGATAAAATTACCACTCCCTATTTAAGTTTAATTGCATCGACCGAGATACGTGCCTCAACCGACGGGCTAATACCCGACTACAACAAAGTTTTAACATTTAAAATTCTGTTGCATCTTGTTGGCGATTTAAATGATTTAAAAATGAAATTTGATATTTCGACAGTAACTTCCGATGCAATTGTTTCGTCGCGATTGGCACAACTATCGGATAAAGAGCGCAATATTAATGCTTTAAATCTGATGATAAGAGGGTCGTTTTTGCTCAACACAAAAGGGAATTCGCTTATTGGGTCAACCGATATGATGGATGCACAAATTGATAAGTTTTATGCCAATCAACTCAATCAGATTATTTCGGATAATATTCATTTTGTCGATTTAAAATTTGATGTTCAATCGTATTTCGATGTAAACTCATCAAGCCAGTATGTTTTTCACCGCGACTTGTATTTTAATGTCGGGAAAAGTATGTTTGATGACCGTGCAAAAATAAATTACAAAGGGAATATTGGTGCCTGGTCTTCACAGGAAACCCTTCAAAGCAATTCGCAATTTGTACAAAACGAATTGGAGCTGGAGATAAAACTCACCAAAGACGGTGCTTACAGAGGCGTGTTTTTTATGAAAAATAAATACGAGGGGCTGCTGGAAGGCGAATTAATTGAAACAGGCGGCGGCATACGAATACGTAAAAAATACGATTCGATTAAGGATATTTTTAAACGGAAAGAACCGAAACAAAAAGAGTTGAAAAACGAGTAAATACTTTGAAAAAACTGAATAACATAAGTAGGAACTGGTTGCAAATAGCAATAAATCTGTTTTTTGCAAAGAAAGAGCACCGGCATTTGCTCGCTCTACTCTTTGTTGCAATTCTGTTACTTCAGTCGTGCTCGAACACCAAATTTTTAGCCAACGACGAAAAGCTATATACCTACACATGGTTTCGCCAAAAAGGGTTTGGAAAAATAAAAAACAAACCGTTAAAAGCATACGAACTCTATTCGATAGGAAGAGTAAAGACAAACCGTGCTTTTGTTGGTCTGCCTCGCACAAAACTACTGGTTTATAACTACATGAAACCATCGGGAAATTTTGGTCCCCGCCACTATATTTATAAAGTAATGGCACAACCACCGGTTTTGTTAAAAGAGGTAAATCCTGAGTTACGCAGCAAAGTTATGAACCAAAAGTTAGATGAGATGGGGCATTTCGACAGCTTCGTAAACTACCACATAAAGTATTACGGCAAGGGAGATAAAAAAGCACGAACAAAATACCTGATTACTTTTAAACCGGCATACACCTACCGAAACATTACGTTTATCCCGAGCGGAAAGAATCTGGTCGATACAATTCTTATAAAATCATTCGAAAACAAAAAACTTAAGCCGGGCGACGATTATTGGCTTAAAAACCTCAAAGAAGAGCGCGAACGTTTAACAACAGATATAAGAAACCGCGGATATTACTATTTTAAACCCGACTATTTACAGTTTTTTGCCGACAGTACTGTGGGAAACAAACAGGTAGATTTAAAACTGCTGATAAAAGATAACATACCCAAAAAATCGTTCGCTCCGTACAAAGTCGACCAGGTAAATATTGTTATTGAAAGCCGCAAGAAACAACCGCATTTAAAAGAGCCTATTTTTATAAACAACTCGTTTTATTACGACAAAAGCGGAACATTCAAAGCTAAAGTTATATCCGACTGTATTTCTATTACACCGGGGAAAGAGTACAATCTTACCGACCACGAAAACACCATAAAGTATTTGCAGGGTTTGGGTGCATTCAGCACAATAAATATAAGTTACAGTCCGCTCGACAGTTTAAATATATCTAGGAGTCTGGCAGCCAATATCAGGTTAAAGCCACTTCAACCGGTTCAAACAAATCTGGAGGTTAATTTTTCGACAAAATCGAACGATTTTCTTGGCCCGTCAGCAACAGCCTCAATTAGCCATTTAAATCTTTTTGGAGGAGCCGAAAACCTGACTCTGGAAGTTGACGGTGGGTTTGAATGGCAAAAACGGTCGAAACGGAAACAGTATGAGTTAGGACTAAACTCGTATGTATTCGGGACAAATTTGAAATTAATATTCCCCCGGTTCATCGTGCCTTTTAACTTACAAAACCAGTCGAAAAGGTATGTACCCAAAACCTATGCAAGCATTGGATTTCACTCGCTTCAACGGGTAAAGTATTATACAATGAATGTGGCTCAAATAAAATTTGGATACAACTGGCAAAGCTCTCCAAAACGAGAATTTAAAGTTGAACCTATTTCAATCGATTACTTTCATTTACCTCGTCAATCGCAGGAATTTATCGATTTTATAGAAAAATATCCGCAGGTTGCTTTAAGTTTTAATGAGCAGTTTATTTTTGGTTCGCAATACAGCTATACCTATTCAACGAAATCGAAACGAAGGAAACTGAACTACCTTTATTACAATGCAAAATTAGATTTATCGGGAAACATTTTGCAAGGCATCTATTCGTTAACGGGGAACAAAAACGGTGCATCGGCTCCGAATAAATTACTGGGAATACCGTTTGCACAATACACAAAAATTAAAAATGACTTTCGGTACTACATCTATTTTCACGAAAAGAGCCAGATTGCAACCCGCCTGATTGTTGGCGTTGGAGTTCCTTATCAGAATTCGTCGGTATTGCCTTATGCGAAACAGTTTTTTGCCGGAGGAAGCCAGGATATTCGCGCATTTTACGCACGTTCAATAGGGCCGGGCAGCTATTACTCAACCAACCCGCAAAATAACGGTAGTTTTCTCGACCAGTCGGGCGAGATTAAATTAATGAGCAATATCGAATACCGGTTCCCTATTTCGTACCGCATAAACGGGGCACTTTTTACCGATGCCGGAAATGTGTGGTTAATAAACGAAGACCCCAGCCGACGGGAGGTAAATTCAAATTCAACAGTTTTTTATGCGATATAGCAATTGGTGCAGGCGCAGGAATACGGGTTGACTTAGACTATTTTATTATTCGGCTCGACGGAGCAATTCCAATTAGAAAACCTTACCTATCAGGCGCAAAATCATGGATTTTTAACGATAGCAGCTTTTTTCACGAGTACATTTTCTCGCTGGCAATTGGTTACCCTTTCTAATAACATTTTTCTTGCGGTTGAAAAATAGAAACCAAAATGAGCTGTATAAATTTATACCTTTGCAATTTGAAACGAAGTATATGCCAACAAAAAAAACAATAGAAGAATTTTTAAAATTAAACGAGACATTTCCGCTTATCGATGTGCGCTCACCCGCCGAATATGAGCAGGCACACATTCCGGGAGCAGTTAATATTCCATTATTCGACAACGAAGAACGCAAACAGGTGGGAACAACCTATAAACAAAAAGGAAAAGAGAGTGCTGTTCTGCTGGGGTTAGATTACATTGGCCCACGGATGGCGGAGGTTGTAAAACAGGCACGGAAACTAGCTGTTAACAGAACTGTACTGGTTCATTGTTGGCGTGGGGGAATGCGCTCGGCAAGTATGGCCTGGCTATTTGAAACCATTGGCCTTAAAACTTTTACGCTCGAGGGAGGATACAAAGCATACCGCCATTTTATTCGAAATGAATTTTCGAATGAGGCAAAACTTTTTATCCTCGGCGGCTCGACGGGCAGCGGAAAAACAGCAATTTTAAAAGAGTTACAAAACCTCGGCGAACAGTTTCTCGACATTGAAGGAATTGCACATCATAAAGGCTCTGTTTTTGGGCCACTCGGACAAAAACCACAGCCATCCAACGAACAGTTCGAAAATAATATGGCGGCCGTGTGGCAAAAATTCGACTTTACAAAACCCATTTGGGTTGAAGACGAAAGCCGGCAATTGGGAAAGTGTGGCATTCCAAATCCACTCTTTGAGCAAATGAGGGCAGCAACAGTTATTAAAATTAATGTTCCGAAAAAAGAACGAATAAAACGCCTTGTAAACGAATACGGAAATTTCGACACAGAATTACTGGCCCAACAAGTTGAGAAAATAAGAGAACGACTGGGCGGCCAAAACACAAAAGATGCACTAAAAGCACTTGCCAATAACGACCTCGAAACGGTTGCCGACATTACATTAATTTATTACGACAAAGCTTATAATCATGGCATTTCGAAACGCCGGCCGGAGAAAATATTTGAAATAAATCTTGAAAAAGATGACCCGGAAACGAATGCTTTGGCCGTTTTGGAATTCATTAAAAAAGTTAAACAATGAAACCCGTTTATCTCGATTACAACGCTACAACGCCAATTGCAAAAGAGGTTGCCGATGCTATGCTGCCCTTTTTATATACTGATTTTGGCAATCCTTCGAGTGCCCACAGTTATGGCGTAAAAGCAAAACTGGCTGTTGAAAAAGCACGAAGTCAGGTTGCCGGATTAATTGGGTGCAATGCATCAGAAATTGTTTTTACAAGCGGCGGAACCGAATCGAACAATTATGCGATAAAAGGAGTTGCCTTTGCCAACTGCACACGCGGAAATCACATCATCACTTCGGCAATAGAACATCCTGCCGTTTTAGAAGTTTATAAATACCTCGAAAAAAATGGCTTCGATATTTCAATAGTTCCGGTCGATGAAAACGGGACCATTAAGATTGACGAATTAAAAGCTGCCATTCGGCACGACACAATTTTAATTTCGGTTATGCACGCCAACAACGAAGTTGGAACCATTCAACCCATTAAAGAGATTGCGGAAATTGCGAAATTGCACAACATTATTATGCACACCGACGCAGCACAGTCGCTGGGGAAAGTAGCAGTTAACGTAAACGAATCGGGTGTTGATTTATTAAGTATTGCCGGACATAAATTGTATGCTCCAAAAGGGGTCGGCGCTCTTTACATTCGAAAAGGGATAACACTCGAAAAACTTATTCACGGTGCCAACCACGAACAAAATCGGAGAGCAGGTACCGAAAATGTTCTCGAAATTGCCGGACTGGGACAAGCAGCCGAAATTGCAAAAATAAATTTGCAGGCAAACATTGCTCACTACAGCGAAACCCGCGATTATCTTCAAAAACTTCTAACAGAAGCTTTTCCATCGACAAAAATAAACGGGAATTATAAAAATCGTCTTCCCAACACATTAAGTATTTCGTTTAAGAAAATTGAAGCGAATACGCTTATTGGCAAGTTAAAAAATGTTGCTGCCTCGGCTGGTGCTGCCTGCCACACCGAAAATATTAGCATTTCATCAGTATTAAAAGCAATGAATATTCCCATCGATTTTGCTATGGGAACCATCCGGTTTTCGACAGGCAGAGAAACGACAATAAAAGACGTTGAATTTGCTGCACAAGAAATAATAAACCAGGCGATGCAGTTGCAAAAACAGGGCAATTAAAATAAGCAACGATTAAAGAATGAACAACTGTTTAAAATATTACCGACACCTTATAAAAAC
>Ga0256831_1000405_pt1 | contig 22230 bp, 19 predicted proteins | sample 132544metaG_FD_189087 | JGI IMG/M metagenome (GOLD analysis project Ga0256831, IMG submission 189087) | Hydrothermal vent microbial communities from Lau Basin, Pacific Ocean - 132-544 | ecosystem: Environmental > Aquatic > Marine > Hydrothermal vents | place: Pacific Ocean: Lau Basin | collected... | reverse complement strand
TAGATACATAATATTCAATTATAAATAAGAGACGTAGTGAAGAATATATTAGTAATTGGCTGTGCCGGTCAAATAGGTACTGAATTAACCATGGAGTTACGTAAGCTTTATGGCGACGAGCATGTTATTGCCACCGACTTGAAAAATATCCCACCGGTAATTTCAGAAAGAGGACCTTCTGAACACCTCGATATTCTGGATAAAGAAAAGCTCAAACAAATAGTTAATAAATATAGTATTGATGGAATAGTTAATTTAGCAGCTATTCTTTCAGCTGTAGGTGAAGAACATCCTATGCTTGCATGGAATGTAAATATGAATGGGCTGATAAATGTGCTTGAAGTGGCTCGTGAGCAAAAGGTGAAACGGGTGCTAACGCCAAGTTCAATTGCTGCTTTTGGTCCCGAAACTCCCATCGATAATACTCCACAGGAGACTGTTTTACGGCCTAAAACCATGTATGGCATCACTAAGGTTGCCGGTGAACTTCTGGGAGATTACTATGTGGCAAAATATGGCATGGATATTAGAGGATTGCGTTATCCCGGAATCATTAGTCATGAGGCAATGCCGGGAGGTGGCACCACAGATTATGCAGTAGAAATATATTATGAGGCCATAAAAAAAGGAAAATATACTTCTTTTGTTAGTGCCGATACTATGTTGCCTATGATGTATATGCCTGATTGTTTGAGGGCAACAATTCAGCTTTTTACAGCTGATAAAGCAAAGTTAAAGCATCATGCAGATTTTAATTTGGCAGCAATGAGTTTTACAGTGAAAGAAATGGCAGATTCCATTAAAAAATATATTCCTGAATTTGAGATTGACTATAAACCTGATTTTAGACAAGCAATTGCCGATACTTGGCCCAATACTATTGATGATAGTGCAGCTAGGGAGGAGTGGGGATGGAAACCGGAATACAACCTTGACAAAATGACACAAGATATGTTGTTGCATATAAAGAAAAAATTAGAGACAGTAGAGGCTTAATTAGAACTTTATAATAACGGTTGCAATACTGATTTTGGCCGCTTCGATATAATTCGATATAAAGAGTAATAGAGTGGAATAGAAATCCCCAAATGACTAACTATTTGGGGATTTCTCATGAATGATAGTAGCCTTTAGGAAGCTTTTATTGGAAAATAGCCATCCAAAGAAATGTATTGATGAAAAAGACGACTCTATTAAATTTCCTTTAGATTGTTTTTCATATTCGTTTCTTTAAGTTTGGAGATCGTTGGGTAAGTCCTCCATTTTTGTGTGTAATACCATTTTGACTGTTGTATGACGTAAATAAATTTAAGAGATTTTTTTGGAAGTTTATAAGCTTCAATTTTTTTGCATAAATGTTCCGAAAATCGGGAGTTGCAGCTACGGAATAAAACTTCGGTAAAGTAAAAACAACAACAAGATAAAGGATTTATGTGCTATATGCTAACTTGGTATTATTGGGTAATTTGTGGGCCATTATTTTGTCAAACTGATTTATTAAACGCTATATTATTTCTTTCTTTGAAGTAGTTGTTTTGTACATTTTTGATAAAATTAGTAATAATTAGTTAGCCTTATCGTTGAGTACAATATTTCTTTGTATTTTTGTAGCATAATAAATTTAAACATCTAGAATGAAATTTTCAGCACAACAAATCGCTGCCTTATTAAATGGAGAAGTAGTAGGCGATGCCAATGTTATAGTACACACACTTAACAAAATAGAAGAAGGAGAAAGAGGGGGACTGTCATTTTTATCCAATCCAAAATACAATCATCATTTATATACTACCCAGGCTTCTGTTGTAATTGTAGGCAAAGATTTTGTTCCCGAAAAAGAATTTAATACTACTTTAATAAAAGTTGAGGATGCTTATGGTGCGTTTGCAACTATTTTGCAAGCCTATGAGAAATCAAGACAAGAGCAAAAGACCGGCATTTCAAAATTGGCTTCTGTTGATCCAAGTGCTAGCTTGGGAAAAGGTGTTTATATTGGTGAGTATGTCTATATTGGTGCTAACGTACAAATAGGTGATGGTACGAAGATATACCCGCAAGCTTATGTAGGTGATGATGTTAAAATAGGACATGACTGCTTTATTTATCCGGGAGCAAAAATATTGCATCAATGTGTATTAGGAAACGAATGTGTTTTGCATGCCGGAGCTGTTATAGGCTCTGATGGTTTTGGTTTTGCCCCACAAAAAGATGACGATTTCAGAAAAGTGCCTCAGATAGGAAATGTAGTGCTGGAAGATAGAGTAGATGTTGGAGCCAATACAACTATTGATAGAGCAACAATGGGTTCAACAATTATCCGTCGAGGAGTAAAACTTGACAATTTAGTACAAATAGCCCATAATGTGGAAATAGGAGAAAATACGGTGATGGCAAGTATGTGTGGAGTTTCGGGTTCTACCAAAATTGGTAAAAACTGTATGTTTGGCGGACAGGTAGGAGTCGCCGGCCATTTGGTAATAGCGGATGGAGTAAAATTGGCGGCAATGTCGGGTGTGGCAGCAAATATATTGAAGCCCAATTCAGTGGAAATGGGAGCGCCCTCTTTTAGCCATAAACCTTTTTTGCATTCCTATGTGTATTTTAGAAAATTACCTGCTCTGGCAGAGAAAATAAAAAATTTAGAGAAAGAATTAAAGCGACTTAAAACTAAGTAGATAAGTGATTTGTCAATTCTATTATTGGCTTAATACTTGTTTTTAGATCTCTCCGGAATTATTCAATTAATACCGAAGCAACTTTATATAATTGTGCACGTCTAGTAAGGGAAAATTATTCATTGGAGGGCGTAAATTTATTATTACTTTTGCCGAATTAATTGAAATCAAAAGCCAATTATTTTTTTGTTAAACAATTTTGAATTTTAATGAGCGAAAAACAAACCACCATAGCTGAAGCTGTAAGCATTACCGGTATTGGTTTACATACTGGATTACATGTTGAGTTGATATTTAAGCCGGCTAAGGCAAATACAGGATATGTATTTCGAAGAGTTGACATGGAAGGTCAACCCGAATTCCAAGCACTTGCCGATTATGTAGTAGATACTTCCAGAGGAACCACATTAGAATGTAAAGGGGCAAGAGTTACAACCATTGAGCATGTACTTGCGGCATTAGTAGGCTTGAATATTGATAATGTAATAGTGGAAATGAATCAGGAAGAAGCACCTATACTCGATGGGAGCTCTTTTTTTTATGTGGAAATATTGCAGAAAGTGGGCATGGTAAGTCTTGAAGCGGATAGAGAGTATTTCGAACTAGACGAAGTTATTACCTACAAAAATGACGAGAGAAAAACAGAGATGACTATTATTCCTGATAGTACACGACGGATCTCTACCATGATAGATTATAATACGAAAGTATTGGGAACTCAAAATGCAGAGCTTAATGATTTATCCGATTTTGCTAAAGAAATAGCCCCTTGCCGAACTTTTGTGTTTTTACATGAATTAGAGTTTCTATTGGATCATAATCTTATTAAAGGGGGTGATTTAAGTAATGCCATTGTATTTGTTAATAAGGAAGTCTCTGAAAAAGAACTAATTCGGTTGGCAGGCTTGTTTAATAAGCCAAAGGTAAAAGTGATGCGCAAAGGCATATTAAATAACCTTGAACTTAAATTTGATAATGAGGCAGCACGTCATAAGTTATTGGATGTTATAGGTGATATGGCATTGATAGGAATGAAAATAAAAGGGCGAGTAATTGCCGTTCGTCCCGGGCACGAAACCAATGTGGAATTTGCGAAACTTATTCGTGCTCACATTAAGAATCATAGGCAAGGCCCCCCTAAGATTGATTTAACACAGAAACCTCAATTCAATATTGAAGACATTAAGAAAATGCTTCCCCACCGTAATCCATTTTTACTGGTAGATAAAATCATGAAAGTAACCGAAGATCGTGTTATTGGAGTGAAGAATGTAAGCATGAATGAAAACTTTTTTGTTGGGCATTTCCCTGATGAACCCGTGATGCCTGCAGTATTGCAAATTGAAGCAATGGCACAGAGTGGAGGAATCTTGGTGTTGAGTCAAGTGCCTGATCCTGAAAATTATATTACTTATTTCCTCAAAATTGACAATGTGCGTCTTAGAAATAAAGTGGTTCCCGGAGATACCTTGGTGTTCGATCTTAAATTATTGTCTCCCGTTAGAAGAGGATTGTGTCACATGGGCGGTAAAGCATGGGTAGGTGACAAAGTTGTTATGGAAGCCGAAATGTTAGCACAAATTGTAAAAAAGAAAAACTAATAATATGAATCAACCATTAGCATACGTACATCCACAGGCAAAAATAGCTTCTACTGTTGTTATTGAACCTTTCGTAACTATTCATAAAAATGTTGAAATAGGTGAAGGTACTTGGATTGGATCCAATGTTACGATAATGGAAGGTGCTCGCATCGGGAAAAATAATAAGATATTTCCCGGAGCTGTAATTTCTGCCGTACCTCAAGATCTTAAATTTGACGGAGAAGATAGCATTGTTCGCATTGGCGATAATAATATTATTCGCGAGTTTGTTACCATCAATAGGGGAACAAAAGCAAATATGGAAACTAGTATTGGTGATAATAATTTATTGATGGCTTATGTACATATTGCTCATGATTGTATTGTTGGTAATAATTGTATTTTAGCTAATGTAGCTACCTTGGCAGGCCATATTACCATCGAGGATTATGCTATTATTGGTGGTATGGTTGCGGTACACCAATTTGTAAATATTGGGGCCCATAGTATGATTTCCGGTGGCTCGTTGGTACGCAAAGATGTGCCTCCATTTGTAAAAGCTGCTCGTGAACCTGTTTCCTATGTTGGAATAAATTCTATTGGACTTAGAAGAAGAGGCTTTACTTCTGAAAAAATTAATGAAATTCAAGCAATATACCGTATATTATTTCAACAGAAAAATAATGTCTCTCAAGCCGTTGCAGTAATTGAAGCTGAACTGCCGGCAACTCCGGAGCGCGATGAAATAATTTCTTTTATTATTAATTCCAAAAGGGGTGTTATGCGTGGTTATACCAAAAATAGCTAATACTTTATTTTGGAAAAGATAGTTCTCGAAAATACAGCTAAGCGGTATGCTAATGAATGGGTTTTTAGAAACCTGTCTTATTCTTTTCAAAAAAATTCGGCCTATGCTATTCTTGGTTCCAATGGCTCAGGTAAATCCACTCTCTTGCAAATAGTTGCTACTGCCTTGATGACATCAAAGGGAAAGGTAAGCTATTATGATGAAAATGGAATTATTGATGAAAATGAAGTCTATAAATATATCAGTTTGTCGGCCCCATATATGGAATTGCCGGAGGAATTTACTTTAAGCGAGGTAATCGATTTTCATCTTAATTTCAAAAGTTTTTATAAAGGTATCGATAAGGATAAATTTATTGAAATTTGTTATTTGCAAAAGGCCAGAGAAAAAATTGTTAGGAATTTCTCTTCCGGAATGAAACAACGCTTGAAGCTGGCTTTGGCAATACTTTCAGAGTCTGAAGCTTTGTTTCTTGATGAGCCGGTGGCCAATCTTGATGAAAAAGGGATTGAATGGTTTGGGAAGTTAGTAAGCTCCTACAGACAAAATAGAATTATTATCGTTTGTTCCAATAATATTAATAGCGAATATTTCTTTTGCCAGCATCAGCTCAATATAGAGGATTATAAGAAAAGAAATAACTAGATTTCTTAAAGTGCTTTCCCGATAGCTGACTGTAATTCCGCCCTTAGATTATGATAATAACCTGCAGTTGAGTATGAAATATACCCTTCCTTATTAATTATATAGATAGTTGGATATGCACGAATCTTATAAGCTTTCTTAACCTCTTTTGTAGCCATAAGTACAGTGTCTGTATAGTTGTGCTTTCGCTTAAAACGATTAATCTGACCACGTCTATTGATAGAATTCATGCCTAGTATTACCAATGAATCACCATACTGTTGCTTTAATAGCATTAAATCTTTATAGGCCTTAATACAGGGTGAACAGCCAATATACCACCAATCTAGAAGAATTATCTTCCCTTTGTACTTATTTAAACTGATTGTTAATTTTGTGCTACTGCGAAGTGTAAACAAAGGGGCTTTCGTTCCTGCTTTCAATAGATTTGCTGAAATAAAATTTGGTTTTACTTCCTGAGTAATCGCTTCGCCTCCTAAACTACTATTAATGGCGAAAGTAATAAACATAAGAATAAGTAGTCGCAATTGATGTCTGTTGGAGTTTTGATAATTCATTTTGCTGCTATGATGTCGTTATTGTATCAATGAGTGTATAAAAAGCAAAAAGTTTGCCAACTATTAATTAGTTTCTTTTATGGAATGGTAATTTGTAATGCTTCTTGTCTTATTTCAAACTCCAGTGGTCCATGACCAATATTTTCTCCATCAATTTCAATCATCAATTTTGCATCTGACTCTACTTGTAAATTATTAGTCTGAACAGACTGGACTTCTTTAATATGATCTATTTTCCCATTAAATAGTTTGCTTACTTTACGAAGCAATTTCGTTTTAGCAATTTTATCTACCAGCATTAAGTCAAATAAGCCATCATTAGAAACCGCATTGGGAGTTTGCTGCATTCCACCTCCGGTATATCTTCCAATGGCTAAACTTAAAGTAAACAGCATGCCCTTATGGATCTCTCTTTTACCTGCTTTGATGTGTACTTCCATAGCTTTGTATTTATACAGACTCTTTAGCATATTTGAAAAGTAACTAAAGGTAGAAGATTTACCATTCTCTTTTTGCCTATTTGTTGTGTTGGTTACTAACGCATCAAATCCTAATCCTGCTGCATTAATAAAATATCTACATTTCTTATTCTGGCCTATATGATAATACACTTTGCCAACATCTTGCTTATAAGTATGCCCGTTTTTAATGGTTTTTATCGCTGAAGCATAATCCTTGGGAATATCAAACATCCTAGCCCAATCATTACCTGTGCCTATGGTGATAGCACTCAGGGTAATCTCTGAGGGAGCAAAAACCTCTTGCTTGAAAATACCATTGACCACCTCGTTGATAGTCCCATCTCCTCCAACGACAATAATATTGGTATATCCTTTTTGTTCAATATTATTCTTTACTAGCTTTATCGCATGATGCCGGTATTGCGTGAATAGTACTTCATAATCAATACTTTCCGCTTTAAGCAAAGTCGATATTTCCGGCCAATTTGCTTTGGCTTGATGTTTACCTGCATTGGGATTTACAATGATTAGATATTTTGAATTTTGTTTCAATGGAAAGAAGCTATAATTGAAAGAAACTGGAAGAGCCTTTGCTTATTTCTAATACGGTATCTCTTCCTAAAATAATGGCCCTATTGTCTGAAATATGTCCGGCAGGGAAATTAAAGGCTATGGGAAATTTGTATTTGGAGGCTATTTGATGAATTATCTCTTCTGCATTTTGCCCATAGGGTATAGTATTGTCATTCATATCGTTCATTCCGCCTATAAGCAATGCCTTGATATGTTTAAATTTTGAATTGCGTTCCAGATTCATCATCATTCTATCAATATGATATAAATATTCGTCTAAATCTTCTAGAAAAAGTATGCTGTTGTCGGTACTTACATCAGATTTGGAACCCAATAACGAATAGAGTATAGATAAATTTCCACCTACTATTGGAGCCTGAACTATTCCTTCTCGATTGAAGGGATGTGATGGAAATTCATAGCTGTTTTTACCCTTAAAAAGAGCGGAATATAGAGATGAGATACTGTTGTTGTCAATCCTATTACCGGAGAAATTTATGGGCATCGTAGCATGGATGGTTTCTATGCCACAATTGCGATTAATATGAGAGTGAAGTACCGTTATATCACTATAGCCTACAATCCATTTGGGATTTCTTCGAAATGAGGACCAATCAATTTTATCAATAATTTGAACAGTTCCATAGCCTCCGCGTGCACAGAATATTGCTCTTATAGAGCTGTCGTTGAGCGTCTTCTGGAGGTCAAAGGCTCGCTGTTCTTCTGTTCCTGCAAATTGATGATGTTGGGCATGAAGAAATTTCCCTTTAATAACTTCCAATCCCCACGATTGAAATTTATCCACTGCAGCCTGCACTTCTTCTTCACTGATTTTTCGTGCAGTGGAGATAATGGCAACTTTGTCGCCTGACCGTAAATATCGTGGGGCTTGCATAAAGCAAATATATGTAAAATAATAATTGGTGTTGGAGAAATATTGTATGCTCCTTAAAATAACTTGATAAGTTTTTCGCTTAGTATTCTTCGTGAATATTGTTTTCTTTTTTCAGAATCTATTACGAGTTTTTTATCGCGGCGTTCAAATTCTAAGCTTATGGCTTTCTTGAAGCCGGCTAAATCCTGAAAATCTATAATAATACCGGCATCAACTTTTCTCATTATCTGGGCCGCATCGCCATCAATACTACCAATGGCTACAATTGCTTTGTTCATCGCCAGGTATTCAAAAAACTTTCCCGAAAGTATTCCCTTTGTATTGGGTGTATTATTCAGTGGAAGATAGAGTACGTTAGCTTGGGAAAGGTGTGTAACTATTTCGTTGTGAGGAATATAACTTGTTGTCTCGATGTAGCTTGCTAACTTAAATTTCTCGATGCTGGCATAAACAGAATAGTCGAGTTTTCCAATAAAATGTATTTTTACCCTTTGGGCAAATTCTTTGTTCTCAGCGATTAATTCGTGTATTGCCTGCCAAAATATTGGGTGGTTTCTGTCTTCATTGATAGAACCTACATGCACTATGTTAAAGGTATTGTGCTTTACAGTTGGTGTGAGGTTAAAATCATCTTCATCGTATCCATTGGTGATAACTTCTACTTTGCTCCCTCTAACTTTAGCAAGTTCGTTGGCCATAGTTTCGCCAATGCTAATTACAGTATCTGCTGTTTGTAATACTTCTTTCTCGAGACGGTGATGTTTTTTGTCGGCCCACGAACTCAACATAAGATCAGTGTAAAAGTCAATGTCGGTCCAAGGGTCTCGGAAGTCGGCAATCCATTTGAGAGAATTTTTCTTCTTTTTCAATGCCATAGCAATTAGATGCATGGAATGCGGAGGTCCACTGGAAATTATAATTTCAATATTGTTCTTTTCAATATAATTTGAAAGAAATTTAATGGAAGGTTTTACCCACATTACTCTGGCATCAGGAATAAAAATATTTCCCCTCACCCAAATAGAAAGTTTTTCTGTAAACTTTTTACGCGAATCTTTTTCCTCAGATAAAAAACCGGCATTTACATTGCCCTTTTTGCCCGTAAATTTTTTATAAAAACTATAGGGCTCAATTATTGGACGCTTAATAATAATTGCTTCTTTGGGAATATCTTTCTCCAAACTATTATCCATTGCCGGTGCTTCCGGATTTGATGGAGTATAAATATGGGGCTCCCATCCTAATTGAGGCAGATATTTTACAAACTTAAGCCAACGTTGTACTCCTGCTCCTCCACTGGGTGGCCAATAGTAACTAATTATTAATACTTTTTTCAAACTAATATCCGGTTTTGCCTCGCTATTTCTCTTTTGGTTTAAGCTTGCTTTTAAAAGCACACATTAGTGCTCCCACAGCTAGCAATAGTAGTACAATGGAACTAACTAATGTAATTCTTTTGCCGTAGTAATACGATTTTGGTTCAAATTTCCATTCAATAATATGATTGCCGGCAGGGACAAGCATGCTTCTCAAAACATAGTCGGCCTGAATATATTTAGCCGGTTTTCCATCGATAAACACATCCCAACCTTTGTCATAATATATTTCTGAAAATACGGCTAACTGGGGTGCTTTGGCATGACTTGCATATTTTAAATAGTTGGGTTCGTATTTTACTAATGCTATACGTGCCGATGGTAAATAGTTAAATTTATTTCCTTTAAAATAAGATTGGAATTTATTATTGATAACGGCAACGTCTCTAGCGTTAAAATCAAATATCACCTTAGCTTTAAATTGTTTTTTTGCCAAATACTTACCTCCCGGGAGTTGGCTAATATCAATAAAGTTGGAATCTGTATTTGTTGGATCATTGCCAATTATATAGCTAATGTTATCCTGTAATGGAAGCCTGCTTAAAGTAATATTCTGTCCGTTGCTGAGATGAAGGGCTTTGGTAGCCAAAATAGTATCGGTAGAATGTAAAGGCCGCCCATAAATACTTATATTAGAAATATCACCTAGGGCCGTTAGTTTAATGACCTTACCAAGGTGAATAATCTCCTGATCGGCACTAGGTACCCATTCTATCCTTTTTACAAACCAGGCATTTCCCAATCTGCCTGGATTTAATTGAGCCTCTGGTGCATGACCTCTTTCTCCAACGATAAAATATTTTGTATTGAGCATGTCCATAACTTGCATATTTCCCACAGAGAGATGATTCTCAATAAGATCTTGATATCGACGTAATTTTGCACCGTGATAGCCGCCAATAGACTTGTGGTAATAGGAGGTGGAGGCGTCATTAAATGGACTTACGGTAGTATTATATACCCGATAGTCAAGTTCTTTGTCCTTGTCAATTTTAATGTCAGCAGCTGTTGCTTGATAAGGAATGCGTGCTGTTGATTTACGCTCATAGCTTGTATCGTTTAAGTATCGGCGATCTACTCCAACCATGTCGAAAAGGATAAGTACTCCCAAACCTAAAAATAAAATTGCTTTATTGAAAGGTTTAATAGAATATGCCTTAATTAGGACTGCGGCAAGAATAATATAGATAAAACTACGTAAGCTGTCTGCTTTGAAAATGGCTATTCTTACATCGGCAAGATTATTAAAGAGCTCTTGGTATATTTGTGCTTGTTGTGGATATTGATGCTGAATATCAGCTAACTGAGCAAGATCTCTCCCCGAGAGGAAACTAAAGAAAGTCTGTGGGCTAAGATAAAATAGAAGAGCAATACCGGCTGTTGATGCCAATGCAAAATAGAAGCCAAAGGCTTTCTCTTTAATGATACTAGGTTTCTGTAGAATTTTATTTAGTGCTAAAAAGGCAAGTACTACCATGGTTAATTCGGCAATAACTAATATCATCGAAACGGTTCTAAACTTATCATATTCAGGAAAATAGTTGAAGAAGATATTGGTGAAAGCCATCCAATTGTGCCCCCATGAAAGGAATATACTGATAAGTGTTACCACAAAAAGAGCCCATTTGAATCGCCCTTCCACAATAAATAAGCCTAGGATAAAGAAGAATGTAACTATGGCTCCGGCATAGACCGGTCCGCTGGTCATTGGCTGGTTTCCCCAATAGCTGCCAAATTGGGCCAGATTACGGATAAATTGTGGGTTAGCTTTCTTTAAGGCTTCGGGGGCATACGATTGGATTGGGACACTTGCTCCTCCCTTTACATTGGGAATCATAAGGGTAAAAGTTTCTCCTAATCCATAACTCCATTGGGTGGCATAATCCTTGTCGAGGCCACCGGATAATGTATGCTTATTAAAAGTAAGTTCCGATTTTCCACGAATAGTATAGGGTGAATATTCGTAAGTAGTCCAATAGTTATCCATATTAACTAATAGGGCTAGTATTAACCCAATGGTAAGTACACCTACAGTTTTAGCAAAATGGATTAGCTGTTTTTCCTTTATTGCTCCATAAAGTTCTGCAGCACCATAAGCAAGAACAATAAACATCAGGTAATAAGTTATTTGTGGGTGGTTTGAATAAAGTTCTAATGCCATAAATAAACTAAACATAATACCTCCAAAGAGGTATTTGCGCGATTTAAAAGTATAGATGACAAATGCCAATGTTGGCGCCATATACCCAATGGCATGGGCTTTGGAATTATGCCCGGCTTGTAATATAATATAGAAATAGGATGAAAAGCCAAAAGCTAGTGCTCCAATTATACTTAACCAAGGATCTACTCCAAGAACGAGTAATAGAATGAAGAATCCAAGCATATATAAAAAAGCATAGTCTGCCGGTCGAGGTAAATCAAGTCGAAAAATATATTTGTCGATATAACGCAATACATTTTCTTTTTTTGCTACTGAGATTTGGTATGCCGGCATACCTCCAAACATGGAATTAGTCCAGAGAGCCTCTTTTCCGTCGTGGGAATTTCTATAGTCCACCACCTCTTTACTCATTCCTAAGAATGTTTTGTTGTCATGTTGCCGTACTTGTTTGCCGCTCCATAGTGGACCAAAGTAAAGAAGTATGGTAATGAAGAAAATAATAATACCGCTTAGATAGGGAAGGTAACTTTTGTAGTCTATTTTTGTCTTCATAATGTTAGTTGTCATCTTTAATTTCTTCATAATCAATATAGTCGCCCAGCTGACTTTTGTCAGTTGTATTCTCTTTCTCCGATACTTTGCTCTCAACCTTCACTTCTCCTTCGTGACGCTTGGCTTCATCAGTATCGGTGGTATATCCTTGTTGTTGTCTAAATTGTTCTTGCGCTTTGTTAACCCAACGCTTTGCAAGAAAGGGTAATAAATAGCGTGTTATTACCTTAAAACCGTAATACAATAAGACAAGTATTAATAATGTTCTGAGTAAATTCATAAAAAAAATAATTCAATATTATACTATGGATGGCAAAGATATGGAATTTCCTTACTCGTTAGATAAAGTTTAACAGCTTCCTTTTGGTTAAAAGAAGGATAGGATTTATTGATGTTGGTAATCTGTAATCTAAGGATAAATTTCTTTTATGATATCTTCTGCTTTAATGGCCTGCATGCAATTGCAGATACTGCCATCTTTACAATCAGTACACTGAGGTTTATCCAATACAAATACGCTGGTATTCTTACCAATAGGAGCCCATCGTCCCGGATCCATAGGTTTAATGGGAGGATATATACCAATAGCTTTAGTACCTGTTGCAGCAGCAATATGTAATGGCCCTGTACTGGCAGCTACTAAAAAATCAGCATGAGCAATGAAACTGACTAATTCCTTAAGAGTCATTTGCCCGCTAATATCGATTAAATCGGGATGCTTAAAGAGGAGCTCTTTTCTAAAGAGAAGTCCTTCCTCTTCGGTGCCGGTGAGAAATACCCTTGCCCCTTTGGCTAAGGCTAATTGAATTAGTGAGGCAAAATTTGTTAGGCCCCATTCCCGGGCACTTCCCTTTGACTTACTTTGTATAATAATAGTTGGTTTATCAGTATGCAGAAGTGCTTTCCATTGAGGTGCTAATTGAGCGATATTATCAAAGCCATAATAGCGTTCCAGTGCTTTGAAATTGCCGGAATAGGTTATCGATAGTGACTGTAGAAGTAATATATTTAGCTGGGCTTCATGAAGCGTGGAATTTTTTCTTGAAAAAGATTCCAGCTGATTACAATATAAGTAGTGATATGGGCGATGTGAAGTGCCAATACGGCTTTTGATTTTTGCCTTCTTAGCAATTTTTGCTATCTCTTTGTTAGGGAAAACATGAACAAATACATCTATATTCTCTGCTTTGAGTGTTGCTATTTGCTCGGTTTCTTTCTGTTGTTTTAGTTCTGTCCAATTGATAAATTTATCTACGTATTTTGAACAGGCTACAATCTCTTTTGTATATGATTTGCCTAGAAACAGCACCCGCGAATTGGGAAACTTTTCTTTAATAATTCCAGCCATAGGCAAACTTAATATCACATCACCAATGCTGTCGGTACGGCTTAAAAGAATAGTCATTTTACTTTTTATTATTTTTGTGGAGTTCTCTTATTTTCAGGTATTTGGTAAAGGTAGCCCAAGCCGAGAGGCTGCAAATTACGTAACCGTAATATCCGTCCAGAAAGCCGGCTTTAAAAAAGTAATCGCGGATAAATTTCCAGAAGGCTTTGCCTGTGGCAATAAGAGCATTGGCTTTGCGCCCTTTTAAAAAGGCTTCTTTTGCTCCAATAGTGGTAAATGTATTGATTTGGGCGATGTGTTGTTCAATGCTGTAGTAAGAATAGTGAAGTAAATTGCCGCCTAGATATTCAACTTTAGCCTTGCTTTGCATTTCAATTTTATCGTGGGGATTGGCTCCTGCCCATTGACCCATTGATTTCTTTAAAAGGCGAAGCTTTTTGTCAGGATACCATCCTGAGTGATGAATCCATTTTCCCAGATAGTTGGTTAGTCGATTAAAGTAGTATGCATCGGCCAATGGATTTTTCAGTGCTTTCTTGAGGTTAGACAATAAAACTGCATCGGGAATTTCATCGGCGTCAAGGGAAAGTACCCATTCATTATTAGCAAGTTGCAGTGCTCTGTTTTTCTGTTGGATATGGCCATCAAAAGCATGCTGTAGAAACCTAACTCCCAATTGTTTACATATTTGCGGGGTCTTGTCAGTGGAAAATGAATCTAGAATGATAATTTCATCAGCAATATCTTTAACGCTGTTTATACATCGTGTTATGTTGTTTTCCTCATTAAGGGTGATTATTACTACTGATAATTTTTCCATTACGAAAGCTTATTTTTTCCAGAATCCTGGTGATAATATAACAAGAACAGTAAAAAGTTCGAGGCGGCCAAGCATCATTAAAAAAGCAAGAATCCATTTTCCAAGGGCAGGAATAGATGAAAAGTTATCTACCGGTCCCACATGGCCTATTCCCGGGCCTATATTCCCAAGGGAGGAAATTGTGGCTCCTATTGCTGTTTGAAAATCGAGTCCAATGGCTGCCATAGCAAAAGTTCCTATGCCAAAAATAATAAAATAAAAGAGCACAAAGGCCATAATGCTAAATAAAATGTCTTCTTTTACCGAATGGCCATTGTACCGAGTAGTGATATAGGCGCGAGGATGTACCAAGCGTTTCAATTGCATTGAGGCTGTTTTGAATAGTAACCAATGGCGAATCATTTTTATTCCTCCTCCGGTGGAACCTGCGCTACCTCCACTAAACATTAGTCCAACTAAGATAAACCAAGCAAAAGTTGGCCATAATAAATAATTCTCACTGACAAATCCTGTGGTAGTAACAATAGAGACGACTTGGAAGAGTGAAGCGCGAAAAGCGTGTTCAATATCGCCGCCATAGTTTATTAATACAAATGTGGTGATAAGTATTGCCGAGGAGAAAATGACAAAAGCATAAAAACGAAATTCTTCATTTTTAACTACTTTTTTCCACTTGTTGTGAATAAGAAAATAATGTAAGGAGAAATTCATTCCTGCCAGAAACATAAATAGAATAAGGACATATTGTATGTATGGCCCAAAATAAGCAGCGCTGGCATTCTTGGTAGAAAAACCTCCCGTAGCCATGGTGCCAAAGGCATGGCAGAGTGCATCAAACAGGCTCATATTGCCAAGCATTAGGAGTATGGTTTCGATAAAAGTTAGGGCAATATAAATTATCCAAAGTCGTTTGGCTGTTCCGGTTATTGTGGGATGGAGTTTGTCGGTGGTAGGACCAGGTGCCTCAGCAGCAAAAAGTTGCACTCCGCCTACTCCCAGTATTGGCATTATAGCTAAGGTAAGAACAATTATTCCCATTCCTCCAATCCAATGTGTCATGCTTCGCCAAAATAATACCCCTTTTGATACGGCTTCAATATCATTTAATATTGACGATCCTGTTGTGGTAAAACCCGACATGGTTTCAAAGAAGGCATCAGTAAAAGTATTCATAGTACCGCTAAGCAAATATGGAAGTGTTCCGAAAAGTGAGATTACTATCCATGCTAAACTTACAATCAGATAGGCTTCGCGGCGGCCTACCCTTTTCTTGTTCTTTCGCCAAACAAGTAAAAATATGATGCCTCCAAAAGTAAATGTAATCACCGCTGAATAGAGTATTGGATATAAGTCGGCCTCATTATAATAAATGGAAAAAGGAATGGAAAATAGCATAAAAATACCTTCTACCATTATTAAAGCACTAAGTGCCCTAAACACTTCTTTTAGATTTAGGTTTTTAGCTCCGAGCATTGTTTTTTTAGTTAAATAGTTGACTTACTTTCTTTATGGAAGAAGGAAGTGTAAATACAACGACTTTGTCTCCGTCTTGTATTTGACTATTGCCATCTGCAATATAGGCTTCGTGATTGTGAATGATACCTCCGATAATTGCACTCTTGGGAAAATGAAGTTTGCTGATTTTATGTTTTGTAATTGCTGAACCTTCGTGAGCAATAAGTTCTAGTACATCAGCATCAACACCGCTAAGTAATTTTATGGCGGCAACATCAGCATCTAAAGTAAAGTTCTCAATATAGCTGGCTGTAATTAGTTTTTTATTGATAATAGTATCGATGCCGATATTTTGTGCCACTTCAATAAAATCAATATTGTCAATTAGTGCGATGGTTTTCTTTACTCCATATTTTTTTGCCAATAGGCAAGTGAGAATGTTGGTTTCAGAATCTCTTGTTACCGAGATAAATGCATCCATGGCAGAGATATTTTCATCTTCCAGCAAGCTTAAATCTCGGGAGTCGCCATTAATAATAAGTGTATTGTTAAGAATATCACTTAGCTCAAAACAACGGTCTTTGTCAATTTCTATTAATTTAATATTTAGTTCTTCTTCAAAACTTAGCGCAACATTACGTCCTATTCGTCCGCCACCAACAACCATAATATTTTTAAGTTTTTCTTTTATTCGTCCTCCCATCTGCATTATTTGGTCTATGCCTTCGGGCTTAGTAACTATGTAGGCCATGTCCCCCAAAACAAAACGGGTATCACCATTGGGAATAATGGTTTTTCCTTTTCGGTGGATGGCAACAGCTCTAAAATCTATTTTGCCATGTTCCTTCTCTATTTCTTTTAATGACTTATTGATGATATGGGCTCTGCTGTCTAGTTTAATACTAAAGAGAGACAGTTTTCCTTCTGAAAATTCAAATACTTCATCAGCAGCAGTTTGTTTTATTAAATTTACGATTTCTATGGCCGCAATTCGTTCGGGACTTACCAAGTTATCGATACCCATTTCTTTGAATAGCTTTTTATTCTCCGGCCTGAAATTTTCAATATTTGATACTCTCGCAATACATCTCTTTGCTCCTAAACGTTTTGCCAAAATACAGGCTACAATATTTGGATCTTCCACATGCATCATCGAAATAAATAAGTCAGCTCGGTTTATTCTTGCTTTTACAAGAGTAGAAATATGAGTGGCATTCCCCATTATTGTTAGAATATCAGCATGGTTGTCAATATCTTCAAGTATCTCTATACTACTGTTAATCATGGTTATATCATGCTTTTCTCCCGAAAGAAGTGTGGCTAGATGTGCTCCCATTTCTCCATCTCCGGCAATAATAATATTCATAGTTTACGGTTGATATTGTTTGCTTGTATTAATTTTTTTACCTTTTAAGCTTTTCAGTTGATAGTGGATATAGTTTTCCCTGTAATTTATCATTAGTTGAAAATAAACTACTTATTTCCCCATGAGATAAAGATAATCATGGACAGATTTTAGTGCTAACTAAGTATGTTATCGGAAAGATAATTAATGATGCTAGAATTTTCTAAAACCTATTATCTCTCTTATTTCTTTCATAGTCTTAATGGCGCTTTCGCGAGCTTTTTCTGAACCCATTGTTACTACTTTTCTCAAGTAGTCTTCATTGGCATTGATATCTTCAATGCGTTCGCGAATCGGTGTGGTGAAATGAATAATGTCTTCTGCAAGTTGTTTTTTGAAATCGCCGTAGCGTATTTGACAATTATTGTATAATTCATCAAAATGCTGTACGGTGTCTTCAGCAGAAACAATAGTCATAAGGTCGAAAAGATTTTGAATGGGTTCCAGCTTTTTTTGATTCATTTGTGTAGGGCCGGAATCAGTAACCGCACGCATCACTTTTTTACGAATTGATTTTGGGTCTTCACGTAAGTATATCGCATTTGCTGCTCCTTCTGATTTTCCCATTTTACCGCTTCCATCAAGCCCGGGAACCTTTATTAACTTTTCACCAAAATTAAAAGCAGAGGGTATTGGAAAGAATTCTGTTTTATACATATTGTTAAAACGCCGGGCAAAGGTACGCATCATCTCTAAATTTTGCTCTTGGTCTTTGCCCACAGGTACTTTGGTGGCTTTGTGAATAATCACATCTGCTGCCATTAGCGTTGGATAGGTGAGTAAACCGGCATTTACATTATCGGGTTGCTTGCGTACCTTGTCTTTAAAAGAAGTTACACGCTGTAACTCGCCCACATAAGCATTCATGTTGAGTAATAAATAGAGCTCTGTGATTTCCGGTACATCACTTTGGATATAGAGTGTGGATTTTTCAGGATCTAATCCCGTTGCTAAGTATTCCACCAATACATCGCGCACATTCCCATGCAAATTCTCCGGTGTTGGATGGGTGGTTAAGGAATGATAATCCGCAATAAAAAAATAACATTGATGCGACTCTTGCATTTTTACAAAGTTCTTTACAGCACCAAAATAATTACCTAAATGTAAATTTCCTGTGGGTCTAATCCCGCTTACTACTATTTCCATTTGGCAAAAGTAACAAACAATTTTACACAATTGAAGAGGAATTATGTTTTCATACGTTTTTAAATGAATACAAGGTCTCTTCTGTCGTATGGTTGAATCGTATTTGTTGCTTGTTTCTTGCTGCAAAAACGAACTACTAATTTCTCTCTTTAGGCTTGTGCTGATCTGCGTTAGCTGCCGCACAAAACTTAAGAATTAACTCCGGCACTAGCTCTTGCTGATGGCAAAAATCATCCCGCCTGAGGCGGGCGGATGAACGACCGCATTGGAAAGAATTACGTTAAGAAAATTAGGGAATATTTCGTTAAAAAACATAAACCGTTCAACGACGTTAAGGATTTTTCCTTTTTCAGAAAAATCATTAAAAGGAGGCGTTTTTATGTTTTAGAAATAGTTTCTAATTTTTAGCAATTCTAGCCTAGCGGCGGCTTTTTTGCATACTTTTTCAGCTGCTGGAAAAAGTATGAAATATTTTCAAGTGCAAGAATTAAAAGAGATTAAGTCTTGCGAAAGGATTGACTGCATAGAACTAAATTTTGGCGCAGTGGCAATAGAGTGCACGAGAGCGAAAGCCTAGCTCAAGGCGAGACCCTCGCAGCGAGGGGGAAAAAGAAAATACGGCCTAAAAAAACTTCTAATTTCTCTCTTTAGGCTTGTGCTGATTTGCAAAACTTAAGAATAAACTTCGGCAGAGGCAGTTGCTGATGTAAAGTGTTATTTCAAAAAAGCTATATTTTAAAGTTAAATTATGTTTTATACAATTTAACCATTACTATGGTGCATCAAAGTAGGAATTAGCCGGTTTTTTAATTTAACACTTATTAAGTCAAATAGAGATATTATGCTTATATTTTAGTTATTTTTGGGTCTTAGTTAATGGAAATAATTTTACTAAAATATTTTAATCAAAAGAAGCTGTTGTGGGTAGCTATGGCCGTTTCTCTTAAAAAATTTATTATAAATGAAAACTTCAATTAAGAGTATTGATGCCTTGGAGATATTAGATTCCAGAGGAAATCCAACCGTAAGAACTTATGTGGAATTAAATGATGGAACTCGCGTTTCGGCTTCTGTGCCTTCAGGGGCAAGTACAGGAGAAAATGAAGCTGTAGAGCTAAGAGATAATGATATAAAACGTTATGGAGGGAAAGGTGTTTTGCAGGCTGTAAAGAATGTAAAAGAGATTATTGGGCCTGCACTTATTGGAATGGAGGCTACTTTTCAAGCAGAAATCGATCAAAAAATGATTGATTTAGATGGCACTGCCAATAAGTCTAATCTAGGGGCTAATGCTATTCTGGGTGTTTCGATGGCCGTGGCTAGAGCTGCCGCAGTATCAACACAAGTTCCTCTTTACCAATATATTGGTGGTGCTAATGCAAAAAGAATTCCTGTTCCTTGTATGAATATTCTTAATGGGGGAGAGCATGCGGATAATAGCGTTGACTTTCAAGAGTTTATGGCGGTGCCTATTGGTGCTCCTACCTTTAGAGAAGGACTTAGGTATGTAGCAGAAACCTTTCATACCTTGAAATCTATTCTTAAATCGAGAGGTTTTGCTACCAGTGTTGGTGATGAAGGTGGTTTTGCACCTAACTTGAACAGCAACGAGGAGGCTATTGAAATTATTATTGAAGCCATTGAAAAGGCAGGTTATAAACCCGGAAAAGATATTTCTATTGCAATTGATAGTGCTGCTAATTCATTCTCCCCTCAACTTAAAGATAACTATGATCTTAAATGGTCAGGTGCAGGGAGTATGACTTCTAATGAGATAATTTCTCTTTGTGAAGAGTGGGTTTCTAAATATCCTATCGTATTGTGGGAAGATCCTTTGGCAGAAAAAGACTGGTCAGGATTTAAGAAAATAACCTCAGATCTAGGAGATAAGATTGAAGTGGTTGGTGACGATATTTTTGTTACTAATACCAAATATATTGAGAAGGGAATTAAGGAAAAGGCAGCTAATTCGTCCTTGATAAAACTAAATCAAATTGGTACTCTTACTGAGAGTGCTGATGCTGTGCGGATGTGTCGTGATGCAGGATGGCGTTATTTTATCTCTCATCGTTCCGGTGAAACTTCAGATTCTTTCTTAGCCGATTTTGCCGTGGCAATGGATGGTGGGCACTTAAAAACCGGTTCTGCAAGCCGGAGCGAACGCATCGCAAAATACAATCGTTTGCTCGAAATAGAACATCAATTGGGCAGCAGGGCACAATACTACTGGAAATAAGGACCTGTAATACTAGATGGCCCCATAAGGAGTTCGTTAATATTAACGCAAAACTTCCCGAAATAAAGGGAGGTTTTGCGTTTTTTGTTTGTAAATTGCTACGAAATAATAGAGAAAAGAATTTATTTACGGATTGTAGACTTTAATAGGTTTCTAATAATCTACCTATTCGTTCTATGTAGATTTTTTTCTTTGCGTATTGGACTAATTCATTACTTTTGTTTTTTCTTAAATAGAATAGCATTATGACAGCATTGGTGAGTATTATTATGGGAAGTACTTCTGATTTACAAGTGATGGAAAAAGCAGCCGTTTTTTTTAATACTATGGAGATTCCTTTTGAAATGAATGCTTTATCAGCACATAGAACTCCTGAAGCAGTGGAACGATATGCAAAGGATGCTGCCGGTAGAGGGATTAAAGTAATTATTGCCGGTGCAGGAATGGCAGCTCATTTGCCGGGAGTAATAGCTGCCATGACTCCATTACCTGTTATTGGTGTTCCCATTAATGCTACTTTAGATGGAATGGATGCTCTTTTGGCAATGGTACAAATGCCTCCCGGTATTCCTGTGGCAACAGTTGCTATCAATGGAGCGCTAAATGCTGCTATCATAGCTGCACAGATGATTGCTACCGGAAATGAAATCCTTTTTGATAAACTCATCAATTATAAAATGGAACTTAAAGAAAAAATAGAAAAAGCGAATAGTGAGCTCGCCCAAATTTCTTACCAATATAAAACCAATTAGTAACAATGGAAGTAGAATTATTTATCCCCTGTTTTATTGATCAGTTATATCCCGATACGGGATTCAACTTGGTGAAAGTATTGGAGAAATTGGATATCGAAGTGTTTTATAATAGTAAACAAACTTGTTGTGGCCAAATGGCCTTTAACAGTGGCTATTGGGATGAAGCTCGTGAACTGGGCGAAAAGTTTATTAATGATTTTAATACAGGAAGACCCATTGTGGGCCCTAGTGCCTCTTGCATTAGTATGGTGAAAAATCACTATCCTAAACTCTTTAATAATAGCTCTTTACATAATACTTTCAAAGCAGTCCAAAATAATATTTTCGAAATATCAGATTTTCTTGTTAATCACCTAAATGTAACTAACTTAGGCGCTAGCTTTCCCCATAAAGTTACCATCCACGACAGTTGTTCCGCTAAACGGGAATATGGTTTGACGTCTGAAGTACGCACTCTCTTGAGTAAAGTGAAAGATATCGAAATTGTTGAAATGAAAGAAAGCGATGTTTGTTGTGGTTTTGGAGGTACGTTTGCTGTCAAAGATGAAGCAATATCTACTTCTATGGCTCAACGTAAAGTGGAAAATGCATTGGCAACAGGTGCTGAATATATTGTTGGTACTGAACTGTCGTGCCTATTGCATATCGAAGCTTATATTAAAAAACATAATTTACCCATTAAGATTATCCATATTGTTGATGTTCTTGCCTCAGGATGGGAGTTGTAATTTTTTTTTCTCTGTTTTTTAAAGTACTAATAGTAAGTTTTATAC
>Ga0256831_1000404_pt1 | contig 22234 bp, 17 predicted proteins | sample 132544metaG_FD_189087 | JGI IMG/M metagenome (GOLD analysis project Ga0256831, IMG submission 189087) | Hydrothermal vent microbial communities from Lau Basin, Pacific Ocean - 132-544 | ecosystem: Environmental > Aquatic > Marine > Hydrothermal vents | place: Pacific Ocean: Lau Basin | collected... | reverse complement strand
TTCGTAGTCACCCTACGGGTGAAGTCAAAATATTCTGGAAAGCTTTGTAGATTCAGTGCTATGGACATTCGCAGTAGGTTCAACTGATTTATTTAGGTTTATAGTTACTCATCGCTATTAGCGTCCAGAATTTTTTAAACTTTAATATTTTTTCACTTTTTGAGTCCTTGATCCTGAATGGGAATAGGGTTCTGTTTCTGGTAAAATAATGGGCTTTATTAACTCTCTGTATCCAACAAAAAAAGATTTTTTATGAAAAGACAAAGTTCGTTTAACCGTGAGGAATTACTTCAGTGCGGTCGTGGTGAGATGTTTGGACCGGGTAATGCACAATTACCTTTACCTAATATGTTAATGATTGATCGTATTGTAGCGATCAATGAAAAAGGGGGAGCTCACGGCAAAGGTGGAATTATTGCCGAGCTGGATATTAACCCGGACTTGTGGTTTTTTGAATGCCATTTTAAAGGTGATCCGGTCATGCCCGGCTGTCTGGGTCTGGATGCGGTATGGCAGTTAATTGGTTTTTATTTAGGCTGGCTGGGCAGTCCCGGTCGTGGTCGTGCCCTGGGTGTCGGCGAAGTTAAATTTACTGGACAGGTATTACCCAGTGCTAAAAAAGTGACCTATAAAATTGATTTAAAACGAGTGATCACGCGCCGTCTGGTTATGGGAATTGGAGATGCCAGTATGCTGGTAGATGATAAGGAAATTTATACCATGAAGGATTTACGAGTGGGGCTGTTTACCTCTACGGAGAATTTTTAAGTCGGAAGTCGGAAGTCGGAAGTCGGAAGTCGGAAGTCGGAAGTCGGAACCATTATGACTTCTGACTCAAGACTTTCAACTTCTTTCTGCTCTTATTCCGCTAACGCAGCATGCGCTGCTGCCAGGCGGGCGATAGGGACTCGCGGGCCGGAACAGGACACATAATCCAGACCTATTTTGTGGCAGAATTGAATCGAATCCGGGTGGCCGCCATGTTCACCGCAGATACCGATAGACATATCAGTGCGGCTTTCTCTGCCCCAGTTTACAGCCAGTTCCATTAATTTACCGACCCCTTTTCTGTCCAGCACTTCAAACGGATTATCCTGTAAAATGCCCCGTTCATTATAGAGCGGCAGGAATTTATTTTCGGCATCTTCACGGGAAAATGAAAAAGTGGCCTGACTGAGATCATTGGTACCAAAAGAAAAGAATTCAGCAACATCGGCCAGAGAACCCGCTCGCATACAGGCACGCACCACTTCCAGCATAGAGCCGAATTTATAATTCACCTTCATATTATAGGTTTTTTCCACTTCGGCATGAATCGAATCAGCAAACTGTTTTATAAATTTTAACTCCTCTACGGTGGAAACCTGGGGGATCATGATCTGAGGATTGACCTCCATACCTTTGGACACACATTCAGCAGCGGCTTCAAGTATGGCACGGATCTGCATGGAATAGATTTCCGGGAAAGTAATTCCCAGACGAACACCACGATGTCCCAGCATGGGGTTGGTTTCATACAGAGCACGTACTTTTTTCAGCATACTCTGTTTTTTAACTATGGCTTCTTCTACTAAATCCGGATTAACCATAGTGGGCATCGGTACCTTGTCTGTCACCCGACGTCCGCTACCGCTGTCAAGCAAATTCATACTATTGCACAGTACACTGGCTCCGGCAGCCATTTCATGAAGGTGCTGCAACTGCTCAATTTCTTTTTGTAACTGAGGTTCAGAAGGCAGAAATTCGTGAATCGGCGGATCCAGCAGGCGAATGGTTACATGTCTGGGAGACATCACTTCAAACAGGCCTTTAAAATCAGCTCTTTGAATAGGCAGTAAACGGTTCAGAGCTTCCTGGCGCTGCAATTTATTTTCTGCCACAATCATTTCTATCACAATGGGTAGTCGTTCAGGATCATTAAACATTCTTTCAGTACGACATAAACCTATCCCCATGGCTCCATATTTAATAGATTTTGCCGCATCAGATGGCGTGTCGGCATTGGCCATGACTTTCAGTTTTGCCAGCTCATCTGCCCAGCCTAACAGGGTATTCAGCTCGGCAGTAAATTCTGCTTCAACGGTTGCAATTTTGCCCTGATAAACATTACCGCTGGTACCGTCAATGGTCAGCCAGTCTCCCTCTTTAATGACCAGTTCACCAATATTAGCCTGACGTAGATTAATATCGACCGCTATACCTTCGGCACCGGCCACACAGGGCTTACCCATACCTCTGGCAACCACCGCCGCATGGGATGTTTTACCGCCACGACTGGTTAAAATACCCTGAGAGGCAAAGAAGCCGTGAATATCTTCGGGTTTGGTTTCTTCTCTGAGCAGAATGACCTGAAAACCTTCCTTACCCATCTGTTCCGCCTTATCGGCATCAAATATAGCCATACCACTGGCGGCACCGGGAGAAGCGGGTAAGCCCTGAGCAATGGCATCAATTCTGACATCAGGATCCAGACGAGGATAAAGCATCTGTTCCAGATGCTGGGGATTAATACGTAATAAACCCTGCTCTTTAGTGATCAGCCCTTCACGCTCCATTTCTACCGAGGTTCTAACCATTGCAGTGGCATTCATTTTGCCGTTACGTGTCTGCAGGCAGTATAAAACACCCCGTTCTATAGTAAATTCAAAATCCTGAATTTCACAATAATGACTCTCCAGCCTGCTGCGCAGTTCTTCAAGCTGTTTATGCATTTCCGGCATTTCATAGGCTAGATTTTCTAACGGTTTGGGGGTTCTGATCCCGGCCACCACATCTTCACCCTGTGCATTAGTCAGATATTCACCGTACAGGCGATTTTCACCGGTACCGGGATTACGGGTAAAGCCTACCCCAGTTGCACAATCATCCCCCCTGTTACCAAAGACCATGGTCACAATATTAACGGCTGTACCATTGGCCATTTCGGGCGTAATATTAAATTCCCGTCGATAATCAATAGCCCGTTTTCCCATCCATGAATTAAAAACGGCCTTAATGGCCAGTTCCAGCTGTTCATAAGGATCTTCAGGAAATGTACGCCCTGTCTGCTGACGGACAATATTTAAAAATTCTTCACAGGCCTGTGCCAGATCATCAGCGGACAGGGCAATATCTTCCTGTATTCCTTTATGGCTTTTAATAGCATCAAAGGCCTCATCAAAAGGTTCATCAGCAATACCCAGTGCCACCTTGCCGAATAACTGGATAAAGCGTCGATAGGAATCATAGGCAAAACGGGCATCCCCGGTCTGTTCAATTTCACCTTTCAGTGTTTCTCTGTTCAGACCAAGATTGAGAATAGTATCCATCATACCCGGCATAGACATGGCCGAACCGGAACGTACCGAGACTAATAGCGGGTCATGGCTGTCACCAAACCGCTTACCGGTTTTTTCTTCCAGAAGCTGCATATGCTCTCGTACATCAGCCATTAGAGAATCCGGCAGAGAACCACTTTCAGAGGCCAGATAACTGAGACAGGTTTCTGTGGTAATAACAAAGCCGGGTGGTACATTGAGCCCAATCTGAGTCATTTCACACAGGTTAGCCCCCTTACCCCCTAATAATGCTTTATTTTTTCCATCCCCTTCTTCAAACGCGTAGACCTGCTTGTTCATTCTATATTTGCCTCAATGTTAATAATAATTTACTGGTAACGATTGAAGCTGGAAAAATCAGTTGCCCTCTACTGGCAGCTGGTTATAGATGCTAACTGATTATTCCAGCTTCAACGTCCGTATAGTGTGTTCATTTGTCTGGCTAATGCCAGAGGTTCTTCTTCAAGCTGTTCCCAGACAAAACGCCATAGCCAGTTCCCTTCAATAGTCCCCGGAGTATTCATTCTATGCCCTGTTCCCAGCTGTAATAAATCCTGCAGAGGTAGTATTGCCGTTCTGGCAACCGATGCCATAGCGACATTCATCAGCACCAGATTCAGATGTACATACGGATAATTGAAATATTCACGGACATAACATTTTTCTTCTTCACCAAGCGTTTCCAGCCAGGACAAGGTAGTATCATTATCGTGAGTACCGGTATATACCACACTATTAATCGAATGATTATGCGGCAGGTATGGATTGCTGGATTCTCCGGAAAAAGCAAACTGCATAATTTTCATACCCGGTAAATTAAACTGCTCTCTGAGCTGATCCACTTCTGCGGTAATAATACCCAGATCTTCTGCCACCAGTACCAGATGAGGATAAGCCTGATACAGTGCTGTCAGTAGCTGTTTACCCGGAGCTTTAACCCATTGACCGTTAATGGCTGTCTCTTCATGCACCGGAATTTCCCAACAGGCTTCAAAACCTCGAAAATGATCAATACGTACTACATCAAATAACAGCTGCTGGGTTTCAATACGTTCTTTCCACCAGCTGAAACCGGAAGCTTCCATGGCATCCCACTGATAATGAGGATTACCCCAGCGTTGTCCGGTTGCAGAAAAATAATCCGGGGGCACTCCGGCCACTACCTGTGAATTACCCTGCTCATCCAGTTTAAAAAACTGTCGCTGAGACCACACATCAGCACTGTCATGAGCCACAAAAATCGGTAAATCACCAAACAGATAAATGCCTTTTTTGTTAGCATAGTCCTTAAGTGACAGCCACTGAGAAAAAAACAGGTATTGCTCAAACTGATAAAAGAATATTTCGTATTTCAGTCGCTCCCGGGCTTTGCTGAGTGCTTTCTTTTTACGTTTTTTCAGAGCTTCCGGCCAGTCTACCCAGCTCCTGTTCTGATGTTCTTTTTTAAGCGCACTGTACAGGGCATAATCATCCAGCCAGAATGCCTGTTCTTCAATAAATTTCTGAAAATTCACACAATCTGCTGAATCATCCTGTTTTTCGCACAGCCGTCGAAAAGTATTAAAGGCCATTAGAATACATTTGTATCGCCCCAGTACATCAGCAAAGCAATTTTGCAGATCATGTTCTGCCAGCCAGTTTTTATCCACCAGCCACTGTAAATCTATTAACTGTGCATTACCGGCATGCACAGACTGGGACTGATAAGGTGAACCATCCCCATGGGTAGGCCCCAGAGGTAATGTCTGCCAGATGGTATAACCGGCATCCTTGAGAAAATCAATAAAGTGATAAGCATCCTCTCCTAATACACCGCAGCTGTAAGGACCGGGTAAAGAGGTGGGATGTAATAATATTCCGGAACGGCGTTTGTCCAGAGGTGCATTACGATTATATTTTCTATTCCCTTTCATGCTATTCCTGCCCCGGTCTCATAGTGCCTCCTGCTGCCGGAGCCCCGCTTCCATGGGTAAAGACCTGAGTCAGATAACTGGGTGGTAAAACCCCTAGATACTGATATAAAATGGATAGATTCAGTCGAAACAGAGATTCAAAACTACTCACAGAATCAGCAGGATTATAATCGCCAAACCACCAGAACCAGTCAGAGCCTTCACAGACTGCCAGTTGCTGTTCAGCCCGGCATAATTGACCGGCATCCAGTTCTCCCTTTGCAATCACCTTATCAAAACACTGCTTGGCTTCTATCAACATATCCCAGCCCCGATTTTTAGCCTGATCGCCAATCCAGGTGGAAAAAGAACCATAAACCCAGCTGCCGGCCACCAGTGATGGCAGCATGGTAGTTTTTGAATTTTCATTGATGCATTCAGAGAATGTCGTCATATCAAAACGCGGATGCTCTGCCAGACGCTTATACAATGCGGTCAGAAAATAATAGCCGTTTTCCGGGTAATATTCCCAGGCATTTTCGCCATCCAGTATAATGGACACTACCCGGCCGTTTTGATCTTCACGGTTGTGCAGAATACCTTCCAGATGTTCTATTAAATTATTGACGGCATCATCCGCATGCCATTTTGAATAGGTAAAACCAATTAAATCCGATAAGCCATCGTCCCTGAAAAAACATTTGATCATATCTTTCTGATATTCCGGATCGGTATTCTCTGGATCTTTTCTTTGTACCGTATAAGCACGATGGATACCAATATTTTTATATACATCATCGATCATATTTGCCCGGCTGAGACTATTGTTTAAAACACTACCCCCGGTAGCCGTCCATTTAAAACCGTAATCCGACAGAATTTCCAGGGTTTCATCGCTGACACCACCTTCGGAGGGCCAGCAGCCGACCGGTTTAAAACCGAAATGATTATTAAAAATATCCAGACCTTTTTTAATATGCCAACGCACCCGCTCCCGTCCGCCGGGATACCCGGGATATTCCGGCAACGGTACATTGGGCATCGATTCTCTGGCAGAATTCAAATCCAGCAGTAACGGCATAATCGGATGAGCATAGGGGGTGACTGAAAGTTCAATTTGCCCGCTTTGAGCCAGTTTCCGGTAACGCTCTATAATATTATTCAGAATGTCGCTAATAACTTCCAGTAATAAATAACGGTCATTGAGCGTATAGTCCGTTTCTTTATGGATCAGACGTTTAATACGCGAGTCATTGCGTCGTACGGTTTCACCCATCCAGGCCAGGTGATGCCAGGTAAGCAAATCAAACAGGTACTGGTCTTCCAGATAAAAAATAGTATCATGGTTATTAACAAACCATTCGGACATATTGGCCAGTTTCTGATACGCCGGAAACCGGTCAATCAGCCGCTCCCGGTTAGCCCGCAGACAATCCTGAATAATCTGCAGGCGCAAAGGTGGACTGGAGGGCAACTCTCTGGAGGTCAGATATACCAGTAAAGGATCTCGTAACGGCGTATTATGCTGCAGAAAATCAATAACCTGGTATTTATAATCTTCTATCTGTTCCAGTAAAGTGGGGGTGAAATTGACCACTGCACGTGCCCCCTTATTATTTTCCAGATGCACAACCATATCAATATAGTCTTTGATAACATGCAGATAAGTCCAGGGCAACTGGTATTCATTTTTTCTTAAATCTCGATATTCCGGCTGATGCATATGCCAGCACAGTACCACTTTTAATTTTTCTTCTGCCTTGTCTTCATTTGAAGATGTCACTGACTATTTTCCCCTTTTTTTAAATATAATTATTTTACCCAGCACCTCGTAAAGCCTCGTCCTTAAAGGTCGAGGATAGCAAAAGCAACAACCATTTCCCAAAAGCCTCGTCTTTTAAGGGATTTGGCATTTATTAAAGGACCTGAAATGCGCTGGCTATTTTTTGGCCTTTGAAGTTGTTGTATTGGTTGCATAGTGAGCTATGTGGACAAAGCAACAACTTTGAAGGACAGAAAATAAACAAGCAAGGTTGGCACTTTAATATTTGCCAACTCCCTAAGGCGAGGTGCCGGGTTTATCGGACGGTATGAAGTTTATCCCCGATCATATCAGACGTCACCAGCACAATGCCATTTTCACTGATCCGGAAATGTTCCCGGTCTGCTTCGGGATTAACGCCAATCTGGGTGCCTGAGGGGATATTGGTGCCTCTATCAATCACCGCACGTTTAATCACACAGTTCTGGCCGATTATAACATCCGGTAAAATAACGGAATCTTCCACCACTGAATAGGAATTAACTCGGACATTAGAAAACAGCAGGGAGTGACTGATTTTGGAACCAGAAATAATACAGCCGCCGGAAACCATGGAATCGACTGCCATACCACGGCGTTCATCATCATCAAATACAAATTTGGCCGGCGGCAGCTGTTCCTGATAAGTCCATATAGGCCATTTTTCATCGTAAAGATTCAATTCAGGAGAGACCCCGATTAATTCCTGATTGGCTTTCCAGAAGGCATCGATAGTACCCACATCCCGCCAGTATATCTGATTCTGCTCTTCTTTATTGTTAAAAGAATAAGCAAACGCCCGGTATTTTGTAACCACCTGAGGAATAATATCCTTACCAAAATCACGGCTGGATTCGACATTATCTGCGTCTTTAATTAATTGCTCTATCAAAAACCTGGTGTTAAAAATATAAATCCCCATAGAAGCCAGTGCTCTATCAGAAGAGCCCGGTACCGACTTTGGATGTTCTGGTTTCTCAGCAAATTCAACAATACGATTATCTTCATCAATGGCCATTACCCCAAATGCTTTAGCTTCTTCAACAGGCACTTCAAAACAGCCTACGGTTAAATCTGCCTGATTTTCATCATGACGGGCCAGCATAACACCATAGTCCATTTTATAAATATGATCCCCGGCCAGCACCAGTATATATTTGGGATTATGAGTTCGAATAATATCCAGGTTCTGATACAGGGCATCCGCTGTACCAAGATACCAGTTGTCCTTAATACGCTGCTGAGCAGGTAATAATTCTACAAACTCACCGAATTCACCACGAAAATGTCCCCAGCCCTGCTGGATATGGCGGATCAGCGAATGTGATTTATATTGAGTAGCCACTGCAATACGTCGAATACCCGAATTAACACAATTGGATAATGGAAAATCTATGATCCGAAATTTACCGCCAAAGGGTACACTGGGCTTGGCTCGCCAGGCAGTTAATTCTTTCAGACGGGAACCTTGCCCACCCGCCAAAATTATAGCCAGAGTGTCACGCGTAAGACGACTAACAAAACGATGTGGATTTTCAATAGACACTGGGGACTCCTGTTATAACAAACCAACATTTAAAACAATGCATAAACCTTTCCCTGATTATCAATAAATAGATTATGGAACATTTTTAAAAAAAATACAGTTTTTTGTTTTTATATTTAGAAAAAAAAATAATACTTTATTATCCCAGACTGATAAATTAATAACCATGATCACCATCAAATCTTTATATAATCATGGCCATTTTATTGCTCCGTATTGTTATGCTTATTTCATTCCGTTATGAATGTATTTATTAGCCTCTTATTCATAAAGGACTATTATAATAAATATAAATGACAGTATAATGAAGCTGATAACTCACGGCGTATTCTTAGGCAAGACCAGCAGGAACTGAAATCATGATCAAGAAGTATAAAAAATCACCCCTTCAGGAAGACCTGTCCCGAATTGTCCAGGCCCGGCATCATGATCCTTTTTCCGTACTGGGTTTCGACCGGGATCATCAGTTAATCCGTGTTTATATGCCCTATGCAGAACAGGTATCCCTGCTGCTCAATGAGCATAGCAAAGCACCGCTTAAGCGCTTACCTGAGAGTGATTTTTTTGAATGGCAGGGGGATATAAATTCTTTAGGTAATCATTATCAACTTAACTGGATTGATAAAAGTGGTTATCAACACAGTGCCTATGATCCCTATTGTTTTGGCCCGCAAATATCTGAATTTGATATGCACCTGTTCAGTGAAGGCAAGTTACTGCAGTGCTACAACATCCTTGGTTCCCATGAAAAAGAAGTGGACGGCATTAAGGGGATCCGGTTCGCAACCTGGGCCCCTAATGCTGAACGGGTCAGTGTTATTGGTGATTTTAATCAATGGGATGGCCGCACTCACCCCATGCGCGTGCGCGGCGGCAGCGGTATCTGGGAGTTATTTATCCCCGGGCTGGAAGCCGGTTCACTTTACAAGTATGAAATTTTAAATCGTCACACCGGGGAATTACTGGAAAAAATAGATCCCTATGCCCGTCAGTTTGAACAGCGCCCTGCTACCGCATCCATGACAACAGCCAGAGATACCTGGCAATGGCTGGATAATGACTGGATAAAATGTCGCCAGGAAGATCGCTGGCTGCACAGCCCCATGTCTATTTATGAAATGCACCTGGGTTCCTGGCAGCGTAATGAGCAGGGTAAATTTCTGAATTATCGTAAAATTGCTCATCGTCTGGTGGACTATCTTAAGCCTCTGGGCTTTACTCATATTGAATTATTACCGGTGACCGAACATCCGCTGGATGACTCCTGGGGCTATCAGGCCACAGGCTATTTTGCACCTACCAGCCGATTTGGCAATATAGATGACTTTAAATATTTTGTCGATTATTGCCACCAGCATGGCTTCGGTATTCTGGTGGACTGGGTTCCGGCACATTTTCCCAAAGATGCCCACGGTCTGGCTCGTTACGACGGCAGCGCTCTGTATGAACACGAAGATCCGCGCCTGGGTGAACATCAGGACTGGGGTACCCTGATTTATAATTATGGTCGAAATGAGGTTAAAAACTTTCTATTTGCCAGTGCTCTGTTCTGGATGGATGAATTTCATATTGATGGTTTAAGAGTGGATGCGGTAGCCTCCATGCTGTACCTGGACTATTCCCGTGAAGACGGACAGTGGCTGCCCAATAAATATGGCGGCAATGAAAACCTTGAAGCCATTGATTTTATCAAGGAACTGAATCATCTAACCCATGTTGAATACCCCGGTACGGTGGTAATTGCAGAGGAATCAACCTCCTGGCCGCAGGTCACACGACCCGGCTGGCTTGGTGGACTGGGCTTTACCATGAAATGGAATATGGGCTGGATGCACGATATTTTAAATTACATGCAGAAAGACCCGGTTTACCGTCATTATCACCATGATCAACTCACTTTTGGTCTGTTATACAGCTTTACAGAAAACTTTTTATTACCCTTCTCACACGATGAAGTGGTGCACGGCAAAGGCTCCATGCTGGAAAAGATGGTCGGAGATGACTGGCAGAAATTTGCCAATCTGCGTTTACTATACACTTTTATGTTTACTTATCCCGGAAAAAAACTGCTCTTTATGGGCTGTGAATTCGGACAGCGCTCAGAATGGAATTTTAATAATCAACTGAGCTGGAATGAACTGGAATCCCCCTACCATAATGGTATTAAGGATCTGGTCACCCAGTTGAACAAACTTTATACCGATGTTCCGGCATTACATTATTATGATTTTGATGCCCGGGGCTTTGACTGGGTTGATTGTCATGACTCGGCACAGTCGGTATTAATCTATCAACGTAACGGGCCGGAAGATTCCGTTATTATTGCTTTAAACTTTACTCCGGTTGCCAGAGAAAAATACCGTATTGGCGTTCCCTTTGGAGGTCATTATGAAGAATTATTAAATTCGGATTCCAGTTATTATAACGGTTCCAATACCGGTAATGAGGATCCCATTATCAGTGAACCCGTTCCCTGGATGGGCAAAGATCATTCTATCAGTATCACTCTGCCCCCATTAGCCGGTCTGATCATTAAATTAAAATAATAGCGGAGATTATTTTGGCAAGTACAAAAAAACACACCTCTGAAAAAACAGTCAGCGACAAAGTAAAAAAAAAGACGGCTACTAAGAAGCCTGCATCTAATAACAAAGTAACTAAGAGTAAGGTGACTAAAAGTAAAGTCACCAGGAGCCCTATAACTAAGAGCAGTGCAAAAAAGAAAGCGTCCAGAAAAACCAGACCTGAAACACCTCGTCATAAGGTTTTATTTGTCAGCAGTGAGTTACATCCGTTTGCCAAAACCGGAGGGCTGGGTGACGTCTCTTCCAGCCTGCCAAAAGCGCTCAAGGCATTGTATCAGGATATCCGGATTTTAATTCCAGCCTACCCCAGTGCGATTCAGACCGCCGAATCACTGAAATATGTGGATCGGATTGAATTACCTGCAAGCGGTTTCCCCGGTGATTTAGGACTTTCTAAAGGTATAAAGAGTGTATCAATTATTGAAACCCGTCTGCCTTCCAGCCATGTTAAGGTCTGGATGATTGAAAGTGAACTCTATAATCGTTCCGGCGGTCCTTATCAGGATGAAAATGCTCGGGAATGGGATGATAATGACAAACGCTTTGCGCTGTTAAACTATGTAGCAGTTGAAATCGCCATGGGGCGCAGTAATCTGAAGTGGCAGCCTGATATTGTTCATGGCAATGACTGGCAGACCGGTCTTATCAGTGCTCTGCTGGAACTGGAACATATTCAACACCAGCGAAAACGCCCGGCTACCCTTTTTACCATTCACAATATGGCTCATATGGGTGTTTTTTCCCGTGAACGGTTTGATGAATTACAGCTTGAACCCTCTTTATGGAGCCATCATGAACTCGAATTTCATGATAATTTTTCCTTTATTAAAGGCGGCCTGGTATTTTCTGACCGGGTTAATACTGTCAGCCCAACTTATGCCAGAGAAATACAGACTGAAGAATTCGGCTATGGCTTATACGGTCTGCTGGCTTACCGAAATGAGCGCTTATCGGGTATCTTAAACGGTATTGATATGAAGGAATGGGATCCTGCCAAAGATCCTCTGATCAAGAAAAATTATGCCATTAAAACCCTGGCCAATAAACAAAGCAATAAAACCGCCCTGCAGAAACAGTTTAATCTGCCGCGCAAAAAAAATGTACTATTACTGGGCATGGTAGCCAGACTGGTCTATCAGAAAGGGGTGGATTTAGTACTGGAATATATGAAAGAAATCCTGCATCTGCCGGTACAGATTGTTATTTTAGGTTCCGGCGATCTGGAACTTGAGTCCCGGTTACGCCAGTGGTCAATCAAACATCCAGAGCAAATTCAGCTTAAAATCGGCTATGATGAAGCGCTGTCACATCTGATAGAAGCAGGTTCCGATGCCTTTTTAATGCCTTCACGATTTGAACCCTGCGGTTTAAATCAACTTTATAGTTTGCGCTATGGCTCCATTCCTGTGGTCCGGGAAACCGGCGGCCTGGCCGATACTGTGGTACATGCTTCCAAGGAAAATCTGACCAATAATAGCGCCACCGGCATCGTTTTTCATGAAGACCACGGCTCCAGTCTGCTGGATGCCATTAATCTAACCAGTTTATTATTCCAGGATAAAAAAGTCTGGAAAAAACTCATGATCAACGGCATGAAACAGGAATTTTCCTGGAAAGAAAGTGCTAGAAAATATGTGGAACTATATAGTCAGGCGATTGAGGATAGAAATACGTACAAGGGCTGAGAGCAGCGTTAAGCAACAGCAGCCCACCCTCCGGGAGTTTAATCCGTATCGCAAAGATTATGATCCAGCTTGTTACGCCAGAACTGATCATTGCTGTCAAATAGTCTTGATGATACTTCAGGGCCCCAGGTTCCGGCGGGGTAGGTGTGTATATAGTCCTGTTCTTCCATCCAGGAACGCAGTACCGGATCAACAATTTTCCAGGCCCAGGAGACTTCATCATAGCGCAGAAACTGGGACTGATCGCCTTCCATTACTTCCAGCAATAAGGCTTCATAAGCATCTATATTAAACTTTTTGTCGCAACTGCAGGCTTCCAGCTGGGTGGTACGGGTTTCCAGTTCCAGACCGGCTTTTTTCACTTGCATTTCAATCCGCAGGCATTCTTCCGGTTGAATATTAATTAAAATCCAGTCGGGATCCATCTGTTCCAGAGCGGTATCCTTAAATAATTGCTGGGGCGGACGCTTAAAACGAATACCGACCAGGAAGTTGTTTTCCTTCATACGCTTACCGGTACGCAGGTAAAAGGGAACCCCTTTCCAGCGCCAGTTATCAATATACAACTTCATGGCGGCAAAGGTTTCAGTGGTACTGCCCTGGGCAATATCATCTTCTTCCAGATAACCGGGTATATTTTCACCGTCCACATGCCCTGAAGCATATTGTGCCCGAAAAGCGTGCATATTTACCGCATTACGGCTGATGGGACGGATAGAGCGCAGGACTTTTACTTTTTCATCACGCAGTGCATTGGCATCCAGATGCGCGGGCGGCTCCATAGCAACCAGAGCCAGCATCTGTAACAGATGACTCTGGATCATGTCACGCAGGGCGCCGGCAGAATCATAGTAATGAGAACGTCCGCCCACACCCGCCGTTTCTGCATGGGTGATCTGTACATGATCAATATAATTACGATTCCACAGCGGTTCCAGCAATAAATTGGCAAAACGGAACACCAGAATGTTCTGCACCGTATCCTTACCCAGATAGTGGTCAATACGAAATAACTGTTCTTCTCGAAAATGCTTGTGTAACCGGGTATTGAGTACTTCTGAACTTTCCAGATCATGGCCAAAAGGTTTTTCAATCACCAGACGACAATAACCATGCTGCTCTTCATGCAGTTTACTGGCCACCAGATTCTTGGTGGCTAAATGATAATCCTGCGGACGAATAGCCAGATAAAAAATATGATTCGCAGCAAAGAGTTCGGTATCTTCCAGTCGTTGACTCAATTCAATAAAGGATTCTTTGCTGCTTAAATCGCCTTGCTGAAAATGCAGGCGCTGGCGAAAGCGTTTAAAAACCTCTTCATTCAGACCGCCGCGAGCGTATTTTTTTATCTCGTTGAGCACTTCATCAGCCCATTGCTCATCACTCCAGTCTCTGCGGCCAAAACCCAGGATCGTCACTTCATCAGGTAAACGTCTGCCTTCTTCAAGATGATACAGTGCCGGTAATAATTTATTGTTACTCAAATGCCCGGTAACACCAAAAATAATCAGTGTACAGGCCTCTATCAGAGGACCATCAGGTTTTTTTATATGTGCATTCATCCTTTACTCATTACTCCAGTTATGATGGAAGAATTGCCCACGCGGCTGATCGACCCTTTCAAAAGTATGGGCACCAAAATAGTCACGCTGAGCCTGTAATAAATTAGCCGGTACCGTTGCACAGCGATAACCGTCATAAAAAGTCAGTGCCGCAGCAAAACCCGGAACCGGGATGCCAGACTCGACAGCACGAGCCACTGTTTTACGCCAGCCATTTTGAGCATCTGCTATAGCCGTCTGAAAGAAATCATCCAGCAGCAGGCTTTCCAGCTGAGCATTATTATCATAAGCCTGTTTGATGCTGTCCAGAAAGCGGCTGCGGATAATACAGCCGCCGCGCCACATCAGGGCAATACCGCCGTAATTCAGATTCCAGCCATATTCTCCGGCAGCCTGACGCATCAGCATATAGCCCTGAGTATAGGAAATAATTTTTGACGCATAGAGAGCATCTTTTACGGCATTAATATAGGAATTTTTTTCTTCAGCGCTATAACTGAACTGAGCATCCGGTGCAGCCAGGACTTTAGCTGCTTTGAGCCGTTCTGATTTCAGAGCCGATAGAAAGCGGGCAAATACCGCTTCACCAATCAGGGTTAGAGGTATGCCCAGTTCAAGGGAATTAATAGCCGTCCATTTGCCGGTACCCTTCTGTCCGGCAGTATCGAGAATTTTATCCACCAGAGGCAGACCGTCGCTATCTTTTACTTTTAGAATATGACTGGTAATTTCAATTAAATAGGAATTCAGCTCACCGTCATTCCACTGAGTAAATATATCGGCAATTTCATCCACACTTAAACCCAGAGCTTCGCGCATAAACTGATAGGCTTCACAGATCAGCTGCATATCTCCGTATTCGATACCATTATGCACCATTTTGACATAATGACCGGCACCCTCTTCACCAATCCAGTCACAGCAGGGCTGACCATCCACTTTAGCGCTAATGCTCTGTAATATACCCTTGACCAGCGGCCATCCCAGTTTATTACCACCCGGCATTATAGAGGGGCCATGTCGCGCACCTTCTTCACCACCGGAAATACCGTTGCCCATATAAATAATACCCTGTTCAGCCAGTTCAATAACACGACGGGTGGTATCGGTATACAGTGAGTTACCCCCGTCCATAATGATATCGCCCTTGTCCAGATGAGGCAGCAGCAGATCAATAAAATGGTCCACCACAACACCGGCTTTAACCATTAATAAAATGCGTCGGGGAGAACTTAACTGAGCAACAAATTGTTCAATAGAATGCGCGCCTGTAATTTGAGTATCTTTTGCCGGACCATTAATAAAATCATCAACTTTTGAGGTTGTTCGATTAAACACGGCCAGACGATAACCATGATCATTAATATTCAGAGCAAGATTCTGCCCCATTACCGCCAGTCCAATTAATCCAATATCGGCCTTATCCATGGTGACTCCAGAGTGTTTTAACAGCAAAAAAGAATTGTAAGTAGTATAAGTTTGATTGTGATTATTTACCAGCTTTGAGCGGGAGTTCTGCAGGGGACGTTTATTCCCCCTTCCTGCGAGATAGGGGTAGGGGTGGGGGACTAATTTAGATACAAGCCATTGTGATTTTAAACCCCTAATCCTAACCCAATAAACGGATGCACACTAACTAACAGCCTGAACCGCAATCGCGTTATTGGTATGGGTGATATTATTTTGCTCATCAACATAGACCAGGTCTGGATTATAGGATTTTAACTCCTGTTCATCCAGAATGGCATAAGCCGCAATAATAATTAAATCCCCGGGATCAGCTTTGTGTGCAGCCGCACCATTAATTGAAATAATACGGGAACCCGGCTCGGCCTTAATCGCATAAGTAGAAAAACGCTCGCCATTGGTAATATTGTAGATTTCTATCTGTTCGTATTCCAGAATACCGGCCGCTGACATTAATTCAGTATCAATGGCGCAGGAACCTTCATAGTCAAGCTCAGCATGAGTGACGGTAACCCGATGTAATTTGCATTTCAGCATTGAGCACTGCATTTAAACGATCCTGACTTAATTTTACCTGTGCGTTCTACACGTGTAATTTTAAAATGGGTCGCAATTTTACCATAAGGATCTGATTTTTTCAAAATCAGGCCATTCGTTAACGCTTAAGCTCAACACCCAGGTTATCAATTAAACGGGTGTTGCCCAGATAGGCGGCAGCCAGAATCACCAGCTCCCTGCTTGCCTTAGAGGCTACGGGTTGTGATAAATCAGGATGGCGAATTTTAATATAATCCGTTCTAAAACCATAACGATTTAATGACTCGAAGGCCGCTTGCTCCAGTTGAAGATAGTCTGTATTACCCGCCATAAGTTCCCGGGCAATCTTTTGCAGCTGCTGATAAATAAGGGCGGCCTGCTGTTTTTGCTGTTCCGTTAAATAACCGTTTCGGGAACTCATGGCCAGGCCGTTTTTTTCCCGTACAATGGGGTGAGACAGAATGTTTACCGGAAAACATAATTCCTTGACAAAGCGTTTAATCACAATTAACTGCTGGTAATCTTTTTCTCCAAAAACAGCGGTATCCGGCTGTACCATATTAAATAGTTTGGCCACAATGGTTGCCACACCGGTAAAGTGGCCCGGACGTGATTTTCCCTCCAGAATATCACTGATCCCCGGTACTATTATCTGGCTCTGGGCAGTTATCTGGCTCCGGGCAGTTATCTGGCTCCGGGCAGTTATTTTGCTCAGGGCAGTCTGCCCCTGGGTGACGCTAAAATCATCAGCAGGATAGATTTCTTCTACTGAGGGTGCAAACACGATATTACAACCAAGCGACTGCAGTTTTTCGGTATCGGCCTGCAGAGTTTTAGGGTATTTATCAAAATCCTCACCGGCACCAAATTGCAAGGGATTCACAAAAATACTGCAGACCACAATATCTGCTGTTTTACGAGCCATAGAGACTAATTGCAGATGCCCCTCATGCAGATTTCCCATGGTGGGTACAAAAGCAATTGTTCTGGCATCCTGTTTATATCTGGAAATATGCTCTTTAAGCTGGCTAACAGTATGAATTATCAGCATAAAACTTCACTCATCAAAGCGAAGAACAAGCTAATCAAAAACATGATCAGGCGTTGGAAACTCGCCAGTTTTTACCTGATGAACATAGTTTTTAAAGGCCTGCTGTATGGAGTGGGTTTCAGCCAGAAAATTTTTAACAAAACTGGGTGGATTGCCATGATGCAGACCCAGCATATCATAACAGACCAGCACCTGTGCATCGCATTCAGGCCCGGCACCAATGCCGATAACAGGAATATCAACCGACCCGGTAATCTGTGCTGCCAGCTCAGAGGGAACACATTCAAGCAGAATAATATCTGCCCCTGCCTGTTCCAGTGCTATGGCATCAGACAGGATCTGTTCTGCTTCTTCCCGGTTTCTGCCCTGTACTCTATAGCCTCCCATTTTATAGACCGACTGGGGTAATAAACCCAGATGTGAGCAGACAGCAATACCTCTTTCAGAAAGAAAACGAATGGTATCCAGCAGCATGGCTCCACCTTCGATTTTTACCATATGCGCACCACCTTCTGCAATCAGCCTGGCTGAATTCAGATATGCCTCCTCCTGACTGGCATCGGCAGCAAAGGGTAAATCCGTCATAATCAGAGACTGATGACAGACCCGTGAGACATTATGGGTATGATAAATCATTTCTTCCATGCTCACCGACAGGGTACTCTCCTGCCCTTTAACCACCATACCCAGTGAATCGCCGACCAGTATCACTTCTACTCCAGCCGCTTCCTGGGAACGAGCAAAGCTGGCATCATAAGCAGTCAGACAGGCAAAACGCTCACCATCCTGCTTCATTTTTTTGAGAGTTCTGATGGTAATTTTATGCATGGCTACAATCTCTCTGTAATTTATTTAGTCCTGACCAGTCCGTCTGTCCTGCCAGTGTTGCTAAAGCCCCCTGTCCCGGAATATTAATATCACCGGCAATTTCAAATAAAGGGTGGATCACAAAATTTCGAAATGCCAGCTGCGTATGCGGGACTTGCAGACTGTTAGTCGCTATTATTTGTTCTCCAAATAATAGTATATCAAGATCCAGGGTTCTTGCACTCCATTTTTCTGTTCTGATCCGTCCCTGCTGATCTTCAATAGCCTGCAGCTCAGATAATAATTGTATCGCCGTCAAATCTGTCTGTAACATGACCACGGCATTAATATAGTCATTTTGGGCTTTACTATCCGCCAGAGTCAGGGCCTTGCTCTGATAAAATGAAGAGACTTTCAGCAGCTCTGATTGTGGAATTCTGGCAATCCCTTCCAGTGCCATTTTAAGCTGCTGAGCCGGCTGATACAGATTACTGCCCAATCCAATATAAGTAATCATTGTTCCTGGTCATATTGTTGTTCTACCGCTGCTTCCACGGTTAATTTAAGCGCCCGTTTTTTTTTACGTCGCTTGCTTTTCTTCTGACCCCGACCCAGCTGGCTGCATATCTGTTCCTGTTCTTCCGGCGATCGGGTTTGTAAATCTGTCCACCAGTCACAGATGGTTTTCAGCTCATGTTCAGCCACAGATTCTCTGAGTAAAAGAAAGTCATAACCGGCCCTGAAACGTTTATTAGACAGGGTGCGTAATGCTCTTTTCCTGGTCGGGTGCTGTAGCTGATTCTGCATATGCCAGATGTCCCGCATCATCATGCTGAAGCGCCTGGGAATTGAGATATGGGCCTGCTGTCGGGTAATGACTTCCCGGCTGGCACTGATTAAGGCCTCTATTTCATGCTGCCCACGCTCAATAAAATGATTTTTATAATCCTGCATCGGATACCACAGCAGAACTGCCATAAAAAAAGCCGGATTAACCGATTTACCCTGAGCAATTCGTTCATCGGTATTACTTAATGCCTGCTCAATAATTTTTAATGTCCGGGAACTCTGTTGACCTGAACTTTTAAGAAGTACATCCGTTAAAGGAAACAGACACTCAAATAATTCATATTCGCACAGTAACTGAAAACACCTTAAACCATAACCACCCTGAAATAATTTGATGGTTTCATCAAACAGTCGCGCTACTGGAATACCCTCCAGCAGAGCTTTTAACTCAAAAATCAGTGCATGAGCCTGAGGCTCTATTTTAAAATCCAGTTTGGCTGCAAAACGTACCGCACGCAGCATGCGCACTGGATCTTCTCGATAACGGACAGCTGCATCACCAATCATACGCAGCACTTTGTTGTACAAATCCTGCATACCACCGGTAAAATCCACAATAGAATCATCACAAATATTATAATACAGAGCATTGACAGTAAAATCCCGGCGGATAGCATCTTCTTCCAGAGAACCATAGACATTATCCCGAATAATCCGCCCTTCTTCGTTTTTACCGGCATGAGTAGAAGCTTCACCTTCATGCGGACCACGAAAGGTAGCCACTTCAATCACATCCCGGCCAAATAAAATATGCGCCAGACGAAAACGCCGGCCAATCAGGCGGCAGTTGCGAAATAAAGCCTTGATTTCATCTGGATGAGCATCGGTGGCCACATCAAAATCTTTAGGTTTTTTACCCAGCAGCAGATCTCTGACCCCGCCCCCGACCAGATAAGCCTGATAACCTGCGTCTTTAAGACGATACAGAACTTTTAAGGCATTATTGCTGATATCGTCTCTGGCAATAGCATGTTCAGATTGCTTTATAATTGTTTTTTTTATTTTCATTCCCAATATTTTCCCACAGGCTGTTACCGTGCCATGACTAATGACTAATGACTAATGACTAATGACTAATGACTAATGACTAATGACTAACTAATTGTAAAGCCCATCCACATTACCCTTGCCGTATTTCATATTTTGAATAATCTCATGCCGCTTTAATGCAAAACCGTCAAAATCACAGAAATAATTAACTGCCAACCCCTTACTATAACCCATTGCTCCCGTTTCACGAATGGGTTGCCAGTGTGGTCTGGAACGCGGAAAAAAGACTTTTTTACCCTGTTTGTCGGTACTGCCATAGGCATAGTTTTTTATCTCACTGCTAGAACAGCGCAAACCATCATACATGACATTATCAGCCCCGTTAGGAGAGCGGATCACCAGGGTAAAGCGCACGACAGAATCTTCCCCAACCTGAAGGGATTTTCCATCCACCAGATATTTATAATTCCGATAGGCTGGCGGGCCAGCTACTTCAATCAGGTCTTCATCTGCAGGATAGTCCGGAATATTCGTAGCCCCTTCTTTCCAGACATAATCTTCAACATCGTTTTCCTGATATTCCTGGCTATAAGCGGGCAATCTGTCCCAGACATCTGCCATTAAAGGCATTACCAGCAACAAGGATAATAAAATACCGATCAGGGCAGCAGAGCAGTTTTTTAAATATTTGTTCATAAAAAGTCAGTTTAAATTCATTATTTTCTAAATAATGATAAATATTATCTTTACCATTAGCCGGGTCAACATTACAATCTATATGATTATACATGAATTTTGGTAAACAGGCGTATGACTGAAAAAAACAGGCTCAAATCAGATACCACAAACACCGATACCGGAGGCTTTGATTTTGAAAGCTCTCTAAATGAGCTGGAAAAACTGGTGGATGCCCTGGAAACAGGTGATCTGACTCTAGAACAGTCTTTACAGGACTTTGAGCGCGGTATAAAGCTGACCCGTGCCTGTCAGAATGCCCTGACAGAAGCCCAGCAGAAAGTACAGATCCTAATGGAAAAAAACGGCCGTACTTCTCTGGAAGATTTTGACTAAGGAATTGTAAACAAAAGTGCCAGCCTCGTTAGACAATTCGCTTAAATCTCTTATGGCATATTATCGACAACGTGTTGATAATTCATTGGAAGATATTATTAAACAACTCCCGGATATTGCCGGACAGCTGCACCGTGCCATGCATTATAGTGTTTTCAACGGCGGTAAGCGGGTGCGACCGCTACTGGTTTATTTAACCGGACAGGCTTTAAATGTAACCGACCGTGTGCAGGATTTACCTGCCTGTGCGGTAGAGTTTATCCATTGTTATTCTCTGGTACATGATGATATGCCCGCCATGGATGATGATGATTTACGCCGCGGCAAACCCACCTGTCATAAACAGTTTTCAGAGGCAACTGCTCTGCTGGCCGGAGATGCACTGCAGACTCTGGCATTTGAAACCCTGACCCGTAACCAGCAGCTTAATGACAGTCAGGCTCTGGCAATGGTCAGAGTCCTGGCACAGGCCAGCGGCGGCGCAGGAATGGCTGGCGGACAGGCAATCGATCTGGCCGCTACCGGACAGGCTCAGACTATGTCACTGGACGAATTAAAAACCATACATGCGCATAAAACCGGAGCCCTGATCCGTGCCAGTGTGCAATTAGGTGCCTTTTGTTTACCAGACGTATCAAATAACACTCTGGCGGCACTGGATCAATACGCAGCTAATATTGGCCTTTCGTTTCAGATCAAAGATGATATCCTGGATATTGAATCCGACACCCAGACCCTGGGTAAGCAGCAGGGTGCTGACATCAACCTGAATAAAGCAACCTATCCGGCACTGCTGGGACTCGAAGGTGCCCGGCGTATGGCCCTGCAATGCCATGAAGCTGCTCTGGACAGCCTCAGTAGCTTTGATAAAAAGGCTGAACCGCTACGCTGGTTGTCGGAGTATATTATTACGCGGGATTATTAAAGCAGCGTTCAGCACTGATCTTCAGCAATTCTCGCTGAATCCATCAGATTAAGCAAACCAAGACATCTCAGGGCAATAAAAAAGTAGTTTTCGCGCTAATTTTAAAAAAAGTCCAAAAAATTGCCAAATAAATTGAACTTTTTTGAATT
>Ga0256831_1000403_pt1 | contig 22273 bp, 21 predicted proteins | sample 132544metaG_FD_189087 | JGI IMG/M metagenome (GOLD analysis project Ga0256831, IMG submission 189087) | Hydrothermal vent microbial communities from Lau Basin, Pacific Ocean - 132-544 | ecosystem: Environmental > Aquatic > Marine > Hydrothermal vents | place: Pacific Ocean: Lau Basin | collected... | reverse complement strand
CGTCAAAAAGAAGATGAGAACTCTCATCCTCTGAACCCCCCATTCTAAAGTGGGGGTATTTTACCCAAAGAAAGAAGACCGAATTTAAAAACTGTTAGACACCGGAGGAGAGCTCCTCTATCAACTCTTCTAAATCCTCTCTCTTTACCTCTTTTCTCGTTGCAAAGTCTTCTACCCTCCCCGAAAGCCAAAATAGGTACCGAGCCTCCTTAAAGTTCTTCTTTATTCCTTTTCTCATAACCGGCCTAAAGTAGCCGATGGGTCTAGACCAGACTGTAACGTCGTCTGAACCGCAAGAGTCGCACTTAGTTTTCCTTCCTACCATCTTGTGGCCGCAGCTGTTACAGGTTGTGAGGAAGGGAGTTTTTGTAAGGTACTGTATGGGAAAGTTCTTTATGATGCTGAATATCAGTTTCTCCTGCTCTTCGGGGGTCATCTCCTCTGCCGTAAACAGGTGCATAATGCTTCCCCCTGTTGCGTAAGACTGGAAGTGGGAGTTAACGTCTATCTGTTTAAGGAGATCTCTCTCCTGAAAGGGAGCCTGAAAACCGGAAGTGAGAAAGACTCTTCCCCTCTCAGGGTCTCCGTTTACGAACATTTTAGGCTTTACCTTCATCCTCTACCTCCACCAGCTCGAAGATTTTTTCTCCAAACTTTTCAACAGATTCTTTTATAAACCTGTTCAGAATTGGGTCTTTTGAGATTTCTAAACTCTTTTTGCCTTCCAGTGCCTCTGCAAGGGTTTTTGCAAAAGAAAGGTCTTTCTGTGCCATCTTACAGGCTGCGTTTTCGCTGGGAGCGTACTCTAAGGAGTATAAAACCCTGTCCCTCTCCATAAAGTAGTGGAGCTTTTCGTAGAGGTACTGGGCAATTGCGTGGGCGTAGTCTTTCGCCTCGTCGTTAAATAGCCCTTCCTTAAAGCCTGCGTTTACCATTCCCTCGTGAACTCCTACAACTGAGAAGATGTTAAAGAGTGAGCGGTCGTCCTTCTGGTAGAAGGAGAGGTAGGGGAAGAGGTCGTTCCAGTGTCTCCTGAGCCACTCCCGTTTCTTCTGGAGAGCTCTCGCTCCCACGTCCATCGTGTAGTCAATCATCCGCTTTAAGAGGTCAAAGTCATCTTTTGCCAGAAAGAGGAGCCTGTTCATGTTTATTGCGTAAACTCCTATTCCACCAACGCCGCTTCCGGAGTGGAACGGGTTTGAACCTGTAACAGCCTCAACCTGGGATATGTCAAAGAGCATTCTGCAGTTGAAACTTACAATCCCGTTTGCCAGTATGAAGGTTTCGTTATCTTCAACCTCTACGTCAAGGAAAGTTTTTGGAGCATCTAAAGTGATTTCCTCAACCGATTCAACTTTCAAAATTTCAACGTCCCAGTTTCTATACTCCTCAAGTTTCTCACTTTCAAAGCTATACTTCTCTATAAAGTCCCAGGAAACAGTAGGAGTTTTTATGTAACTCCGGTTTCCAGAGGGGGTAACCACTGATTTTTCCTCAATTAACTCAGCAGGAACTAAAGAGTAACACGAAGATTTAGTCGGTTTTGATAGCTTTAAAGTTTGAGAATTTTTCCTTATTCTTAGTGTATGTCTGATTCCATGGAGCCACAACAGAGCTGATAGTTCTTTGATTAAGGGCTCGTCGTTTATGTGAAGCTCTGTATGGCCGTTCCTGTTGTAGCCGTCTCCGTCTATAAAGCCCTGGAGGAACGCTCTAACGACTGATGAAGGAGATTTTTTAATCGCTTCCGGAAGTTTCTTATACTTGGTTACTCCGTTTTCTAACAGAAGCTCGGCAAATTTCCTTCCGTATATCCAGAGCTGGTACGAGCTGTTCTTTCCGTTCCACTTTTTCAGGTAGATTTTAGAAGAGGATATCAGATGACCGAAGTACTTGTTTGCTATACGCCTTGCCTTTTCCAGCTTATCCTTTTCGTTGAGTCCTGCTGTAAGGACGATACCGTTCTTTTTCTCCCTGTTTCTGTAATCCTTAACAAAGCACCCTTCAGCGTAGAAGTATCCTAAAAACCAGGCTATTTCTTCGTTTAGTTCAGTTCCATCCGTTAGATTTGTGAGTTTGTCTGAGCTGTTTATGGGTTTCTTCAGGCAGAGTCCGAAATCTCCGGGTTTAACTTCGCCTGCCGGTTTCCAGGAGATCTTTCCATTAGAAAAAATTGCCACTCTATGGGTCGGGTCGCAGGAGATTTCAAAGCCGTTCCTGAACCTTATCTTAACTTCTCTGTTTGATTTAACCTCTAAAAGTTTAGTTACTCTTTTTCTTTCAACTTTTCCCGTTTTAGGGTTTACCGATGGGACTTCAACTCCTTCTACTCTCCACCACTTCTCGGAGCTCCCTTCAGCAATGACCTCCTTTGCAAAGTTCTGCTTTATTTCCTCAAGACTTAACCACTCAGGAGTTTCTTTTCCATTAATGAACACAAAGAGTTCTGTTTCAGGGGACAAACAGCAGTTACTGTAGATCATTCCCTCGTCAAAGGGTTTTATGTAGGGGTTTTTCTCCTTATAGATGCTGGGCTTTTCAAAGGGTTCTCTCAGGTAGTTCTGAACGTAGAAGCCTCCAAAGTATTCACTCTCTTTTAAGAGCAATTTCCAGGCCGGGTTGTTCCTGTCAAAGTCTTCTGTGATGTTTACAGTTATGAGGGGGAAAGTGAAGGGGTTGCCGTCTGCGTCGCCTCTTCTCATTGCCTTTATAAAGGCCGTGTTTATCCTGTCAAAGTAGTGGGCTGGAATCTGACTGTAGGTAAAGTCAAGGAGTTTCCCTGCGTAAACTACCGGTTCGTGTTTTAGCCTGCTGTTGGGTTTTCCAAAGTCTAATGTGATGTTTGAAAAGGGAGAGTTTCCGCTTCTAAAGGGTAGGTTTATGTTGTAGAGGAACTCCTGCCACAGGTTCTCAAGGTCGTAGTCTGAGTAGCTCTTCTTTCCCTCTTTCTCTAAGTAGTAGAGGTAGCCTGCGGCAACTGTTGAGAGGTCGTTGAGAGAGGTTGCTCCGCTAACTTCCTGAGCTACAAGGCAGATAAGGTTTGCACACTGCATAAAGAGTGTTTCAAGCCTCTTTGGTGGAGCAGCCCTCCTTTCGTTCTTTGCGTTACTTTGAAGGCCATGATAGGCAATGTCTTTAGCCGATAGACCGATACAATAACTACTTAGGCGATATGTTTGATGGTGATATGCCCAGCCCTCCTCGTGGTGGGTTCTAACAGGAAGGCCTTTATAGATAACGTCAAAGAGGTAGTCTTTCATCACTTCGCCAACGACTACGTGCTCTAAAACGGGAATTCCTCTTACAAAGTTTGCGTTGTTCCTTGAGACGTCGTCGTTCTCTATGAAGAGGTCTATGAGCCTGAAGTACTTGTTATACACTGCTCTCCTCCACAGGGTAAAAGGGGTTAAACTGGTGTGGAAGAGATTTTAGACCCTCTTTAATAGCCCTTTTGTCCTCCTCTGTGAGGAGGGGGTATTCAACGGTTCTCAGGAGAGTGTAGGGAAGGGAGTATCTCTTTATCAGCTCTATTGTTAACTTCACAAGTTTAGAGTAGTTATAAACTGCTGAATCGTCTAAATCTTCCCGTGAAAAGAGTACTCTTTTAAAGCGTTTCAGCTGGTAGGGGGTGTACTCATCAAGGAGGGGGATTTTTACGTCTAAGGCCACTCCGTCTATTAACCGATTTTCTATTAGTTTTTCAAGTTTTTTAGGGTTTGTTCCGTTTGTGTCAAGCCTTACCGAAAATCCTTCTTTCTTTATAAACTTCAGGCCTTCCTCTATTTTCTCTTCTAAGGTCGGCTCTCCTCCCGAAACGATAACGAGCTCAACGCCTAAGGCTTTGAACATGGAAAGTTTTGTAGAGAGCTCCCGCCAGCTCAGATATTGAGGCTTTCCCTTAAAGTGGTGTCTGTTGTGGCACTGGTAGCAGTTGAGGTTACAGAGGTGAAAGTTGGTGTAGAGGAGTGCAGACATTACTCCTGGGTGGTCTCTGAAGGTTATGGGGGTGTCAACAGAGAGAAAGGGAGAGAGCTCCACTCCTACCCTCCTTAAGAGTTGTATAAAACAATATAACACTCAGAGAGTGGAAGGGAGCTCTCCCTTAAACAGACTTTATCCGTCCTCTCTTCTTAGCTCTTCTGCCAGCTTAACAAGGTTTCTGAGGGCAGGAATAACCTCCTCCCAGCGCCTTGTTTTCAGTCCGCAGTCGGGGTTTACCCAGAAGTTCTCTTTTGGAATTACCCTGAGAGCTCTCTCTACGATCTTCTTCATCTCCTCAACAGTTGGAACGTAAGGTGAGTGGATGTCCCACACTCCAAGGCCTATCTGCCTGTCAAAGTTAACCTTCTCAAAGGCCTCTATGATGTCTCCCTTAGAGCGTGTTGCCTCAATGGAGATAACGTCAAAGTCCATCTCTAAGATGTACTCAATAATCTCTCCAAACTCAGAGTAGCACATGTGGGTGTGAATCTGAGTCTCCGGTTTAACTGAGGAGTGGCAGAGGCGGAAGGACTTAACAGCCCAGTCAAAGTACTCTTTCCAGTTCCTCTTCTTGATGGGAGCCTTCTCCCTGATTGCCGGTTCGTCTATCTGGACGATACCAATTCCGGCCTTTTCGTAGTCTGCTATCTCGTCTTTCAGTGCAAGGGCTATCTGGTAGGCAACCTCTTCCGTTGGAATGTCTTCCCTAACATAGCTCCAGGCAATGATCGTTACGGGGCCTGTAAGCATTCCTTTAACAGGTTTTTCAGTTAAGCTCTGGGCGAAGGCTATCTCTTTAATTGTCATCTGGCCTTCTCTCTCAACGTCTCCGTAGATGATAGGGGGCCTGTAGCACCTTGTTCCGTATGAGATAACCCAGCCGTTTCCTGTTGTTGCAATTCCCTTCATCTTCTCGGCGAAGAACTCAACCATGTCTGTCCTTTCAAACTCTCCGTGGACAAAAACATCTAAGCCCAAGTCTTCTTGTATCTGGATGGCTTTAGCTATCTCTCCTCTTATGAAGGTGTCGTAGTCTTCCTGAGAGAGCTTTCCTTTCCTGTAGAGGAGCCTTACCCTTCTAACTTCTTCTGTTTGGGGGAATGAGCCTATTGTTGTTGTGGGGAAGAGGGGGAGTTTGAACTTCTCTCTCTGAACCTTGACCCTCTCTCTGTACTCAGGTTTTCTGATGAAGTCCTCCTCTTTTAGAGCGGAGACCCTCTCTTTTACGTGGGGGAGCTCTCCAAAAGGTACGTTTATTCCCTTAACCCACTCTTCTGCCTCTTCCGTTTTGCCTGAGAGTATGTCGCTGATGAGCTTAATCTCCTTTAACTTCTCCTCTGCAAAGGCAACTTTCTTAAGGAGCTCCTCGGGAAGTGTTGCGCCGGAAAGGCTGACGGGAAGGTGGAAGAGGGGAGCTCCGTTTGTAATAACAACGTTCTCTCCGAGCTCTTTTACAAGCTCTGCCGTTTTGAAGAGGTCGTTTCTCCAGACGTTCCTTCCGTCAACAACTCCGGCAAAGAGGGTTTTGCCGTTCCTGTCTATCTCTTTAAGCTGTTTCAGGTTCTCTCCTCTGTCGTGAACAAGGTCAACGCCAACTCCGGAAACGGGGAGTTTGAAGAGGAGTTCTAACCTGTCTACGCTGTCGTAGTAGGTGAAAACGTTTACAGGGCAGTTTGCCTTCTCAAAGAGGGAGTAAGCCTCTTCAACGGCCTTCCACTCTTCATCTGTAAGCTCTAAAACGAAGGCCGGGTCGTCTAAGTGAAGAGACTTAAACCTGTTGCTGTTTGCGTACTCAACTATGAGTTCTACCAGTTCTTTAAGAGCTCCGTCAAAGTACTCAGGTTTTAACCCTTTTGAGAGCTTGAGGAACGTAAGAGGGCCAACGATGTGAACGTTCTCTGTTGCTCCTTCGTGTCTGTCCCAAACGGGTTTTGTCAGTTTGAACTGGGGTTTTTTACCCTCAAAGTCTGGAACTAAGTAGTGGTAGTTTGTGTTGAACCACTTTGTCATCTCAAGGGCGTTCTTGCCCCGGCAGAGGTTAAAGTAGTCGTCTAAGCTCTCTGCCGTGTAGACTCCAAAGAGGAGTGCCGTGTCAAGCATCGGGTCGTAGAGGGTCATCTCACCCTGAGGGTGGGAGTCTACGAACTTTCTGTAGGTCTCCTCTCTCTTCTCGTTGAGTTTTTTGATTCCAGAGAGGAGCTCCTCTTGCGTAACTTTTCCGGCCCAGTACCCTTCAATGAGCCGTTTGAACTCTCTCTGCTTTCCCAGTCTCGGGAAGCCGTAGGCGTAGGTTTTCATGCTGCTACCTCCTGTGGGTGTTTTGGTTTTAACACCCGCAGGAGCTCCAAGGCGGGAAAAGAAAAAGGGATACCCTCTCCTTTCCCGCGCCCCGAACCCCCGCAGGACGCGAAGGGGTGGGTTTCCCCACCCATCACGGGCCGGTCTCCCGGCTCGCAGGGTTTATCAGGTCAGTGCCTTCCCGGAGCAGCGGCTCACCACCTTTCTGCTCCAGTGGCAAAGACCCATAGTTTTCCCTGCTCACGGTTGCGAGGACAGCGCCGGACTCTCACCGGACTTCCCGTTCACCCGTGACGGGCAACAATTTATGCAGAGAAAGTTTAGAAGGCTACTTCTTCTGAAGAAGGATCCGAGGTAAGAGTAAAACTCTGTTGTTCTAGATGTAGAAGAAAACCTTCCTTGCGAGTTGTTTCATTTCAAATACTAAAATTACACTTAGATACAATTCAGGAGGTTCTTAACTTGGAAATTAAGGTGGGAAAAGGAAGGATTTACCTTGAGCTTCCCGGTGGAGAAGAAGCCTTCATAACCTTTGGGGTAGACGAAGAGAAAAGAGTAATTGTTGTCAGTACAACTTACGTTCCAGAGAGCCAAAGAGGTAAAGGGATTGCAGGTAAACTTTCGGCAAAACTTGTTGAGTTTGCAGATGAAAACGGTTACAAGATTTATCCCTTGTGTTCCTACACTCAGAAATACCTTGAAAGGAAGAGGCCAGACCTTATAGCGGAGAATAGATAGTGGAAGTTGTGGTAACAACAGATAGAAAGCCCACTCCTGAGATGATAAGTGAAGCTGAACAACTGGCAGAGAAGTTGGGAGCTCCCCTCGTTAAACGCCGCCACAACACGATAAACGCCATAAAAAAGCGGTTCGGAAAGAACGTTTTGGTTGTTAACAGAGACCTGACCCTGACCCTCCACACGTTGAAAGGCCAGAAGCTCTTTTTCCACCCGGGTCTTTTTAAGATTCGCCTCCTCAACTACCTTGCTGGTGGAAAAGAGGCTATGGTTGAGGCTATGGACCTAAAAGAGGGAGAAACCGTTTTAGACTGTAACTTAGGGCTTGCTCAGGATGCCCTTATGGCCGCCTTTGTAAGTAAAAGGGAAGTTATAGGGGTTGAGAAAGATCCGGTTATCTACGAAATAGTGAAGAGGGGGCTTGAGAGGTATAGACCGGAAGGTAAGCTGAAGGTGGCAGATTTTGCCTTCAAGCTGGTAAAACCGGTTTTGGGGGATAACTACGAGTTTTTGAAATCTCAGCCCGATAACTCTTACGACGTCGTATACTTCTCTCCCATGTTTATAAAACCAAAGTGGCACTGTAGCGTAATGTCTCCCTTCAGGGAGGTTGCCGTTAAAGATTTTGTTTCTCCCGAAACCCTTAAAGAGGCTGAAAGGGTTGCAAGGAAGAGGGTTGTTATAAAGGTCAATAAAGGAGTGAAAGAGCTCTTTCCCTTCCTGGAGGACTACAGGGTTCAGGGGAGCTCCACAAACGTAGAGTACCTCTACAAAGAGATTAAATAATTATCACTACTAATAAACTTAGAAAATACCTTGGAAATCTTGTATAATCCTCATCAACAAAACTTAATGAGGAGGAGGCATGGCCGAAACTGTAACTCTAAAAGGAAACCCTGTAGTTCTTGCAGGTCCTACGCTCAACGTTGGAGACGAAGCTCCCGTTGCCTGCGTTGTAAAGAGCGACCTCTCTGAGAAAGCGATCGGAGGAAAGAAGGAGAAAGTTCAGCTCATCATTACAGTTCCCTCCCTTGACACTCCCGTGTGTGAAACAGAGACCAGGAAGTTCAACGAGCTTTTAAAAGACCTTGACGTTGACGTTACCGTCGTTTCAATGGATCTTCCCTTTGCAGAGAAAAGGTTCTGCGAGAGCTTCAGCGTTTCAAACGTAGATGTGGCTTCCGACTTTAGGTACAGAGACATGGAGAAGTTCGGCGTTCTTATCGCCGAAGGTGCTCTTAAAGGACTTCTTGCAAGGGCTGTTTTTATCGTTGATAAAGATGGAAAGATCTGTTACAAGCAGCTCGTTCCTGAAATTACTCAGGAGCCAAACTACGACGAAGTTCTTGAAGCTCTTAAGAAGGCCCTTTAAGGGGCCTTCCCCTTGAAAATTCCTTCAGAGTTACTCAAGTTTTCTTTCCCTTCATGGTACACCCCTTTTAGAGTACCTGTTTCAAAGGTTTTTCTCTGGTACTTACTGCTTACTTTAAAGGTGCATTTAATTCCCATTTTAAGCCGTTTAGCCTATTTCCGGCTTAAGATTTAGTGTGTCCTAACTTGAGGTGGTACCCCTGCCGGTAGTTTAATAATTACCTGTCTAATCAGGTTGAGGAGGACTTAATGAACAGAATAACAGTTATTAAGAGGAAGGGGAACAGGGAGCCTCTCAACATTGAGAAGATAAGGAAAGTGATCAACTGGGCGGCTGAAGGGCTGAACATCAACACTCTGAAGCTTGAGGCCAAACTCAAACTCCACTTCTTTGACGGTATAACTACACGCCAGATTCACGAGGCCGTTATAAACACCGCCCTTCAGCTTACAACCCCTGAAGAGCCCGACTGGAGAGTCCTTGCCGGAAGGCTCTTTATCTTCAACCTCTACAAAGAGGTTTCAATTAGAAGGGGAACCAGCAAGCTGGCCTACGTTGGAGGAGGAGAGGAGTACTTAAAGGTTGTTAAAGATTTAGTTGAAAAGGGACTCTACACCGAGGAGCTCCTCAAAAGCTACACAGAAGAGGAGCTTGTGGAGGCAGGGGATTACTTAAAACTTGAGTACGACTTCCTCTACGACTACGCAGGAGCGAACCTCCTTGCAAAGAGATACCTCTGCATCTACGAGGACTACCCCATAGAGCTCCCCCAGGAGATGTTCATGACCATCTCCCTCATGCTTGCAATAAACGAGCCCAAAGAGAAGAGGCTCAAAATTGCCAAGCACTTCTACGACCTTATAGCGGGGAAGAAGCTCTCCCTCGCAACTCCCATACTCATCAACCTGCGCCGCCCAAACGGAAACCTCTCCTCCTGCTTCATAACGGCAATGGACGACAACCTTGACTCCATCATGTACACGGCCAACCAGGTTGCCCAGATATCAAAGAGGGCCGGAGGAGTGGGGGTAAACCTCTCCCGGATTAGGGCTCAAGGTTCCTGGATTAAAAAGGTGTTCGGGGCCAGCGGCGGAATTGTTCCCTGGACGAAAATCCTCAACGACGTTGCCGTTGCGGTAAACCAGGAGGGTAAGAGGGCTGGAGCCGTTACAGTTGCCTTAGACGTGTGGCACTTAGACATCTACGACTTCTTAGAGCTGAAAACTGAGAACGGAGACTTAAGGCGTAAAGCCTTTGACATATTCCCTCAGGTTGTAGTTCCAGACCTTTTTATGGAGAGGGTGAAGTTTGATCAGGAGTGGCTCCTTGTTGACCCCTACGAGGTTGAGAGGAAGTTCGGCTACAAGCTCTACGAGCTGTGGGGAGAGGAGTTTGAGAAGGCTTACATGCACGTAGAGGCCGAAAGCGATAAACTGAAGCTGAAAAAGAGGGTAAGGGCAAAGGAGCTCCTCAAAGAGATTCTGAAAACTCAGGTTGCAACTGGCCTTCCCTACATCTTCTTCAAAGACACTGCAAACAGGCTCAACCCGTTAAAGCACGACGGTTACATAGGGAACGGAAACCTCTGTATGGAGAGCTTTTCAAACTTCAGGCCCTCTAAAGGCTTTAAAACCTACATGAAAGACGGAAAAATCGTTAATGAAATTGAGGAGCCGGGTCTCGTCCACACCTGCAACCTTCTCTCTGTAAACCTTGCAAACATAGACAGCGACAGAGAGCTTGAAGAGGCCGTTAGGGCTGCAGTCAGAATCCTTGACAACACAATAGAGCTTACAGCACCACCCATTTTAGAGAGCAAGCTCCACAACGACAGGTACAGAACGATCGGAATAGGAACACTCGGCCTTGCAGACTACTTAGCAAAGAGGGAGATACCCTACGGCAGGCAGTCTTTAGATGTGATAGACGAGCTCTACGAAAAGATTGCCTACTACGGGATAGACGAGAGCATCAACCTTGCAAAAGAGAGGGGCGTTTTCCCCGCCTACGAAGGTTCAGACTGGAGCAGGGGAGTGATAATAGGGAAAGATGCAGAGTTCCTCTCTGAGAAGACAAACCTTAAGGAAAAGTGGCTGGAGCTCCTCTCAAAACTCAAAAAGTACGGAATCAGAAACGGCCAGCTCTTTGCAATAGCTCCAAACACAAGTTCCGGGCTTCTGCAGGGGGCAACTCCGGGAGTTCTTCCGCCGTTTTCAAGGTTCTACATAGACAAAAACCAGAAGCAGGCGGTTCCCATCTGCCCGCCCTACATAAAGGAGAGGTTCTGGTTCTACAGAGAAAGCAAGTTCATGGATCAGAAAGAGGTTATTGACGTAATCTCAACAATCCAGAAGTGGGTTGACAGTGGGATATCTATGGAGCTCCTATTCAACCTCAACCTTGGAATCAGGGCAAAGGACATCTACGAAACCGTTATGTACGCCTGGGAGAAGGGGATAAAAACCATCTACTACGTAAGAACGGTTCAGAAAGACAGTCAGGGAGCTCTCAAGAAAGAGGAGTGTATAGCCTGTGCAAACTAACAGGGATGGAATTGTTACTTAAACTTCTCTCAGTTTTTATTCTTGCTCCATCTGAAAGTATTGTGGGCCTCTTCTTGAGGCTCACTTCTTTTGCATTTATCCCGTATATCGTAGTTTTTCTTTCTGTTGGAATCATCCTCAAGGTTGGATTTGTTGCCCTAACTTTTGATTTTACTCGCAAACTTTCGAAAAACCTGTAAAACTAATTTTTTGATTGGATAAATCCTTATCTCTATTCTCAAGCTTCCCTGTCTTCCTGCTTGATACAATACTTTTGCTACTTAATTGGGAGGATAGATGGCAGCCTTTAGTAGTACTAATTCTGGCAGCTTCACTCCTCTATCTGTTCCTGTCTGTATATAGGGGATTACGCAAGGATCTGAAAGAAATAGAGAAGAAACATTAAAGGGAGGACACGTTGGCCGACTTGAGGAAAGAGCTTATGAAACCCCGTCCGATATTTAACCCTGAAGGGAACGATGACCCTGCAAAGAGGGGAATCCTCTACGGGGATACGACGAACATCTTCAACCTGAACGTTATTAAGTACGAGTGGGCTCCAAAGCTCTACCGGGTTATGATGGCCAACTTCTGGATTCCCGAAACCGTTGACCTCACCCAGGACGTTCAGGACTACAAAGAGCTTACAGACGACGAGAGGCAGGCCTACGACGAGATACTCTCATTTCTGGTCTTCCTAGACTCCATTCAGACGACAAACATTCCAAACATAGCCGCCTACGTAAAGGCTCCTGAGATAACCATTGACCTCTCAATCCACGCTTACCAGGAGGCCATCCACTCTCAGAGCTACGGTTACACTATTGAGTCTGTTGTTCCGGCCGAAAAGAGGGAAGAGGTCTACTACTGGTGGAAGAAAGACCCGATTCTCTTTGAAAGGAACAAGTACATTGCAGACATCTACCAGAAGTTCCTTGAAGAGCCCACCATGGAGAACTACGGAGAGGTTCTCATCGGGAACTACCTTTTAGAGGGGCTCTACTTCTACAACGGCTTTATGTTCTTCTACAACCTTGCCTCAAGGAACCTGATGCAGGGAACAGCAGACATAATCAGGTACATAAACAGGGATGAGCTTACCCACGTAATCCTCTTCGAGCACTTTATGAAGGACCTTACAGACGAAGGATTTAAGAAGTACCTGACGAAGGATAAGATCTACGAGATGTTTAAGATTGCCGTTGACCAGGAGCAGCGGTTCAGCAAAAAGGTTATAGGGAATAAGATTTTAGGAATGAACGAGCAGTCTATTGAGGACTACACATACTACATAGCCAACAAGAGGCTGAAAGCCTTAGGCCTTGAACCCATATTCCCCGACAGGCCCAACCCGTACGAGCACCTTGAGAGGATTGCCGATACCGGCGGGGAGGGTAACGTTAAGGCCAACTTCTTTGAGGCAACGGTTACCAGCTACAACCAGGCAAGTGCCGTTGAGGGATGGGACGAGATTTAAACGGAAGTGGGCTCCTCTGCTGAGGGGGAGCTCTCCCCCTTAATTAATAGCAATTCTTCCGAATTTTTCGGTATTTCTTCTGCATAAGAATGAAAATCCCCTGTAAGTCACAATCCCTTCAACTTTTAAGGTTTTTTTGAAAGTAATCTCAAGAGATGTTGAAATACAGAGAGTATTTACAACTTTTCTACGCTGATAAGGTCTAGTAACTCTTTAACCTTTTCAGGCTGGCAGAGTTTGGTTCCTTCCTCTATAACTGTTGCCGTTCCGCAGGCTACTCCAAACTTAACAGCCTCAACTATCGGTTTTCCTTTGTACAGACTGTACGCAAAACCGCCAACTAGGGAATCACCAGCTCCTACTGTGTTCTTAACGTTGACTCTAGGAGGAGTAATCCGGAATCTTCCCTCATTGCAGACGCAAAGGGCTCCAAACTCTCCGAGGGATACTATAACGACTTCTACTCCCCAATTTCTTACGTTCTCAGCAGCTTTTACTATGTCTTCTATTCCATAAAGTGGATGTCCCACTAGGCGTTCGAGTTCATACTTATTCGGTTTTATAGCAAAGGGACCTTTCTCAACTGCTTTTTTTAAGAGCTCCCCATCGGCGTCGACTATAACTTTTGTTTTCGTTTCCTTAAAGTTTTCAACGATTTCGCCGTAAAAGGTGTCCCTTATTCCCGGTGGAACGCTTCCCCCAAGGATTAAAACCTCAGGTTCGTAGCAGTTGCAGACCGTTTCTTTCAGTTTTTCTAGTTCTTCCTGTGAGAGGGGAGCTCCCTTTGCAGCAATAAGAATGTGTTTTCCTTTTACCTTCTGCTCTAAAATTGTATTTACTCTCGTTTCCGACGAGGTTTCAACAATTATGGCTGAAACTCCCTCTTTCTCAAGGAGCTCCTTAACGCACCTTCCTGTACATCCTCCGAGGGGCAGAGCAAGGTAAGACTCATCACAGAAACGGGCAATGACCCTTGCTGCGTTTACTCCCTTCCCTCCCGGAGATAAGAGAGGGTTCTCTACTCTGTTTGTATCGTCCTCTTTTAAAACTCCCGTGTAGTAGTAAACGTCGAGGCACGGGTTGGGGCAGAGAGAGAGCAGCATTCTCTCCTCACTTTTCCCTCTTTGAGAAGAGGGCTTTTATCTTTGGCCAGAGAATTTCCCACTCGGCGTATGCTGCTTCGATTACTCCTATAACGGGATCTTCCTCAGTCCAGTTTTCAGGTGAGTAAGATTCAATCAGCTCCTTAAGGAACTCTTTAAGGGCTTCTTTAAAAGCCTTTTCAGAGTGCCTCTCTCTGACTTCAGATATTGTTTTAGTGAGGGCCTCTTCCCTGCTGAGGCCCTCTTTTAGGTATTTTTCATAAGTTTCCCTTAAATCCCTCTTTGCCTTCTCCAACTCTAGATCTCTCTCTTAACCTTTTCTATAGTATAGCACTCTATAATATCGCCGACTTTGATGTCGTTGAAGTTCTCAAGTCCGACTCCACACTCGTAACCTGCCTGAACCTCTTTAACGTCGTCTTTGAACCTCTTAAGTGAAGCGATTTTACCGTCGTAGACAACTACGCCGTCTCTTACAAGCCTTACGTTTGCGTTTCTCCTTATAACTCCGTCCCTTACGTAACAACCGGCAACGGTTCCAACCTTTGGAACTTTAAATGTTGCCCGAACTTCAGCAGAACCAAGGTAGACCTCTTTCTCTTCAGGCTCAAGGAGACCTTCCATAGCTTTCTTAATCTCGTCAACAATGTCGTAGATGACCCTGTAGGTTCTTACGTCGACCTTTTCCTTTTCTGCAGCTTTACGGGCTGCAGAGTCGGGACGGACGTTGAAGCCGATAACGATTGCGTTAGAAGCTGCTGCAAGCATTACGTCGTTTTCCGTTATGGGGCCGACACCTGCGTGGATTACGTTTACTTTAACCTCGTCGGTTGAGAGCTCCTCTAAAGACTTCCTTATGGCCTCTATGGAACCTTGAGCGTCTGCCTTGAGAACGACGTTGAGCTCCTTAACCTCTCCTGCCTGCATCTGGCTGAAGAGCTCCTCAAGGCTAACCCTCTTCTCCTTCTCAAGGGCAGACTGCCTTGCAAGCTCCTGCCTCTTTGCTGCAATTTCCCTTGCCTTCTCTAAAGATTCAACAACGTAGAACTTGTCTCCGGCAAGGGGAACGTCCTCAAGGCCTAAAATCTCAACAGGCGTTGCAGGGCCGGCCTCTTTTACAGGCCTTCCCTTGTCGTCAAACATTGCCCTTACTTTTCCTGCGTAAAGGCCTGCAACTATTGCGTCTCCAACTTTCAGGGTTCCATTCTGGACCAGCAGTGTTGCAACAGGTCCTCTCTTCTTATCAAGCTTTGCCTCAAGAACCACTCCCCTTGCAGGCTTGTTGGGGTTGGCCTTGAGCTCCATTATGTCTGCCTGAAGGGCTATCATCTCAAGGAGCTCGTCAACTCCCTCTCCCGTTTTAGCAGAAACGGGAACCATTACAGTATCGCCGCCCCAGTCTTCTGGGATGAGGCCGTGCTGAGTTAACTCCTGCTTAACCCTTTCTGGGTTTGCTCCCGGTTTGTCTATCTTGTTTATTGCAACGATTATGGGAACTCCTGCAGCCTTTGCGTGGTTTATGGCCTCAACTGTTTGGGGCATAACGCCGTCGTCTGCTGCAACGACCAAAACAGCTATGTCTGTTACCTGAGCTCCCCTGGCCCTCATCGCCGTGAAGGCTTCGTGGCCGGGGGTGTCAAGGAAGACCAGTTTCTTCTTCCCTTCGCTGGTCTCTGCCTCAACTACGGAAGCTCCGATGTGCTGGGTAATTCCTCCAGCTTCTCTCTCTGCAACCCTTGTGTTCCTTATGTAGTCAAGAAGGGTGGTTTTACCGTGGTCAACGTGGCCCATAACTGTGATAACCGGGGGCCTTGGCTTAAGGTCTTCTTCTCTGTCTGGAGTTTCCTGGAGTTCCGCCTCAAGGGCTGCCTCTTCCTCTTCGGCACCTTCAAGCTTCACTACTTTGTCGTACTTCTCGGCAACCTTCTGTGCCGTTTCAAAGTCTATCGGCTGGTTGATTGCAACGAACTTTCCGAGGGCTATTAAGTCCTGAAGGAGCTGGTTGGGTTCAACTCCCAGTTTCTCTGCAAACTCGCGAACGGAGATAACTTCAGGTATAACAACGGTTCTCGCTCTCTCCTCTTCTTCTATGAGTCTTTGAAGCTGTTCCTCTTCTGAGAGCTCTTCAAAAGGAACCTCTTCAACAACTTCCTCTTTCTTTTTCTTCTTTCTCTTCTTCTTCTTGGCCCTGTTTTTCTCTTCAATTCTCCTCATAAGCTCTTCAAACTTCTTCTGATCCTCAAACTCTTTCTGTTCCCTTTTCTTCTGTGCCAGTATCTCTTCCTGGGTTCTCGGTTTCTCTTTCTCCTTATCCCTGGCCTCTTTGGTTGAGGCTACTAGCTGTTCAAGCTGCTCTCTCGTAACTTTTTCGTCAACGGGTTTTCTTTCCGGCCTTTCAGGGCGTTTTCTCTCCCTCTGCTGACGGGGAGCTCTCTCCCTTCTGTCCCTTGGACGGCGGCGCTCACCTTCTTCCCTTCTGGGTCTTCTGCGGCGCCTCCTCTTTGCCAGCTCTTCAGGAGAGAGGATTCTGACTTCGGAGCTCCTCCTCGGCTTCTCTTCCCTCTTCTCTTCTGTGGTCTCCTTCTTCTCAGTTCTCTCTTCCTGAGCTGCTTTAACTTCGGGCTTTTCAGTCTCTTTAGCCTCTACCTGAGGTTCGCTCTTCTCTTTCGGTTGAGTCTCAACAGCCTCAACCGGGAGCTCCTCCTTAACAGGCTTTTCTTCAACGGGAGGAGCTTGCACTTCTGGTTTAGCTTCTTTTTTCTCCTCTTTCTTGACGGTAACAGGTTCAATAAATTCCCTTATGAGTTTTACCTGTCTCTCGTCGAGGCTTGACTGGGCGCTCTTAACGTTTATGTCAAGCTCTGTTTTCAGTTTCTCTATAAGCTCTTTTGAGGACATTCCGAGCTCTTTTGCAAGCTGGTGAACCCTTACCTTTGCCAAAACGAACCTCCTGAAACGGTTAAGCCTTAATATAGACGGCTGGCAAATTATAGCAACAAGGTTTAAAAGGCGTTCTCTATGTGCTCTTCTACCTGGCCGTCAACTACCGATATTGCGTCAAACCTGACCGAAGAGTAGCCAGCTGTGGTTTCAGACAGGAACTGAAGTGCCGTTTTCCTTATTTTCTCTACCTTTGACGGAGTGATTGACTCAAGGGGAGAGCTCTGCGAGTTTCTTTTTCTGTGTTTAACTTCAACAAATACAATGGTTTCTGTTGAAGGGTCGTAGGCTATTATGTCAACCTCTCCGAAGGAGCTCCTGTAGTTTCTCCTTATAATAGAGTAGCCTCTCTTCAACAAATATCGGGAAGCTATCTCCTCTCCCTCTCTCCCTTTCTCCTGAAACCTTCCCAAAGCTCCTCCTGTGAATAGGCGTTATTCCAAGTTCTTTAATGGCCTTTACGTGCGCCTTTGTGGGGTATCCCTTGTGCCTCTCAAAGCTGTATTCGGGGAAAACTTTAGAGAGCTCCTCCATTATGTAGTCTCTCGTCACCTTTGCAACAACGCTTGCACAGGCACAGGAGAAACTCTTTTCGTCTCCTTTGGGGATTGCAAGGATTCTACCTGCAAACTGGGGGATTTTCAGGTAGTCTGTTATGAAAAAGTCCGGCTCAACCGAGAGCTCCTCCACCGCTCTCCTTGCCGCTAGAACTGTAGCCTGGTAGATGTTTAATCTGTCTATTTCTGTTGAGTCTGCGAATCCCACCCCAACTGAGATTGCAGTTTCAAAAATCCTGAAAAAGAGCTCTCTCCTCTCCCTCTCCTTCAGTTTCTTTGAGTCCTTAAATAAAAAAGGATTGACGTTCTGCGGGAAGACAACGGCTGCTGCCACAACAGGCCCTGCCAAAGGGCCCCTTCCCGCCTCGTCAATCCCTGCAACGAGTTTATATCCCTTATTCCAGAGACTTCTCTCTATCTGGAGGATTACTTCTTGGTCATCCACTCCTTCTTCTCTTTAATACGGGCAGCTTTACCCTTCCTCTCTCTGAGGTAGTAGAGCCTTGCCCTTCTTACGATACCTCTCTTGAGGACTTCTATCTTCTCAACAACCGGAGCGTAGAGTGGGAAAGTCCTTTCAATTCCAACTCCGTAGGATACCTTCCTGACTGTAAAGGTTGCGTCAGTTCCGGAACCTCTCTTCCTTATTACTACACCTTCGAAGGCCTGAATTCTTTCTTTGTCTCCTTCTTTTATCTTTACGTGAACCCTTACTGTGTCTCCAACCCTGAAGTCGGGTATCTCTTTCTGTGCGTATTTCTCCTGAACTGCCTTCATGAGTTCGTCAAGCCCAGCCATAACTGAAACCTCCGCCTTATGCCGATTTGTGCGGCGTGATTTTATAGGAACTTTTTAAAAAGTCAAGGAATAAAAAAATGGTGCGCCCGGCAGGATTCGAACCTGCGACCTCGAGATTAGGAATCTCGCGCTCTATCCTACTGAGCTACGGGCGCACGGCAGTAGGTAAAATAGGCCGTGCAATTAGAAGTGTCAACGCTGTTTTTAAGAAATCACCAAATTTAAGCTGGAGGCTTTGGATGTTAAGGTTTTTTACGGCAGGTGAGAGCCACGGTAAAGGGATATTTGCCTACCTTGAGGGGATTCCTGCAAACTTTCCGGTTGACTTTGACTTTATAAACAGGGAGCTCTCAAGGAGGCAGAGGGGTTACGGCCGCGGCGGAAGAATGAAGATTGAGAGAGACAGGGTTGAGTTCCTATCTGGAGTAAGGCTTGGGAGGACTCTTGGTAGCCCGATTCTAATGGCCGTCTGGAACAGGGATTACAAGAACTGGGAAGAGATAATGAGGCCGGAGCCGGGGGAGCTCCCTCCCGAAAAACAGGTTACAAGACCCCGCCCCGGTCACGCAGACCTTTCAGGCCTTCTGAAGTTCGGCTTTAACGACATAAGGAACGTTCTTGAGAGATCTTCAGCTAGAGAGACGGCTGGCAGGGTTGCGGCGGGAGCTCTCTGCAAAAACGTTTTACGGGAGCTCGGCGTAGAGATTGGAAGTTACGTTGTCTCTATCGGCTCTGTAAAAATTGAGGAAACTGATATCCAGGAACTTCCCTTAACCGAACGGTTTAAAAGAGCTGAAGAGTCTGAAGTTCGGATTCCCCTTCCTGAAAAAGATGGCCTTTTTAAAGAGGAGATAGACCGGGCAAAAAAAGAGGGCGAAAGTCTGGGAGGAACCTTTGTTGTTTTTGCAACCGGTATGCCCCCAGGGATAGGAGCCCACACCCAGTGGGACAAAAGGTTAGACGGCAGAATAGCTCAGGCCATTATGTCAATCCAGGCAATTAAGGGAGTTGAAATCGGGCTTGGATTTAGGGGGGCGGAGCTCCCTGGCTCAAAAGTCCACGATGAGATCTTCTACTCTAAAGAAAAAGGCTTTTACAGAGAGACAAACAGGGCTGGCGGCCTTGAGGGAGGAATGACAAACGGAGAGCCCATAATCGTAAGGGCTGCAATGAAACCAATTCCCACCCTCTACAACCCTTTAAGAAGCGTTGACATAGAGACGAAAGAGCCCTTTGAAGCATCTATTGAGAGGTCTGACGTCTGCGCAGTTCCTGCAGCCTCTGTTGTTGCTGAAGCGATGCTTGCAATAACCCTTCTCTCTGCAGTTTTAGAGGAGTTCCCCGCTTCAGACTTTAACAGGTTGAAAAAGTGGTGGGAAGACTACAGAAGAGAGGTCATGAACCGTTAGTTAGAGCCTCTCTTTCATAACAATCATCGGGTCTGCCCTCTCTCCTTCAACGTAAAATCCGAAGTGGAGGTGTGGGCCCGTTGACCTTCCTGTTGATCCAACTTTCCCGATAACCTGCCCGGCCTTTACAAACTGCCCCTCTTTTACGTTTATCTTTGAGAGGTGGGCGTAGAGGGTATGGATTCCAAGGCCGTGGTCAATTACTACAGTGTTTCCCGTAAAGTAGAGGTTCCTTGCAAGAACCACTTTCCCTGAAAGAGCAGCGTGGACAGGTGTTCCTTTTTTAGCCCTGAAGTCGGTTCCCCAGTGGATTGAACGCTTCTTCCCGTTAATTATCCTCCTTGCTCCAAAGGGAGTGGAAATAGAGAGGTTTTTTAAGGGAGGGTATAGCTTCTCCTCTTTGAATTTCTTTGGAGTAACCTGGTGTAAAATCTGTCTCAGCAGCCGGCTTTCCCTTATGACCCGTTGAAGGAGCTCCCCCTTTAAAGGCCTTGTCTTTACCCAGATTCTTGAAACCCTGTAGTGTTTCGGCTTTACTTTTTCTAATTTAAAAAACGTTCTCCTTCCGTTCTCATACAGAGAGAGTGAGAAAACCCCTTTTTGAACCCTGTAAGGAATGACGAAAAAGACCTCCTTTGCTCCGTTTACACTTTTAAAAACGTAACGCTTCTCTCTGTATCCTAAAACAACCTTTAACTCATTTACAGGCCGGTCAACCTCAAACTTTCCAAGGCTTCCAGGATACGTAAACGGCAGGTATAGTTCAACAGGTTTTCCGTAAGATACAGATAAGAAGGTTATTAATAGTAGGAAGAGAGTTTTAAACGTCCTTTTCATACCGTGGATTTTACCAGGTTTGGTTTGTGTTCTTCTTTATTTTTAGTAAGTGGCGGAGGGGGCGGGATTCGAACCCGCGGTACCCCTTGTGGGGGTACACACGATTTCCAATCGTGCCCCTTCAGCCAGGCTCGGGCACCCCTCCGTGCAGAGAGCAAATATAGTCTAATTTGTTGAGGTTGACAAGCCAGATTCCCTTTAGTAAATTTCCGCTGCCCGCTACATTTTCGGCGTTAAAACAAAACGCCATAATTTTGGAGGAAGCAGATGAAAACCTTCATGCAGAGGAAGGAGGACGTTCAGAGGGAGTGGTACTTAGTTGATGCCACAGGAAAGACCCTTGGCCGCTTGGCCTCTGAAATTGCAAAGATTCTCATGGGTAAGCACAAGCCCACCTACACTCCCCACGTTGACGGTGGAGACTTCGTAGTTGTCGTGAACGCAGAGAAGATTCACGCAACAGGTAAAAAGCTTGACAAGAAGATCTACTACAGGCACACAGGCTACCCCGGAGGTCTTAAAGAAACAACACTGAGGGAGATGCTTCAGAAGAAGCCTGAAGAGGTAATCAGGCTTGCAGTTAGAGGAATGCTTCCAAAGAACAAGCTCAGGGACAGGAGAATGAAGAGGCTCAAGGTTTACGCAGGGCCAGAACATCCCCACAAAGCACAGAACCCTAAACCCCTTGAGCTTTAACGGAGGAGATAATGGCTGAAGTTAGATACTACGGAACGGGAAAGAGGAAAACTGCAATAGCAAGAGTTTGGCTTATACCAAACGGCGAAGGGAAAATTTTCGTTAGACTCTCAAAGAAAAAGGAAGTTCCAGCTGAGGAGTACTTTGGAAGACTTGCCCTCCTTAAGATAATGCAGCAGCCCTTTGACGTTACAGGAACAAACGGAAGGTTTAACGTTCTCTGTACCCTCAAAGGTGGTGGAAAGTCTGCACAGGCAGATGCCGTAAAGTACGGTATTGCGAAGGCTCTCCTTGCTTTTAACCCTGAACTCAGACCAACCCTTAAGAAGGCCGGATTCCTTACCCGTGATGCCCGTATCAAGGAGAGAAAGAAGTACGGACAGAGGGGAGCCCGTGCAAGGTACCAGTGGTCCAAGCGTTAAGGTTGCCGTTGTTGGTGCTTCAGGATATACGGGGGTGGAGCTCCTCCGCCTCCTTTCACTCCACCCTTACGCAGAAGTTACCTCTATAACCTCCCGCCAGTTTGCTGGAAAACAGTTAACTGAGGTTTTCCCCCACTTTATTAGAGCTCCCTTTGAAAACCTCACCTTTGAAGAGTATTCTGTTGAAAAAGTTTCTCAGGCAGATGTCGTTTTCCTCTGCCTTCCACACAGAGCTTCCTTTCCGATAGTTAAGGAGCTCTTCTATGCAAAAGAAGACCTGAAAATTATTGATTTCAGCGCAGACTTTAGGTTTTCTGACCCTGAAACCTACGAAAAAGTTTACGGCGTTGAACACACGGCCAAAGAACTCTTTAAAGAGTCAGCCTACGGCCTTCCAGAGATAAACAGAGAAGAGATAAAAAAGAGGAGGATAATTGCAAACCCCGGCTGCTATCCTACAAGTGCAATCCTTGCCCTCTACCCGGCAGTTAAGAAAGGTCTTATAGACAGTTCCTGTCCTGTTATCGTTGACAGTAAGTCCGGCGTTACCGGAGCAGGAAGAAAGGCAAACCTCTCACTCCTTTACTGTGAGGTTAACGAAGGGTTTAAGGCATACTCAGTTGAGGGGCATAGACACTCTTACGAAATTGCCGAGAAACTCTCGCTTCCGGCTGTCAGGTTTACTCCTCATCTGGTCCCTATGAATAGGGGAATTCTGACAACGGTTTACTTTAAAACCGAAGCAAGCAGGGAGGAGCTCCTTACTACTTACCAGGAGTTCTACAGGAACGAGTTCTTCGTAAGGCTAAGGAATAATCCTCCAAACACAAAAGATGTTGCCGGAACAAACTTCTGCGACATTTACGTAACAAAAGAGGAGTCAACCGGCCTTGCAGTTGTCATCTCTGTAATAGACAACATCGGAAAAGGTGCTTCCTCTCAGGCTGTTCAGAACATGAACATTTTGTGTGGATTCCCTGAGGAAACCGGTCTAAAAATCTTCAGCCAGTGGATTTAACCTTCTTTCAGTTGTTCCTTTAAACAAATCAAAATATAATCTACCCTTAACTTAATCAAATCCCGGAGGAAGTTTTATGGCTCTG
>Ga0256831_1000402_pt1 | contig 22287 bp, 22 predicted proteins | sample 132544metaG_FD_189087 | JGI IMG/M metagenome (GOLD analysis project Ga0256831, IMG submission 189087) | Hydrothermal vent microbial communities from Lau Basin, Pacific Ocean - 132-544 | ecosystem: Environmental > Aquatic > Marine > Hydrothermal vents | place: Pacific Ocean: Lau Basin | collected... | reverse complement strand
CTTTTAACCATCTTATTCTGTGATTAAATCCGAATAATTATTATCATTCTAAAAGCCTGCTAGTCAAACATTAAGCATAATAATGGATTGAGAAATATATCGTTTATCTCTTTCCAGCTCTTAATTCGAACCAAAGTTTTATGGAATAAATTTCATCGTCAGTCCACCGCTCTCCGAGGTTTCGAAACCATGTTACACGAAACAGAAATAAACACAAAAAGCAGAGCAAATACTGTTCTGTTTATCGTTGAATAATTACACCCGTAAAAATATTTTGTTTTTGAATAAAAAATAGAGGAAGAACCACTCGAGAGTAATCACTCCAACTGTAAGTATTACATCGCCAAAATTACCGGCAGGGATAGCCAACCATCCAAAAAGGTAATTTGATGAATACCAAAAGTCGATGATTCGATGTCCGAGATAAATGGTAATCGAGTTCATTCCTATTACCTTGAAAAAGAAAATCCACCCATCCCATTTTTTTACGTCGATGACGTAGTAAAACAGAGCAATTAACAGGAAGCCAATTCCAGAGGTGAGCAAATTAAACGGAACAGTCCATATTTTTTTGATGATGGGATAGACCGGTGAAAGCAGTAGTGCTGTGGTTATAATAGCAGCTCCGATAATTAAAAGAGCTACCGTCTTTTTGTTGGGATTAATATTTTTGTTGCGAAAGATGAATCCTGCAAAAGTTCCCATTAACGTAACCGAAGTTGCCGATACAATACATAAAACACCTTCGGGGTCGTAGGTATTATAAATTAATCTGCCTGGTAGCAAATGTTGGTCTAACCAGGCATTAATACTTCCGTCGGGGGTTAAAGAACCCGCCCCGAAACCGGGAACCGGAACAAGGAATTGCAAGGCAGCGATTCCGGCAAGTATTCCAACAAGCCAAAAAATCCTTGATTTTAGTGTTGTGGTATTGATTATAATTAACGCGGCAAGAAAATAAGCTATTCCAATTTGCGACAGTACGCTCGGGTAGCGCATGTTCGAGAAACCAGTGTGTAGTGCTCCGTTGTAAATAAAGCCAAAGAGAATGAGTAAAACCATTCTGATAAATACTTTTTTATAAAGTGCCGATTTTGCAGTACCTTTTTCCAGTTTACTGGTGAGGGCAAACGGAATGGCAACTCCGGAGATAAACATAAACAGGGGGAAAATCAGGTCTTCGAACCGAAAACCATCCCATTGCGTGTGGTGCATCTGATGTGCAATTACTTCCACCCAGTTCCAGTTTGTGGCTTTTGCCAATGTGGTGAAAATGGCACCTCCGCCAATAATCCAAAACATATCGAACCCACGCAGCGTATCGAGCGATTTTAACCTTTTATTTGTTTTTGGTTGATTTGTTGTTTCCATTTTATAAATATTAAATTATTTAGTTTTATACTTCATCAAGATTAACTATTGTTGATATACCCAAACCATATACGTAGTTTTTTGTCCCGATAGACTTCGTGATTTCGCTTTGCTCAATTTCCCAAAAGCTATCTGGATTGAGCATCTATTTTTTAAAGAGAGCATCTTCCACCATCATACAAATTGTATGATAAACCGGCAGGTGTAACTCTTGAACAAACGCTGTTCTTGTTTCCGGAACATTTATCAGGAAATCGCAGTATGCTTTCATTTTTCCTCCTGTTTTTCCGGAAAGTCCGATGGTAATTAGTCCTTTTGCTTTGGCAACAATTAGCGCATCAATTACATTTTGTGAGTTGCCCGAAGTACTAATCCCGATTAAAATATCGCCACTATTTCCGTATCCTGTAACTTGTTGCGCATAAACCATATCTGCATCTATATCGTTGGCAACTGCTGAGATTAATCCCGAATGTGCATTTAGAGAAATGGCAGGGAACCCCTGTTGTAAATTGTCTGCAAGATATTCTCCTCTCGATGCATCAATATTCTCCAATGTGGCTTTTAATTTCTGATTAACCGGACGTTTCCGCTCGAAGCTTTTCATTAACTCGCCCACAATGTGGTCGGCATCGGCGGCACTTCCCCCGTTTCCACAAACCAGTAATTTACCACCGCTTGAATATGAATTAACAATTGCATCGACCACTTTATTAATCTCCGGTTTCAAAAAATCCAGCTGTTCAAAACGCTGAATTAGCTGTTCTATTTTTATGTTCTTATCCATTTTTTCTAAAATTAAACTTCGTTAATTGCCACGCAGAGTGCGGCATAATCGCCAATTGAATCGCCCAGTTGCGCAGGTTCTATCCTGCAAACCTCAACGGCTGCCGGAATAGCCTCTTTACGCAGTACCCTGTCGATGTGAGGTTTGAAAAGGGTTACATTGCGTGCATAAATACTTCCAATTACAATACACTGCGGATTGAGTGTATCAATTAAAATTGCCAGCGCTTTCCCTAAATATTCGGCTGAAATTTTAATTATTTCGTTGGCGACTGCATCGCCATTATTGGCCGCAATTGCAACTGTTTTTGCTGATATATTTTCAAGGTTTTCAATGTTGCAGAAGTCGCTTTTAATTCCTTCGGCAACTTTGGCTGTAATTACTGTTTTTGCCAATTGAGCAATTCCGCCGCCGCTACAAAATCCTTCGAACGAACCGGCTTTCCCAAACCCGACCGGGCCGTCGTCGGCAAGGCGGATATGCCCTACTTCGCCACCCAAATCGTTTGTGCCAGCGTAAAGTTGCCCGTTTAAAATCAATCCCGAGCCCATTCCTGTACCAAAAGTCAGGAAAATCATATTTCGGGTTCCTTTCCCGGCTCCCATTAACCACTCGGCAAGTGCCGAAGCGTTGGCGTCGTTTTGTATAGCCGTGGGAATTCCGTATTTCTGCTGAAACAGTTCTACAATGGGAACATTGTCCCAGCCCGGCAAGTTGGGTGGCGAATAGATTACCCCTTTTTCAGAATCGAGCGGACCGCCGCAACTGATACCGATTTGCCGCACCTGCTCTTTGGGAAATTCAAGAAAAACTTGGTCGAGATAACTGAAAAATTCGTCAAGAATTGCCTTGTATCCCCGTTCTGTTTTTGTATCGAACTGAACCCGTTTATAAATATTAAAGTCGCCGTCGCCAATAACAATGGCGCATTTTGTCCCTCCAATATCAATTCCTATAAAATATTTCTGCTTCATAATTTAACTATTTTAGTGTATCCGAAGATATTTTTGATTCTGTTTTGTTGCAAGCCAATAGTAAAAACACTATTTTTTATTGCGATGGGAAACGTATTCGAAAACAATGTTTGAAAATCCATAAAGTTAAGTTCAATGTAAAAAAGACAAACAAATAAAATAAAAGATAATGAAATAAACTTCTTATATTTTACTCTTTTTACATCGAAAATTCAAGAAGCAAGTGCGACATTATCTCCAAATTTATTTAAAAATACAATTCCTGGTGTTTTATAATTCAATTTTTTTCAAGGTTTTCTATTAAGTTTCATAGTTATTTCGTTTACAAACAAATGATTAACGTCGCTCTTTGAATTCTATTTTGCTTCCTCTTTGTCGGTGGTCGATATTTTTAATGGAATGTACAACGGACACACTTTAAATAGTCCGGTTGCTAACGGAATGAGCCCGATTAATCCCCACCAGCTATCGAACCAAACTCCTGTAATTGCAATTAGTAATCCCACAATAATTCGTAATATTCTGTCTACTGTTCCCATATTGCATTTCATCTTCTTCTGTTTTAATTTATACACTGAAGTTGTTAAAGTTAAACAAAACTAAGTAGATTAGTTCGGCTGTTTCTCTGACGAACTGATTTTTCCTATGGTAGATTTAGTTTTTATTGCTTTACACCGGGCTTAAGCCCGGTGTAAAGACTAGAGTAATTTTCCCGGCTTTAGCCATTAATTCCTTATGGTACGCAAAATTAACCTCGCGGCATTAAATCTCAATCGGCTTAATTTTTCCTGAATCGCTATTCAAATCAAGTACAATTGTTGTTGCAATTTTATCTCTTAAATTTTGAGGAACCTGAATAATCAGCTCCTTTTTTGTCTGTTCGAATTTTAGTTTTTTACCCTTTAATAGTGAGCAACTTTTAACCTCTGCACTGCCAGGGAGGGGAATTTTCAGCTCATCGTTCTCGAGGCTAAATAAGTGCAGGTAAATTTTATCTCCTTTTCGTGTCGATGAAATCCAGCTGGTAGGTTTATAGGGGCCGCCTGTAGTTCCGTAAACCGATTCGCCATATTTTTTCAGCCAGTTGCCCATCTCTTTTAACCGGTCAATTTGTCGTTGTTCCATCCGTCCGTCCATCATTGGCCCCACATTAAACAGCAAGTTGCCACCGCCGCCAACTGTTTTCAGAAGTGTTTGAATGCACTGGTCGAGCGATTTCATTTTGTCGTTGGGTTTCCAGGCCCACTGCTTGCAAATGGTAATGCAACTTTCCCACGGACTTTCAACGTTAAATGTTCCGATGCGCTGTTCGGGAGTAGCAAAATCGCCTGCAAATTCATTGGAGATGGTAATTCCTTCCATCCCTTTTCGTCCTTTGTCGACGCGGTTATTTATTAAAATATCTTTGTTTAATCCTTTCAGGTAGTTGTAAAAATCCTGTCCGTATTCGTGAGTCCACGGGGCTTCCCACTCTCCGTCGAACCAAAGAATTTTAGTGTCGTATTTTTCGATTAACTCTTTGGTTTGGTTTTTCAGAAAAGTGTAATATTTGTCCATATCGGCATCTGGCTTGTCAACTCCTTTAATATTTGAAATTGGGTAGTTTGGGTGTCGCCAGTCGCAAATAGAGTAGTAGGTGCCGAATAGTATTCCGTATTTGTCGCAGGCATTTTTCAGTTCCATCAACACATCTTTTTTGTAGGGCGAATTCATAATGTTGTAGTCTGAAAATTTTGTGTCCCACATAGAAAAACCGTCGTGGTGGCGGGTGGTGAAAACGAGGTATTTCATCCCCGCATCTTTTAATGTTTTAATCCATTTGTCGGCATCGAAAAGCACGGGATTAAACTCTTTGTAGAGGTTGTCGTAATCGTTTGTTGCAACCTGGTGCCCGCGCGACCATCCAATTTCGGTGCCGCGTAAAGTAACCGGTCCCCAGTGAATAAACATCCCGAATTTCATGTCCTGAAAATCTTTAATCGATTGGGATTTTACTTGTTGTTGTGCCGAAATGTTCAGCGTTAAGAAGAGAAGAGCGAATGCAGTGAAAAGAGCTTTCATCGGTTTCTGTTTTTTATCGATTTTTAGTGTTAAATAAGATTTACAATCTGGCTGATGTCGTATCCAATTGCCTCCCAGGTTTTAACCAATTCAATTAATTCCTTCTCCCTGTTTTCATTTTCAACCAAAATACGGCATTTAAATTCATTGTTTTTTTTACTGAGATAGAAATAATTGTCGGTTCCCGAGAATTGAGTCAACGGGCCAACATAATTTCCTTTTAATATTTTTTCGCTGTGCCCGCCATAAACCAACTCCAACTTGTCGAGGTTGTGAATACTTTCTTGAAATTCAATAGTATTTGTCGATACTTTAATTTTGTGCGAGCTAAAATATATTTTCCCTATGGGTTTATTGTTTTCTGCTTGTGCAATAAAAACAGCAGCAAAAATGAGAAACAAAATAAGTAACACACTTATTTCGATATAGGGAAAAAGGAGGTGCAAAACGACCAATACAACACCTAAAATGCTTATTTCCCAAGTTGGAATCTTTCTGCTTTTTAACTCATAAATATAAAATTCTAACATTGAAGTTAAAGAAGTTGTATAAAGCTAAATACGAATACCGGAACCCGGGGGAACCAGCAACTAATTTTCTCTGTAAATAATAGTATCGTATTCAAGCTCGAAACTAAGTTTGTGTTTTGCTTCGTCGTTGGCAAGTTTCCTGAAAATATTTTTCAGGTCGTCTGACTGTACAATTTCCGAGAGTTTAATGTACAATTTAAAAGCTGCTTTTTCGCGTTTCATCGCCAGAATTAGTGCATCCTGATAACTCATATTCCCCGATGCAGGGGCAGCCACTAAATAGTCTGTCATTTTTAAGTCTAACACGTCCTCTTTTTTTGTCTCAAAAACTCCTTCGTTTTTAATTTTCAACAAACGTGCTTTGTGTCCTTTCTCTTCTTTTGCAAACCGGTCGAATGTTTTTTGCATCTCTTTTGTCGATGCTTCTTTTGCCAGATTATCGTAAAAATCGGCAGCTTGTTGTTCGCTGTCGATTGCAAAATCTAAAACCTCGTTTACGTTGCTAAAATTCTTCATAATATTTTGTTTATATCGAAATTATTTAAAGAAGTTGTTTAAAGTCAAATTGAAAATCTGCGAGCAACATATTGATTCTCCGAAGGAGTCCTTCGGACTATTGGACTTCAGCTATTTTTTATACCATAGCTTTGGCTATGCTATAAAAACCGAGCTTTGCCAATAAAATCAACCTGTCACTCTCGAAAATCCCCTTTAACTTTAAACAACTTCAAAGTTAATATCATCATCGATAAAGTTCACTTTCTCTTTAACAAGTTTGTGAAATTGTTTTTCAAATATACTCAATCTATGCAATTTTTATATCTCTTTGTAAGAAAGTTGTACCGATCGTTTTATCGATTCGGAGATGGGCAGGTACACAAAATCCAAAGCTTGCATTATTTTTCCTCCGTCGAAATTATTAATTTGGTTCGAGTTGGCAACAGTGTCGCGTGTTATTACCGGCTGTTTACGAGTTATTAAACTTGCTGCGGCTGCCAGTCTCCATGCAACTGCCAACAGAAAGTCGCTGGCAAAAATGGTTGGTTTGGGTTTGTCCATTTCGGAAGCAATTTTGTTGAAAACAGTTTGGTAGCTTAAGTTTTCGGCATTTAAAATAAACCGCTGGTTTTTGTATTTTTCGAAATTCGAGTCATTCATTAATAAAACCATTGCACGAATTACATCGTTCACATCAACAAATCCGGTTACCCCTTTTGTATAAAACTTTAACCCGTTGGCAACGGTTTTAAAGAGTTTTGCACTTCCCGAGTTGCGATTTCCCGGCCCTAAAATAATTGAAGGGTTAACAATTACAGCATCGAGGCCTTCTTCAACTCCGCGCCATATTTCGGCTTCCGAAAAGAACTTACTTTCGGAGTACCCCGATACTTTTTTCGATGGAACCCAGTTTGTCTCTTCAGTTATCGGTGCTCCGTTCTCTTCTCGTCCGAGGGCTGCAATAGAACTAACATGGCATATTTTTTTTATTCCATTTTCGATGGCGGCATCTACCAAATTTGCCGTTCCGTCAACATTGTTCCGAATCATCTTTTCGCGTTCGTTTTTTTGAAAAGAGACAATGGCCGCGCAGTGATAAATTTCGCTAACTCCTTTTAGAACATCTTCAAGAAAAAAGTAGTCGAGAATGTCGCCTTCTACCCACTCAATTTTGCTAAATAGCTTTTCCGGCTCGTTCGAGTAGTACGAAAATGTTTCTAATACCGGTTGAATATTGCTTGTTGCCCGTTTTAGTGCCTTAACTTTTTGCCCTGTTGCGGTGAGTTCGAATAACAGATGTGCGCCCACTAAACCGGTTCCGCCTGTAACAAAAATCATAGGTTTAATTTTTTAATGTTGAATGAGATTTGATTTTCTGTACTATTCGTTAAGCATTTTATCGGGGAGGTTTTTGGTTGCTTTTGCACCCAGCTTTTTAATGTTTTCGGCCCGGCGAACTAAATTGCCACTGCCGGTATGGAGTTTATTAATGGCTGCATCGTAGGTTTTCTGCGTTGTATTCAGGTTTTTACCAATGGTTTCCATATCGGTAATAAAACCTACAAACTTGTCGTAAAGTGCACCGCTCTGCTTGGCAATTTCCAACGCATTTTTTGTTTGGTTTTCTTGTTGCCAAATAGACGAGATGGTGCGTAAAGTAGCCAGCAAAGTTGATGGGCTGACCAACACTACCTTTTTCTCCCAGGCATACATAAACAGTTCCTGGTCTTCCTGAATGGCAACTCCAAACGACGCTTCAATTGGGATAAACAGCAGCACAAAATCGGGCGAGTTGAGTTTACTGGCTGTTTGATAATGTTTTTCGCTTAACCCTTTAATATGGGTTTTTAAACTTAAAATATGCTCTTTTATGTGTTCCGCCTTTTCCTCTTCGGTTGTGGCGTTAACAGCGCGCTCGAATGCAATGAGCGAAACTTTTGAATCGACAATAATATGTTTGTTGTCGGGCAGGTTAATTACAATGTCGGGTTGAATACGTTTCCCCTCTTCCGACGTGTCGCTAAACTGTTTTTGGTAACCCTGCTCACCTTCGTTAAGCCCCGAGCGTTCCAGTATTCGCTCTAAAACAACTTCGCCCCAGTTGCCTTGTTTTTTTACATCGCCTTTTAGTGCGCGGGTGAGGTTGTTCGCCTCTTCGCTGATTTTTGAATTCAGATCGTACAGTTTTTTTAATTCGGCGCGTAAATCGGTTTGGTCTTTTAACCCTTTTTCGTAGGTGTCTTCCACTTTCTTCTCAAAAAGATTAATTTTTTCTTTAAGCGGATTTAAAACTTCCGAAATGTTTTTTTGGTTGGCAGCGGTAAACTTTTCGCTGTTCTTTTCTAATATTTTGTTGGCAATATTTTCGAACTCGGTGGTGAACTTCTTTTGTAACTCTTCGAGCTCTGCTTTTTCGGTTTCCAGTTTTTCCTGAAGATTGCGGTATTCAACTTTTGCTTTTTCGAGCCGCCCGGTAAGAACGGTGTTCTCTTCTCTCAACTTGTGTAATTCGTTTTTCCATGCATCGGTTTCTGTTTTTAACAGCAAAAAACGCTCCTCCCAAATTGCACGCTGCTTCTCAGTTTCGGCACGTTGTTGCTCGAAATTCTTTTCGCTTTCGCGAAACTTGTTTTCAGCTCCCGAAATGGTTTTTTGATTTTTAAACTTTAAATAAAAGAATACAATAACAGCTCCAACAACAATTCCGGTTAACAGGTATATAATTTCCATCAGGAATATCTTTAAATTTATAGTGCGACAATTTAGCAAATAAACGTGATAAACATCAAGAACTATATTCGAATTTGTTTGTTAATTTGTACTGTGTTAAAAATAGAAGTATTATGAATAAAATAAAGGTAGTAACAATGGCAATAACTATTTTGTTGTTTGCCGGTGCCTGCGAAAACGGCGCTAAAAAAACAGATAAAGCGATTGCTAAAGCAATTAATCCGGAGTTGATGGATTTGACTGTAAAACCTGGCGATAACTTTTTTAAGTATGTAAATGGCGGTTGGATGAAAGCAAATCCTATTCCTCCCGAATACAGCCAGTACGGAGCTTTTACTATTTTGTACGAGCAAAATCAGAAACAACTGAAACAACTGGTGGCCGAAGTTTCGGCAGAGAAAAACGCTAAAAAAGGTAGTGTAAGCCAGAAAATCAGAGATTTTTACAACAGTGGAATGGATACTTTACGTATCGAGAAGCTTGGTGTAAAAGCGATTCAGAAAGATATTGATGAAATTAATGCGCTAAAAGATAAAAAAGCTGTTCAGCAATATATTGCTAAAATGCATAAGGCGGGAGCATCAACTCTGTTCTATTTTTTCTCTACTGCCGACCAGCGAAACAGCAGTATGGAGATTGCGAATTTCTATCAGGGAGGACTTGGATTGCCCGATGTTGACTACTATAGAAATAACGATGACCATTCGGTTAAGTTGAGAAACGATTATAAAAATCATATCGCTAAAATGTTTCAGTTAGCCGGCGACGAGAATACTACTTCGACCAAACGAGCAGAAACTGTGCTTAAAATGGAGACCACATTGGCAAACAATTCGAGAACACGACTCGAGCTGCGCGATCCGATTGCAAATTATAATAAATTTACACTAACTCAATTGAATGATATTTCTACAGGATTCGATTGGAGTCTGTTTTTTAATACCATTGGCTTACCCGAGCCCGGAGATATTAATGTGGGGCAGCCCGATTTCTTTTCAGGGCTGAGCACTATGATGCAACAATACTCGCTCGACGATTGGAAAACGTATCTTTTATGGAACCTTATTAATGGCTCGGCAAATTATTTAAGCGATGATTTTGTAAAGCAGGATTTCGATTTTTATGGTAAAACCCTTTCGGGGAAACAGGCAATGAAACCACGTTGGAAAAGAGTTCTTGCCAATACTTCGGGTGCACTGGGCGAAGCTCTCGGGCAACTTTATGTGGAGAAATATTTCCCTCCCGAGTCGAAAAAACGAATGGTAACATTGGTAGAGAATCTTAGAAAAGCTTTTGCCGCCAGAATAGAAAAGCTGGACTGGATGAACGAGGACACAAAAAAGAAAGCCATTGAAAAACTGAATGCGATAACGGTAAAAATCGGATATCCCGATAAATGGAGAGACTACTCGAAACTTGATATTGTTGCCGATAGTTATCTTGCAAATGTGCGTGCTGCCAATGCTTTTGAGTTTGAACGTACGTTAAAAAAGATTGGAAAACCGGTTGATAAAACGGAGTGGGGAATGACACCGCAAACGGTAAATGCCTACTACAATCCGAGTAATAATGAAATTGTATTTCCTGCAGGTATTTTGCAACCTCCATTTTTTAATAAAGATGCTGACGATGCCGTAAATTATGGTGCTATTGGAGTTGTAATAGGGCACGAAATGACCCACGGGTTCGACGACCAGGGCAGACAATATGACAAAGATGGGAACCTGAATGACTGGTGGACAGAGGAGGACGCAAAACGGTTTAAAGAGAAAACGGAAGTTCTGGCAAATGAGTATAACAATTACACTGTTCTCGATTCGCTACATGTTGATGGACAGCTTACAATGGGAGAAAATATTGCCGACCTCGGTGGCTTAAATATTTCGTTCGATGCATATAAAATGGCACTCGACAATAAAATACCGGAACCAATCGACGGTTTTTCGTACGACCAGCGTTTCTTTTTGGGTTACGCCCAGGTTTGGAGACAAAACATAAGAGACAAAGAGTTAATGCGTCGTTTAAAAGAAGATGTTCACAGTCCGGGCGAAGCCAGAGTAAATATTCCGCCTTTTAATCTCGATGTTTTTATTAAGGCGTTTAATATTACCAAAGATGACAAACTGTTTATTCCGGTTGAAAAACGGGCATATATCTGGTAGTATTGATTCACAAGAAATTAAAAAGCCGGTTTGATAAAATATCAAACCGGCTTTTTTAATATACTCAAATGTTTTCTACCACTTGTAAACTATCGAGTTTATATTCATTCCGGCACCCACCGAAACCAAAATGGTGTAGTCGCCTTTGTTTACTTCCTGTCCTTCCATTTTTCCTTTTAAAACTAAATCGAGCACGGTAGGAACAGTTCCGGTCGACGAATTTCCAAGTTTGTTAATTGTCATTGGCATAATTCCTTCCGGAATATCTTTTTCGCCGTAAAGTTTAAATATATTGTTTAAAATAGCTTCATCCATTTTTTCGTTTGCCTGATGAATAAAGACTTTACTAATATCGTTTAAAGTTAATCCGGCTTTTTCGATGCTCTCTTTTACCACTCCCGGCACGGTGTTAATGGCGTAAATGTAAAGTTTGTGGCCAACCATTTTAATAAAGAGGTCGTTTCCGTTAAAGTTGGGATTGTTCGACTCGCCCAAGGTTAAAAGGCTGGCATACTGAACCGAATCGGAACGACTTGCGTGCGATAGAATTCCGGTGGGCTCGTCGCTTTCAATGGCTTCAACAATTGTTGCTCCGGCACCGTCGGCGTAAATCATCGAGTCGCGGTCGTGTGGGTCAGAAATTCGCGAAAGAACATCGGCACCAACAACAACGCCACGTTTCATTGCACCGCTTTTAATGTATGCATCGGCAACAATCATGGCTTGTGTCCAACCCGGGCAGCCCGAAATTATGTCGTGGCAAATGGGTTTTGGGTCTTTTATCCCGAGTTTCATTTTTACTTTATTTGCCAGTCCGGGTAAAACATCGGTACGTACATTGTTGTGGTAAATATCGCCGAAATTATGGGCAACAATTATAAAATCGAGGCTCTCTTTTGTAATTCCTGCCGATTCGCAGGCATCGGTAATGGCAAGTGTTGCAATATCGGAAGTTACCTGATCGTCGGCAACGTAGCGTCGCTCATCGATATTTGTAATCTCCTTGAATTTACGAATAATCTCTTCGTTTGATTTATCGATTTTCTTTTTCGAAAGCTCGTAAAACTCGTGATTCTGAAAAAAACTATTTTTAATAATTTTTGGGGGGAGGTAGCTTCCTGTACCTATTATTCTGGTGTATAACTCTTTGCTCATAATATCCAACTCCTAATTATTCAACTCTGTATTTTTATATTTTTTTAGTTCAAAATTATCTCCTTCAAATACGGCGTACGAGAAATTTTTTATCCAGTCGCCCAAAAGAATAAATCTCGAATTTTTCCCAACTTTCGTATCCAACATTACATGCCTGTGTCCGAAAACAAAAAAATCGACAGGTTCTTCTTTCAGGAAATCTTCGGCAAATTTATACATTCCTTCATTATTTATGTCAAATTTATCGTCAATGTTAATTTTTGCCAGTCGGCTCGATTTCGACCATTTGTGTGCGATAGATAGTGCAAAGTTGGGATGTAGTCGCGAAAACATCCAGTGTAAAAACCGGTTCGTAAAAATCTTTCGTAAAAAAATATATCCTTTATCGGTTGCATCAAGTCCGTCGCCATGCCCGATAAAAAAATTGTGGCCGTTAATTTCTTTTGTAATCCCGTTTCTGTGAACGGCAATTCCCAGCTCTTTTTCGAAATAATCGAAAGCCCATAAATCGTGATTTCCTGCAAAAAAATGAATTTCAATTCCACTGTCGGCCATATCGGCAATTCGTCCTAATATTCTTGTAAAACCACGAGGTACTACTTTTTTATATTCGAACCAGAAATCGAAAATGTCGCCAACAAGATAGAGCTGTGTAGCATCTTTTTTTATTTCGTCGAGCCAGTTTGCAAAAAGCGTTTCGCGCTCGCGATTATTACTTAGTGCAGGTGCTCCAAGATGTACGTCGGAGGCAAAATATATTTTCGCTTGCTTTTTCAACTTAAAAAATGTAACCCGGTTTTATTTCAGAAATCTAGCCAGCACCTTGTTAAGCGCCGGACCCTGAAGATTTTTTGCAACAATTACCCCCTCTTTGTTGAGCAGATAGTTATAAGGAATTTGTTTTATGTTGTAAACATTTACAGCGTGCACACTTCCTTCCATGTCGCCAACATTTATCCATGTAAGTTTGTCTTTGTCGATGGCGTCGACCCATTCAATACGGTTGGTGTCAACGCTAACCTGGTAAATCTCGAATCCTTTGTTTTTATATTTTTCATATGCCTCAACCAAAACCGGATTTAAGATGCGCGAACCGCGGTCTTGTGCTGCCCAAAATTGTACCAGCACAAATTTTCCCGAAAGCGACGATAGTGCAATCTCTTTTCCATTTTGGTCGGGTAAAACAATGTCGGGACTGTTTGCTCCTTTCTCCTGAATAAATTTCTTCATCTCTGCCGATTTCTTATTCTTTAAGAGTTGAACAGTATTTTCATAAAGTGCTTTTACATGGTCCGATTGCGGGTAGATGCTATGTAGTGCCGATGCAGCAGTACGCATGGTTTGCAGGTCTTTTATTACATAACTTCCGTCTTTTCTGTATTTTTGGTAGAGTGCATAAATGCTTGCCATCGAAAACGGATGTTTCAATACAAAATTGGTCGAGAAGTCGGTCTGTTTCTGAATAATATCAGTATATTCTTTGTTCCATTTCTCTTTTAATTTATCGTAATTTGGGTTCCCAATGTAGAGTTTATTTAATGCCTCCAGCGAGTCGAGTTTATGCTCGGTATTGTTTAATTTTAAAACTAACTCCTTCACCAAAAGCGAACCTTCCGAACCTTTTATGGTGTATTCGCGTGCAAAATTTGCAGCATCGGCTTCAACAACAACATGTTCGGTAGAGTCGACCAAGAGGGTAATAATTTTGTTGTTTAACCTTAGTAAATAGTAGGCCGGAATGCTTGTTTCGCCTTTAAACTCAAATTCACCATCTTTATCAATTGTTGTCTCGCCAACCGGTTTTATTGTTGAAACATGCAGTCGTTCAAGCGAAATTTTCTTTCCTTCGGCATGTGTTATTTTACCCGAAACAGTAAACTCAGTACTTTTTTTACATCCGCTAAAAAGAGTTGTTGCGATAATTAGAAAAAATATAAATTTATTTAGTGTCATTTTTTATATCTGTTAAAGCGCGTAAAATTAACAAAATCCGCTACATCAAAAACTCAATTTAGAAAATAGTTTTTTTTGAATTTATTTTTGTCTGTGAACGTGTAAAAACAAAACGATTTTAGAATAAAAAGGTATTGCTCTGTTTTTTTTGCTTTTTTTGTACTCTCAATAGGTTGTTAGATTTATAGCTGCTGGGTGTAATTTAAAAATCGAGATAAACTTGGAGCTTTTACCAATAATTGGTAATTTTGAATAAATTTATTTAAAATGAAAAATACATCTATATCACTCGGGAATTATTTTGACAAGTTTGTGAGTTCACAAGTTTCTGTTGGAAGATACAAAAATGTGAGTGAAGTAATTCGTGCTGGACTTCGACTATTAGAAAATGAAGAAAGTAAGGCCATTGCTTTAAAAAATGCTATCCAAGAAGGACTGGACAGCCCAATAGTTGAAAACTTTGACTTCGAAGGAAATCTGAAAAAATTAAAATCTGAGAAACGAAATAATGGTTAATATTTCTTTCAGGCAAAAAGCAATCGAAGACCTTAATAACATCTGGAATTACACTTATGAAAATTGGTCTGAACATCAAGCAGACAGATATTATTCAACAATTAAATTAGATTGTTTAGAAATAGGGAAGAACCCTAAGCTTGGAAAAATATATAATGGAATAAGTAGAAGTTTACTTGGACTCAAATCTGGGAAACACATTATATTTTATCATTTGATTTCTGAAAAAGAAATTGAAATTATTAGAATATTACACGAAAGAATGGATTTAATAAATAGATTGACTGAATAAAAAACCACACCCAACATAGATGGATATATTAATCCAATGAACTACTCTATTCTTAATCCAATGTTTAAAACAAAAATCTCGAACTTAAAGTGAAAGTACATACCAGTTTAAATAGTTTTAATGTAAAAAATCCGGTGGTTACCATTGGTACTTTCGATGGTGTTCATTTAGGACATCAGAAAGTTATTGCACAACTTAACAAACTGGCAGAGAAGTACAATGGCGAGTCGGTAATATTTACTTTTTATCCCCATCCGCGGCTGGTAACATCGCCTTCCGAAACAAATTTACGTTTGCTTACCACGCTTAACGAAAAGCAGGCTCTTTTCGAGAAATATGGAATTAAACATCTGGTTGTTTACCCTTTTAACCGCGAGTTTGCTCAGCTCTCGTACAGTAATTTTGTGGAGAAAGTTTTGGTTGAAAAAATGAAAACGCGCTGTTTGGTTGTGGGTTACGACCACAGGTTTGGGAAAGACAGGGAAGGTGGTTTCGAATACCTGAAAAACTGTGCCAAACGATTTGATTTTAAGGTAGAAAAACTCGATGTATTTGCGGTTGAAGAGGAGAATGTGAGTTCAACAAAAATACGCGAAGCGTTGCAAAATGGCGATATTAAAAAGGCAAATCGATTTTTGGGTTACAATTTTATGCTCCACGGAACAGTTATCGAAGGCAATCAACTGGGGCGAAAAATTGGTTTTCCAACGGCAAATATCAGCAGCTCCGATAAGCATAAAATTATTCCGGGATACGGGGTGTATGCGGTAAATGTGTTTGTGAACGGCCGTAAACTTTATGGAATGTTAAACATTGGTACACGCCCCACTTTTAATTCGAATGCTGATAACAGAAGTATTGAAGTAAATATTTTCGACTTTGCCAAAGATATTTATAACCATGAAATTCAACTTGTTTTTATTGCCAAAATACGCGATGAGCAAAAATTTAGCGGAGTTGAAGAACTGATTGAACAATTGGGGAAAGATAAAATTACAGCACTAAATATTCTTAAAAGTGAATAGCAGTTTTTAGGATTTAATGTCGAATTCCCAATCCAAATAACATCCTGTAAATTTTAAAAACCTATCAGAATAAGGGAGAAATGCCATCCATCTATTTTCTGACCAACTTGCACGAAATTGGCAGATGATCGGACATTTTAAAGTTGTAAGTTTTAAAGTTATACGACTCGAACAGTGCTCCGTGAAAAATATTATCGATACGGAACGAAGGCAACTTTCCAATGTAGGTGCGGCCAATTCCTTTTCCCGAATGAACAAAAGCATCGGTTAAATTCCTGCGCAGTGTTTGGTAAGCAAACGAAACAGGAGTGTCGTTAAAATCGCCGCAAACAATAACTTCGTATGGCGATTCATTAATTTTTTCCCGTATTTCCTGCACCTGTTTTGCCCGCATTTCGAATGCTTTTTTAAGTTTCACTCCCATTTCGCGCATCTCTTTTAAATCTTTCTCCTGGTCCATGCCGGGCGATTCAATAATGGAATATTTTTTCGGGTCGATTTTATACGACTGCAAATGCACGTTAAAAATTCGAACTGTATCTTTATTCATAATTACATCGGTAAAAATAGACATGTTGCGCGACTTGTCGAACCGAATTTCGCCCATATTAATAATCGGGAAGCGGGTCATGGTTACCGAACCGAAGGTTGTACTCGACCGTGCATATTGGTAATGATGAATTGAGTTCAGCTTTTTTACCGTAGCAGGTAAATTGAAAATACCTGTTTTTCGTAGCCGTGCCTCTTGCAAACAGATAATATCGGCACTCTGTTCCTCTAAAAATGAGATAATTTTTTCGGCATTCTCTTTTTGCGCTTTTGGATTATCGCCAACAAAATAGCGCACATTGTACGATATTACTTTTATGCCGTCTTTATCGGTCTCTTTTCCTGTAAACTGAATGTAACGCGAAACATAACTCCAGCCAACTAAAATGGCAATAAGCGATAAAAAAATGTAGCGGGGTTTAAAGAGCAGCCAAATGCCAATAAAAAACAGATTGGTCAGAAAAATAAACGGATAAGCCATTCCGAACAGTGCCGGAACCCAGTGTTTTGCCGGCGATATATAAACCGATAAGTATGCCGTTAACAGAGCTAAAACAGCTAGTATGTTCAAAAGTAAAGTTATTTTTCTGAGGTTGTTTTTCACGTTGTTTCGTTTCCCCGTATTATATTTGGTTTTGTTCAGCAAGATAAAAAAAGGTTTTAAAATTCAGAAAACAGAGATTTTACCTCTCACAAAAAACCATTCGTGCTTTCCCGTTTATGTCGTGTTTCATCAGAATATTTGTAAACCCAAAGTTAGTAAGTAAATTCTTTAAATCGTTGCCTAAGTATTCATTTATCTCATAAAAAAGCTTTCCGTTTTTTGCAAGATGGTCTTTTGCAAAAGCCGCAATTTCGCTATAAAAAATAAGCGGATTATTGTTGCTTACAAACAGGGCAATTTCGGGCTCGTACTTTAAAACATTGGGTTGCATCTGTTTTTTTTCAAGCTGGCGAACATACGGAGGATTGCTTACTATTACATCGAATTCGGGCCAGTTGTATTCTCTCCATTTTAAAATGTCGGCTTGCCAAAAGCGAACGTCAAGGTTGTTTAAGAGTGCGTTGCTTTTTGCTGTTTTTAGTGCCTCATCAGAAATGTCGATGGCAGAAACCCGACTCCCGGGCAGGTTTTTTTTTAGTGCCAGCGAAATGCACCCGCTTCCAGTTCCAATATCGAGAATGTGGGCTGCTTTGCCTGAAATGGTTTCTAAAATCCAGTTTACAAGCTCCTCGGTTTCGGGGCGTGGAATTAAAACTGCTGGATTTACCTTTAGTTGCAAATCGAAAAAAATGGTCTCGCCAAAAATATACTGAATAGGTTCGAACTGTTTTAACCGGGCAACACTCGCTTTGATTTTGTCGAAATTTGCTGCCTCAATTTTGCGATTCCTGTTTAGTATTTGAGCAGAATAATCCCAGCCACAAGCCCATTCGAATAGTAGTCGGATAAAACCTTCAATTTCGGTTTCGGGATATATTCCCGCTAATTCTTTTTTTATATATTGAATAGTCGCTCGCATTGTTTATTTTTGGCGATGTAAAGTTAAAATAGAATCTTGCATTTGAATGACAACCGACGAAAAATATATGAGTCGCTGCATAGAGTTGGCGAAACTGGGTGCTGGAGAAACAGCTCCAAATCCAATGGTTGGGTCGGTAATTGTTTATAACGGCAAAATTATTGGCGAAGGTTATCATCAGAAACATGGCGGGCCACATGCCGAAGTTAATGCAATAAATTCGGTTTCGAACAAGAAGCTTTTATCCCAAAGCACCATTTACGTTACGCTTGAACCGTGCGCCCATTTCGGACTAACTCCACCGTGCTCCGATTTAATTGTTGCCAGCCGGATTCCGCGTGTGGTAATCGGAACAATCGACCCGTTTGTTGAAGTGGCTGGCGAGGGAATTAAAAAATTAAAACGTGGCGGAGTGAAAGTAAAACTTGGCGTTTTAGAAAACGAATGTCGCGAGTTGAATAAGCGATTTTTTACTTTTCACGAAAAAAAACGACCTTTTATAATTTTAAAATGGGCGCAAACAACCGACGGTTTTATCGATATTGACCGTAGCCAAAAAGAGTTTGGCGAACCCACGTGGATAACAGGCAGCCTGGCATTGCGACTGGTGCATAAAATTCGTTCGGTTGAAGGAGCCGTTTTGGTGGGAAGAAAAACAGCCGAAAATGATAATCCTTCGTTAACGGTTCGAAACTGGAAAGGCAAAAATCCGCTCCGTATTCTGCTCGACAGGGAACTTCAATTGCCGCAATCGTTGAATTTACTCGACAAATCGGAGAAAACAGTTGTCTTTAACTCCATAAAAAACGAGACAGGCGCAAATCTCGAATTCAAAAAAATAGATTTTCAAAAAAATATTATTCCGCAAATTTTAAACGAGTTGTATAAATTAAATATTCAATCGGTAATTGTTGAGGGTGGTAAGCAACTGATTGAGAGCTTTATCGAAGCGAAGATGTGGGATGAAATTCATCTGTTTTCGGGAGACAAGTTTTTTTATTCGGGTGTAAAAGCTCCGCAGGTTGCAGGAGAAGTTGTGGCAACAGAGATGCTCGATTCGGACCGGTTGACAATATTTAGAAATAGTAGTGGAAAATAGATATATTGAAAAACAATTATAAATAGCACAAATATCCTTTGCCGAGATTGATTAGTGGTTTTTATGTCCGCCCCTTAAAAGGGACGGCCAAGGATATTTAATAACAATAATTATAAATAGTACAAATATCCTTTGCCGTTGGCTTTAGCCAACGGATGGTTTTTAAAAACAAATAATTTTAATACGATGAAACATTCATGATAAAAGATTTCACACACAGGAGCACGATTAAATTAAAGCACTAATTTTCTTGTCTTGTGTCTTGGTTCTTGTATCTTGATTCTAAATTTTAAACACATGAAAGAGGCTCTTTTCGGAAAAACATTAAACGAGTTGCAGGAACTGGTTTTAGCATTAAAACTACCAAAGTTTACTGCAAAGCAGATTGCCGACTGGATGTATAAAAAGCAGGTGCGGTCGATTGCCGAGATGACCAATCTTTCGAAAAAGGCGCGCGAAGTTTTAAGTGAAAAATATGAATTCGGACTGACAGCCTACACAAAAGTTCAGGAAAGTACCGACGGAACAAAAAAATATCTTTTCCCCACCATACAAAATAAATTTATTGAAACGGCAATGATTCCCGAGCGCGAGCGGAAAACCGTTTGTGTAAGTTCGCAGGTGGGCTGTAAAATGGGTTGCCTTTTTTGCTTTACGGCGAAACAGGGGTTTCAGGGAAATCTTTCGGCAGGCGAAATTATTAACCAGATAAAAAGCATCGATGAGGTAAACGAGGTTACTAATATTGTTTATATGGGAATGGGCGAACCGTTCGATAATTTAAACGAGGTTTTGAAAAGTCTTGAAATTTTAACTGCCGAATGGGGTTTTGCTATGAGTCCGCGGCGTATTACTGTTTCAACCATCGGAATTATTCCCGGCATGCTCACATTCCTCGAAAAAAGTGAGGCGCATCTTGCCGTAAGTTTACATACGCCGTTTCGCGAAGAGCGGGAAAAACTTATGCCGGCACAAATTGCATACCCAATTGAAAAAGTTGTTGAGGAGATTAAACACTGGGATTTTGGCCGCCAGCGTCGAATATCGTTCGAATACATTTTGTTTGAAGGGTTAAACGACACGTCGGAGCATGTGAACGGATTGGTTCGGTTATTAAGCGGATTAAAATGTCGTATTAATCTTATTCGTTTTCATCCTGTTCCGGGTACTCCGTTAAAAAGTCCCGGCGAAAAGACAATTCAGATGTTTAAAGAAAAACTAAACCGTAAAGGAATTACAACAACTGTTCGTGCTTCGCGGGGCGAAGATATTTATGCGGCCTGCGGACTCCTTTCGACAAAAGAATTAACCCGGTAAGAGCCTAAAACAACCAGACCGTTAACATACGAAAAAATAAAACTGTAAAAATTTAAAAAACAGTTTTTTATGCTATCTTTGCGCCACATTTTTCAAAATTAAATAAAGAATTATGCCAGTAAAAATGAGATTAGCGCGGCATGGCCGCAAACGTTATGCGTACTACCACATTGTGGTAGCAGACAGCAGGGCGCCACGAGATGGCAGGTACATTGAAAGGATTGGAACATATAATCCTAACACAAATCCTGCAACGATAGATCTCGATTTCGATAAAGCTTTCGACTGGCTTACGAAAGGCGCACAACCTACTGACACTGTCAGAGGAATTTTGTCGTACAAAGGAGTATTGTACAAAAAACACCTGATGGGTGGAGTTAAAAAAGGAGCATTTGATGAAGCTGAAGCTGAAAAACGACTTGATAGTTGGTTAGCAGAAAAAGACGCTAAAATTCAGGCTAAAATCGATCGTTTGGCGGGTGATGCCGAGGCAGAAACCAAAAAACAATTGGAAGCTGAAGCTAAAATTAACGAAGCAAGAAGTGCTGCAATTGCTGCAAGAGATGCCGAATTAGCTGCCGAGGCCGAGGCCAAAGTAAAAGCTGCCGAAGCAGAAAAAGCTGCTGCCGAAGCGGAAGCTGCAGGCGAAGAAGCTACAGCTGAAGCAGAAACTGTTGCCGAGGGAACTCCAAAAACAGAAGAGGCAAAAGAAGAGCTTAAAGCTGAGGAAGCACCAAAAGCAGCTCCGGCTGAAGAGGTAAAAGAAGAGCCGAAAGCTGTGGAAACTCCAAAAGAAGAGGGTGCGGAATCTGAATAAAGACAACACATCTAAAAATAAAAAAACCATCAGTTTTTAGCTGATGGTTTTTTTTATACCTTAACGGATTGCGTATATTTGTTCGATATGGAAACAATACCAAAAACAGATTGCCAAAATATTGGGTTTTTCAGGAAAACACATGGTATTCGTGGAGAGTTAATTCTCGAGTTTGAACCTCGTTTTGAACTCTCAGTAGAAGATGCATCACGTTTTTTTATTGAACTTGACGGGTTGCTTGTGCCATTTTTTGTTGAAGAAAATGGGCTGCGATTTAAGTCGGGTAACACAGCCATTGTTACATTAAAGTGGGTCGATACTGAAAAATATGCAAAACGATTAACAGGCAGTTCGGTCTATCTTTTTAAAACCGAAATTGTTGACGACGATGCCGAACCTTTAGAGTCGCAACTGATTAATTACCTTTTAATCGATGTTGCTCTTGGCGAAATAGGAATTATTAACGGGGTTGATGATTATGCCGGAAATATTGTAATAACAGTAAATTATCGTGGCCGTGAAATTCTTATTCCATACAACGACAATCTGTTGCAAGAGGTCGATGAGTTCCGGAAAACAATAAAACTAAAACTCCCCGATGGATTAATCGAAATTTAATTTATACTTTTTTTGTCTTTGCAAACAACTTTTTGGTTTGTTGTTCGTCATTTACGTATTACAATAAAGCGAGCTTGGCAAAAATTTGGTATACACGAGGTTGTTTCTACGTGAGATATCCGTCAAACTTACGGATTACGTTAAAAAAATAATATGAATACCCGTATATTTACCCAATTATTGTTATCTTTGAAATAAAAATAGAAGTATGTCATTAATTAACTTTATAGAACAGTTCCCCGATGAGGAAAGCTGCAAACTTAAGTTTAAGGAATACCGTGACAATGTTGGGGTTACCTGTTCCAAATGC
>Ga0256831_1000401_pt1 | contig 22431 bp, 31 predicted proteins | sample 132544metaG_FD_189087 | JGI IMG/M metagenome (GOLD analysis project Ga0256831, IMG submission 189087) | Hydrothermal vent microbial communities from Lau Basin, Pacific Ocean - 132-544 | ecosystem: Environmental > Aquatic > Marine > Hydrothermal vents | place: Pacific Ocean: Lau Basin | collected... | reverse complement strand
CGTCGCCAAAAGTTTCAATATCAGAAACTTGTTTACGTGCACCTTTTATATCTGTGTTGTTTAGAGTCTTACCTAAAGGCTTAGCAGACTTAGCAGATTTAGTAGACTTAGTTTCAGCCTTTAGTTTAGCTGAAGCCTGTTCTATATCAGCTTGTATGTTTTCAACTTCTTGTTCAGTCATAATTATCTCCGATTACGTAACCATTCTTTACGTTGATTGACATCATTAGGATTCAATCCCCATGCTCGCATGTTTGCTTTATCTGCTTCAGTTAAACCCGAAGACTTAGCTCCTGCTGTAGCTTGACGACCTGCATTAGGAGGAGGCGCTGCTTGTGTTCTAGGTTTAGCGGGTGCAGCTGTAGAAGTCTGCGTAGTTTGTTGCGAAGGTTTAGTAACGGGAGTACGTCCTATGCGTCTGTCCAGTTCACGATACATATTTGGATCTTCCGGATTATAACCTTCTTCTATCATTCGGTCGTACTGCTCATTTACGAATGCTGTATATCCAGCCTCTCTACCAAACCTAGGATTATTTTCAATCCATTTAGTTTGCACAGTTGGTACTTCTGTAGGTACTGCAGGTGTCACAGGTGCCACGGGTGCTTGTTGTATAGGAGTTACGGATTGCTGTGCAGGAATTACAGGTTGCTGAGTAGGAGCTACCTGCCCTTGTTGCAGAGATGCGTTATATTCATCAATCTGGTTTTTACGGATGCGCATTTCGATAATATCATTATCTACTTCTGCAGCTTGAGCATACTCACCTTCTTCTAAGAGTTGCTGTTTAATAGCTGTAGCATTACGTAATCTATTTTCCAGTACTTGTGCTTCGCTTTGTACCTGGTTTTTCTGCAGGTTCTGTTCGATATTAGCAATACGTTGTTGTAGAGCTAAGTTTTCTTCTCGTAATTGCTCACGCTGTCGAACTTCTTTATTAATACGACGTTGTACACTTTTAGAATATCGTTCGAACTTTTCTTTCTTAGAAAGTTTCTTCCCTTCTTCTGGTTCTTCATCAGGATCTAACACTTCCGGGATAAAGTCGTCGTCTTCATCACCTTCCGCTTTGACTTCAGTTTCTTCACCTTCTGCTTTAGCTTTAGCTTTAGTTTCTTCACCTTCTGCTTTAGCGTCCGTTTCTTCATCATCTTCTGTTTCTAAACCTTCATTAATTGTATCTTCAATGATAGTAGCACCGGTATCATCTAATTCATCAGAGTCATCTTGGTCTTCAATAGCACTTATAGGTGCTACATCATCCGCTTCATCAGTAAAGCCTTCGAAGCCTTCAGTTGGTATAACTTGTTCACCGTTTTCTATAGCCATGTTTTGGTTCCTTATAAATAAAATTTACCATCAGGTGTGGTAGCACCTATCTTAGCTTCTTTACTAAAAGCTTCAGCTACTGCTTTGTCTGTAGTTTCTTTACTAGATTCTATTGCTTTCTGTTGTTTAGCTAGTTTAGCTTTACGAGCATGTTCGCTTCTGCATTTACTACAGAATTTCCATGTGAGTGGTTTTTGTCGTTCTTTGCAGACAGGACAAAGTTCAGTTTCTTTACTAGACATCAAGAATACTCACATCACTAATAACTGTGACAATTTCGTCGTCATTAACTACACGTAGTTCATAAGATTTACCGTCTTCAGTCTTGCAAGGTAATTTTGATCCAGTGTACTGTCCGATTGATACAACATCACCTGTTTTACACCATGGTACAGGCGCCGCGTTTGGATGTGGACGGAACTTGTCATGTTTATAACAAAGTGGTCCCATCTTAAGAACTTTAGCTACGAATCGAGTAGTTTCAGCTAGTTTTGTAGTATCTGAAGTTAAGATTATTTGTCCGGATGTTACTTGTTCGATAGATATAGGGGCAAGGATTATACGGTATCCAGTTGGGTCTGGTATCTGATCTACAGATAAAGTATCACCATCGAACTTTAATTTATTATCTTGCTTATTCAAAGGGACTATAGTTTTGTCCGTCATTATTGAAATACTCCGAAGTTAAGTTGTTATTAGATTCTTCGGAATCGCTTATAATGATAGCACGGGATGTGTAAGTATGTACGATGATAGCATCGACAACTTTGGGCGTGAGAGTTAACTCTGCTTGATATTGAGTTTTCAATTTAAGTTTTCGCCTTGGCAAACCATGTTCTCCGAAGAACAAGACCGAATAAATCCTAACATATGTCAGGGGTTAGTAAGGTGTGCAGAAACCGGTTCGGTGCCGGAGTTCGACCGCTAAGTCTATCTACACCCTAATATTGTACTATATAAGTTATATTGTCAACAAGCGCACTTATCTTTTTTGCGGCGTGTGTATTTTCCAACGGGGGGTATAGTTGGTTGCCATTGTGAGGCATCTACCACGCCGGGCATATCACTGTTCCATTTATACTTTTTTTCAGGATTTACATCTGTAATAGCCCCTTCGTAGGGATTTTTATTTTCTTGGCATGTCGGTCCGAATATATCGGGACGAGTATTATCTTCACGCATAGTAGGAAAAGGAAAAGGGTTAGGATAAGATGTTTCTTTATCTTTTAATAAAGATTTTAGTACTGTATATATTTCATACGCTTCATCTAAAGTAAGTCTTAAATGTTCACCATTTTCTAATTTAAATACTAAACCTTCACATTGTACTGCCATTATTAATCCTCATCGGGTAAGTCTTGTCGTTCAAGTATGTGCTGTATAGTATCATGGAGTATTTGTTTAGCTAATTCAAGCCCTTTAATAATACCAACATCGTGTTTATAGTCATCCATAGAAGAATATAAACCTTTTACACATTTATCCCTATATATTTCAGACTCTTCTTTAAGTGCTGCAATGTAATCGCCAGTAAGTCCTGTATCCATTACTACATAAACTCCTCATCTTCATCTGTAAGTTCTTCATTAGGAATATCATAGTTTTCAGAATTGAAATCTAATTCGGGTTCCATTTCATCCTCCTCCATAGTTTCCTGTTCCTCTATGCGAGCTAATCGTTCAGATATTTCATACAGTTTTTCCATTATGGCTTGCATCATCATCTGCATTTTTTGCATATGTTCTTGTTTGCCTTCCATCATTTCCATACCTTGGCCCATGCCTTGGTTCATGCCTTGGTTCATACCTTGTCCCATACCTTTAGGTTTAGGCATTGCACCGATTTCAATTTCAATAGCTGGTTTCTTGTTCACTTTTAGTATCCTTGTTGTAAATTAGGGTCTTGTGGAGGCATAACCTGATCTTCCGGAATACCCACTGGATCAGCGGATACGCCTGTTTGCATGTTCGGGTTTGTCATAGGCATGCCTAATACTTCGTTGTCCTGAGGCATACCTAGTATACCTTCTTGTCCGGACATGCCTTGTTCAGACCTAGCAGGAAAGTCCATGGGTAATTCTTGTTGTTGAGGAACTAATGATTCTTCTCCAGTAGGATCTACAAACCCTGCACTTTCCAATAGAGCATCAGCAGTAGGTACTAATTTATTCCCCTGAATTGATAATGCGGCTGCTTCGAAACTAGATTTCATTGCTTCGATATTTTCTCGAACTGCGCGTGCTCGAGCTAAGTCAACTTCAGCTTCCAACTTAGCACGTTCAGCTTGAATACGAAGTTTTTCCAATTCTTCCATCTCTTGCTGTTTTTCAGCAGCTTTAGCATCAGCTGCAGCTTGATCTTCATCAGAACCTAATAATGCTTCAATATTTTGTACTTGGATAGCTTCAAGCATTCTACGAACTGCTTCGCGCTCAGGAATAGTATTAGGGTATTGCTGCTGTAGTTCAAGAATAGACTGAGCTTTAGCAACTCGTTGCGCGTTGCTGGAGATATTTGGATCTGACACTGGTATTACATCAATCTTTTCATCAAAGTCTTGAGGTAATAAATATCCTTCCTGTTCACCAACTAAGTAAGGGTAACCTTCATCTGGCATATACTCTTCAATGAGTTCAGCCATGATTTTAAATTCTTCTTTATGTGCTTCATGCAATCTCTTATGTATAGCAGTGAATACTTTAGTACCCTGTTCTAACAACATTGCTGTTGTACCTACTGGGGCATTACTAGGATTAACTTCTCCAGTAACTGTTTCAGTAGTACCAGCTAAATGTTTAGCTTTATCATCAATATAACCAAGAAGATTAAACAGAGTTGCACTTGGTTCTTTATAAGGAACAGGGAAGAACTGCTTAGACAATTCTTCCGAAGTGGCATTCGTTTCACGCCATTCCCCTGGAGCTAACGGTTGATCACCTCCTTTAGCACGTGTATCCCTTGAACGGAATCCACCTTGTAGATTCGAGAATGCTGCACTGTCTAACAGTGCACGTAGAGAACCAGTAGCAGTGGTAGCCATATCCCCAATAAGATGCAGGAAGCCATAACCGTAAAAACCGAGTCCCGGGGTGAATCTATAGTGTGTGAAGTACATACGCTTGGTGCGTTTTTCGTCGTCTGGTTTCCAGTTCCTTTGTATTCGTCTGACACGCTGTTGATCTCTATCAATAGTTACAATATAAGGACGCATTATAGCATCTTCTTTATCTGTGTCCTCAATATTATAGTCTACATATACTTCATAAATAGTTACACGATCATCATTTTCCTGATAGTTAGTACGTTGCTTACCTTCTGTACTATCTATCTCATCAATAATAATTGGCTTATCCGTATCTTCAGTATGAGTATTACCGAGACCTGTTTCGATGTAAAATCCGGACTCTTCCTTTTTACGAACATCATTCTTATATTCACGAATACGATGTGTGAATCTAGGACTAGTACGTAAGTCAGTAGTCTGGTATGAAACTATGAAATCTGCAGGTTCTACATATACACTAGCTAGACGTTCCTTAATAGTATCGTAGTACATCTTTTTAAATGTACTACCCGATATAGGAAGGCGTAGTAACATGTTATCTTCTTCAGTGAATGCCTCAGACATCTCCACTGTGTAAAGATAGTTCATGTAATTCTGTACACGCTTAGCTTGATCTTGCTTCTCTGGTGTTTGCTCACCAAGTACTTTAGTTTGTACCGGACCTTGTGAAGGCCATAGCTCTTGAATAGCACGAGCCTGGAACTGTGTACATGCTTCCATTAATACAGGATGTACTACTTTAGATGCCCCCGGGAAATCAGCACCGCCATAAGTTTTGCCGGATACACCTAAGTTACGCAGACCTTCTTGTACTCGTTTACTCCAATCCTTACGAGAGTCTTCATCTTCATCTACGCGTAAGATAAGGTCTTGAGCTATTTTATTCAGCTCTGTTTGGTCCATACCTTTAGCAAGGTTACGATAATGATCTTCCTCTGCATCTTTATCTTGTGGTTTTATAGCTTCTAACTCCTCAGGAGTTAGTAAGTCCGGATTCTCAACTGCTAACTGTTCCATAGTTTCTGGAGTCATAGCACCTGCAGCTTCATCTGCTGGCATTATTAACTCTGGAGCTTGCTCGGGTAAGTACACTTGTCCATCCTGAGTTATAGGCTGTTGCCCAGGGGGGACTAATTGTTCCGTATTCATCTTAGCTTGTAACTCAGGTGGTATAGGTGATACTGAATTGTTCGGCATATTGTTTATCCTACGTAATTACCAAGATATTGAGGAACTTGTTGTACAGCATCTTGATAATACTGGTTATCTACAGCTTGCTGGGCAATCTGATTAGGCTGTGGTTGCTGTGCTACTCTAGGCTGTAACTGTGATTGCAATTTAGCCATCTGTAGTTTACTTTCATGATCTGCTGCTTCAGTACCTAAAGCATTCTGAAGACGAACTTGTTCTTTTAGTCCATCATATTCCTGCTTCATACGCTCTTTAGCCATATCATGCTGAAGCTTCTGCCCTTGTAAGAGCATTTTATCCTGCAAAGTTTCCTGAGTTTTTGGCTCTGGAATATTGTTGATCTGTGCACCTTTACCAAGAGCAGTTAACATTGAAGCTGCCTGGGCTTTAGCATCTGGATCTATCTGATACATAATACTAACCTTTTATCGAGACATATATCTTGGATCGAACATATTTGGTCTGCCTTCATTACCCATAACTTGTGCAGTATCACGTAGGTAATCTTTGACTGCATATCTCATATCGGGATTATTTGTATAATCCTGATGCATCTGAGGATTACGCTGTAGATATTGCGCCTGTGAATTCAAAGTTCCTAAACTACGTCGCTGTGCACCTTCTGCTCCAGGATATTGCCCTTTATTAGCATATTGCTTATTCAATGACGCTTGCCATTGCGCTTCTGCATTAGGATGACCTTGTGTTCCTAATACTTGCGGTTGAGCTTGCGGTTGTCTTTGTATAGATCCAGATGCTGCATCTACATAATTCTGTGGGCTATTAGCCATGGCAGTATTTTGATATCTGCCTAGGTTATTGAACATGCCTGTCATTGTCTTACCCTTCTAACTTATTCATGAATAAGTTGAGTGTACCAGAGGATTTGATTTCTGTCTAATCCTACGGTAAACTTGTCATGTAACAATTGTTCAGAATGTCTTATCCATGAGCAAGTAGCTACTTAGTTGGAGCTGAGTAGTTACACCTATCCCCATTGATCTGCCATAGCCTCAGCTATACCTCCATAAGTCTTACTTCGTATCTTAGCTTTATGTTCCTCTCTGTTAGATAAACTTGCTAATGAATGTTTCACATTATTAGTCGGTACTAGTTCAGGTAATCCCTTTAGCCATAGACATGTAGCTTTAGTCTCTGAATGTCCAAACATCCATGGCTGGATCTTTTGATCTGGCTTCCTATACTTCGTAGACATAATACCGATAGGATTCTCTATAGCTACTTTATCGCACGCAGTCTTAGTAAATTCCATGAAGAAATCTATACCCTGCTGCTGTCTACCATCTGCTATTTTCTGCTTGAACCATCTTGCCCCACTGGACGCCAAGTGTGTGCAAGGAGGAAATGCTATTATCATATCCCATGATTTATCCTGCAGCAACGGTATTACATCTTGCTGTAAGTGCCACTCCGGATGTCCTCCGGAACAAGGTTCTATATCGCATGAGTAAGCTTCATGTCCTTTAGCTCTGAATGCTTTAGTGACTGTTTGCGATTCTTCGCATGCTACTAGTATTTTCATAGTATTCCTATTTTACGTATCCGTAACACCTTTCCGAATACAAGTTTTTATATGCCGTAGGGAAAGGTGTTTAGTGCCTAATTCAGTAAATCTCTCGGGTCTATCCCGTCTAGTGAATTATAAGTACGTTCATCCTGGTCACCAAGATGCCCGCCGTACGGTGAATGTTTACGTACTTTAGGCACTTCCCACTCTCCATCGTCTGGATGTGTTACGTACCAACTGTTTCTCATGTATATTAAAGCTTGAGTCAGAGTATCAGCAAGGTCGTTGGATTCGACTACGCCTTTAGGAAATGTACTCATTAAATATGCGAACTTATGTGCCCACTTCCTATCCGGTATCCATACCTGTCCAGACTCCAGCATCGCCTGTACCGAGTAGGCTCGTGTAATCTTATCCTTATCTGGTTGATAAGTTCGTACATGGATACCGGCCCTACGCATATCCTGCACTAATGAATTACCACTCCATGATGCAGCTCCGTCTCGTCTAGTGTATAAAGTTCCATTTGGTACTTGTACACAATGTATAGTTCCTTTGTAGTCTATAGTATTGACAAGTCTAGGATTAGTACGATCGTCATATGTTATATTTATTTTGAACATAAGAGTATTATCATGCATGTATTCAGTGATACGAGCATTAACACCCATTTTATGCAATAACTCTTGTAATTGGTCTATTCTATATTTATCAGTATCGTGGTATTCAACCCAATCCCATGGTTTACTTAACATTCTCCAAAACAATTCTATTTGTTTAGGTGTAGCCTCCATAATATCCGAAGGAATATATATTACTTCTTCGATACTCGGTAAGCTAATGCCTGTAGTATTAGCAATGTTTACAATACTTGCGAGAGATTCACTCATATCTATAGTACGGAATCTATATTTATGCTTGATCATACACATACCTATAAGCTCAGCATATGTGTTACCGGATATTGTATACTCTTTATCTAGTACTACGACAGTATCCGATAGTTCTTCGCCTACCCAATTGCTACGGATAGGAAATGATATACGCTTGTGTTCTTTACGAGGTAAGCGCTTATCTCTTACAACCGGATTCTCATAATACAATAGATCATGCTTATTCACTACTGCAATAGCAGGTGCTAAGTCTTTAGCTAGAACTACACACTCATTCTGAGTATGTAGTTCCTGTATATTGACATCCTTTGGTAAATACTCCCTATTTAAAAGCATTCTATGATTAGGAGTAACCATTAAATCAGTATATGCCTGTTGGAAATGATACATCGGTCCTTTATAATACTCGTTGACTTCTGCAGTAGCATACTGCCATTCTAACTCTTTAGTTTCTATATTCCTTGTAGCAAACTTATCTTTATTTATATCTACGTCTTTAAATAACTTCCATCCGTTTGAGGTTAATACTTCTGTTTTATCATCATGGCATTGACCACTGGCTTTTTTCTCAATAAGCCATACATCTGGTCGTTTATCTTTATCCATATCTGTAGCCTTACGGCGTAAGTCTGGATAATCTACTCTGTCATACCACACGTCTAGTAAGAGTATGCAGTCTCGCTCCTGCGCTTTATTCCAAAATACTCCCCATGTTGTGAATGCTGAGTACGAATTATTCTTTAAGTCTCGTTCAGAGTATGCCGTATCACATGATATGAATATATGATCGCACACCGGCAATGGTTCATTTTTATCCCATACTCTAAACCAACCTTGCCTCAATATTCCTCCACCTTTAACACTGGGTCGTTGCTCTAACTGTCCTGCAGATATGTGCGAGCCCATGTCTTCTTCGAGTTTCTCTACTACTTCTTTAGGAAACATTTCCGGAAAGAGTAACTCTCCCTCTTTACGCGGGTCTTCCAGGTCCGGTCTGCCTAAATCCTTCGTAGCATTATATGTATACGCTGGATCATAATGCATAGGTATTACCACATGTGTCCACTTAGTCTTCTTCTTACTCAGCAAGTGTCCAGTGATATCCTTATGATGCAGTCTCTGCATAATAAGGATTATCACGTCTACTGCCTGATGGTTAAGACGAGTACTAAGCTTCTCATCAAATGCATCTAATACCGTCTGTCTTTGTACGTCGGACTGTACATCTGATGCATCGTGTAAATCGTCGAGTAATAAGTAATTACCGCGTTTACCAGTGATATTCGCAGTAATACCTAATGACTGTCTGAATCCGCCTTTGGCGTTTTCATAGTTAGTCTTTGCTGTTTGATCACCTTTAAACTCTAAAGGCCATCTCTTCTGATACCACTCATCTTGCAGTATCTGCTTCGTACGTCTACTGTCTCGTATAGATAAGTCCTGAATATTCGCCACGCCGATTATCTTTTTATGTGGTTGTTTTATCCACAGCCATGCTGGGAACATAACACTTACCAAGATAGATTTAGCACTACCTGGCGGTACGTTAATAATCAACCGTGTTATACGTCGTTCAGGGTTCATAGTCGTAGTAGCTTCAAGATACGCACATATGACTTCCATATGAAAATTCCAAACTAATGGTGTGCCTGGTTCAATTACTTCCCACGCCTGGCGAGTGAATTCTGCAAGAGATTTCTCGCACGCCTTAGTCTTAAGTGCTTCAATCTCTCTTAATAAATCTGCTTCTACATGCTCAAGACTTCGCATTAATGTTGACTCTCATATAACTCTCGGTTATCAAACGCACTATGTACTATTGTTGTACAGTCGTTTATAACACTATCTATCTTCGGACTACACTTGCATTGTAAGAATTCTAGAGTGTGCTCTGTTATATCATCTCTAGGCACTACGTGAGATTCCGACCTCCACTCTATATCTATTACTTCCCAATTACTTCCTCGCATAATCTCACTAAGAGACTTACCCGTGCGCAAACTCTTGCGGCGCCCTAAGCTTCTAACGTCATCGGATGGCAATTCACTATGCATATAATTAACTCTTGTATTCTTAACTTGCCCGCATAAAAGCCTTACGACTTTTACTGTGAACTCTGGTATTAAAATTTATAAAAGTCTTACAACTTTTATAAATTTTAACGTCTAAACTCTTACATTACTTTTATGCTCTTCAGACATTCTAGTAAGCATAAAGTCTTACGACTTTTTCATAACCTGGCTGCACGTAACTCGTAAAACTAACTATTAGGCCCCGCGTGCTAAGCTAAAAAGTCTTACGACTTACTGAGCTGGTAAACTCTGTACCTTATTCATTACTTGTGTAACAAGCTGTTATGACATATTCGTATATCTTTACTATTACTCTTATCTATTACAGGCTTACATTTACATTGTAAATATTCATAATTATGCTTAAGTACTTCATCTTCAGGCACTATATGTGATTCATTAGTTCCTGGTATTGGTATAGTTTTAAATTGCATAATCATTCATCCTTCGGACGAACAGGTACGTGCACCTTAGCACGAGGTTTTACGTGCCCCTCAGGTGTCACCATAGGTAAAGACTCTGACTTCTTAATATCTTTCTCTTTGAGTAAGATACTAGTTCCATCTATCGCAACAAGTTGCTGATACTCTTCCTGAAGCTTAGCTATACTAGCTTTGATTTCATCTTCAGTTCTAGTATCCTGCTTGTGCGTAATCTCTACTTCTTTAGGCGCCAACGAACCAGGTAACATCTCATTAATAGTACGTATTGCAGATACTGACACTGCAGGGTTCATGAACACCATGTTCCCTTCTTTGTCAGTAATACGCTCAGCTCCGCCTTCAGCTATACGCCACAGTAATTCAAGTCTAGCTTCCTTTGGAACTTTGAATTCTCGTGTAGTAAGTTTCTGATAATGCGCAGCTTCATGCTTAGCTCTACGTGCTATCTCTAATTTTACACGCGTTGACATACCTATTGTCGCAGCTACTCTTCTATCTCTAAAACCTGCTTTTTTAGCTATACATGTAGGACTACCATCGCATTCGAAGTAATACTGCATATATAACTCTTGCTTCTCAGTAAGAGGTTTTAACTCCGAACCTCCTTCTGTTTTTAAGCTAGAAGGCGCGTTCGCAAAGCCGTTTCCGTAGGTTGCAGGAATATAATCTAAATCAGCCATTTTAACTCTTTGTTTATCAATCACTTACATCATAATACAAAACTAGGACAATTAACAACACAAATACTACCAGTTTGGGCGAATTTTTGCTACGCAAAAACCGAGCTTTTCGCTTAAATCTAAGCAATATTCTATAAACTTAGCCTAAATCTCTGTGATTTCTACGAACTCCCAGAGATAAAGTCTAAGTAAATAGACTATTACTCAGATAACGCTACAATTTCTTTCGCAAGAGCACAAACAGTCAGCTTGCGCTGACTAAAAGCTTTTATTTTCCTTTGTATTATTAACAAAGGAGTAAATATTATGTCTGTTTTAAATCATATTGAAAAAACTATTACCGCAAAGTATGCAATAGCTTGTAGGAAAAATAATTTTCGTTCTTATATTAAACAGGAACGCAAATTACTACTTATCCGCATGGATAAATTTTGCAAAGAAAATATTACTTTTCGTTACTATATTGAAATGGTTACTCCATCTTCAATTCCATTTTAATTATTAATAGCCCGCATAAGCGGGCTTAATTTTATTTACTAGGAGTAAATATTATGCATTCCCCATACGAAAATACTAATTTCTTAATTAATAAAAAGGACGAAGAAGCTTTAAAAAAACTTCTACAGCCAGTTAAAACAAATTTTATAGATAAAGTTAAAAAACTTATTCGTAACACAAGGAGAATAACATGCCTGTACTAAATAATATTGAACTCAAAATAATAAATCATGCCAATAAGATATTTGATTTCAATGAAAAATTATGGTGGAAACTACAGTACAAATTAGCTCTTATTGAACATGATTTGTACGATGTATATTCCATCCCTATCGTTAATCATGCTTTATTAAACGATAAAGAGTTAAAAAATCTTATTCTTGATTCATAAGATTTAATTTAAATACCTAGCCTCCAGGCTAGGTATTTAATTGCCGCCCTAAAAGCCCGGCACCCCAGCCTCTTAAAAGCAAGGCTTAAGCACTCCGTGCTTAGCTCTATCTTTCGAAGCTTACGCTTCGATCAGCATTCTGCTGGACTCGAACAGGGCTCTGCCCTGTACCCGTTCAAGCTCTGCTTGAAAATCGTTTAAGGACTAAGCGTAGTCCTTAAAAATCTTACGCCTTAAGAACTAATCGTCCTTAAGAATCCTCTCCAAGACTAACTGCTTTCCTGTATACAACTTACTATGTCAGTTTGTTTATATTTAATAGTCTGCTTGCGCAGACTGAAAGCTTTATCTTCTATTTTTGTTTGTTAATAAAGGAGTGAACAATATGTCTAACTGGTATAAAATAATTCTTAGAGCTCGTGCCAATAGCGGACACTCTAATGTTAGTATGCTATTAATGCATATGCGTACAATAGAACTGTATGCCGTTAATGGTCTAAATACTAGCATTTATAGGAGAAAACCTAAATTAAATTCTTAAACCTAAGCATGTTTTAAAACTGCTTTTGCACGGGTTAAGAGGGCTACCCAGTTCACAAGCCCTCATTCTAATTCTTACTTACTTTATTAGTTCATAGGAGAACTATCATGATGTATCTTATCACTATGGTTATATTATCTATCTTTTTGTCTTTCCTTATTGTACAAAGGGAAACCCCTGAATGGTTAGAAAACCAAACTTTTTGGGTTTCAACTCTTGTTGGAATAGCGTTTACGCTATTCATTACTATTCCATTGGCTCAATGGAGTACTGTGCTGTTCGTAATATTCAGTACATTCGCTACTGTGAATGTGCTAACTTTAATTTGGCATTTAATACCAAAACATATATTTCGGAGGAATAAATTATGTTAAATTTTCTTGCAGAAAACTGGTAGTTCATATTATTGATATGAATCGCCTTTTTTAATATAACAATCTTTCTTAAAGATTAACTACTTAACTCTTAGCCTTTCCAGGTTAAGAGTTAAGTTTATCCCTTGCCCCTTAAGGGCAAGGGATCCCTCTTCTCCCATACGTGGGGTATAAAAATTCAATAGATTCTTGCCGCCATAGAAGCCGACACCCCAGCCTTGAGAGCTAATAGCTCAAAGTGTATACTCAGTTTGTGCACACTTAAACTCTTAATTAAAAGGTACTTTCATGAAAAACTCTTATGACAAACCAGCTTTAGTACGTACTAAAGCCTCTCCTGCAGAAAAAGAACTATCTAATTCTTTCGCAGAATTATCCTCCAGTTTATATGTATTAGCCATTAAATTTAAAGGCTTTCATTGGAATCTGGTAGGTAATCAATTCTTCCCTGTCCATGCAGACTTAGATTGTCAAATCGATGCTATGCTTGATTTTGGTGATGGCGCTGCCGAACTAGTTCGACAACTCGATGATTCTCCTGCTCCTATAAGCATGTCTAAAATGATAGATTTATCTATCATTTCCGAAAATACTAAAAACTCTTTGGTTCGTACTGAATCAGTATTCCCTCAAATAGTTAAAGACTATAAAAGCTTAGTTAAATTCTGTGAAAATATTAATATTTATGCAGATGAAAACGAACGTCAAGATCTTGTAGATTTTTCTACTTCTATCATAACTCATCTTAAAAAATACATTTGGCAATATGAATCTGCTATGAAATAATCTTTTTTAAAACTAAGCCCTGACGGGCTTAGTTCTTTGCCGCCCTAGCCCCGGCACCCGCCCCATGCAGTTATCTCCTAACTTTCCCTATTAATATAACTACTCACTTATCTTATCTATCATAGTCAGCTAAAGCTGACTTAAAGCTTTACCTTTAGTTTTTATTTAACTAAGGAGTAAATACTATGTCTACCCATAAAAATTTATTAATCGAATTAAACAACGCTGGTATAAGTGTTGTTTTTCATATCTGCAAGGACATAAAAGAATTAGCTTCCATTGAATGGAAGACTCAGTTCTCCGACCCAACAGATGCAACTTTTGCAGACTATTGGGACGAATATTTCACTTACTATCCGGAGGTGTAGCATGGAATCATTCATTCTAGGCTTTGTTGTATCCATCGTAAGCTATATTATGGCTTACAGTTACATGTCCAGAGAAACTAAACGTACTTTTAACGCTTATTTTTGTAATCCTATCACTGACATCATCGTCACCTCCGGTGCAATGATGTTATCAGTAGGAACATCTGGCTCACTATTCATGGCTATCGGTATTGGCTTTGGCTTATCTTTAAGTCTTAAAGCCAGTAAATGGCTATACGGTGTAGGAGAATAACTATGCCTAAACCTACAATCAACGTAGAGTACCTGAAGAAAACAGGTGCTCTACAAGCCCTGGATAAAATTGAACTTATGGATAAATCATACCAAGAATTAGAAACTATGTGTGCCTTTTACAAAGACACACGTCAACCATTCTATAAACTATGGTATTACATACGTAAAAATTGGGAAACTGGTTACAATGAAAGACAAATTAAATGGCTTCGCCAAGCCTTTAATCGCCTTCGTGAAAACGAAGGTAAATGTATTTCCAGACTAGCCAGATTCAGGCATACACAGGAGAAACTACTATGACTACTGAAGAAATCGCAAGAGAAATGGAACTTTCCATGATGTCTGAAGAAGCTCAAATAGTTAATGAGCTTTTACAAAACAATGAATCACTACGTGCATTCATTCCGTTTGTACAAGAGATAGGCAGTACATTAGGTAGTAAAACTGCTTTACGTTATTTATTAACTAAACAGGAGAAACTATTATGCGAAAACGTTACCCTAAAAACTACAAACATTTTTTATTAAGACTAAACAGTATCTTTGGTACTAGCTTAGTCTATAAAGAAGCTAGTCGCAGATAACTTCATCTAACCTGCCAGGTTGGTGCTTAGCACCAGCCTTATTATCTTTAAGTACTAGGCACGGCTCGCTTCGCTCGCCTTACTTTTATACAACGGCACTCACCGTTGCTTAAGGGACTACGTTTTTTAAGAATCTTCCTACAAAGTAAGCAAGCTTACTTTGTTTGTCGCCTTCCCCGACACCCGACCCGTCTGTATCTCCTTGTCCTTATTCAATATTCTAAACCCTGAATGCTCTCACGCTCTTGGCCCCTTCGGGGCTTGCATGGGGATAGACATTGTTTAGTAAGAATAACGGAGTAAAAACTATGCTTACTAAACAATTCATAAAATTAACATACATAACTAATAGCCCAAACACCTATATAAAACAAAAACTTAAAGCTAATCGTAAGTTATTTATGCTTAAACTTTATTATGACCAAATCATTCTACCTACAAGTTTACTATTACAGCTAAAGCTGTAAAAAAGCTGTTACTTAAATGTAATGTCATTAACAAAACGTACTATAGGAGGTACATCATGACATTCATATATGACGCAACTGAAGAATCAGAAGATTACTTCATCCATGAAAAAATTCTAAATGTTCCAAACGTTCAGGAGGATGACCCTTTATCTATATTGCTGTTCGAAGAAGAACAATATATCAAGCAAGGTAAAAAAGCTATTCTTCAAGCTCACCTGCATGGTGAAGGTTGGGAAGATTAACTGCTAAAGCAGTTATAAAAGCTTTAATTTTAAATATTATGAGTTACAGGTGCTGGCTGTCAACATCTGGCTCTATTAATTATACTTAGGAGTATACATATGAACTTTAGCAAATTCGCAAATCAAAACACAATGACTAACCAAGTTCGTGCATCTGTTAATCCTTCAGATTTCGAGCTGTTTCTTGAAACCTGTTCTGCCGTAGGTGATTTCTACATGGGGCGTGTATTATCCAGTATTTACTGGAATGCTGTAATCAGCACTTACAATGCGATTAAAAACCAATACGGAGAACACGCTGATACTTATATCGCATCTATGGAAAAACAAAAATCTTCCAGTGCGGATATCGTTTATTGGCTTCACTCTGAAGGTTATCGTCCTAATGACGAAAACAACAGTATCGATGCGATTCTTCACTTTGTTGAAGAAGAATTTAGCATCGAAACTGAAACCGTACTGGTAATTGCTCAACATATCCGTGAGCTGAAAAAGCACAACCATCTGCTGTCAGCCCGTATGGATAAAAAGCTAGCAATGCGTGAATTCAAATTACTGCCTGATGATGTACGTGAGAAATACCAGTCCATCATCGATGGTAATCTGGAAACTCAGATTGCTAATCAGAAATCTGCACAAGATACTGTGAAAGCAATGTTCAGTGTGGATAAAGACGTTAACATTCAGGACTTAGACCCTCAACGCTTATACGTTCTGGTTAGTAAGCTGAACGAGAAAATCAGCGACTGGATTCAGAAGGAAGAGGACAAGAAGTTCGTTGAATCTCAACGTGGAAATACTTTCCTTGTCAATAACATCAGTGCTACACTGGAATTATTGGACAACGCTCAAGCAATGTCCAACAAACTTCTGAAGGAAGCAGAAGAAGTTGAACGCTCCAACACGCAGGAAGAAATCATTAACAAGTTCGAAAACGAGCATAACGGACTTAATGACCAACCTGATTCTGCTGGTCCTAATCAGTATAACGGAGGTTATAACGTAGCCTAAAAAAGGCGGAGTAAGAATTATCTTGCTTCGCAAAAATTAAAGACCGTAAGGTATCTACAGTTTTAAACTTACCATTGAGTGCCTGCCCACCTGGATAGGCGCTCTTTCTTTTATTTCTAGAGCAATATACGTGGGGATAGTTATGCTTCGTTTAATTATCTGTTTTTTATTAACTTTCACCCCAGTTAAAGCAGAAAAAATCCTTACGTTTCATCGTGGTTCTGATTTAATTTATTATTCAGAAACAGGAGATTATCCTCAACTTAGAGAAATAGATGGTTACCTTAAAGGTGTATTAGATGCTTACTCCGGAATATCATGGTGCAGTAAAACAAAATTAACATTTGAAGATTTAAATACCACGATATCAATATATCTTTATACTCATCCAAAAGAATGGAATAATCCTGCCAGAGATATTATACTGAACGCATTAATAGAGAAATTACCTTGTAACCAATAACTGCCGAAACATAAAGGAAGCAATATGCTACTAAATAAACTGTGAATTGGGTGGTTACCTTATAGCCCGTCAGTTCCGACGAATAAACCTGTATAAGACATTTACGTAAAATGGCTTGTAATAGTAACTTTGATACTGCAGCAATGGTTAGCAACCTTACAGCTTAAAAAAAATACAGAGATACACCCTTACTCTCAATAAACTAAGTTAAGGGTTAATAACATGGAGAATATCTATCATGGACTAATTTAAATAGAACTACATAAAACTAAAAGTATTGAGAATAAAAACCTACCCTGATATAACTAGGGTAGGTTTTTTAATGCTATAGCTATGAATTAGCACTTCGTACTAATACTCTTTCATCAGGGCACTCGCCATGACCAACGTTCCGTTGGATCGATCTACACTTATATCCAGATAATATACCTCTACGTGGGGATAGAATTAATTCTAAGCCAATTTCCACTTACTCCGTAAAAACTAACCCTAAAGTGTTTTATATTTTTCTATGAGTTCATAAACAGATAATAAAGGATTATCATCTGCTAGTTGTAATAGCGCATTATACGTTCTAACAGGATGTTCAAATTTTTTACTTTCTAACCGCAAATTAAATTCGAATTGCAATCTTGTTATAGCTTGTTCTAAAGTAAACCCTTTATTTAATTTTTTAATTATTAAATCTTTACGTATAGAGTAAGTATTACTGGCATAAGCAACTGCTAAATGAACAGATTCAAAAAACTTATCATCATAATAAATACCTATATCTAAAGACACTTCTTCCGTGTTACGATACACACAGCCTTTAATCTCATACTCTTTTGTGTAGTATGATAATCTTTCAGTAATAAACTGTGTACTTTTCGAAAAGTTTTTAATTGTAGATAATAATCTAGAGTCAGGAGAGTCTGCTTTCCATTGTTCTAATTCCTCTTTAGTCCACGTAGAAGATAAAACTTTCCTATATTTATGCTCTAAACGAGTTTTCAGATAAGTTATTCTTTCAGATAAAGAATCTTGTAAACTAGTTCCTAATAAACTATTACATTCACTACAAGAAGGTATTAATAAATGTAAAGCCTTATCGCTAATTATATGCGCTAAAGTTATTGGAGGAAAATGGTCTAGCTCAACCGATGTATCACCGCAATAAAAACATTTAAAACGATCACACCCACGTTGATGCAGATGATTATAACGCGTATTATATATACGCAAAGCTTGACTACGTCTCATAAAATAAACTCCTTGGATGAGAAGGGATGGCGTGAACACTCATCCTGTCCACGCCTATAACACTAAAGCGTATAGAACGTCTTTGTGTATAAAAAGATTATATAATAAAACAAAGTAAAAATATAGAGAATAACTACCTTTTAAACCTTACTCCGTAAAAACTAACCCTCTGCAACCTCTTCTAGTATAAAAGTGACTTAGAAAGCAACTCAGAAGCATCTAAGAGTATTCACTACTTAATCTCCAGTGGTGCGCTTATTTACCAGTGGATTTTTGTTCTATTTTCATTTTTGACTTTTTGACTTCTAAAAACTAATTTTGACTTTCACTTTTGACTTCCAAAAAAATTATATTTTTCATATATTTACCCTCTCCTTACTCTCTAAAAGTCAAAAAAGTCAAAAATAAAATACAAAGTATATAGAGAGAAAATAAATTTATTTTTTTTCTATATAGATTGAAATACCCCCTTACTTTTGTTTTTTTGACATAAATTCTCTGAAACCCTTGCTACGCTTGGGTTTCAGCCAAGTCAAAAATTGACATACAGTTGACTATTTTTGACTATCGCCTATTTATGAATAGTGTACGGGTATCAAACTATTATTTTTGCTCAAATATTGAGCATTTTCATTGCACTGGTAATAAGACTAAGTTACTATGTATACAATAATTATGACATAAGGGTTGTATATGAAAACTGATACAATTATCAAACCATTGTTTATCTCTCGAACCCAACTTGCGAAAATGATGGGTGTACCTTATCCTAATCTCCGCGCATGGGAAGATGCTGGTGAATTGCCAGAACCTGTTAAAATTAAAGGTACTCGTTTATATAGAAGAAAAGACATAGAAGCTTTTCTTAAACAATATTTTTCGGAAGAGGAGCTACGCTGTGGCGGATATCTATAAACTGGAACCAAATAAATACTTAGATTTAACTTATGACGAGCAAGAAGCTACCTCTTTTTTACGCAATTTAACTAATACTTCTGAATCTCAACCTTTTAAACAACAAGTCTTTGTTTTTACAGTATTTCCTGATAACAAAGCTATTACACTTGAACAACGTAAAGATTTATCTCGCCAATTTATAGGCACCTGGGAGTCACAAAAAGAAAGTTTAATATACTACAACCGTCTCGGGTGTGGAGTATTCGTAACAGTAAATAAAACTGATGGTCAGGGGCGCAAAAATCATAATATCGTAGGAATCAATACTATCTTCGTAGAAGATGACACAGGAGAGCCTAAGAATTTCCCGATAGAACCATCCATGGTAATACAAACTTCTCCGAATAAATACCATTACTACTTCTTAACAGATACTACGCATAAACTTGAGGCTCGTGCTGTACAAGAACATATGGTCCAACAGTATAATTCAGACCCTAATGCTAAAGACTTAGCCAGAGTATTACGTATCCCGGGGTTTCATCATCTTAAAAATACACCATTCAAAGTTCATAGAACCAATACTCCACTGCAAACTAAACGATATACATGGGATGAAATACTAAAAGCATTCCCTCCTGCACCAATAGCCCCTAGATGCACACCAGACGCCCGTAAAGACAATATCTTACAGGTACCTGATACAGTATCCATCCTGGCAGCACTTAGCTACATAGACCCTGAATTTCCAAATCAACGCGACGGATGGCTTAAAGTAATCATGGGTTTACATCATGAATACAGAGGCCAACAAGAAGGCAGACAAATTGCATTAGACTGGAGCAAAGGTAAATACTATAGAGATACATCAGGCATTAATCCTTATGAAAATAGTCCACCTTCTACATACGTAGATGATGACGATATTAACTACATATGGGACTCATTTAGTTTTGATACTAATACATCTAATCCAGTAACCATTGGAACTATGTTCGCAATGGCCATGGATAAAGGATTTACTTATAACTTTGAACCACCACCATTCATAATAAAACAAATACCAGATACGGCAGATAGTATCCTAAAAAAAATTTCGAGATATTACGCAATAACGCGGACGAGTGGCGGCGACGTAAAAATCGTGTACAAGAACGTTACCAATGGGCTATACAACTTAATGAGCGAACAAAGCTTCAAACTCGATATAGCTCATCTGAAGATTCCGACAACAAAGACTTATAAAGACGGTACTATACGTTTTAAAAGTGAACCTGCAGCTACTGCCTGGATTCATGATAATAATACATTCCATTATAAAGATATGGTATTTAAACCAGAATATGGAATCTATAGTCCGGAAGATAAAACTAGTTTACCAAAAGAAATTCCAGACAATAAAGTTCTTAACCGTTTTTCTGGTTATGATATCCGCCCAGTTAAAGGTAATTGTGACCCTATTTTAGATTTAGTACAAAATGTTATTTGCAGCGGTAAGTCTGATTTAGCTGAACATTTTCATAAATGGGTGGCACATACTCGCCGCTATCCAGATAAAAAGACCGGTTTAATGATAACTCTTATGGGAGAAAAAGGCACTGGTAAATCTGTAATGTCAGCTCTTATTTTAGCTCTACATACACCTTTTACTTATACTACATCTAATTTCAAAGCACTAACCGGTCAATTTAATTCTCACTTTGCCTATACAACTATGATTGGATTAGAAGAAGCTACGTGGGGAGGACGTGAACAGGATAACTCAATACTAAAAGACCTTATCACCCAAGAAACTTTAGTGGTTAACACTAAATTTTTAAACGTAGTTTATGATAGTCCTTCCTGCTTTGACATTATAGCTACTGCTAACCCGGGTTTTTCTGTTCCGGAAAGTCTAAGAGACGAAGAACGTAGATTCTGGACATTATCAGTTAGTGATGTACACCGTAAAGATAAAACATATTTTAAACAATTCGGACGCACTAACACTAAAAAACGCAAACGTCTCTTGGAAGCTTATGCTTACTATCTAGATAATCTTGACTTAACTGATTATGACCCGCAAGCAATACCAGAGCATGTCGGTAAGCACTCAAGATATAATCAAATTGAATCTGGCGGTGACCCATTACATTTCTTAATAGCGTTATGTGAAGATGAAGAAATTATACCTACTGATGCGTCAGATCCAATGTCAATGAATTTAGAAACTACATCCATAAATGAAATGTGGAACAATGAAGATGATAATATAAGTACAACAGTTTTACTTCCAGTGAAACTATTCAAACAAGCTTATACACAAACAGCTAGATTTGAACGCACTGCAACAGTAAGTGCAATACATATCGCTAAAGAGATGGATAGATTTTTACCTTTTCCTCATGAAAAACGTAAATCTCCCACTAAAATACAATTAGAAAAGTTTACTCACCTTAAGAAAAATAATCCTTATCTAGCTATGCCTAACCGTAAACATTGCATAGAGCATCTTAAACAACTACAACTTTGGGTTTAACTCTCTTTATCTTCCCTAGTACTTCGAGAGTTAAATTAAAACTCTCGGAGATATTATGGCTTTTGAACAAACTATAGCGACAAAATATTCATTTCTAATATGTGATTTAAATAATACTCATACTTCTACTATTAAAAATATAAGCTCAGACTACTCAATAAATACTTCCTATAAGCATGGTGATATCAGAGATAAAATAGTATATGCACCTACTTATAATCCTATTGGATTAAAACAAACTAAATTTATAAGTAAAAAAACTACAGACATACTACGCTTATGGAAAGGGCATAAATTTATAGAAAAATTAAATAAAAATAATACATTTGTTATACATCAACTTAATTCATACTTACTGAATAATTTAGTTGAACTTTATCTTAACAAAAAACAAATACCCTCAGGACATACCACCATACTTACAATAACTGATACAATAGCTAATACAATTGGCAAAAATGATTTATTTAAATATAAGTGTAACTCTCGTAAAACATTCACGCTACTCAATCTTTTCATTCTAACTTGTAAACAATATCAAAACTTTGTAGTAAAAAAGAAACAGCAACAACCTTTACACCATACACTAAAAT
>Ga0256831_1000400_pt1 | contig 22469 bp, 21 predicted proteins | sample 132544metaG_FD_189087 | JGI IMG/M metagenome (GOLD analysis project Ga0256831, IMG submission 189087) | Hydrothermal vent microbial communities from Lau Basin, Pacific Ocean - 132-544 | ecosystem: Environmental > Aquatic > Marine > Hydrothermal vents | place: Pacific Ocean: Lau Basin | collected... | reverse complement strand
CTGGGGGAATGATTAGTGATTAGCGGATCGGTTTTACTATTCCCAATTTGGCCACCACCGCTATTAGTATTTAAGTTGATGGTTCCAGAAACGATTTTTCCACCACCATTAGCTAGGTCAGATGAAATAGTCCCATTGCCATAGCTATCTAGGGTAACGTAACCACCAATACCAGAGCTAACGCCATCACGAGTCCCATCATTAAAAATGGCAAAATCACCAAGATTAGCGACCTCCACATCGCCAGTTGCCTCAACAGTGAGTTTTTGAAAGGAATTAATACCGGAGTCAAGTATTATTGTTTGTCCACTAACGGTTAATTGAGGGCTATTAATGCTTGAGCCAAATTGACTGATGTCACCAGGAGCATCTAACGTTACGCTGGTATTTGCTGTCAGGTCATTAATATTTATAGTACCACCAAAAATACCTGTTCCAGCAGTTAATGAGATTGTGCCATTATTAGCATTGAGCGTTACACCATTTGAATTGAGATTAATATTATCATTAGATGAAAAAGAAATATTGCCATTATAAGAGGTAATAGCGACAGAGGCTGATTCGCCAATATCACCTGAGCCATCAGCGCCACTGACGAAATTAATATCCCCATAAGTGCTAATGGGTGCGGCTATATCAATACTGCTTCCAGCTGTTAAGTTTAATGAAGCGGCTGTTGCGACTGTTTGGTTAATTGCTGATGCAATGGTAATATCACCTAAACCAGCACCAGGTGATGTAGTATTTATTTGGACATTAGTACCGGCTTCTAAGGCCGCAACAATATCTGCAACATCAATAGTGCTGGTAGCAACAGCGCCATTTGGATTAAATGTACCCGCAGGTGCTTCGATGGTGTTTAGGCTAGCATTGCTAATGGTGACATCAGTAGGATCCAACAACCAAGTCCCGCCATGACCATTGATTGCCTTTAAGTCCGGTACAAAGTCCCCCAAGTCTAAAAACTGTTTGCCTGAGGTTTCAACAAAACCACCATTGCCACCGAATTGACCGCCCCGTGCTTGTATTTCACCATAGCTTTGGGTACTGCCATCGGCCCAGACAATAACCCGACCGCCCTTGCCATTATCAATGGCATTGGCCTTTAGTTGTGTGCTGGAGGCAATGTGAGTTGTTTGGGCGGTTTGGGTGCTGCCCTTGCCCTGATAATCGCCCCCGACTAAAATTTCACCGCCACCGGTGTCTCCAGAGGCATTAATTTTGGCATCGGCCACGTTGACAGTGTGACCTAAGAGTTCAATCCGGCCACCCTGTTGACTGCTTTTAGTGGATACTTGACCTGAGACTTTGGTATTGTCCTGACTCTTAATAGTGATCTCACCACTATCAGCAATGGTCACACTGTCTTTACTGGTGGTGACTTCACTATTGGCAATTAGATGGATTTTACCATCGGCACCCCGTACTAATGACTTGCTTTGAATGCGTCCTTGGTGGTGGATAATATCGGCAAATAAACCTACAGAGCCTTTATCGGCAATAAGTTGACCAAGGTTTAAGACGGTATCGCCCGGTGCTGTGACTTTTAGGCTAATGCCTTTATTATCTAAACTATTAAGGGTAATGGAGCGACCAGCGGCCAGTAATATCTGCCCACCTTCGGCTTCGATAATGCCGGAGTTTTTAATATCGGGAGAGATAAATACCACTTCGCCATTTTTACCTGAGCGAATATAGCCCTGATTATCAATCGAACCACCATCGCCCTGAAAATTAAAGCGCCCCTGAATAAAGTCCTGATTGGAGATATTTAGGGTTGAGGCAATTAAACCGGCGGTGTCGACAGTGGCCTGCTGACCAAAGACGATGCCATTGGGGTTAATAACAAAGACTTTACCATTGGACTGTAAATGCCCAAGAATAGCAGAGGGAGACTGTCCAGTGACTCGGTTGAGCACTCGACTATTGGCATTTTGTTGAATAAAGTGCGTACTCTCACCCTTGCCAATGGAAAAGCCTTGCCAGTTAATAATGGCATTTGGTGTATTGGTGATCTGTAAGGTGCTGGCATTTGGCTGTGCAAAACTGGCCTGCCCATGTACCACACTTGCCCCTGTTGGGTTGGCGTGAGCATTAAGATAAAGCCCATTGGTGAGGGCATTAGCCACCACTACTGCCAAAATCCGTTTTTGATATTTTTTCATAACAATCCCCAGTCTATTGTCAGACAATGGTTTGGTGTCTTTTATTGTTTAATCGGGCTTATTGATTAATTAACCTGAGTTCTGGATAACTGAACTAATAACGTATTGATTAGCCTGTATTTGTTACAGAAGTCGCCGTAGATACATCCTTGTAGGCTTCACTTTGGCATCCATGCCAAAGAGACTTCTTCCACAAACACAGGCTAATCAACACTCTTAAGTTATTTTCAAGATCATCTTATCCAGAGTTCAGGTTAATTATGCCTGATCGTGTGTATTGACACTATATTACAAAGTTCTTGGTCACTATTCTGTAAGATAATTACCCCAATTATGTAAATAATTCACCATTTCCGCCTTTATTATACTCTTTTTTTTTTTTAATTCATGCTTTGAATTTAGGGTAAATAGTCGCAGGTGGCGATGAGTGAGGTGATTTTTTTGCTGGAGGTCACACAGACCCAGTTAATGCCGTAGGCGTTATTACTATCATCGGGGATAAGTTGCAGAGTATGGTTGCTAAAACCAGAGCGCTTATTATAAGAAACTTGAATAATCCCTCCTTCTAGAATATCGATGGCTGAGATGGCTGTCTTAGGGCTTGGCTTAAAATCAGCAAGGTGAATATCGGTCTTATTATTGGGAAAATGACCATTCATCATATAATAATTGCTCACATCAGACTTGATATTACTGGCTAAAATAAGCCCTTCGCTAAGACTAGCGGCGTATTGTTGTTGTGTATTACTGTATTGATTATACGAAAAAATTGCGATGATAATGGCAATAAATAAGAGGATTTCATGTTTTCTGCTATGCATAGTGCCTTTCCTTAATTGCTAGACACTCACCGTCATGCCTTCTCGGGCAAATTCACAATGACTGAAACGTTCCTGACACCATTTTTCCATTTTACGCAAATAGGCATCGTCATGTTCGGGGTCGTGATGGGTGATGATCAGTTTTTTTACATTGGCTTGTTTGGCCACTGCAATGGCCTGATCATAACTGCTATGCCCCCAGCCTTTGCGGGATTTTAATTCTTCACTGGAATATTGGGCATCGTGAACCAGTAAATCGGTGTTTCTTGCTAATTCAACAATGTTTTGATCGATGCTCTCGCCATGTTCAATATCAGTGGAAATAACAATGGAATGTTGTTCACGTTCATAGCGATAACTATAGGCACCACCAGGATGGTTATGGCGCACGGCGGTCATTTTAACGGGAATACCATCGGGGGGGAGAAAGACCTCGCTATTTTTGTCGATGGATAAAAAGCTAAATTGAGCACCCATATCTTCCATTGTCAGAGGAAAAAATCGAGCTTGCATCTGAATACCAAAAATATCTTTAAGATTTTCAATTTTTCGATCTTGCCCTAAAGCGAGTATCTTTATATGCATATCTTTTTCATAGGCAGGGGCAAAAAAGGGCAGGCCTTGAATGTGATCCCAATGAAAATGAGAAAAGGCAATAAATAACTCATCCTGATGATTATCCATTGCCAGAATGTCTTTGCCTAATAAACGGATACCGGTGCCAGCATCTAAGATACCGATGCGTTTGGTATCCGATGCCATGACCTGTATGCAGGTCGTATTACCGCCAAATTCACGATATTCTTCACCAAAAACAGAAATAGACCCTCTGACACCATAAAATTTTATGCTTAGCATGGTATTTTCTTCCCAGAAACGTATGTATCTATTAAATATACTACAAACGATGAAAACAAGGTAGAGAGATGTTTTTGTGAACAGAATCACGCTAATGACATAAACTGTCTTGACATTTTATGTCATTAGCATATTATGTATAGTACGTTATTTGAGAGGGATACGATGATGTTGGAAATTTTGCAAAGAGTTCATAACGCGGTAAATAAAAAAATGACCTTAGATGGTACCTATCTAAGCTCTAAAATCGATGTCACAGGTGAAACACCGATGCTAATGGTGATCCGTGAAGATCGGGATGAGTTTCCGGTTCTGGTTACTGCCAGTGCCGATCAAATTTTATGTAATGCAGTGTTATTTGATGAAAAACAAATAAAGCAAGGTTGTCAAGCAGAAGTCAATGAGGTGATGCTACAGCTTAATATGGCTATGCCCCTATCGTCCTTTGCCAAAACTGGGACGTATTACTCAGTTTTTGGTGCCTTGGCTACGGGCTCTGTGGATAAAAATATTTTATTAGAAATTGAAACTCTATCGGATAATGTCATCGATGCTTTGGAAGTGATGGACACATTTTTGGTGTAGTGTTACCTACATCGTTTAACTATTACTATTAAATAAAGTAATGAGCGCAATTATAGACAGGAGCAGGACAATGGGATTTTTAACAAAAGTATGGGCAACACTGCGTGGTGTGGGTCATGAGGCAGAGGAAGTCTTTATTGATGCACAGGGTATTCGGATTTTAGAACAAGAGATCCGTGATGCCAAAGAAGCACAGGGTGATGCCAAAGAATCATTAACCGATGTGATGGCAGAGCAATTAAAAATGGAGCGTCAGGTTGAGGTCACGCGCAAGCAATTAGCCGAGTATGACCAAGCCATTCGAGAATTATTAGAGCGTGGTGATGAGTCTTTAGCGGCAGAAACCGCAGAGAAAATTGCTGAAGTCGAAATGGAACTAGAAACAGAAGAAGCGGTATTAAAGACCTATATTGAGCAGGTTGCCGATCTAAAAGTGACGATTTTAGAGTCGGATAAGCAGGTTAAAGCACTAGAGCGTGAAGTCTCTATTGTGAAATCGACCGAAGCTGCCCAAAAAGCCGCCGAGCTGACAGCTGAGCGTTTTTCAGGTAGCAATTCATCCTTGCAGTCCGCCAGTGATTCATTAAAACGCATTAAAGAGCGCCAGCAAAAACGTAAAGATAAAATGAAAGCTGCCAGAGAAATTGCTAAAGAGACCAATAGTGTTGAGCTAAAAGATAAATTAGTCAGCGCGGGTGTTATTCATAGCAAGGCCAATGGCAAGTCGGTATTAGAGCGTTATAAGGCAGAAAAGGCTGAGTAATAAAGAATTAGCAGCAAGACATTAGTCCCGCGTATTTGCGGGGCTAAAGTTCTAGTTCCATTTATGTGACTAATTGGCTGCTTGGTTCAATAATGAGCTATTTTTAGAATGAGTAATTGCTATTAATGGTGGTAAAACTGTGACTATAGATAAAAAAATAAAAATTCCTGAACGTTGGAAAACCTCAGATAGGCAGATAAAAAAAATGCAATTAGCCTTTGAATTTGAAGACTTAGTTGAAAAACAGCTTAAGCAGGATGCCTTGGATAGTGGTATCTCACCATCATCACAATTGAGAAAAATTTTAAACTTGCATTATGATCCACCCTTAAAGCCTCGTTTGACTATCTCTCTTAGTGCCGAAGATAGAGAAGTATTAGCAAAGCGCTATGATATTGATCCCAACGATAGAGCCTATATTCGCTTGGGGATCAGTCGTGAAGTTGAGGCCTATTACCAGTTAGCAAAAAAAATAAATGATTAATGTTTTTCCTATTTAGATTCAAGTTGTACTAATACGATAGGTAAAGGAGTAAAAAATGGATACTAAAAAAATGATGTATTATTCGGTTGCTGCTTTAGCCGTGATTATTCTTTTGAAAATTATGGTCGCTATTAGTTGGAAGTTAATTATGCTTTCACTGATTGGTTTAGGATCATGGTATTTGATTGATAAGGTGATCAAACCGCAAATGAAGAAACATGGCCTGTTTGACTAGATAAAATGCCAATGCGGTAAAAGGAGAAGGCAGATGAAAAAACTCGTATTGTTATTGTTAATTGCAGGTCTGGGTGCTACCTTTATGTTGGCGTCCCCCTATAAACAGGACTTTGACTTTAATGGTGCTCATTTCACCTACTTTAAAAAAATGTCTGGTGGTGTTATCAGCAACTATTTGTACCATCCTCAAGGAGAAGAGATTAATGAAGATGGTGAATTTGTACAGATCATTGATATGGGGGATGTTCCCAAGGCTGATTGGTTAAAGTATCTGAAACAACTCTATCGGGGCTATGGTTTATCTGCCATTGATGAGGATAATGAATTTAGATTTGCTGGTCGATCACAACGAAGAGGGCTGACCTATAATGCCTATGCAGCGGTATTGACTGTAAAAGGTAAGGAGCAGCCAGTTATTTATGTTGAGTTAGTTGATGAGGATGAAGCAAAAAATCCAGACTCTTATAATCGTGATATCATCTATGACCTAGAGAGTATTGCTTTGTGATAAGCTTCTATTGGGGTTGGGACTTTAGCCCCGCCAACGAGTGGGACTAAGTTGCCATTAGCAATAGCCAAACAAATCAATTAGGGAGACTTTATTTTATTATGGAAAACTTTTTTAGCACGGCTCTGTCTTTTCCCACGATTATCTTTAGCGTGTTATTAGGGTTTATTTCAATTTACTGGTTACTCACCATTGCTGGTTTATTTGATATTGACTTTTTAGATATTGATCTTGACATGGATTATGGCGGTGAAGCAACGCCGGTGGGTGGTGTTTCTGGCGTTATGGTGGCGCTGGGGCTGACGGGTTTGCCTATCTCTATTATCGTTAGTTTTATTATCTTATTCGCTTGGCTGGGCACATACCTAAGTTCACTTTATTTGCTGTCATTTTTTTCTATGGGCTTCTGGTTTTGGTTAATGGCCATTATCACTATGCTGGCTTCTATTATTATTTCTGTTCCCATGACTATTTTTATGACCAAGCCTATGAAGCGTTTTTTTAAGGTGAGTTATGCAACCCGATCCAATGATTTATTAGGTGAGATTTGTCAAGTGATCACCTCAGAGGTGAGTGATACGTTTGGTGAAGCAGAATTAAGTAAAGAGGGCGATCATTATATTTTTCAAGTCAGAAACAAAAAAGACAGTTGTATTAAAAAAGGTGATGAGGTTATTTTATTAGAATATGATAGAGAAAATCATTTCTACTTGGTTAAAAAATACTAAATAATCTGAACTCTGGATAAGATGATCTTGAAAATAAATTCAGAGTGTTGATTAGCCTGTGTTTGTGGAAGAAGTCTCTTTGGCATGGATGCCAAAGTGAAGCTTACAAGGATGTATATACGGCGACTTCTGTAACAAATACAGGCTAATCAATACGTTACTAGTTTAGTTATCCAGAACTCAGGTTAAATAATTATAAATTAATGGGAAGGAGTCTAATATGGACGGTATTATCGGTGTCATTGTTGTTATTGGTGGGATTTTACTTTTTTTAGGTGCATTAGCGGCTATTGTGGTGAGTTTTTATGTCAAGGTTGATCAGGGGCAGGCGCTGATTATTAATGGCATGGCGAAAAAGGCCAAAGTCTCTTTTAGCGGTGGTGTGGTGTATCCCATTGTTAATCGTAAAGAGTTTATGAATATTCGAGTAAAGCGTCTGACGATTGCAAGACATGGTTCAGATGGTTTGATTTGTATGGATAATATTCGAGCCAATTGTCGGGTTGATTTCTTTGTGCGAGTCAATGAAACTGAAGAAGATGTCTTACGGGTGGCAAAATCATTAGGCTGTGAACGAGCATCGGATCAAGCTGCCGTAGAAGAATTATTCAGTTCAAAATTTTCCGAAGCATTAAAAACAGTCGGTAAACAATTCGACTTTGTTTCCCTCTATCAAGAACGAGAATCTTTTCGTGAAAACATTAAAAAAGTCATTGGTACAGACTTAAATGGTTATGTATTAGAAGATGTCGCCATTGACTATTTAGAGCAAACACCTATTGATGAACTCGATGTGGATAATATTTTAGACTCTCAGGGTATTCGAAAAATTACCGAATTAACCGCTAAGCAAAATGTTATAACCAATGAATTGCGCAATAATGAACGGGCTGAAATTAAGAAAAAGGATGTTGAAACCAAAGAAAAAATACTTTCTCTTGAACGCCAGCAAGCTGAGGCAGAAGCCATTCAAGAACGTGAAATTACCATTATTAATGCCAGAGAAATAGCCGAGGCTGCTAAAATCGAAGAGCAAGAAACCTTTAAAACAGAACATGCCCGAATCGAAAAAGAAAAAGGTATTGGTATTGAGGAAGAAAATAAACGTCGTGAGTTAGAAGTGGCATCACTGAATCGTGAACGGGCCTTAGCCACTGAACGTGAAGAAGTTGTGCGAGCAGAAGAGTTGGCAAAAATATCTCGTGAACAGGAAACCGCACTTAAAGATATTGAAAAAGATAAGCTGGTTGAAGAAGAGAAAAAACAAATAACGGATATTATTTCAGAGCGTATTGCGGTAGAAAAGAAAGTCGCTATCGAAGAAGAAAATATCAAAAATATTCGGGTCAGTGAAGAAGCTGATCGTAATAAATTGGTAAAAGTAACCGCAGCCGAAGCCGAGGCCGAAGAAGCCGCAATTATGTCGGTTAAAGATGCCGAAGCTCAAAGTATTACGGCAGACTTTAAGGCCAAAGAGCAATTATCATTAGCCGAAGCGGATCGACAAGCCGCTGAAAAAGAAGCCGATGCGAAAAAATCGCTGGCAGAAGGTATTGAAGCTGAAGAAGCTGCCTCAGGTCTTGCAGAAGCTCGAGTCAATATTGCCCAAGCAGAAGCCACCGAGAAACAAGGTATGGTCGAAGCTATGGTGAAAAAAGAAATGGCCGAAGCAAATGAAAAAATGGGACTGGCTGAGGCTAAAATAGCCGAAGAAAAAGGCATGGCTCAAGTACGAGTAAAAGAAGCCGACTCTGCGGGTGAAGAAAAACAACGCATGGTGGATGTTAAAATTCGTAAAGAAGAAGCCACCATTAAGCAATTACATGGTGTTGCCGAGGCCGATGCCTTACGGGCAATGGGTGAAGCTGAGGGTGACTCTATTTTACAAAAAGAGAAGGCCAAAGCCGAAGGTATGAAAGAAAAATTTGCTGCTATGGCGCAAATGGATGAAGATTCTCGTGCTCATGAAGAGTTCCGTATGCAATTGGAACAAAACCTTGAATTGGGCATGGAAAAAATTAGTATGAACCGTGATATTGCCAAAGAGCAAGCAGAAATATTGGGCAAAGCCTTTGCTAATGCTAAGTTTGATATTGTGGGTGGTGATGGTCAGTTCTTTGATAATTTTGTTAATGCGCTATCGGTTGGCAAAGCAATTGATACTGTAGTGGATAAGAGTGAAGTCGTACAGACTGCCTTATCGGATCGTATCAGTGGTGAGAAAAGTATTATGGATGATATAAAGGATATCTTAGGAGAAGGCAATCTCTCCTCAGAGGCGATTAAGAACCTCAGTGTGTCTTCGTTTTTGCAACAAATGAAGAGTGCTGAGCCGCAACAAAAAGCACAATTAGCTGAGCTTATTGGCTCACTTATCCCTAAAAAATAGAGTCTATTCATACTGTTTGTGGTCGTTACGTATTTGTAGAGTGACGACCCTGCAATACCTTTTGTCGCATATCATTTAAAAAGTGGAATTATGAATCAGGAAAAAACACATCAGGAGCAACAAGTTGAACAAGCCGTTGCTGATGGCGGAGCCTATGAACTGATTGCCAAACGTTTAACTGATCAGGCTAAGGCGCTTAATCAACAAATAGAACACCTTAACAACCAACGTATTGATGAATTTGGACAGGCTGATCTAAAAATAATGGGTCGGGTGCGGGTTCGCACGGAAAATAATTGTGTGCCCAGAGATATTATTCGGGTCGGTGAACACATTCTTTTTGCCTATAATGTCCACTTAGGCTTAAAAAGTGAAATACAGGTACACGATGTTTTCAATCTCTATAAGTTAGACATTGTAGATGAAACGTATGACATTAATGAAGTTTCTTTAGCGGATACCTTTCTTGCCGACACGACCTTCGTGCGTCAATTTAACGAACTGTATAATTATTATAAAAGTACCACGCTGACACAATTATATCGTGAAAAAAATCGCTTTTATGCGGTCTTTAAAATTGGTCGTAATATTGATGATATTCGTGTGTTCCGCTGGATGATTGATAATAAGGGGCAGGTTTCTTATATTGATGATCGAGGTGAACGAGAGATACCACAACTAAAACCCTATGACTTTGAATGGCAGGGGATCACTCGTGATGACCATGTGAATGGACAATTTGCCCATATTAATATTCTTGATACGGTCTTTATTGAAACGACCAAGGGTGATCTCACCATAAAGATTGAGAACAATACCGATACGGGTGAAGGTATTTATAGTGAGCCGGTAGAAGAACGTAATCAGTCCTTAAGTGATATTGAACTATACTATGCTCAGCTAGGTAGTTTGATTATTATTAAAATAAAACCCTATCGAGAAGAAGATTTTCGCTATCTGGTTTATAACACTCGCAATCAAGAAGTAAAACGCATTGATGCCTTGGCGCATTCTTGTATTCAATTATTAGAAGATCACGGTATTGTCTATCCCGGTGGTTATTATTTACAAACAGGAGAAAGTAAGTCCTTTGGTGAAGAGTCTCAGGGGCTTGTATTTCAGCGTTTAATTAAGTCTCCTAACGGTGAAGATGCCTTATATGTATTTTATGAACCAGAAGAAGGACGAATTGGTTTATTTGCTTATAATCTAGTGCATAAGAAATTACAAAACCCGATTTATTGTCATGGTATGGCACGTTTTGAAGATGGTCAATTTCTCTTATTTGAATTTGATAGTAATAGTGAACCTACTCGTGTGCATCCTATGCAAATTTGGCAAACGCCTTTTTTTAGTGATGAATTTGCAGCACAAAATGAAAGCAGCCAAACCTTTTTAGGTAAATTGGGTAATGCTGAGGTGGTGCGCGGTATTTCAGAATTATTTTCTTTGGTGCGTACTATTCGTAAGCAAAGTCCTGGGGTCAGTCATTATGATCAGATTATAAAAACCAGTGGGAAAATTCTGGACAGCTATTTTTGGTTATCGGATCAGCAAGCGGGGCAATTTGCCAGCGCCTTAAAAGAAATTTCGGCAACCTCTGAATTGGTTTTAGATGAATTTGAAAAAGTACAAAGTATTCAGGCTAAGGCCAATGAAGCCATTAAAGGAGCGCAGAAAAAACAAAAAAATCTACTTAAGGAATTAACTTATCGGCAATGGCAAACCCCAATGGATTTTGTGGATGTCTTGCAACAATTACGTCAGCAAAATGGCCATTTATTAACCATCCGTGAATATCGTTATATTGATCAACAACAGATTGACCAATTGCGGGCACAATTGCAAGACACTCAGGATAAACTATCACAACAAACCGTTGAGTTTTTAAGCCAGCCGAACGCTTTGACGTTTTATACCAAACATTTAGAGAGTATCAGCGAGGAAATTGAAAAAGTAAGCTCAGTGGCTAAAATTAAGCCCTTATTAGAAGAGCTGAAAACAGTCACCGAAGGGCTGGATCTATTAACTGAATTATTGGCTTCCTTAAACGTTGAAGAAGCCAGCACGCGAACTGAGATCCTTGAAGCGATTTCTGAGGTTTATGCCAAAGCCAATCAAATAAAAGCCACGGCTGGACATAAATATAAATCCCTTGGCTCTAAAGAGGCTGTTGCTGAATTTTCGGCACAGTTTAAATTATTTGCTCAAAGTGTTAATAATGCGCTTAATTTAGTAACCACACCTGAAGATTGTGATAATCAATTATCCCGATTAATGCTGCAACTAGAAGAGTTAGAGTCTCGTTTTAGTGATTATGATGAGTTTTTAGAAGGTATTCTTACTAAGCGTGAAGAAGTTCAGCAAGTGTTTGAAAGCCGTCGTCAGCAGTTACAGGATGAGCGCAACCGCCGCAGTCAAAACCTCTATAAAGCTGCGAAACGCATTATTGACTCGATTGTGCGTCGTAGTAGCAGTTATCAAAAAGATGATGAAATTAATACCTATTTTGCCTCTGATCCCATGCCGCACAAGGTGCTTGGCATTGCTGAGCAATTAAGTGACTTAGGTGATAGTGTTAAATCTGATGAGATATCGGCCTTATTAAAGACCACCAAACAGCAAGCGCTTAGAGGTCTGAAGGATAAGCAGGAAATTTATACTGAGGGTGGTCAGGGAATAAAATTCGGCCAATACCAGTTTAGTGTCAATACTCAGGCAATTGATATTACCTTGTTAGCAGATACGGATAGTCAGCCAGCACAAATGAAACTGTATATCACGGGCACTGATTTTCAGCAGATCGTTGATGATAAGGCACTTCTAGCAAGTCAAGAATTTTGGGGTCAATCTTTGCTTTCAGAAACTAAGGCCGTCTATCGCAGTGAATATTTAGCATGGTCGTTGTTTCAGGATGTTGATTCAGGAATACACCCGACTATTAGCATGGCTACATTATTGGCGGCTAGTAAAAATGAGGCAGAATTGTTACAACTTGTCCAAGACTATGCACAACCTCGTTATCAAGAAGGCTATGAAAAAGGCATTCATGATACCGATGCCACTAAAATATTAGCCACTTTCTTAACACTACAGCAACAGGCTGGCTTATTGCGCTTTAGCCCCTCAGTTCGAGCGTTAGCTTTATTGTTTTGGCTAGCTCAAGATACTCAGCAGCAACAGCAATGGCTGGAGCGTTGTCGTAATGCAATGTCTTTAAACCAATTATTTGCCAGTATGGATGCGGTATTACAGACCAGTGCCAGTTTGCATCATCACATGCAGGCCTTTGTCCACGCTGAAAACTTAACGGTGCAAGACAGTCAAATCGCACAGTCAGCACGTTATTTAACCGAAGCTCTGGCAGCTGAGAAAACAGAATTTCTAGTGACTAAAGAAGCACAGGCATTAGTCTCTGGCTTGCTAAAATTTTTACAACACAAGCATATGGAAAATCAATTGGTGCAATTACTCAATAGTGATAAGCATCGTTTGTCTGAACGTATGGCAACGGCTGAGGCTTGGCTTAATGCCTATTGCCAGCATAAAGCAGATTTATCTGAACATACTCGTTTTATACCTGAAGCCACGGCCTTATTATTTGTCGCTAAAAAATTAAAAACCAATGTTGTCAGTACGACCTTGGTGCAACCAATTGAACACTTAATGGGTGAGCACCCTCGTCTTAAAGAACAGGGCATGAGCTTTGTATTGGATGATTATATTGAACGCTTAAGCCGACATAGTGCTCATGTTGTTGATGGCTATCAACACTATCAGAAATTGCGTCAGACATTAATTGAAAGGCAAAGAAAACAATTAAATCTGCAACAATATATTGCTCGCCCAATCAGTTCTTTTATTCGTAATCGCCTGATTAATGAAGTTTATTTGCCTATTATTGGTGCTAATTTAGCCAAACAAATGGGCACCATAGGCAAGCATAAACGTACGGACTTAATGGGCTTATTATTACTGATCTCACCACCGGGTTATGGTAAAACAACCTTAATGGAATACATTGCCAACCGCCTTGGTTTGGTGTTTATGAAAATAAATTGTCCCTCAATTGGTCATCAGGTGCAATCACTTGATCCACAAGAGGCACAACATGCAACCGCTAGGCAAGAATTGGTTAAATTAAATTTTGCCTTAGAAATGGGTAATAATGTCATGTTGTATCTTGATGATATTCAACATACTAATCCCGAATTTTTACAAAAATTTATTTCCTTATGTGATGCCTCTCGGCGTATTGAAGGTGTCTGGCAGGGGGATACCAAAACCTATGATATGCGAGGTAAAAAGTTTTGTGTGGTCATGGCGGGTAACCCCTATACCGAATCAGGTGAAGCGTTTAAAATACCGGATATGTTAGCCAACCGTGCAGATATTTATAATTTAGGTGATATTTTAGGTGATTCTCAAGAGGCGTTTGAGTCCAGCTATATTGAAAATACCCTCAGTTCTAATCCTATTTTAGCGCCTTTGGCTAATCGTGATTTAGCTGATCTCTATTTGCTTATGCGTATGGCTAAAGGAGAAAATATCCCTAGTACGGATTTAAAACACAATTATTCATCAGTAGAAATTAATGAAATTATCGAATTATTAAAGCGTTTATTTATTGCTCAAGAGCTTGTGCTTAAGGTGAACCAGCAATATATTGCCTCGGCTGCTCAGGCTGATAAATATCGAACCGAACCACCATTTCGTTTGCAGGGTTCGTATCGTAATATGAATAAAATGGCAGAAAAAATAAACCCGATTATGAATGATGATGAATTACAGCAGATGATCCGAGAACATTATATTGGCGAAGCGCAAACCTTAACCAGTGGTGCAGAAGAAAATTTATTAAAACTGGATGAACTGCGTGGTGTACTCACGCCAGAAACAGAGCAACGCTGGCAACATATGAAAAAGGAATTTATGCGCATTAATTCTTTAGGTGGTGATGATGCCGATGGTGCTAGTCAGTTAGCTAATCAGATTGGTGTTATTGCCACGCGTTTGGCAGACATTCAAGAAAGTGTTGCCGGTGAAACCTTATTGAGCCAAAATGTTAAGCAATTAAATGACAGCGTACAAGCGATTCAGAATGTTATGCACAATGCCTCAATGGAAGTGAATGTGACGAATGAACCCATTACAGGCGTAACTGAAATGTTTGTTAAGATGGCCGACTTATTTGAGACCAGTTTTTTACCCGTCTTTCAGGCAATGAATCATAAACTGGCACTGGATATGTCCATCTGGGAAGAAGTGCAAGCATTAACGGCTGAAATAAATACTATGGGCGAAAATTTTAAGCAGGAGAAACCACAAACCAAACAAACCCGTAAGCGGGTGGCTAAACGAGTTGCAAAACCTAAGGGATGGAAAGATGTTCAGGCAAAAGCTGATAAGGGATCATAAGTGATTAAATATGCCTTATTATTGTTTCTATTTGGCTGGGGAATAACAACTGCTCAGGCTGATAATATCCCTATTAATGCCTCTTCTATGCACTATCAACAGCCTAAGATTGTGGTCAGTATTGAGCCTCTTTATGAAGTGTTGGCAAGCTTAAGTCATGCGATAGCGCAGCCAGAGGTCGTTTATGCTCACTTTAAGGATATTGATCAGCCCTTGTCAGCATGGCAAAAAAAGATCTTATTGGATGCAGATATTATTATTCGAGTGGGTAGGGGCTTTGAGCCACGACTGGATGATTTCTTGCAACAACATGATCAGAGCTTACAAGATAAAGTGATCACCTTGTCTCTCTATATTCCATTATTAGAAAAAGGAAAATTAGAGAGCTATGATCGTGATGCTAATTTTACTGATAGACAGGCCAGTAGTGATTTACGTTTTTGGATGGATCCTCGACTATTAATTATGCTAACGGATTATATCGCCCCTACTTTAGCTACCATGGATCCCATCCATAATGAAGAGTATTTGGATAATGAAGTGGTGCTCAAAGAACAGCTAAAAAAAGTAGAAAAGAAAATGCTGTCTTTATTCCGAGCACTTTCTTTGGAACAAAAATTGATTTTAGCCCAGTTTAATCCCTATTTAAAAAACCGCTATTTGAGCTTTTCAGATGCTCAGCAAATAAAACCAAGCACCTTGAACAGTAAGGTATATTCTTGTTTAAAGGTACAATCTTATGGTCAGATACCGCTTAATTTGGAATACACCGAAAAAACCTTGGATACTTTATTACGGCGTATTAAACGATGTTCAGATTTATCTTTTAGTGACTAAGTGTATTGAATAAAAATACAGGCTATGTTCAGACTTTAAATCATCCCGTGGTATGCTGTTGGCTTTCGTTTAGTGCAGGTTAACTGATCCGTTGCTTGCTGTTTTTATTGCCACTAAACCAGACCCATAATTTACCACTCCAATACCAATGAATAAAATAAGCTTCTTTTAAGAGCTTTAAAAGAAATGTGCTAGAAAAAGAGGCAGTCTCTTCTGAGGCAATGGCCAGTAAGGTCATATTCATACCTTGGGCGAGGGTAAGAATTCTATAAAGATGGTAGCGACTGCTAATAATTGCAATTGTTTGGGCTGTGTTTTGATGAACGTTTTGATGAGTATTTTGAGGCGATAGTTGGTTTAATATAGAACGAGCATTTTGTAAATTTTCCAGTGTGTGACGTGATTGATCCTCAAGAGTAATGAGCTTTTTATCAATGCCATTATGGCTTAAATAATGAGCACCAGCCTGAGCTTCTGATTGGCTATTATTGCCAGTAATCCCCCCTAATATAATAATCTGAGAGGGCTTATTTTGTGTATTTAATAGCCTAATAACGCGTTGTAAGCGTGTTTTATATTCTTCACTGGGCTGATTGTTTTTTAAGCATAAGCCAGCAACTAGGATGGCATAAAGTGGGAGCTGGGTGTTCGTTTGGCTCACCATAGCCGTTTGTACTGTTTTAAATAATAAATAGAAAAAAAAGCAGCCAAATGTCAGTATTAGGATAATATTAGAAAAAATAAAGGTCGAAAGTCCATCCCAACCAAAGGCACTATCATTAAATATTTTTTTTAGTTTGGGTTTTTTAGTCAATTTTTTGGTAATGGCTTTTTTGTAATAGTTGTGAACTATGGCTTTTAGTTAAACGTTTTGTTATTTCTATTCGCTTGCATTTTCTGGGATAATATACCTCGTCTTTTGCCAAACATCACCTGATTTTAAGTAAATTTCTGAACACAATAGGTATTAAGTAGTCTTATACCATGAGACTCACTACTTTGTATGATAATTTGATAGGATAAGTAAGTCATTTGAAAACATTAAAATATCTATTTGAACGTAATTTTATCTGGTCAAAATCAGTACGTAAAAGAGAGCCTGATTTTTTTAAAAATTTATCCAAACAACAAGCACCTGAGTATTTGTGGATTGGTTGTTCTGATAGTCGGGTTCCAGCAAATCAAATTGTTAATTTGCCACCTGGAGAGGTCTTTGTACACCGGAATATCGCTAATGTGGTCGTGCACACCGATTTAAATTGTCTTTCGGTTATACAATATGCTGTTGAAGTGCTCAAAGTAAAACATATTATTATTTGTGGGCATTATGGCTGTGGTGGTATTACGGCAGCTTTAGAAAATCATGAACATGGCTTAATTGATAATTGGCTACGCCATATTAAGGATGTTATTCGTTTTAATGAAGAGCAATTTACTGGTCTTGAACATCAGGCTAAGCTGGACTTACTCTGTGAGCTAAATGTTAAAGAACAGGTAACCAATGTGTGCAATACCACTATTGTACAAAATGCTTGGAAGCAAGGGCGCAAACTTTCTGTCCATGGTTGGATTTATAATATTGATAATGGCATATTAAAAGATTTAGAGTCAGGTATTGCCTCTGATGTTATGCCTGAAGATGAGCAAGATGATTGATTTAATCAAGTGGCTTTGCATCTGTAAACTGAGCGCTTAATGTTTGCTATGGGTGTCTTGCTATCTGTTTGCGGCAAAGGTATAGTCCTTATACTTTTTACTCTTTATTTAATAGGAATAACATAAGCACTTATGTTTAAACCACTGTCACTTTTTTTAGGCTTTCGTTACACCAAGGCAAAGCGCCGTAATCAATTCATTTCTTTTATTACCCTAAGTTCTTTTATTGGTATTGCTATTGGTGTTTGGGCTTTGATTACGGTCTTATCGGTTATGAATGGTTTTCAGGCAGAGATCCGCGAGCGCATTTTAGGCATGGCTTCTCATGCCACTATCAGCAGTATTAATGGTAAGTTAGCCGATTGGCCAGATGTGGCTAAACTGGTTCAAAATGAGCCAGATGTGGTTGGCTCTGCGCCCTATATTCTTAAAGAGGCTATGCTGACTAATGCTTCTAATGTCCATGGGGCACTCATTCGGGGGATTGATCCAGAAGAAGAAAAGAGTGTTTCAGAAGTATCACAGCGTATGCGTCAAGGCAGTTATGAAGCTTTAAATAAGAAAAAATACAGTATTATTCTAGGCCGTTATCTAGCTCGTTCTATAGGAGCGACTATTGGCTCTAAAATCACGATGGTTACGCCCTCGGCCAATATCACGCCAGCGGGTATTATGCCTAGATTAAAGCGTTTTACTGTAGTGGGTATTTTTGAAGTTGGGCATAACCAATACGATAGTAATATGGCATTAATTAATCTACGTGATGCTCAGGTGCTCTTTAAAATGAAAGAATTAGTGACAGGAGTGCGCCTTAAATTTAATAATTTATACGATGCCCCGCGGTTGAGCCGTGAATTAGAGAAAAAAATGTCTGGCTATCATCGGGTCATTGACTGGACTCAGCATCATGCCAACTTGTTTCGTGCCATTAATATTGAAAAAACCATGATGATGATCATTCTCTCTCTGATCATTGCAGTGGCTGCGTTTAATATTGTTTCTACCTTAGTCATTGTGGTCAATGATAAGCAAGCAGACATTGCTATTTTAAGAACACTGGGTGCCAGTCCTAGTATGATTATGCGTATCTTTATTTCTCAAGGCATGGTTATTGGTGTGGTGGGCACTTTTTTTGGTGTGGTTTCTGGAATTTTAACTGCGCAGAATATTGATGTAATTGTACCTGCTTTGGAAAAAGTTCTAGGGATGAAATTTCTTGCTCCAGATGTGTATTTAATTACTGACTTACCCTCGGAGATGAAATGGTCAGATGTCTTTATTACCGGTAGCATTTCTTTTTGTCTAACGGTTTTGGCAACAATTTATCCTGCTTGGCGTGCCTCAAGAGTACAACCTGCGGAGGCATTACGTTATGAGTAACTCACTGGTAGATAAGACTATTATTGAGTGTCAGGATCTTGCTCAATATTTTGATGATGGCGACACGCGAGTAGATATTTTTCAGGGGCTTAACTTAGAAATTAAACAAGGTGAGCGTCTTGCTATTGTCGGTGCCTCAGGTTCAGGGAAAAGTACCTTATTGTATATGATGGGCGGTCTAGACCATATTAAATCAGGTAAAGTCTTGCTTGATGGTTATGATATTAGCCAGTTGAATGCTAAAAAACTGGGTATCTTGCGTAATAAAACATTAGGCTTTGTTTACCAGTTTCATCATTTATTAGCAGAGTTTAGTGCTTTAGAAAATGTAGCCATGCCGTTATTAATTCGAGGCGATAGCACGGCACAGGCAACAGAAAAAGCATTGCATATACTCGATCAGGTTGGCCTGAGTCATCGAGTAAAGCATACGCCTGGAGAATTATCCGGTGGAGAGAGACAGCGAGCAGCTATTGCTCGTGCCTTGGTAACCAATCCAAAATGCTTATTGGCGGATGAGCCAACAGGTAATTTAGACAATACGACAGCAAGACAAGTGTATGATTTATTAATCCGCTTAAATGAAGATAGGCATATTAGTCTAGTCTTAGTCACTCATGATGAAAAACTGGCTGCCAGTATGGATAAGGTTTTATTACTGCATGATGGGCAATTGAAGCCTGTGAGTTTAGCGCCTTAGAACTAACTGCTCTGAACTCTGGATAAGCTAATCTTGAAAATAAATACAGGCTAATCAATATGTTACTTGTTTAGTTGTTCAGAACTTAGGTTAAATAAATTAGTTGAGCCTATCTAGGTTTAAGATCAGGTTTAAAATCAGCTTTAAAAAATATGCTTCTCTATAAAATCAACAACAATATGCTCTCTTTGGGCACTATGAAAACGATCCACCTCTTCGCCATTAACAAAGGCAATAACGGTGGGGAAGCCTCTTACCTTATAACGCCCTGCAATACGCATGTTTTCATCCGCGTCCACTTTGGCTAATAAAAATCGACCCGCATATTCTTTAGATAGCCTCTCTAAAATAGGCATAAGTACTCGGCAAGGGCTACACCAATCCGCACTAATATCCACTAAAACCAATCGTTTATGAGACTCACTAATGACTGATTGAGCAAAATTTTCTTCTGTGGCATCAATCATGTGATTATTTGGATTTTCTTGCATAGATAAACTCATTTATTTAGGATAATCACTCATAAAAAAGCCCGATACAAAAACTACGTGTCGGGCTGTTATATTAATTGATTATAACTTATTTTATTTAGCCACTGTCTGAGGTGCAGGGGCGGTTACAGGAGCAGGAGCATAAGGTGCATAGCCATACGGTGCACTATAACCATTATTATTGTAATAACGGTTGTTGCCATTATTATTCATGCGGTTATCCCAATTATTATAGCCATTGCCAGAACCACTACCATAGGCAGAAGCCTGAGAATTGCCTCGTCCTCGTCCACGACCATGGCCTTTAATGGTGATCTCAAAATCACCATCCATATTCGCATTACCAGAACCATCGCCCCAGCCATTACCATAAGCATTACTATTGGCATTATTGTTCATATCACCATAGCCATTACTATTCCAATTGCTATTGGTGTTATTATCATCAGCCCACCAAGCATTGGCAGACATAGAAAAACCGCTAATACTCGCAATCGCCACAATCATTGTGATCTTGTTCATTTTATACTCTCCACATGCTTATTATTGTTTTAGTGTCTTATTATTATATGTTGAAATGAGTATATTTGAATGTGGTAATATAAACAATTGGTGATTTCCCTAATAGTATTCCTAATTTCTACTTATTCTCAGCCTATTTCTATACCTGCAATTGAAAAATGTCATCTGCGCCCCTATAATTAGAGTATGGGGATGAAACGGCTTCGACAGAGATTGGACCCCTGATGTTCATGCCGAGAAATTTCAGTACTCTCGTTAAACGCTCTGGAAACTTAAAGTAATTGCAAACGATGATAATTACGCTCTAGCCGCTTAAAAACCAGCTAGCTTTTGACTACCTTTATCTGTGGGGGTTACTCAGAAGTCACTTTACACAGCTTTCGCCAGCAATTCAGTCCGAGTTTCGCTGGTTAAACTTTAAACGGACTCGTGAACTTTTGTCCTGGCTACCCGCCTTAAGTTCATTAAAACTATCGGTAGTGCTAAGCATGTGAAAGACAGAAGGCAGAATGTTTTTGGACGCGGGTTCGACTCCCGCCATCTCCACCACTCTATACTTATACATACCTCTAAATACCTATCTACAGCATATAAATCAATAACTTATCGTTTTTTTAACCGCTATATGCTATCTTATACCAGTAGTTACCAATGTTTTTTAGGCCACCAGCAAAAAGGCGTAGGCCACCACTTGAAAAATTGCTTTTTTAAACCCCCTGTAAGTCTTTGATATTAGTAAAAAAGGTACTAACGTTAATATCAAAATGAAGTATTTTTTAGTGGTTTATTAAGGCTTTCAATAACTTAAACTGGTGGCCTACGGTGTATTTAGCTGGTGGCCTAAAATATAAAGTGGTGGTCTAAAACTATGTCTAACTGGTGGCCTAAAACATGGGAGCAGAGAAAATGCCAAGAACGACAAAGCCATTAACAAATACTCAGATTGAGCGTGCTCAAGTAAAAAATAAATCCTATGAATTAAGTGATGGTGACGGTTTAATCTTCAAGGTGTGTAGTAGCTCAAATCTAATCTGACAGACACCTTAAAAAAATGGGTAACTGTCAGATGAAGTCTGAGCTACTATACATCATTTTAGCTTGTCTGGATGAGCACAAACCACCATGCCGCCGATAGTATTGTTATTCATGGCAATAAGGGCTTTAACGATATAGTCGAACATGGGTTCTACAAACTTGGGGTGGGCATAAACTTTTTCTTTATTTGTTTAATACTTTTATGGAAAATATCGGTGAATATATTGCTTGATTCATCCCATATTAGTTTTGGATCTTTTAATGAGCGGTATTCATAGCCTAAACGTATTAGATGCAATAGGGCGAGGATTTTTACGCGTGAGTCTTCGTTAAACTTCATGTTAAATACTCAATAATATCCATATTTTGATGAGGTATACCAATAATCTCAATTTGATTATTTTTCTGTGTATAGAAAACAAGGTGCATTCCTTCAGGAAAGCAAAAATAGCCTTCTTTTATATCATTGCGAGGTTTACCCAATGTAGGATTTTGAGCTAGCCAGTCAAACCTTTTAATAAGTGACTCAATATAAGTATCGGCTTGAGTGATCCCCCATTGTTCATAGGTATAAAGCCAAATTGACTCAAGATCAGCCTGTACAATAGCTCTTATTTGATATTTAACTGTCATTTAAGGTATTTTTTATGTAAGCCTTTGATGAATTCTTTGCCGTTAAAATCATCAACTAGCGGGCTATTTTCTCCTGCTTGTAGTTTATCTTTAAGTACTTGGAGTTTGGTTTCATCTTCTTCTAATTTACGCAAGCCAGCACGCACTATTTCACTAACTGACTGAAAGCGTCCAGCATTAATCTTTTCAAGCACAAAGTCATCAAAATGTTCGCCCAATGTTACAGATGTATTTCTTGCCATAGCTTTGCCCTAAATAT
>Ga0256831_1000399_pt1 | contig 22473 bp, 26 predicted proteins | sample 132544metaG_FD_189087 | JGI IMG/M metagenome (GOLD analysis project Ga0256831, IMG submission 189087) | Hydrothermal vent microbial communities from Lau Basin, Pacific Ocean - 132-544 | ecosystem: Environmental > Aquatic > Marine > Hydrothermal vents | place: Pacific Ocean: Lau Basin | collected... | reverse complement strand
TCGTAGCCGCCGGTGGAAATCGCCCCTTGGGCGGTCGCGTAAACGTTGCCCGTTTTATCGGAAAGAGGCGTAAGAAGCAGAGTCCCGCCCATTAAACTTTTAGCGTCCCCGATCGAGGAAACCGTTACGTCAAAGTGCCTTCCCTTCTTCGATTGATTGGAAACCGTAGCGGTAACCATTACCGCCGCAACATTTCTTGTGCGGAAATTCAGCTCCGGCACATTAACCCCAAACCGCTTCAGCATACTGATAACCGACTGGTGCGTCATTGTCGAACGGTAAGTATCGCCGCTTCCCGCCAAACCGACTACAAGTCCGTAGCCGATTAACTGCTCGTCGCTAACGCCTTGGAAATAAGCTATATCCTTTAATCGCTGCGCGAACGACAACGAAGTCAAAAGCATTATTAAAATTATTATTTTCCCGATTCTCATCTTTTCACCCAACCTTAGAATAACCAATGGAATAATCTTGTTAACCAACTCGGAGTTGTTTCCCTGTCTATCATTCCGCTTCCGTCAAGAACAATCTCAGCTTCGGAGATGTTATAAGAATAAACGCTGTTAGCCGAGCTGATATCGATTGGTCTTACCAATCCCGAAATACTTACATTCTGTTCTTCTCCGTTCACTTCAAGTTTTCTTGTCCCTTTTATATGAAGCAATCCGTTTGGATAAACGCTATCGACAATCGCGCTCAACTTTGTTGTAAAACTTCCCGCGCTTGTTATTTTTCCGCCCCCTTTGAACGAATTGCTTGTCCCCAAACTCCCTTTTGAGTCCGGTAAATAATTTGTCGCTCCCATTGCAGCCGAAGCGCTTACGCCTATGCTGCCGTCCCTTCCCGATTCCAGATTGGACTGATTTGACGCTTTTGAAGATTCTACCACAATCACGGTTATTGCGTCCCCTTTGTGAAGCGCTTTATAGTCGGAAAATATAGATCTCGACGCGTTGTAATTAAAATTCTGCGCGCTCAGTACAACAGGCAATATCATTATCAGATAAATTATTTTTTTCATTTTATTACTCAACTATTTTCACTTCATTTTTATTAATGATTTTTCCTTTAAAAATTATTCCGTCATTTCTTTTTACGCGGATTACTTCTCCAACTCTTCCGGCAGACCTTGCTTCGGCATCGAATGTAACCATAACCGCGCCGGTAGAATAAACGGCTTTCACCTTGTTGCCCGCGTAAATTATTTCCCCTTGCTCAATCATATTCCGCGTTAATATCTCGCCTTCCCGAATATTTACTTTGGATTTCAAATTTCCCTTATTCCGCAGCGAAATAACAGGCGGAAATCTCAAACTGGTAACATCGGCTTCTCGGATAGTAAAATCTTCGGGAGATATGTTCTCACCCCTTCTTATAAGCCTGTTTGCGACGGCGACCTTCTTCATCAGCTTTAATCTTACTGTAATCAGCGATTTCCTCTCTCCGTTTTTTCCTTTTATGATAACGGGAATATATCCGTACTTGTTTTTCAAAACGAACTCTCGGCTTTCGTCAATGCTCATTGATTTTATATTGCTCTCCGTAGGCAGAAGTCTGTATTCAAACGAATCGTAGTTAATCAGGTTCGCGTGAAGATATTCCTTAATCGCATCGGTTCTCAGTCCGTGCGGGAACATCAATAAAATCAATATGTAAAGCAAATTAATCATTCGTTAACGCTTCAGATTATTGGTTATGCTCATCATATCTTCAACGGTTTTAACTGCCTTGGAATTTATCTCGTAAGCCCGCTGAGCAGAAATCATATTTACCATTTCTTCAACGATGTCAACGTTTGAAGCTTCAAGATAACCTTGCTGCAACTCTCCGAATCCTTCGGACGCGGGCGCCCCGAGAAACGGCACGCCGGATGACTCGGATTCCGCATATTGGTTATTCCCAAGGGCTTCGAGTCCGCCGGGATTTACAAACTTAGCCAGCTCGATACTGCCGAGTTCAACAATGTTATTGCTTGTATCTTTTATGCTTACAACTCCGTCGGACGAAACCATTAAATCGACCGCGTCATTCGGGATTACAAAACCGGGTTCCAAAACATTTCCGTTTGAAGAAACTATCGTACCATCCTGCGAAAGCTTAAACGAACCGTCGCGAGAATAAACAAATTTTCCGTCGGGAGTTCTCAACTGAAAAAAACCGTCTCCGTAAATTGCAAGGTCCAAATTATGTCCGGTCTGTCTTAAATCTCCCTGAGAAAAAATCTTTTGAGTTGAAGATGGTTTAACTCCGACGCCGACCTGAATTTCATCTGCCGGATTTTCAACTATGCCGGGCAAATCTTGGTTTTGCGGATTTGCCGCAACAGCCTGATACATTAAGTCCTGAAACTCGGCGCGGTTTTTCTTAAACGATGTTGTATTAACGTTTGCGATATTGTTCGAAATAACCGAAACGTTAAGTTCCTGAGCGTACATGCCTGATGCTGCCGTTCTTAAAGCTCTGTTAGGCATAATTTATCTCCTTATGTTTTTCCAATTTCTTTTGATTCTCCCAGCATTTTGTCAATCGATTGAATTGTCCGCTGCGCCGTTTCAAATTCTTTGTTCAGCGAAATCATTTCCTGCATTTCCTGAAACGGATTAGTGTTCGATTCCTCCAGAAATCCCTGATGCACCTGATAATCCGATTCGTCAGCTAATTCGTATTCTTGGTTCTCATTAAAAAATCTGCTTCCCTGATCCCGCTCAATCTCATGCTGGTCTGTTATCTTGGCAATCATCAATTTATCAATAATCTGATTCCCGTATTTTATCTCGCCGTTATCCGTAATTGCCAATGGCTTGGTTTTATCTTTATTAAGTGTTTCTTCAAAGATGTTCAGCGTTCCTCCCTGCGTTAACACAGGATAGCCGTCGTGAGTAACCAAGTCGCCGTTTTTCGTCAGCATAAAATTTCCGTTTCGCGTAAGTTCAACGCCCCGTTCGGTTTTAATCATAAAAAAGGCGTTGCCCGTCAGCGCTATATTCAGCGGGCTATCGGTTTCAATCAAATTTCCCTGCTGCATATTCGAGAGCTGTTTCATCGGTTTATTCTCCAATCGGGCAAGATACTCCGAAAAGGGAATTTCCCTTTTATAGCCGGTTGTGTTTACGTTCGCAAGGTTATTTGCCACGATTTCCATATTCTTCATTTTGATGTGCATGCTTCTTGCCGCATCAAATAAACCTCTATCCATTGCGCTCTTCCTTAAATAATTTTTCCGTTTCGGCGATTACGGCGGCGGTAAGCAATCTTACTTTTACGGGAAGCTCCTCCGCTCCGTAAAATTTTAATATGTCCATCATAATTCTGTTTTCCTTATCGATAATTTTCATCTGTATCGCCTTATAAAATATTTTCCCGCTTAGTTTGCATTCCATTTTTTCGCTTAATAATTTTCTTCTCTGTTTGCCGAATAATTTCTTCTGCGTTTAAGCCAATTTAATTCCGCTTGATTAGCCGCTTGTTTTCTGACGGCGTTCTTAAAGTTAAGCTCAAACTTTTGTCTCCGTTCTTCTTCGATGTCGGTTGTCTCAATTTTTCCGCGTACTTTATCGCCGACAAGATAAAGTTCATAATCTATCGACGAAACTTTATCTTCGGCGTAAGTTTCAAACTTGTAAACCGCTTCGCCGAGCTTGTTAATAATTTTGTTGTAGGAAAACTTCCAGAGTCTGTAGCCATAATCGTTTCGAACAATTGCAAAATCGATATAAATTTTGTACTTGTTTAAAAGCGCTTTCTGTAAAACATATTTTACGAGAAGATCGCTCAATCTGTTAAATGATTTCTCGGTTAACGAATCAAAACGGTTTCCGGCAATGCCTTCCTCAATAAAGTCGGTCATCTCGATATAACTTCGCACTTTGGAGCTGATTCCTGATAAAACTTTTTTCTCCTCGAATTCCTTATAATCAAAAACCGTTTTCTCGTCAAGTATTTTTTCGACCGATTCGGGAAGATTTAATTTTTTAAGATTAATTACTTCTTCAAAAATTCTGTCGGAGAGCTCCCAAAACGAGATGTCGAAAACTCTGTCGAAAACCGCCCTCTTTTCCCGCGGGGAATAGGCGTCGCCGTCGTTCCAAATCATCGCAATCAATAGTCCGAATTGAAACTTGTCCAAGCTCGTTAACGAGTTGCCTGCAAAATCAAGAAAGCGTTCTATTTTTTCTTTGGACAAATGTTTATGAGTTTTGATCAGCTCTGTAATCAACTTTTCGGCAAGTTCTGTTTTTGCAAGCCCAAGTTCTTTCAAGATTATTCCAACCGTTCCGCTTGCGGATAACTCAATTCCGCTGAAAGAATCAAGCTTGATTGTCAACGGATTTAAGTTCGCCAACTGCCCCAACATAATATCTCCCGCTTTTGCTTTTATCGGCAATTTGCTTTGATACAGCTCTCCGTCAACTAAAATCTTGTAGTTGCCTTTTAGCTTTTCAAGCACTTCGATTTTTACGAGGGAGTTAATTTTGGGTAAATTCTTTCTTACTCTCGATGCGACAATCTTAACTTCCCCTATCGAAGAATTAATATTCTCGATACGTCCAATCATTATTTTTGAGTTTCTAATCTCGTTTTATTTGTACATACTTGCCAAAATCCGGAGTTTCATCGCGAGCTGCAATTCTCCTTTGGCAATTTTCTTTTTCCTTGCAAATTTTGTAATAGACTTTCCTCCGTCGGTAACAGTAAAGTTTTGTTCCGTAAGAGATGAACGAAGTTCGGAAATTTCCGGATCAAACTTTGAACCTATCTTTTCCATTCTCATTTTTCGTACCACCTCTTTTAGTTCAACTTCATTGTTCCCGTTCGGGAGTCTTCTACTCTTAATCCATATTGCAAGGATTGTACCAATTAATAAAACCTCGATTAGCAGAAAAAAGGGGAATAATTGCTTCTTCCCAAAAGAAAAATTGGACAAATTTAACCAACTGCTCTCTTTTGGAATTTTTTCTGAGTGTTTTACTGAGGTATTTCCTTCGGAAATAGTTTGAGTTGTTGAATTTAAGGTTTGATTATTTAATTTTTGTCTTGCTTCGGCTATTTGCCTGCTTAAAATCGTGTGAATGTCGGTATCAATTTTCCCTTCGGTTATTGTCGCTTCTTGTGCGTAATTCGCCGTTACTCCTAATGCAAAGATAAACGCTATGAACAACAACCTTTTCACAATCTATCCTCTGATTTTTCTTATTAACGGAAATCCGAGCAAAATCGTAGAACCGCCGTCGATAGATTCCTTAATGGAAAAACTGCCTTCGTGTTTCTTAACAAGATTTTGAACTATTTTGTAGCTCAGTTCCGGTTTTAGTTTTTCTTCGTTCAACCGAAATGTGGAAATAAATCTCAAATAAATATTGTCGTTTCTGTATCTCGTCTGGATAATAATTCCGCTTCGTCCTTCTTTATTCTTCCTTATTATTCCGAATATGTTTGTGAGAATTTGGTTGATGTAGTTTGCGTGACTCAATATCGAAGGAATTCCTTCTTCAAAATCCAGAACACATTCGATTTTTGCCGTATCCAAAGTTGACTTGACAATATTGTAATAATCAGCTACAACTTTGTTCAGGTTAAGAGGAAAAAGTTTAACGGTTTTCTGGTTAAGATTTGTAAACCGGACCAAACGATTTACCGTTTTGTTAATTTTATGAACCTGGCTCTTAATCTTTGAGATTTCAATCGCGTTCGTATCTTCAACGTCGAGCACTTCCACCAAACTGATAATCGTCTGCAGCGGAGAGGAAATATCTTCTAAGATTCCTTCGGTCAGCTCTCCGATTGCGGAAAGTCGAAAATCGTTTGAAAGTTTTCCCTGATAAATCTGCAATTCTTCGTAAGCCGAGTTAAGCTTCTGCTTATAAATTATTTTCTCAATCTTTGTGATTGTGGTATTAAGCAGCACCTGAATCATTCTTTTGTCGATTTCGGTTAAATTTTCGCGACTGATTGTCGATTTGATAATGAAAATACCTTTATCCACATTATCTCGGATAATCGGGAAAACGAGATAATTTAACTCGGCTCCTTTTTCAGTGTAACTGTCCAAATCGGGGAAAACATAAGATGATTTACTCTCGAAAATTACGGAGAGAATACCCTCTTTATGAAATCTGTTCGCAACTTCCAAAAGAGAGGAATCAAAATCGTTCGATAACGCTTTAAGCTCGCCTTTGTTTTCCGCAAAGAAGAAAAGTTCGGATGATTTTGCCGGGACAATTCTTCGTACGGCAAGCTTAAACATTCCGACAAGAGAATCAAGATTGTTGGCGGATTGACTTTCATTCTCGAACAAAATTAAGTTCTGAATAATGTGAGAATATTTTTCGGCTAAAACAGCCGGTTCAATTTTTTTCCCGCCGATAAACTCCAATTCATCGCTTATCGAGCTCTCCTTTTCCGCTCCGAGAGCTTCATAAAAAGTAGGGTATTCTTCAGTATTTAATTTATGTAATTTCACTTCCCAATCATCTAAATCAATGAATTATCAATTTCCTGCTTGAACAGGTCTTTATATCCCGATATAAACTCATCCAATTTTTCGCGTGAACCGAATTTAAGCGTATCGATAATCGATTCATCGAGAACATAATTATTATCCCAATAGAAGTTACCGATTTCCAATACCTGAGTCATATAATCGGCAAGATGAACAACCGAAGCCATTACCTGGTTTTCTTGGGCTTTAGAAGGATTATGATGATTTTCAATCGTGGAGCAATGCTGCATCGGCAAGTTCCATTTTTCGGCTAAAAAGCGTCCGATTGTCTGATGGTCGTAACCGAGTTTTTCAATTTCAACTTCGTGGAAACTCTTTCCGGTTTCATTAACTTCGTCAACAATTTCCATAAACTCGGTGTGGAAGAATTTGTGAAGAACAGGGATGCCCAAATCGTGGAGTAAGCCCGATACAAAAACTTCGCTTCCGATTCTGAATCCGAGATCTTCGGCAATACGTTTTGACGCGTTACCGGTTAAAATGGAATGAAGCCAAAATTCCTTCTGGTCAAGATATTTGTCGGTTTTGTTTTTAAACGACTCAATCATCGATAGAGCTATCACAATATTTTTGATATCCTGATAACCGATAATTAATATCGCAAAATCAATGGTTGTAACTTTGCGGGGCAAGCCGTACAAAGGAGAATTTGCAATCGACAGGATTTTTGTCGCAAGTCCCTGGTCTTTTCCTATCATATCTCCGAGCTTTGCCGTGTTGGTTGTCGGATTATCTAACATATTAGATACTTCCATCATTACCTGAGAAACTGCAGGTAAGTTGTACACATTCGATAGGACTAATTTAGTCCGTTTGCGCCTTTGTTCTAATTCTTGTTCGCTCATTTTACCACTCTTTTATTAGATAAATGTACTGTTTAATTGTTCTTCGATTAACGGTTTATATTGCTCGATTAATCCGTCCAAATATTCTCTTCCGCTTAACTTCAACGCGTCGTAAACGCCTTCGTCAAGCTCCAATGATTGATCCCAGTCGAATCCTCCGATATCCGTAAAGTTTAAGATGTAATCAGCCAAATGAACAACGTAAGTTATTTCCTTAAAATCGTCTCTGCTCTTTGCCGGAGTATGATGAAATGCGGTAACTTCCGCCAACGATTCCGGCAATCCCCATTTGTCAATCAAAAATCTTCCAATATCCGCATGTGTAGCGCCGAGTATTTCCGTTTCATATTTGGCAAAACAACTTTCCGTTTCTTTCGACTTGTTGTAAATTTCAATGTACTTGTCGTTTAAAAATTTAAATATAAGCGGAATTCCCAAATCGTGCAGCAATCCCGCCGTAAAAGCGTCTCCGCTGAAATAATAACCCAAATCATCGGCAATCTTTTTAGAAAGATATGCCGCAAGCATCGAATGCTGCCAAAATTTCTTTTGATCAAATTCCTTTCCCTTTATCGACTTAAACGCTTCCATCATCGCAAGGGAAATCACAATATTTTTAATTTGGTTAAATCCCAAAATAACAATCGCAAAATCTATTGTCGAAACTCTCCTCGGAATTCCGAATAAAGGAGAGTTGGCAATAACCAAAATTTTAGTAACAAGTCCCTGGTCCTTTGATATCAAATTACTTAAATCTGTCGCATTCGTGTCTTCCTTATCAAGCAATCTGGTTACTTGCGCCAAAATAACAGGAGCCGACGGCAAGTTATTAATGTTCTCGAGTGTTTCAAAAACTTCTTGTCGTTTGGTGTCAGTATCTTTCAAAATTTGTCCCGGATTTATTCAATAATATTTCTTTTAATTTGTTCATTACTTTTGAGTGCAGTTGCGAAATTCGCGACACCGAAACATCGAGCACTTCGGCAATCTCTTTGTAGTTTAAATTTTCATAATAGTAAAGTGAAATTATCAATCTTTCTCTTTCCGTAAGATTCTTAATCGCCTCCTTCAGCAGCTCCTTGTCTTCCGATTTCTGAAATTCTTCTTCCGGTTTCGGTTCGTCCGAAGGAAGAATTTCGTGCAGAGAGTAGCCGTCGTCCGAAGACGAATTGTAATCAAGCGAAATATTGGAATACTTTCTGTTGCCCTGTTCGTCAAAATTATTACGGGGTTTTATCTGCAGCTTACGAAGTTCGTCAATAATTTTTCCGCGAATCCGCTGGATTGCGTAAGTCTCGAACTTAGTTCCGAAATCAGGGTCAAATCTGTCGATAGCTTCGCTTAAACCTTCAACGCCGAACTGGAAATAATCTTTTTCTTCCACAACATTGAGATTTACAAAATGACTGTTTTGAATAACGTAATGAACCAAATTAGTGTAATTAACAATAATTTGTCTTTTCAACGACTCATTCGGATTCTTTTTATAAAGTTCCCACAGAGTTTTAGTGTTCATTACTATCGTTTCCCATCATAAGTGATTCCTGTTTTTGTACGGCTTTTTTATAAATGGCTTTTCCGACCGATTTAAAAAATACCATGACCAATATGGCGGTCATTACTGTAACAACAATAAAAAGAGCGAATGAACGCAATAGAACATCCAACACAGGCAAATTCTGCGCGCTGAAAAACATCATCGACAGAAAAAATACAAGCAAACCGAAATTTAGAACTATTTTATTCATACTATTCTCCTTGTAATTGTTATTACAAAGAATATACCAAGACAAAAAACAAAGAAATTTGATTTTTGATAAAAAAAGGTATGTTTTTTTTTGATAAAAAACGAGAAGAAAATTTTATTGGTTACTATTCGCCAGCTGTTTAATTTTAAGTAATTTTCGTGCAATTTCTTTTACGCGCGCCGCCTCGCTCTTTCCCTTCATTTCTTTAAGAAAAATCCGTTGCGAATATGAACTTTTCCTTATCTCCGCCGAATCGAGAATTATCCCGAGCAGCGGCGTTTCAACTTTCAAAAAATTCTTTACGGCGGAGTTAATGTTCCGGTAAGCTATTTCTCCTTCCTCAAGATTATTAGCTTTGTTAACGATAACAAATTTCGAATCGGAAGTTATTCCGTACTTTAGCATCAGCTTTACGATGACGTATGCGTCCATAACCGCGGTCGGTTCCGGATTTGCCACTACAATCTGAAAATCAGATTTTTTCAAAACGGACAAAACTTGTTCCCCGCCCCCGGCGGCGGTATCGAGAATAATAAAATCATATTGCCGGTTAAGAGAATCGATATCAAGAAATAATTTGTTAATAACCGCAGGCGTTAAATCGGCTTCCCTTACTCCCGATTCGCCGAATATAAACTCCAAGTTGGGACCGAATTTATAAATTGCTTCCTCAATCCCGATTTCCCTTTGCAGATAATCGCTTAAGGAATATTCGGGCAAAACATCGACAAGAATATGCTGGGCGGCAAAGTTTATGTCAAAATCAATCAGTAATACTTTTTTCCCGAACTCCGATAACGCATACGCCGTATTCAGCGACATAAAGGATTTGCCGGTTCCGCCTTTGCCCGAAGTAAAAGCCAAAACCGGAGTATGATTACGCCTTATGCGCGGTAACGCCGCGCGGCTTAATTCCGATATTCGCTGCGCCTGCCCTATCATCCGGTTAGTTTCCCGCTTACAATTACGTTGGAAATAAAATCGGCGTCCGCGGCGATTATATCGTCGGGGATTACCTGTCCGTTTGTCAAATACTTAATCGGCTCGTCATATTTTGAAGAGAGATTCAATAAATTTCCGAATGTTACCGACTCATCCAATTTTGTAAAAACAAATCCCGTGTAATTAAACATTTTGAACTTGTTCGCAATATCTATCAGGTTCTTCGTTGAACTTGTCGCGCTCAAAACCAAATATATCTCGTCGCTTTTTGCCGCGTCAAGGAATTTTTGAATATCATTCAATAATAAACTATTCTTCTGACTTCGCCCTACCGTGTCGATAAAAATCAAATCCTTATGCGAAAATTTCTTTAAGAACTTTTTAATATCGTTCGGTTCGTAGGCAACTAAAAAATCGATAGCGCTGACTTCCGAAAAAATTCTGAGCTGATCGAGCGCGCCGAGTCTGTATGTGTCAATCGAGATTAAGCCGACATCAAGTTTATGCAGAATTTTCGAAATTAAAGCCAGCTTGGCGATGCACGTTGTTTTCCCAACTCCAGTTGGACCTACAAGCGTAATAACTTTAGGTCCTTCCCCTTTGTCAATCGAAAAACCTTCCGTTTTGATAAGCGATGCTATAATCTCTCTCAGCTGTTCGTCCAAATTATCCGCCGACATTAAATCAATATCCGCGGAAAGCTTTTTAACGATAACATTTACCAACGCGGGTTCGACGTCGTGCTGAAGCAGCATTTCTTTTATCTCGGCGATTTCATTTTTGAACGACGGTTCATCATCGCCGATTTTAATATCGACAATACTCGCTTTCTTTGCCGGAGAAGTCTGCTTCTGTTTATAGATTTTATCGGTAAGTTTTTTTAACTCGGTCTCGAAATCGGAAGCTTTCCCTTCCTTTGATTCGGAGTTCCGCTTCAGAATTTCTTCCGGTTCCTCGTCTTCTATTCCGGCTGTTATCTCGAACAACTTTCTCTTTCCAAACTTTTCCCTGTCTTCATAAACTTTTGAGCTTAGAATAACAGCGTCTTCGCCGAGCGCGGATTTCATCCTCTCGGTGGCTTCCTTCAGAGAAAAACCGACAAACTTCTTTATCTTCATAATTTTAGATCTCTAATTTTCCCAAAAATTCAGCTTCTACGTCGGCGGGCAATTCCGTATATGAAAGCACAATCGCTTCAGGGAATGTCGAATTAATCAATCTGTAAAAATAGGGACGAATAGTCGCCGACGTCATAAATACCGGAATGTAGCCAAACTCGCGGAATTTCATTATCCAGTTATCAATTTCTTCATTCAGCTTGCGCAGCATTTCCGGACTTAAGCCTAAAGTCTGCGTCGAATTATTTGAATTCTGCAAAGCGTTTGTTATGAACGATTCGAGATTTCCGCCAATCGAAACAGCGTGAATAATTCCGTTTTGGTCCTTGTACAGATTAGCGATTGTTTCACCGAGCGAGTGGCGCACATATTCCGTAAGGACGTCGATATTCTTCGTAACTTTTGAATAGTCAATTAACGATTCGAGTATCTGCACCAAGTCCTTAATCGGGATTTGTTCTTTCAATAAATTCTGTAAAACTTTTTGTATTGTTCCGAGCGGCAGCAATTCGGGATTAATATCTTCGATTACAGCGGGATAATCTTTCTTAAGATTTTCAAGAAGCTGCTTAACAGATTGTCTCGTAAGTATTTTATCGAAGTGCTTTTTAATCGTTTCCTGCAGATGAGTCGAAAGCACGGAAATGCTATCGACAACCGTATAGCCCGCAAGCTCCGCTTTCTCTTTTTCCGATTCGGAAATCCAGTACGCGTCCAAACCGAAAGCGGGGTCGCGCGTTGGAACGCCGCTGACATCCCCGTCAACCAACCCCGGATTCATCGCGAGATATCTGTCGCTGAATATCTCATACTTTGAAACAATATTCCCCTTAATTTTAATTATATATTCATTCGGATTAAGCTGCAGATTATCGCGAACCCTAACGGGCGGAACCAGAACACCGTATTCAAGGGCGATATATTTTCTTGTGGAAGAAATCTTCTGAAACAAATTTCCGCCGAGATTTTCATCAACGAGCGAAATTAATCCGTACCCGATTTCAATTTCTATCGGATCAACCTGAAGGTATTCTTCAACCTTTTCCTCCGGTTCTTCCGTCTCTTCTTCCTCATCGATAATTTCTTCGATTTGTTCCTCATTCTTCTTTTTATTCACAAAGAATGAAGCCGCTCCGCCTGAAAGTCCGACGAACAAAAACGGCAAAGTCGGCATTCCCGGGATAAACGCAAAGAGGAAGACAGCCGCGGCAACAACTCCGAGCACACGCGGATTGCTGAACATCTGCAATTTGAATTTGGAATCCATCGAGCTGTCGTCGGAATCTTTTGTTACTACCATTCCGGTGGAAACCGAGATAATCAAAGCCGGTATCTGAGAAACAAGTCCGTCGCCGATCGTTAGTATTGTGTACGTATGCAGCGCGTCGGTTATCGGCATTCCAAGCTGCATCACGCCGATAACAAGTCCGCCGATAATATTAATTGAAGTAATAATCAATCCGGCAATCGCATCCCCTTTTACGAACTTACTTGCTCCGTCCATTGCCCCGAAAAATTCGGCTTCACGCCTTATTTGGTCTCTTCGTTCTCTCGCCTGATCTTCGTTTATCAATCCGCTGTTAAGGTCGGCGTCAATCGCCATCTGCTTGCCGGGCATGGCGTCCAAAGTAAATCTTGCCGCCACTTCGGAAATACGCGTGGCGCCTTTAACGATTACGATAAACTCAATAATCAAAAGAATTAAGAAAATGATAAAACCGACGACATAACTTCCGCCTACAACAAACGAACCGAATGTTTCGATAATTTTTCCGGCGTAGCCGTTTAGCAGAATTAAACGGGTGGAGCTGATGTTCAGTCCGAGCCGAAAAAGAGTCAGAATAAGCAAAAGTCCGGGGAAAATGGATAAATCGAGAGGACGTTTTATGTAAATCGAAACGACCAGCACCAAAAGCGCGAGCGATATATTAATCGAGAGAAGAAAATCAAGGATAAACGGAGGAAGAGGCAATATCATCAGAGATAATATTAACAGAACTCCGAAAGCAAAAACTATATCCGTATTTTCAAAAAATTTCTTCATCAGTTATACGATTGATTTTTTCTTCTTGTTTTTAAGTTTAAATACATACGCCAAAACTTCGGCGACCGCTTTAAATAATGTCGCAGGAATTTCCTCCCCGACCTCACAAGACTTATACAAAGCCCGTGCCAACATTACGTTCTCGTGCAACGGCACCCCGTTTTCCTTGGCAATCTCCTTAATTTTTTGGGCAACTCTGTCGGCGCCTTTTGCGACAACCTTAGGAGCGCCTTGCGAACCCATCTCGTATTTCAGCGCCACGGCAAAGTGCGTAGGGTTGGTAATCACTACATCCGCTGTCGGGACATCCGCCATCATTCTTCGCTGAGCTATTTCCATCTGTTTGGATTTTATTCTTCCTTTCGTGTGAGGATCGCCCTCGGTGTTTTTATTTTCCTCCTTTACTTCTTGTTTTGTCATCTTCATATCTTCTTTGAACTTATGCTTCTGATAAACAAAATCCGCGGCTGCAATAACGAGATAAACTGCGGAAATTTCCCATAAAAAGGAGCTGATATTATCAGTCATATAAGTAACGATTTCCGGGATAGATAATCTTACGAGATTGACGGAATTAAGAATTAAATCGGAAAGAAGCCAATAGGAAACCATCCCGACAACAACTACCTTAATCAGGTTTTTTAATGATTCTACCAAAGGTTCGACAGAGAAAAACTTCGATTTAAATCCCTTCAGAGGATTTAATTTGGAGAACTTCGGCATAAGCGCCTTCGGGGAAAGGCGAACCCCGACTTGGCCAAATCCGACCGCAAGCGCAACTATGACCAAAACAATAAAAAAAGGAGCAAGCACTTTAAGATAAAAAAGCATTGTGCTAACAGCGTAAACCTGCAGTAAATCGGTGCTCAGAGTTAATTTATCGAGCGAACTGAAAATCATTATCGTCATCCGCGCAATATCTTTGCTGATCATCCCGCGAAAAAGATAGATAATAATTATCCCGAAAAAGAATATTCCGAGAGAATTGACCTCCATACTCTTAGGAGCCTGACCTTTATCCCGAGCATCGCTCAGTTTTTTCTCGGTTGGTTGTTCGGTCTTTTCCTGTCCGTCAGCTTCCTTTGCCATTTCCCACTCTTTTTATTGCGCCATTAATTTTAATAGTTCGTATAATTTATCTTCATAGCCGGATAGAATATCTCTGATTGAAAATGCAAATACCGGAATCATCAAAAACATTAAGAATAAGCCCAATCCCAGTTTAAGGGGAAGTAAAACAAAAAAGACTTGAAAGGAGGGACTTACTCTTGAAATTATTCCGCTGGCAACATGCACGAAAAAGAACGCCACAATTAACGGCGAAGCGATTTTTACCGATAACACAAATATTGCGGCGGAATATTTAATAAATAACTGCAGTACGGAACCGCTGAAGGTAAACTTCCCGAGCGGAATAAATTGGAACGAATATACAACGCTTTTGATAATATATTCATGCCCGCCTATAATCAGAAAAATTATTAAACCGAGGAAAACAAAAAGAACTCCCATAATATTATCCTGGTTCTGCGCGCTCGGGTCAAACATATTTGCCATCATCAATCCTATTTCGCGGCTGAGTAAATACCCCGCCAAGGATAACGCATAGAAAACAAAATTGAGCATAAATCCCATTATAACGCCGGTAATTATTTCCTTAATTCCCATGAAGAATAGGAGCGTCAAATTGTTTTGGAAATCGAAATTAAGCTTTGCCGGCGCCGTAAGAAAAACTATATACGTAATTGCAAGCGCAAGCAATAATCTCAGATATTTGGGCACCGCCTGGTTGCTGAAAATCGGAGCAATAAAAAACAGACTGACAATTCTCAGAAACATCAAAACGCCGACGACGAAATCCGAAACCAAAACGTTCATTATTTTACCACAGTTATCATCAGATCAAACACTTCTTTTGTAAAGGCAATCATTTTATGAGCCATAAAAGGAAGCATTAAAATCAATACTACAGCCGTAATAATTATTTTAGGAACGAAAGTAAGCGTCATCTCTTGAATTGAAGTTGCAGCCTGAAAAATTGAGATTAAAATTCCGACGATAAGCCCCGCGCCCAATACCGGGAGCAGTATTATCAGAACCGTATAAAATGCATCGGTTAACAAACTTATTACCAAATCGAGATTCATTGAAAACTCCTAACCAATGATGAAATAATTAAATCCCACCCGTTCACCAATATGAAGAGGAGAATTTTAAACGGCATCGATATTAATGTAGGCGGTAACATCATCATTCCCATCGACATTAAAATACTCGCGATAATCATATCCATCATCACAAAAGGAACAAAAAGGAAAAATCCTATCACAAAACCGGCTCGAAGTTCGCCTACGACAAATGCGGGAATCAGAACGTACGTCGGAAGTTCCTTTCTTGTCGCGGGTTTGTTCATGTGAGCCATCCCGAGAAATAGTTCAAGATCTTCATCCCGAACGTTACGAAACATAAAATCTCTTACCGGCTCCATTCCGGCAGTGTAAGCCGAATCGATTGAAATCTCCTTTGCCATGTACGGCTTGACGGCATCGTCGTAAACCTTATTCCAAGTCGGCGCCATAATATAAAAAGTTATGAAAAGCGCTATTCCCGCCAGCAACTGGTTGGGCGGACTCTGCATGGTACCGAGCGCCGTTTTCAGAAAATTGAAAACGATTATTATCCTCAAAAAGGATGTCGTCATAATCAGAATCGAAGGAGCGAGTGAGAGAACCGTTAAGAGAAGCAGCAGCTCCAAAGTTGTGGAAACGTTATCGGAACTGTTTCCGTTACCGAAAGTAATCCCGACATTGGGAAGAGTTATGGTTTGCCCTACTTTCTGTTTAGTGGCATTCTGCGCGTAATTTTCATTTGCGAATGCGAATAAAAAAAAAGCCGTTAATATTATAAAAATACTTTTCTTCATTTTTTCTTCAAGCTCTTTTTCAAGAAGTCCGCGAATCTCATATTTACTTCATCCGATTGCAGGGAATCATAATCTTTAATCGCTTCGGCGTCAGCTTTATCTAAAAGCGTAATGTTCGAATCGCTGATTCCGAGCACATAGTAGTTATCCAAAACTTTTACGACGGAAACGTACCGCTTCGGAAGAATCCCTTTAACCGCGACAACGGTAATCGGGATTTGATTACCTTTCCCTCCCTCGAACTTGAACATCATTTTTTTCATGAAATAGAGAACAACGTAAACCGAAGCAAGCAAAAGAACGAGAACAATAAAAATATATACTATATCGCCGCTGCTCACTGCTGAATGCCTTGTATTCTCTGTTCAGCCGAAACAAGGTTCGTAATTCTTATTCCGAAATGTTTATCTATTACGACAACTTCACCTTCGGCTATTTTTTTGTTGTTCACAAAAACGTCCACCGGTTCGCTGGCAAGTTTATCAAGCTCGATAACGTACCCGCGTTCCAAATCCAGAATATCTTTGATTTCCATTTTTGTTCTGCCCAATTCGATAAAAACATTCAGCTTTAAATCTTTAAGCATTGAAAGCTTATCGTTTCCGGCAATTGAGCTTGGCAAAGAGTCGTCGAATTCCGGAAAATCGGCTACGCTTCCTAAAATTTCGTCTCCCGACGAGGAGGAATCTCCGCCGCCTTCGCCGGCAATCTGACTTGCCAAATCGTCTAAGTTCTGACCGCCATTTTCAATATCGTCGCTCATTTATATCTCCTTGTCTTCAATTCTTTTTACTACTTTTATTGCTTTATTATCGTTTGAAATCCCCGGAACAGCTAAGAAATAGGGCTTCCCTTCCACCTTTGCAACTACTTCGGAGCCGACTTTATTTTCAAGAATGATAATGTCGCCTTTTTGTAGTTCCTGTACCTGCTCCAAAGTCAGCTGAGTTCTACCGAACTCTACGCTTACGTTCAATTTTGTCGCTTTCAACTGACCCGTTACGATTTCCCTCGCCGTCGTACCGAGATATTTTACCGGACGAATGGTCGATAAATTTTGGCTCGACAGTTTGGAAAGAATCGTGTCAAATGCGTAAGTGGCAAACGCCACATTCATCAGAAAAGAATCTTCCCCGATGAATATTTCAAATGTTATTAAAAGTACGCTTTCACTCTGTGATGTGATTTGGGCGAAATCTATATCAGGTTCAAACCGGTCCAAATCAAACTGAAAATTGTCGATTATCGACCAGGCTTTACCCAATTCGTTTAACACCCGTCCCACGATATCGCTTAAAACGCTCTGTTCAATCGGCGTAATCGCTTTGGATTGCTTGGTGTTTTCTCCGGTTCCTCCGAGCAGTCTGTCAACTAACGTAATCGCAAGTTCCGGACTAAATTCCAGAATGCCTCGGATGTCGGTATTCTTTATTTGGAAAATAAATAATGCAGCGGGATTGGAAACCGAAAGAACATACTCGCTGTAATAAATCTGGTCAACCGTAATAACATTTATATTAATTATAGTCTGCAGTTTGGACATCATATAAGAACTGAACGCTTCGGCAAAGTTCTCGTGGATATTCCTCAACGTTCTAAGCTGCAGCTTGGAAATTCTGTTCGGAAGACGAAAATCAAAGGGAACTATTTCCTTATCGACGGAAACTCCCTCTTCGACCTCGTCGCCGCTTTTCATATTCGATAGAAGTTCATCTATCTCTTGCTGTGATAGTACTTCAGCCATATTATTGCACTATAAATTTGTTGAAATAAATTTTAGTAATTTTTACGTCTCCGAGTTGAATCTTAAACTGGTCCATAAGCTGTTTTCTGATTTTATCCCTTGCACCAATCCGTAAAAGATCTTTCAATTTCCACTTCCTTAAGGTTGAGATAATAATGTCGTTGATAATAGGAGTTTTTTCCTGCAGCGCCGTAACCATTTCCTCTTTCGGAACATCCAGTCCGAGTGAAATAAGAAGCAACCTCATCCCTCCATCCGCAGGGTTAACGATTAAATCCTCGGTTTTGTAAATAAACTTCCCGGTTACAACCGAATCCTGAAACTCAAGATTATCCTGATTGACAAGCTCTTTTCCATCCTCAGGATTCTGCGGTTTTACTATAAAATTAACCACAACAAAATAAACGGCAACCAACTGCACAATATAAAGAGGAAGTCCTATTAAAATTACTTTAGGGCTTAATCCGCCGCCACCTTCTTTTTTTTCTTTATCTGCCATTATATACCTGTTTTTTTCTTAAACAGATACAATTGATATGCCATATTTTTTTGTCCGTTTTCATTACAAAAACATTGATTAGAAAAGTATCCCCGCGCATAGAATGGCTAATAATAAACAATTGAAGAAAAATAAAAAAAACGGGAGCCGAAACTCCCGTTATTTATTGTTAACTCTATGAAGGCTTTGTATAACCTAATTTATTTGTCAGTCTGATTCCGCCTTGGCGGGAGAAAAATCTCATAACCGATAATTATACCGAATTCAGAGATATTTCGGACGGCTTACATCTTCGCAGTGGCGAACTCAATATGACAAATTTAGGTTATGCAAAGGCCTTTATTATTTTATTTTTATCTTACAAGATTAGTAATTTCCTGAAGAATCGAATCGGAAACCGTTACAACGCGCGCGTTAGCCTGAAATCCTCTTTGCGCTACAATCATGTTTGTAAATTCCTGAGAAAGGTCAACGTTCGATTGTTCCAGCGCTCCCGACTGAATTGTCGTTCCGGTATTTTGCCCCGGTTCGCCTACCAACGGTTCGCCCGCATTTGCAGAAACCGAATACATGTTGTCGCCGATGCTTACCAGTCCGCCGTTGTTCTTGAATGTCGCAAGCAAAATCTGAGCTAATTTTTGCGATTGCCCGTTTGTAAATACGCCTACAATGTTGCCGTACTGGTCAATATTAATATTTGAAAGATTTGCGGATGCCGAACCATCCTGAGTTAATGCGGAAACAACAGAATCGGATGAAGTCTGCGTGATACCGTCAAATCCGCCGATTGCGCCAAAGTTTAATTTAATGTCTTGTCCGCTTGCGCCACCGGTTGGCGTAAAATGAATTGTAGGAGTGCTCGGCGACATCGAAAGTATCGAACCGTCCGTATCGAACTGAATTGAACCGCTCGAACTTGAATCGGTTAATGTTCCGCTTGACGCCGGAACGGATGCTTTCCAGTACCAGTTATTCGAGCTTGTTTTCGTAAATTTCAAAGTCAATGAATGGCTTGCGCCTAAGGAATCATATATTGTAACGGTGCCGGAAACAATAGTCGGCTCTCTGTTTTCATCAACCGTTGAACTCAAAGTATTTGAGCTTGCAAGCTGAGTAACGGCAGTCGGATCAAAATCAAAATCGATTCCCCTTGTGCTGTCGGAAATGTTTATCGGTGCGGCTGCGGCTCCGTCGATTGTACTCATTTTTCCATTCGAGTCAAATTGAACGGATTTTGTTGTCGGTCCTACAACGGCATTGCCGTTCGAATCGGTAAGTGAATAAGTCATATCGTAAGTATCGGATGCTGTTTTTTTATAAGTTACGGAGAAAGTATATTCATTTCCCCAATCGTCGTAAACCGTATTCGTATCGGTTGAAGAATCACCTACTGCCATTGCCGAATTCAGATTTCCGTTTTCAGTATAATTTTCACTCCGAGTGATTGTCGAGCTGCTCTTTAAGTTGCCTCCCCAGGTTACTTCGCTCGAAGCTACGGCAGGCAGCTTCATCTGCGTATCAATTTTGATATCTTCAAGATTATTGCCGGGAGGAATTGCGCCATCAGCCGTTGCGACTTTACCTTGCACAATTGCTCCGTTTTGCGGATTAACCAATTTGCCGTCCGCGTCAAAAACGAACGCTCCGGCGCGCGAGTAGAACTGCTCGCCGTTATTGTTAAGAACGAATAAACCGTTTCCCTGTAAAGCCAAATCCGTAGTTATTCCGGTTCTCTGAAATGTTCCTTGTCCCCAATTTCTGTCAATTGAGTTAATTTTCATTCCGAGACCTAATTGGAAAGTGTTTGTTCCGCCGGAGCCGGAAGTGGAGTTTGAACCGTAGCGAACTACTTGATTGAATGCGTCTGCAAAAGTTACTCTTGAACCTTTGTAACCAATTGAGTTTACATTTGCAATGTTGTTTCCAACAACGTCCATCATTGTTTGATGGTTTCTTAACCCGGAAACGCCCGAAAATAATGAATTAATTAATGACATCTTAACCTCCTAAGATTATTTTAATAAAATCGGATTCAGCGTCTGTCGGTCGGCTGAATCAAGGGCGTCCTCGAAGGTCCCGCCCGTTTACTTTAGTTAATTTTTTTTAATGAGCTATTACTACGCTGTCAATATTTGTAAATATGTTCTCTTCATCGGCAATCGGTACGGCTGTAACAACCGTGCGATTCGGAATATTAACGATAAACGCCGTATCGTTAAGCATAACCAATGAATCTTTTGCGCCTTTTTTCTCCGCCTTATCTACTGCGCTCTGCAATTTTTCCAACTGTGTACTTGATAACGAGATATCCCGCGAGTCAAGCCGCTGAGCAGCATGTTTGGAGAATTTAACTTTTTCAAGTTCGCGCTGCAGTACCGAATCGAAAGCATCGTTTCCCTGAACGTTTTTCTTAGGGAGCGATTGTTCCGGACGTTCAATCGGCACAAACGGAACTTGAATTCCATTAATGAATCCTGCCATACTATCCTCCTAAAAATGAAAGATATTTGTGTTCTGCACTTTCCCCCGCATTTGAGGGACTGTCCAAAATTTCAATTACATCGGAGAGGTTAACTTCAGCGCCGTTTATAACGAAGAAAGTTCCTTTATCGGTAAACTTAACTCCGTCGATTGTTCCTACCTGATATGCGCTTGTTTCCAAATCATCTTCTCCATTCATTGCTTTGGCTTCAACTTCAAATGTGTAATCGCCATAACTTAATTTGTTACCTTCATTATCGGTAAAATCCCAAGAAAGTTTATGGTTTCCGCTCTCGCGGGGCAAATTTTCTATGGTTTTTACCAATGCGCCGTTGCTGTCGTAAACATTTAACGTAACAGTCGATGCGGTCGCCGGCAGATTGTAGCCGATATCAACGCTATCCTGACCGTTAAAGGAAACTTTATTGTTTCCTATCTTAACTTGTTTCCCGATAAGCGTAGCGGACATTGTGTTGTTCACGGATTGAATCAGCTGATAATTTGCGTTAATACTGTCGCCCAGCGCTTTATTCATATTCTCAAGCTGTTCAACCGAGCTGAACTGCGCCAGCTGAGAAACATACTGAGTCGAATCCATCGGATTGAGCGGGTCCTGATATTTAAGCTGCTCAACCATCAGACGAAGGAAATCATCTTTCCCCAGTTTGCTTTTTCCGGGGTCCGGTTCATATCCCGTGCTTCCCACAAAATTTGATATATTGTTAATCATTTTATTTTAAATCCTTATGCTAAATATTCATAAGTATTGTACCCGAACGCTCTTGCTTTGCCGGCTTCATTTTCAGTCGCGTATTCTTCGACATTGTTATATTTTCCTTTCCCCCTTTTATGATTTGAACCGTGCGAGTTCGAATCTTTGGTAAAAGGATTCTGCGATACGGAAACATTCACGGAAGAAAACTGCGCGCCGCCTTTTCCCATCTGGGCGTAAAGTTGACTTAAATTATTTTCAACAAATTGTTTCACCAAATGGTTCTCAACCTGAATATTTGCCTGCACGGCTTGGTTGTGCGTAACCGATAATGTAACTTTAACCTTACCCAATGTTTCCGGCTGTAGCTGGAGCGTTATGCTTTTTTCTTTTGCTTTTTCAATAATAGCCGTAAAGTTCCGAATCAATTCTTCTTTCGTCAGAGTTGAAGCGGTAAAACCGGCAAAAGGTTTATTTTGAGCAAAGCTTTCGCGCATAACATTCGGTGTATTTGTAGGAAGCGCGTCAACCTTTTCAATAAACGCCGTTCTGAAATTACTCTTGTCTTGAATTCCGCTATTCCCGCTTCCCGAGGAATTCCATCCTTCCCTTTCTTTTCCGCTATTTTCGTTTGTGGAACTATTCGCGTCCTCTTTTCCCAAAGAAACTTTTGCAATGTCAGGCTCTTTACCGGAAAGCCCGTTTGCGGTCCGCGCGCCGCCGGTATGCGTCAATGCTTTCTCGCCGGAATTCCGGGCGTTTGAAATTTTTGCGCTTTCCTCCGAAAATAGTTTTACTACATTCTTCTCAAAACTCTCTATTGTTTCTTTAATCTTTTCCGTCTTAATTTCGTTCTGCGCGGTTTTGTTATTATTAACGGTTCGCGCTTCATCCTTAGCTCCGGAGATAATTTCACTC
>Ga0256831_1000398_pt1 | contig 22518 bp, 21 predicted proteins | sample 132544metaG_FD_189087 | JGI IMG/M metagenome (GOLD analysis project Ga0256831, IMG submission 189087) | Hydrothermal vent microbial communities from Lau Basin, Pacific Ocean - 132-544 | ecosystem: Environmental > Aquatic > Marine > Hydrothermal vents | place: Pacific Ocean: Lau Basin | collected... | reverse complement strand
TCAGGTTCCAGATTGAGGAGATAGAGAGGGTTAACCTCCAGCCCGGTGAAGAGGAAGAGCTGCGGCAGCTGAAGGAGAAAGTGGAGAGGGCAGACCAGATAAGGGAGCTCCGCTCAAAATCCCTCTGTCTTCTCTACGAGTGTGAAGGTTCCGTTTTAGACAGGTTGGCTGAAGTTATAAAAGAGTTTGAAAGGAGTTCCCTCTACCCGGAAATCCTTGAAAAGCTTAACTCCGTTTACTTTGAAGTAGAGAGCATTGTCTCTGAAATTGAGAGAGAAGTTGAACCACCTGAAACAGAGCTCTCTTTAGAAGAGATAGAGAACAGACTCTACCAGATAGAGCGTTTAAAGAGAAAGTACGGTTCAGGTTATGAAGAAATTAACACTTTCCTGAGAAACGTTAAAGAAAAACTTGAAAAGCTTGAAAATATAACCTTTGAACTTGAACAGGCAGAGAAGAGGGTAAAGGAGCTTGAGGAAGAGCTCTATAGGTTGGGAAGGGAGCTCTCTAAGAGAAGAAGAGAGGGAGCTGAAAAGCTGAAAAGTTACCTGAAGCGGTCTTTTTCAGAGTTGGGCCTTGAAAGTGCCCGCTTTGAAGTGCTGTTTGAAGAACTTGAGAAACCTTCCCCTTCTGGCCTTGAAAAAGTAACGTTTCTCTTTTCCGGAAACCCGAAACTACCCCTCTCTCCCCTTTCAGAGTCTATTTCGGGTGGAGAGCTCTCCCGCTTCCTCCTCTCAGCTCTCAGCTTTTTCTCTTTTCCTGATGTAACAATGGTTTTTGATGAAATTGACTCTGGGATGTCGGGTAAAATACTACGGAAAGTTGCAAGAAAGCTTAGAGCCATATCTAAGAGGCAGCAGATTCTTGCCGTCAGCCACTCTCCTCAGATTGTTGCTGCGGCAGACAGGGTGTTTAAGTTAGAAAAAGACCCTGAAGGAAACGTAAGTATTAGAATTCTCAGAGAGGGCGAAATAGTTAGAGAACTTTCAGTTATGCTCTCTGGAAAGATTACAGAGAGTGGAGTAAAAGCGGCCACAGATCTACTAAAGAGCTGGGAGGAGTAATGGAGCACGGAACAGAAGCTACAGAAGCGGTAGGAGGGCTCTTAGAGGCATTCCACATCCACCTGACTAAAACAGAGCTGGCAGAGCTTTCTGTACTGCTTTTCCTCTTAACCTACGCAATGATACTCCTTGAGAAGTTCTTCCACAGAACCATTGCAGCCCTCATAGGAGCTTCCCTCGTCCTCATCGTTGGAGTTATAACTCCTGAAAAGGCATGGGAATCAATAGACCAGAATACCATACTGCTTCTCTTTGGAATGATGAACATCGTTACCGTTATGGGTAAGAGCGGTTTCTTTCACCTTGTTGCAGCAAAGGCTGTTCAGATAACAAAAGGCTCTCCAACAAGAGTTCTCTGGGTTTTCTCCATACTAACAGCGGTGTTTTCAGCTTTTCTTGATAACGTCACAACGGTTCTCTTTATGGCTCCCGTTATGATAAACATCGCTGAAAGATTGAAACTCAACCCTATTCCCTACCTTATAGCGATAGTTCTTGCCTCAAACACCGGCGGTACTGCAACTTTAATTGGTGACCCTCCAAACATTATCATTGGAAGTATTGCCGGAAAAACCTTTAACGATTTCCTTAAAGAGGTTGCTCCTTACGCCGTTCTTGCCTTCCTTTTAGGCCTTGCCGTTATGCACTTTATGATGGCTAAGGGCGGATTTCTGAAAGCCCAGACAACGGCAGAGGAACTTGAAGATATACTTTCCGGAAAGGTTGACGAGAAGCTCCTTGATAGAAAACTGATGAAAAAATCTGTTGCCGTTTTCCTGTTAACCATAGCTCTCTTCATTGTGGGTCACGATATAGGTCTTGAGCCAGGAGTTGTTGCGTTAACAATGGCCACGGTTCTTGCCTTTATCAGCAGTCTCTCTCCGGCATGGATATTGGAAAAGGTGGAGTGGACAACTCTTATCTTCTTCATGGGTCTCTTTATGGTTGTTGGTGCCCTTGAGGTTAACGGCGTTTTTGACATAGCTGCAAAGTGGCTGATAGAGGCGATTGGCAACAACATCCACGAAGGTATACTCCTTGTCGGTTTCGTATCTGCCCTTATTTCAGGGTTTGTTGACAACATTCCCTTTACAATGTCTATGGCTTACGTTCTTAAAGGAATGGAGATGCAGATGGGTTCTGTGATGGATCCTTTATGGTGGGCCCTCTCTTTGGGTGCCTGTTTGGGAGGTAACCTTACCCTGATAGGTGCCTCTGCTAACATTGTAACTGCAGACATTGCAGAGAGGAACGGCTACAAGATAGACTTTTTCAGGTTCATGAAGTACGGAACACCCGTTGCTGCCGTTACGGTTATAACTGCCATACTCCTTTTCTACGTTGAACATGCAGTTTTCGGAGGGTTTTAGATGAGGATTGTTGAGAGATTCTTTGAGGCTTTTCTCTGGAGAACCCGCTGGATGGTTATTATTGCAGTTCTCTTTTCCCTTCTTGCCTCTTTTGGTCTGTTTGTGGTTGCTTCTTACGAGATATATGAACCTGTTTATGAGCTTTTTGTCAGCGGTTTCCACATTTCAAAAGAGGAGCATGAGGTTCTTGTCGGTGCCATTGTTGGTGCAATTGACCTCTATCTCATTGCCACTGTCTTAATCATTTTCTCTCTGGGCCTTTACGAGCTCTTTATAAGCAAAATAGACGAGGCTGAGAATGATGAGAACTCAAGTAAAATCCTGGCAATTCACAACCTTGATGATTTAAAAGAGAAGCTTGCAAAAGTTGTTTTAATGGTTCTTATCGTTACGTTCTTTAAGTACGCAATACACATTAGGTACGAAACTCCTCTTCAGACCCTCTACCTTGCGGTTGGTGTTTTGATGCTTGCTCTGGCTCTCTACTTTAGCCATAAAAAGGATCACTGAAGATGGCTGAAAGGGAAAAGCACAGAACTGAAAGAATTACAGGAACACAGAAGGCAGCGATTCTCATTCTGTCTCTGCCAGAAGACGTTGCAATTAACGTTATAAGAAAGCTGAGGGAGCACGAGCTTACCCGTATTGCCAAAACAATACTTTCCCTTGGAACGATTAAAAAGGATATGGTGAAGCTCGTTATAAGAGAGGCTTACGATGAGCTTTCTGAGATTGCACCTTTGAGAACGGCTCCCGACGAGTTGAGGAAGCTTCTTGAGAGGGCCCTTCCTCCCGATAAGCTGCAGGAGCTCCTTGAGGAGACTATGCTCTCTGAGTCTGGCAAGGTTGTTTTTGAAGAGCTCAAGAAGATGGATGCCAAGTTTATAGCAAAGCTCATAGAGAAGGAACACCCTCAAATAATTGCCATAATTCTCTCTCAGCTGCCTCCTATGAAAGCTGCAGAGGTTATACAGTACCTTCCAAAGCGGTTGGGTGTTACAAACGTCAGGGAGGAGGTGATAAAGAGGCTTGCACAGCTTGAGAAGATATCTATGAAAACCCTGAGAATTGTTACGGAAGCCCTTGAAGAGGAGCTTGCCAGTATAGGTGCCGGCAAAGAGCAGACTTTGAGCGGTTTAGACATTGCTGCTGAAATAGTTAACAATCTGCCTAAAGAGGTTTCTCAGGAGCTCCTTGAGGAGATCAGAAAAGAGAACCCTTCCCTTGCCGACTCCATTGAGGAGAGGATGTTTAAGTTTGAAGATATTGTTAAGCTTGATAGCAGGGCGATTATTGAGATACTCAAGGCCGTTGATAAGAATGATCTGCTACTGGCCCTTAAGGGAGCTCCCCGTGAAATTCTTGACAAGTTCCTCTCCAACATGTCTAAACGTGCTGCACAGATGTTCCTTGAAGACCTTGAAGCATCAGGGCCGGTTAAGAAATCTGATGTGGAGAGGGCCCGCAAGAAGATCATTGCTATAATCAAAAAATTAGCAGAGGAAGGAAAAATAGAGCTTGGGGGCTCTGAGGAGCTTATTTAGGAGGTTCTGTGGCGGAGGAGTTCCTCTCTCAGGAAGAGATAGATGCCCTTTTAGGTGGCGGTAAGAAAGAGAAAAAAGAGGAAAAGAGAGTTGCCCCCTTTGACTTTGAACAGGTAGAGCACTTAAAGAAAGGTGGTGTTCCAGGTCTTGAGCTCCTTTTTGAACGGTGGGTCAAGATTCACAGGGAGCGGGTGAGAGGTCTGGTTCCTCAGATAGGGATGGTAACCAAAGATTCTGTTTACGTAACCCGTTTTCAGTCCTTTATGGCAAAAATTCCCATGCCTGCAAGCTACAGTATAGTTGCAATGAGACCTTTTAAGGAGAACTTTCTCTTTGTTCTTGATTCCAGACTGGTATTTGTAATTATCAGCGTTATGTTTGGAGGTCCTGCAGAGCCCTTTAAGATAGAGGGTAGAGAGTTTACAAAGCTTGAGATGAAAGTTATACAGGATCTGGTGAGGCTCTCTTTGAACTCCTTTGAACAGGTGTGGCAGGACGTTTACCCCGTTACGTTAGAGCTTCGGGGAATAGAGCTGAACCCTGCTCTTGCCAGAATAGTTTCCGGGAATGAGAAGGTAATAGTTGTTGAGTGCAGTATGGACATTGACGGTTACGAGGCTCCCTTCTTCTTCTGTTTTCCCCAGGGGCTCTTTATGCCCATAAAGGAGCTCATCTTCTCAGAGTCTCTCTTTACAGAAAGGGATCCGGTCTGGGAAGAGCACCTTCAGAAAAAGCTTCTTAAAACAGACCTGAGAGTCTCTCTTGAACTTATCAGGAAGACCTTCCTGATGAAAGAGATTCTCTCATGGAAAGTGGGTGATAGACTGGAGTTAGGAGTGAGTAGGAGAGACCTGCTCAAACTTTACGTTGAAGAGAGTCCCAAGTTCCTTGCCAGAATGGGAAGAGTTAAAGATAGATATGCTGCACTTATCTACAAATCCATGAATGGAGATGGAGATGGCGGAGGAGAAGAACCAGGAGGAGATAGCGAAGGAGTGGGAGGAGGCCCTGAAGGAACAGGAGAAAGGGAAGAGTCAGGAGGAGATAGCAAAAGAGTGGGAAGCAGCTCTGAAGCAGCAGGAGGAGAGTAAAGAGGGTGAGGGAGCTCAGGAAGAACTGGCAAAGGAGTGGGAAGCGGCTCTGAAGCAGCAGGGAGCTCCCACCGAAACGGAACCCCTTTCGCCAGAAAGAGATGAGAAGTGTCAGAAAGAGTATGAGCTTTTAAAAGACATTCCCCTTGAAATAAGCGTTGAAATAGGCTCTACCAGATTAACTCTTTCAGAAATACTGAAACTCCACGCCAACAGCGTTGTTGAGCTTGACAGGTTTGTAGATGAACCGGTAGACATAAAGATAAACGGAAAATTGGTGGCAAAGGGCAGGCTCTATCAGGTTGAAGATAACTACGGAGTTGAAATAGTTCAAATAATAACTCCAGAAGAGAGACTGAAACTTATTGAGGAGTAGCTATGGCACTTACAGTTCAGCCCCTTTACGTTCTTGCCGCAGGTGGTGAAAGGGCAAAAGAAGAGCTAAACACTGTTACGAACAACATAGCCAACATCAACACTCCCGGCTTTAAGAGAGTTCTTATGGAGGAGTTTTCCCAGCACGTTCCTGAAAACAGGGGAGACAGTTACAACCTTCTAATCTTTCCCAGATTCAAACAGACAGACGTTGTACTGGAGCAGGGAGCTCTCAGAAAGACCGGAAATCCTTTAGACGTTGCCCTTAAAGGAAGGGGATTCTTTGCGGTAAAAACAGAAGCTGGCGAGGTTTACACCAGAAATGGCCACTTCTTTATTGGCCCGGGTGGGAGATTGGTTGATGCAAACGGTAACCCTGTTTTAGACATTTCAGGGAGAGAGATACTACTGAACGATGAATCAGAAATAACTATTACGGAAGATGGAGAGGTCTACGAGGGAGACAGAAAGGCTGGTGTTTTAAAGATACTTGATTTTTCCTCTGTTAAACCTCTTGGAAACTCCTACTACCGTGGAGTTGGCCGGCCGATGGCTACAGACGCTGCAGTTCTTCAGGGATATTTAGAAGATTCAAACGTAAACCCGATAAAGGAGATGGTAAAGCTCATAGAAGCTCAGAGGAGATTTGAGATGTACGGGAACCTGATAAGGGGCCTTGATCAGCTGAACCTTAAAAGTAATGAGATAGGAAAAGTTTAGAGGAGGGAGACATGCTTAGAGCTCTATGGACATCGGCAACGGGAATGGAGGCCCAGCAGACAAACCTTGACGTTATCTCAAACAACATAGCCAACGTTAACACTGTAGGCTTTAAAAAATCACGGGCCAACTTTGAAGACCTTATTTACCAGGATATCAGAGACCCGGGAGTTATGAGCTCCGATGAAAACAGAGTTCCCTCTGGAATTCAGATAGGCCTTGGTGTGAAGCTTTCTGACGTTAGCAAGATATTTACACAGGGTAGCCTGATTAAAACCGATAAACCCCTTGATGTTGCCATTCAGGGCCACGGCTTTTTTAAGATAGAGCTCCCCGGCGGAGGAGAGGCCTACACAAGGGCCGGAAACTTCCAGCTTGACGATCAGGGTTACTTTGTTACTCCAGATGGTTACAGGCTCTCTCCCAACATTCAGATCTCCTCTCCGGAAACCGTTGTAAGCATTTCAATTTCACCCAGTGGAAAGGTTTACGTTGTAAGGAACTCCGGTGGTCAGGAAGTAACTGAAGAGGTGGGTCAGATTAAACTCTACAGATTTATGAACCCCGCAGGTTTGAAAGCAATAGGAGGGAACCTCTTTGTTCAGACCGACGCTTCCGGAGAGCCGATAGAGGGAGACCCGAACACAGACGGTTTCGGAAAACTGACTCAGGGTTTTTTAGAGGCGTCAAACGTAAACATTGTTGAAGAGATGGTCAATCTGATAGTTGCCCAGAGGGCTTACGAAATTAACTCAAAGGGGATAATAGCTGCCGATGAGATGCTCAGAACTGTTGCCAGCCTTAAAAGTTAACCTTCTGCTCCTGCTGTTTGTTTTTATCTCTTCACTTTCTTACGGAGCGGAGGTTATCCTTAAAAGAGACGTGCAGGTTTTCGGTCGGGAAGTGACTCTCGGAGAGATTTCAGAGATTAGAGGAACTCCTGCAGAAAAGGAGCTCCTTTCCCCCATAAAAGTTGCCACTGCTCCCCTTCCCTGCAGGAAGAGGAGTATTTCAAAAGAGGATGTTGCGGGAAAAATAGCCGATTATCTTAGGAAAAATGGCATATCCGTGAGGGAGATAGCTTTAAAAGGGCCGGAAAAGATTCTGATAACTTCTCTCTGTTCAGTTGTTACGGAAGACCATATTAGAAAACTGATAGAAGACTTTTTCAGAAGGAACTACCCCCGGTATCAAGTGGTTTCAGTTCCAGACCTGAAAATAGAACTTCCTTACACCGGCTACAGAGAGCACCTCTCCCTTGACTACCTCGGAAGGAGCTCCGCCCGGTTCATCTACGAGATAACTGTTAACGGGAAAGTCGTAAAAAAGTTCTGGTTGCCGGTCAGAGTTGAGAGGAAGGTAAAAGTTGTTGTTGCCGTGAAACCGATTCCCCGTGGAACCGTTATTTCTGCCGATGAAGTATCACTTAAAGAGGTTGTTGAGAGTAAAGCAAGAGGAGGAACTGACAAAATCTCCTCTGTTGTTGGAGCTACGGCAAAAAGAGATTTTCTGCCGGGAGATGTTATAACAGAAAGGGGAATAGTTCCCAGCTTTGCCGTGAGGAGAAATCAGCCCGTAAAGGTGGTTTACAGGAGTGGAGCGATAAGGATAGAGCTCCCTGGAATAGCCCTACAGGATGGCCTTGTGGGGAATATAATAAAGGTGAAAAACCCTTCTACTGGAAAGGTTTTGCTATGCAGAGTTACTGGAAGTGGTTTGGTGGAATTTGTATCCCGTTAGTTCTCCTTTCCTCATGTGGAGGAGAGAAGAAGAGAGTTATTGTTTTTCCTGAAAAACCAGAATCTATTGCTCAGGAAAGAATAGTGTCTCCTGGTTCACTATTCAACGGGAGAGGAAACCTCTTTTCAGATCCCAAAGCCCATAGCGTTGGAGATGTTGTTACTATTGCAGTTTACGAAAACCTTTCAGGTACTGGCTCTGCAAAAACAAGTTCCGGTAAGAAGAGTTCCTACAACCTGCACCTCAACAAGCCTACGGTTTTCGGTAAGCCGTTTCCCGGGAAGAGCAGAGACCCCCTTTTAGGTTTCTCCACCTCTCCTTCTACCTCTTTTAGCGGTAAAAGTTCCACCAGCAGGAAAGCGAGACTCATAGCCACAATTTCTGCAAGGGTTGTTAAGGTTTATCCCAACGGAGACCTCTTTGTCGTTGGGAAGAAAACGATAAAGATAAACGATGACGTTCAGGTTCTTAGAATATCTGGAATAATCCGTCCAGACGATATAGGGCCCGACAACACAGTTCCCTCCTCTAAAGTGGCCAATATGTACGTTGAGTATAACGGGAAAGGCTACTTCAACAATTCCCATAGGCCCGGCTGGCTGGCAAGACTCCTTGAGAGAATATGGCCCTTTTAGGAGTTAACATGGCTGTTTTAAGGTTTCTGCTCCTCTTTTTCCTCTCTACAGCCCTCTCAATAGGAGCAGAGGTAAAGATAGGTACGCTGGTTAACGTTGAAGGAGTAAGGCCTAATTACCTTACCGGTTACGGAATTGTTGTCGGTTTAAACGGTAGCGGAGACGGAACCACCAGCGTTTTTACGCTCCAGAGTATTGCAAACATGCTCAGGAAGATGGGAATCTATATAAACCCTAAAGCGATAAAAACGAAAAACGCTGCTGCCGTTATTGTAACTGCAAAACTCCCTCCCTTTGCAAAGCCGGGAATGACCTTTGATGTAGAGGTTGCCTCTTTAGGAGATGCCAAAAGTATAGCCAACGGAGTTCTTATCAGAACTCCCCTTATGGGTCCCGACGGTAAAGTGTACGCCTTTGCTCAGGGTCCCGTTTCAACCGGAGGAGGGTACAGCGAATCAAACAGGGGAGGGAAGGTTCAGAAGAACTTTCCAACAGCAGGTATTGTTCCAAACGGTGGCATTGTTGAGAGGCCTCTTCCCTTTGAACTTTCTCAGCTGAAAAACTTAACTCTCACTCTTAACTCTCCCAACTTCTCTGTTGCCAGCGAGATAGCTGAGAAGATAAACAGCCACTTTAAAATGAAAGTGGCAAAAGCTGTAGACTCTGCAACTGTAAAGGTTAACTACCCTCCAGGAGTTGATAAAGTCAGGTTTATTTCTGAAATTCTGAACCTTAAGGTGGATACCAGCCCTGAACCGACTGTTGTTATCTACGAGAAGACCGGAACGGTAATAATGAGCGGCGATGTCAGGATAGATCCCCCCGTTTACGTTTCTCATGGAAACATCTACGTTTCTGTTACAAAAACTCCTGTTGTTTCTCAACCCCCTCCCCTTTCTAATGGCCAGACTAAGGTTGTTCAAAAGGTAAAGACTCAGGTTGTTGAAGAGCACGGAAGGATATTTGCCATCAATTCTCCTTCTCTTAAAGACCTTGTGAAAGCTTTGAATCAGTTAGGAGTTTCGCCGGGTGACCTTATAGCAATTATTCAGGCGATAAAGGCAGCTGGAAAGCTCCATGCAAAACTGATAATTATGTAGGTGGAAGATGGTTGGTGGAATAGGTAAGGCAGAGGTTTACTGGGAGCTTGCCCAGATTAGGGAGATAAAGAGCAAAAAAGAGGCTGTGAAGCAGTTTGAAGTTTACCTTGTTGACCAGTTTCTTAAAGAGGCTGAAAAGTCTATGATGGGAGGTCTTTTCTCACCGCAGGAGAGTTTCCCGTTAAGGCTTTATCAGGATCTGTTTAACATGGAGCTCTCTCAGAAGGTGGGAGAGGAACTTGGAAAGAATATTGAATCACTATTTAGCAGGGTTTTAAAGGCTTACGGAAGAGAGGAAGGTTGATGAAAGATTCTATAACCGTGTACTATTCACGGGTTTACAGATATTCAGACCTGATATTTGTTGTTCTCATACTATCCATTCTGGCCAGTATGATACTTCCCATCCCTCCCTTTCTCTTAGACATTCTTCTCACCTGTAGTATCTCCTTCTCCCTCATTATTCTTATGACAACCGTTTACGTTAAACATCCGTTGGAGCTCTCCTCCTTCCCCTCTCTCCTCCTCCTTGCTACTCTTCTCCGTCTTTCACTCAACGTGGCCACAACGAGGAGAATTCTCCTTCACGGGAACGAGGGACCAGATGCAGCCGGTAACGTTATAAAGGCTTTCGGCCAGTTCGTTGTTGGTGGTAACTACGTTGTCGGAATTATCGTTTTTGCCATTTTGGTCATAATCAACTACATCGTTGTAACAAAAGGAACTGAAAGAATTTCAGAGGTAGCGGCCCGCTTCGTTCTTGACGCAATGCCCGGTAAACAGATGAGTATAGACGCAGACCTGAACGCCGGCCTTATAGATGAAGAGGAGGCAAGAAAAAGAAGAGAGGAGATAGCCCGTGAGGCCGACTTCTACGGGGCCATGGACGGTGCTTCAAAGTTCATTCGTGGAGATGCAATAGCCGGTATTATCATAACTCTTATAAACATTGTTGGTGGCTTGATAATAGGCATTGTTCAGCACCACATGAGTTTTTCCGATGCTCTTAAAACCTTTACCATTCTTACAGTTGGAGATGGTCTTGTCTCTCAGATTCCATCCCTTATCACCTCAACAGCTGCAGGTCTTATGGTTACACGGGCTGCCGCAGAAACAGACCTCGGTCAGGAGATATTCAGGCAGCTTACCAGGTACCACAAACCCCTATTTATGGCTGCTCTCATTCTATTCATCGTTGGCATAGTTCCGGGAATGCCTACACTTCCCTTTTCCCTTCTTGCTGCCCTTGTTGCTGCTGTCGGCTATATGGTCTACAGGTACGAAACGGTTAAAGAGTTTAAAGAGGCCCAGAAAAAGGCAAAAGAGCTTATGGAAAAGAGTAAGGAAGAGAAGCCTGAAGACCTGATAGTTCAGCCTGAGCCTATAACCCTTGAAATAGGCTACTCCCTCATTCCCTACGTTGATGAGAATCAGGGAGGAGAAATAGTTGAGAAGATTAAAAACTTAAGGAAGCAGCTTGTTAAAGAGCTTGGCATAGTTATTCCCCTTGTCCACATAAGAGACAACCTTGAGTTAAAGCCCGGCGAGTACAGAATTCTTCTAAGAGATGTGGAAGTTGCAAGGGGAGAGGTTGAACCTAACAAGTTCCTTGCAATTGATACCGGAGGGGTGAGAGGAGAGGTAAAAGGAAAGCCTACGAGAGAGCCGGCCTTTGGCCTTTCTGCGTACTGGGTTGACAACTCTGAAAAGGACAGAGCAAAGCTTTTAGGTTATACAGTGGTGGATGTTCCTACTGTTATAGTTACTCATCTATCTGAAGTTATTAAAAAACATGCCCACGAAATTGTGAGCCGCTCAGATGTTAAAGAGATGGTTACGAAATTGGCCTCCCAATACCCTGTTGTCAGAGACATGGTTCCGGAGCCTGTCTCTTACGGTATCCTTACAAAAGTTATCCAGAACCTTCTGAAGGAAGGGATTCCAGTTAAAGATCTATTGACAATTATTGAGTCTGTTGCCGATAACATTGAAAAGACTCAGGATCCTGACCTTCTCACAGAATTTGTAAGACAATCCCTGTCCCGCCTCATTACAAGTCTATACGCTAAAGGTGGTGTTTTGGCGGCTCTCTCTCTTTCTCCAGAAGCTGAAGAGTTTATACTGAAGAGAGTAAAAGAGAACGAGGGATACCTTCCTCCTTTAGACCCTGTTTTTGTTCAGAATCTGGTTAAGAGCGTTTCAGAAGGAATAGGCCATTTCATAAGTCAACAGCTTATTCCCGTTGTTCTTACATCGCCTGCTGTGAGGCGTTTTGTTCGGATGATTCTTGAGCCCTACCTTCCGAACGTTGCCGTTCTCTCTTATGCAGAGGTGGAGCCGGGAGTTCAGTTAAACATTGTTGGGGTGGTTGAAGGAAGATGAGTGTAAAGGTTTACGAGGGAGAGGATTTAGATGCCCTTATAGAGAGGGCAAAGAGGGAGTTGGGAGAAGTAGAGATACTCTACTACGAGGTTGAGAAGGTTCCAGGAGTAATTCCTTTCTTTAAAAAGAGACGTTATAAGCTCTTTGTAACGAGGAAAGAGGAGGAAAAAGACAGGGAGTTTGAGAGGCTTGATGAGGAGTTGAGGGAGGTTAAGGAGCTCCTCCTCACCCTCAAAGAGAGTGTTTTCAGCCTTTCCTCTCAACAGTCTGTTCCAGAACACCTTAAAGATAGGGCCCCCTGTACCGCTCTTAACCTTGACGAGTTTGCCGGAGATGCAGTTGAACTTATCAACCTCCTTATTAAAAAAGGGGTAGAACCGGATATAGCTGTTGAATTGGTTAAAACCTCCTGTGGTCTTGATATAGAAACGGAAAAGCTTGACCTGAGCACAAGCACTTTTAAAGAGGCCCTTATAAACGCCTTCAAAGAAAAGCTCACCTTTACCGGTGAGCTTAGGGTAGAAAAGGGTAAACGGAGAATCTTTGCCTTTGTAGGACCTACAGGAGCTGGAAAAACCACAAACCTTTTCAAGCTTGCCAGTAAATTTGTTATAGAGCAGGAGCTAAAGGTAGGTGTCATCTCTACAGACACCTTTAAAGTGGGAGGGACTCAACAGGCAAGAATCTACGCTTCAATACTTAACGTTCCCTTCTACGTTGCTACAGACCAGCGGAAACTGAAAGAGATAGTGGAAAACCTATCGGATTTAGACGTTGTACTGATAGATACGGTGGGCCGAAGCCATTACGACTATTTCAGGCTGGGAGAGATAAAAGCCACCCTTTCCATCTTAGGTAATTCTGTGGAGTACATTCTCACAGTTCCCTGTAACTACGATACAGAAGAAGCTGTAGAGGTTGTAAACAGGTACAGGAGCTTTTTCCCTGTAGATTTTCTTCTTTTTACCAAGATTGATGAGTCTTCAAGGCCTGGCGTTTTGGTGAATGTAGGGGTTAAATCGGGTCTTCCCCTTTCCTACCTGAGTACAGGCCAGAGGGTTCCTGAGGATATTAAGCTTCTAACACCTTCAGTAATAGCTGATATCTTTCTGGGAGGGTGATGGAAAGGCAGGCAGAAAAACTGATAGAACTGGTAAGGAAGAGGAACAGAAAGAGTAGATGTAAGGTTCTCTCTTTTGTCAGCGGGAAGGGAGGTGTTGGAAAGACAACCCTATCTACATCGTTTGCCTACATCCTTGCCAACGTTTTCAAAAAGAGGGTTCTTCTCCTTGATTGTGATATAGGGCTGGGGAACGTTCACCTTCTGTTAGGCCTTGACCCTTCAAAGAACCTGAAGGCGGTTTTGAAGGGGAGCTCCCTCCAGGAAGCCGTTCAGAGTGCCTACAACTTTGACGTTGTTCTGGGTTTTTCCGGGATAGACTCTTTAGAAGAACTGGAATCTTACGAAACAGCCAATCTGCTTGTTCAGTTAGACAGGGTAATGGACAGCTACGACTTCATCATTCTGGATAACTCTGCAGGAATCTCCCGTTTCACAGTCAACTTCTCAAGGGCAGCTTCTGAAACTTACGTTGTAACCACACCTGAGCCTACAGCCCTTACAGATGCTTACGCCTTTATGAAAAGCGTTTACAGAGTTTACGGCTACTCCTCCTTCAAAGTTATCGTCAATTCGGTTTCATCAAAGAGTGAAGGTTTTGAAACCTTTACAAGGCTCAGAACCTCTGTTGAAAAGTTCCTTGGCTTCCGTTTAAGGCTATCAGGTATTCTTCCTTACTTTTCAAAACTGAAAGAGGCCTTGAAAGAGAGGAAACCTGTTGCTCATCTCTACCCTTCGGCTCCTTTCACTGTAGAGCTAAAGAAAATAGTTCAGTTAGAAACAGGAGAGGCTGTTCCAGAGGAGAGGGAAAGTTTTATAAGCAGGTTAATTCGCCTTTTCAGGGAAGGTGTTTAATGTATACAAAATCAAGGAAAGATCTGATTGTAGAGCATCTTCCTCTCGTCAAGAAAGTTGCCAGTAGAATCTACAGGAGACTTCCGGAAGGCGTTGTTGAGTTTGAAGAGCTCGTAAATACAGGAGTTATTGGCCTTATTAAGGCCATAGAACGGTACGACTCAAAAAGGGCCCGATTCTCCACTTATGCTTACATAAAGATAAGAGGAGAAATCCTTGACTACCTCAGAAAGCAGGACTTCCTTCCAAGAAGCGTAAGGGAAAAACTGAAGAAGAAGGAGTTTCATGAACTGAAAGAAGAGGTGATTACTCTTATCTCTATTGAGGAGAAGCTGTTTGGAAATTCGGAGAGATACTCTATTAAGGATACTCTCGTTTCTGATCTTCCCGACCCTGAAGATGAGGTTTTAAAGGAGGAAGCAAAGAGGGTACTGGCCTCTGCCGTTTCTCAGCTGTCGGAAAAGGAGCAGTTGGTTCTTCAGCTCATATTTGTTGAGGAGCTGGACTTGAAGGCTATCGGTGAAATATTAGGAGTTTCAGTTTCAAGGGTTTCACAGATAAAGATGGGAGCCTTAAAGAAATTAAAACAAATCCTTAAACATCGGTTATAATTTGAAATTAGTTCTAAGAGGTAATGATGAATGCTCTAAACGTTCTGCTATCTGATTTTAAATCTGTTGCAGGAAAGCAAAAGTGCAGGAATGGGAAAAATTTAGAAAAACAGATTATTGAAAGCTTTGACTCCATTCTTTTAAGTGCAGTAAGTAAACTTTCTGTTTCTAAAAAGTTTCAGATATTAGAGGTAAACTGTACCAAAACTTTTCTCTGTTTTAATCGTGTAAGAGAAAAGGAACCAGTTAAGAGTCTGAAATCTTTCCGTGATTTTTTATCCAACTTTGAAGTTTTCAGCAGGTGGCAAAGTAAGAGTTTTACTGTTGGAAGGTATGTACCTGTAAAGACGAAAGTTAAAGATAGAGTTCTGCCGGCTTCCACTCTTTTTCTCAAAATAGCGGATCGCTTTACCTTGAAAGTTGAAATTAAAGGGGAAAAGTCCGGTTCTGCAGGTGTTGATTCGTGCGTTAGATTTTCCCGGGAAGGTTGTAGAGGGGAACATAGGTTAAAATTTATTAATAGAGTGGATGAACGGAAGTTCAGGAAGGATGAAGGCCAGGGGGTTCATGGGGGAGCTCCCATGAGATCCGATAACTTTTTTGCTGAAGCTCCGGCGCAAATGATGAATCAGTATTTACACATGTCTGGCAGGAACTTTGAACGGTCTGCAGGTACCGGTAAAGGGGTTTTTCCCGGAGAAAACCTGTTTTCAGGAGAGATATCTCTATATAAAGATTTAAAGCGAATTAAAGCTAAAGGGTTAAGATTTTTGGTTAGTGGTACGGGAAATAGGAAATTCAACCGTGTAAATACATATAAAAGAATTGGAGTTTCCAGTAAAGAGGAGCCAATTTCCAGTTTTACAGATGAAAAGCTGAGAGATTTAAGAGAAAATTCAGCTGAAAAAGGTCTTGAGGAAATTTTGTCCGATTTAGATGTTGGGTTCGGGAAAAAACATAGACAAGTATCTGAAGAGTTCACTAAAATTTCTAAAAGAGAGCAGGTGGCACTTCCGGTTGATGCTCGGAATAAAATTAAAATCCCGGTGCATCGCCCTGATTCAGGCGTTGGTTTAAGGGCGGCTATAGAAACTTCTTCCCGGGTATCTCTGTTACTCAGGGAGATAAAATTTAAATCTTCTCCTTCTATCAGAGGTAAAAACCGTTTCTCCTCTTTTCTGTTTATTTCTAATGGGAAATTTAGGATAATAGGGAGTACCAAATCATCCTTTCCCCCCGGTAAGTTCCCCGCTCCAGGACGGGCGGTAGTGGACAGGAGTCTCCCCTCTCCTGTCCACCCTTTTTCAGATTCTGTTCCTTCCCCTCATCTTTTATTATCGGACAGTTCTGCTCCAATTCAACCTCCGATTAAAACAGGTGGTGGGAACGATTCGTCTATCCAGTTGTACACCTTTTCTCCTGACCCTTTGTTTACATACTCTTTTAACCCTTCGTCCGGTTCTGATCAAACTCTGCCGGAGGGTCGGGAAGGGGCCCACCATTCTCAAAACTTTCAGGAAAGCACAGGATTTCACCTTTCCTACATTGACAGGGAATTGAAGTTACTTGCTTCTCTTAGAGGAAAGGTTCTGAACCTCAACATTTCAGGAGCCTTTCGTGTTGAACCGTCAACTATGAGAGAGCTTTCAGCTGTTATTGAAAACTCAGGTTTTGTTCCGGGCAGGATTGTTCTGAGACCGAAGAAGGAGCGTTACGCTCTGTTTAAAGGGAAAGTTTCTGAGGAGCTGGAGTTAAGGGTTTGAGGTGGATTCTCCTTCTGTGCCTTTTCTTTTTCAGTTTTTCGGAAGGAAGGGCTATTACCATTGATAGAGATGCTGTTCTCTATAAGAGAGGGATTCAGCAGTTTAAGATAGGCTCTTACTCCACGGCCCTTGATTACTTCCTTAAGCTTCTAAAGCCCGGTTCTCAGTATTACTCTAAAAGTCTTCTTATGCTTGCAAAAACCTACTACGCCATAGGCAGAAAAACGGGAAGAAAAAGGTTTTTCTGGCAGGCTATGAACTACCTTCAGCTCTACTTTATTTCTGTGGGGAACAGGGAGCTCCCCTGGGATTACTACTACACAAAGGCCAGAATTTATGAAGCCCTCTCTTTCTACGAACAGGCCCTTGCCGTTTACAGGGTGGCTTTTCTCTCTGCAAAAACTCCTCAGCAGAAGATAGATACAACAATAGGGATTGTGAGAACTGCCGTCTGGAGCAGAAGGAAGGACATTGTAGACGAATACTTCATACTGGTTTCCACCTCTAAACTTAACCCTCAGGAGAAAAGGGAAGTAGAGTTCTTAAAGGGGCTTATCTACTTTTCACAGGGAAGGTACAAAGAAGCTCTTCCCTATTTTTTCAGGCTTTACAAGGAGTTTGAGGGTTTTCTGATAGACAACCCTGAGTACTACCTGTTGGTTGCTGAGGATATCTACCGGACGGGGGATTTAACCCTTGCAGAGCAGGTTTTTAGAAGGGTGGCTTCCCTTACAAAAGACCCTTCTGTTGTTAGAAGGGCCGTTCTCCGGCTCGGAGATATAGAGTTGAGAAAGGGGAATATTAAGCTCTCTTTCATCTACTACTACTCTGTAATTCGTGACTACCCGAAGTCTTTGGAGGCTGACGTTGCCAGGCTGAAGATTATTCCCATGATGAAAAACCCTGAGATTAAGTATAGAGCTCTCCTGACCGGAGATGAGGCCTTTAAAGCTCCCATAAACTACGTGGTGAACCTTCTTGTCAATTACAGAACCACTTACGTTGGTATATATGCTCTTGCCGACCTCGGTTACCTGATCTTCAGGATAGGAGCTCCCCCCATCGTTTTCCGCCGTCTTCTCTGGGAGCTCTCTCTCATCTTCCCGCAGCAGGTGAAGTACGAGCAGAGGGAGTTCCTGAGATATCTCTGGGAACCTTATCTTCTTAAGCTTTCTCCGGAAAAGGGATGCAAGCTTTACAGAGCCAACCCCCGGTTTTTCCAGGAGATATTCGGCAAGAGGGTTCTCTTAAAGTTTGCTTCGGATCTTAAGGTTTGCAACCAGAAAAAGTTGAGGGTGGAGCTCCTTTCCTACATGGTTAACCGCTGGAAGGATGACGAAAGCAGGCTGCTCATGGCAGAAGCCCTTTTTGACGATAAAGATTTTACAGAGGCTATTAAAGTTCTGGAGAAGGTGAAAAACAAACAGACCTGCCGGTACAAACTCCTCTATGGAGAGATAGAGGCCGTTAGGGGTGGGGAGCTCCCGAACCCTGCCGAACTGCTGAGTGTGTGCAAAAATGAAAAAACGTTAAAGCAAATGGCGGTGGTTTTGTTATGCTATTCTAAGTTATTGAATATTGAGTCTGCGTTCAAAATTTATAGAGAGAGTAAGGGAGAGCTTTTGAAAAGCTACGGTAAAGATCTAATTGTGAGATTGGCTATAGACAGTTTCCTTCAGGCTTCTGTGTTGAAAGGAAACTATACAGCGGCCCTTCAGGTTGCCGAAGACCTCTATAAGTCTGGCTACAGGAACTGCTTTGTTGGTAGTTATCTGACCCTCTCTGCCGTGAGGGCAGGCAGGTTAGAGATAGCCCGAAAAGGTTACAGTGAGATACAGGGCTGTGTTGACAGCCTCTCTTTACTTGCCAGAACCGCTTACCAGGATGCTCTTTTAGGAGAGAAAAGTTATGGGTCTTTTCAAGCCGTTAGATGAGCTTGCGCTTGGAGCTTCTTACTTCTTTCGCCGTTCGGAAGTGATACAGGGAAACATCGCAAACGTAGATACTCCGGGCTACAAACCCCGGGATCTGATCTTTGAAAAGGAGCTTGACAGAGCTCTTTCCCTCAAAAAAACAGATCCCCGCCACATAGACCCTCAACAGCCCCGCTCTCGGTTTAAAGTGATTGACTCTCCAGACTATTCAGGATACGACGGTAACAGAGTCAACCTTGATAAAGAGCTGGCAAAGCTTGCAGAGTCTAACCTGATGGTAAGGGCTATAAACGAGGCCCTCAGAAAAGAGATAGGGAAACTTAAACTGGTTATTCAGGGGAGGTAGAGGTGATATTTAAAGGGCTTGAGGTCTCCCTTTCTGGAATGCTGGTTCAACGGGTAAGGATGGACATAGCTTCAAGTAACCTTGCAAACGCAGACTCTGTGGATGAGAATAGAAGACCTTACAGGAGAAAAGTTCCCATATTTGAAGCCGTTTTAGACAGTTCAGGAGATGTGCCTGTTTACAGAGTGAGGGTAAAAAAAGTTGTTGAAGACCCTTCGCCCTTCCGCCTCAGGTATGAGCCTTCAAACCCTTTAGCAGGTAAGGATGGTTATGTGAAGCTTCCCAACGTTGATCCCGTTAAAGAGATGGTGGACATGATATCTGCAATGAGAAGCTACGAGGCCAACCTAACGGCTTTTAATACTTACAAGAACAGTATTCTCAACGCAATTGAAATACTCAGGGCTTAGGGGGTGTTATGAGGATAGAGCTTAACATCAATTTCCCAGATTTAATTCCATTGGAAAATAAGAAAAAGGAAGATAACGGCTCTTTTTCCCGTATTTTGGAAGATTTCCTGAAAGATGTTAACTCTCAGCAGCTCTCTGCAAGGAAGGTTGAGAGAGCCCTCTCTGAGGGAAAGGTGAAAAACGTAGAAGAAGCGATGTTCACAATAGAGAAAGCTGATCTTTCTCTGCGCCTTTTAACCGAGATAAGGAACAAAGCACTTGAGAGCTATCAGGAAATAATGAGAATGCAGGTCTAACAGAGAGAGGGTTCCTTGAAGTTTGATGAGATAAGAGGAAAAGCAGAGGCCTTTTTAAGGGAGAAGGCTAACCTTAAGAACATCGCCCTCCTTTTGGGAGCTCTGACTCTACTCTCCTTTTTAACCTTTATTGTTGCGAGCAGACACTCCTCTCAGGAGTATGCTGTTCTCTACACCCACCTGAGCCCTGACGATGCCGGAGAGATTCTATCTTTTCTCCAGCAGGAACACATTCCCTATAAGGTTGTTGGAGATGGTTCAATAATTCTTGTTCCTGAGAGTAAGGTTTACGATGTGAGGCTTAAGTTAGCGGCAAAAGGTATTCCCCACGGTAAGGTTGTGGGATTTGAGATATTTGACAAAACCGGTTTGGGAATAACCCGGTTTCAGCAGAACGTTGAGTACCTGAGGGCTTTAGAGGGGGAGCTGGAGAGAACTATAAAGCGGATAGACGCTGTTAAGAGTGTTAAGGTAAACATAGCCCTTCCGAAAGATTCTATCTTTGTAAGACCTTCGGAAGAGCCTAAAGCCTCTGTTCTTGTGGAGCTCTGGCCGGGTAGAGATTTAACTCCTGAACAGGTGAAGGCCATAGTTTTCCTTGTTTCTCATGCTGTTCCCGGTTTAAAGCCAGAGAACGTTACCGTTGTTGACGACCGGGGCAGAGTTCTGACAGATCTTCTCTCAGAAGGTGAGGATAAGACCGGCGCAAGTAAAGAGCTCTATATAAAACAGAAACTTGAGAGGGAGATTGAGAGGAAAGTTCAGTCTATGCTCTCTCAGGTTTTAGGTGGCAGTAAGGTTGTTGTAAGGGCCTCTGTAGAGATTGAAACCGGTAAGGTGCAGACTAAGAAAGAGATCTATGACCCGGATATGACTGCTGTTGTGAGCCAGAGGAAGGTTCAGGAGAAAGAAACGGGAGTGAAAAAGGAGCCCCAGGGAGCTCCCGGAACAACTACAAACGTCCCTCCTGTAGTTAATTTGGGAGCGCAGCAGCGGCTTATTAAAAAAGAGAAGAAGGATGTAACAACCAATTACGATGTTTCAAAAACCGTTGAAGAGTCTTTCACTCCCGTGTTTAAGATAAAGAGAATAACTGTGGGAGTTCTTGTTGACGGAAAATATGAAAGGGTGAAGACGAAAGATGGCACTGTGGAGTATAAGTTTGTTCCAAGGTCTCCGGAAGAGATAAAAACCTACGAAAAGATAGTGAAAAGTGCAATCGGTTACGATCCAAAAAGAGGGGACGTTGTAACGGTTGCCAGTGTTCCTTTTGAATCCCGGCTTCTTATCGGCCATTCTCAGGTGAAAAGTGGGAAGAGCTGGTTCTACTTTGCCGTTGCCGCCGGTATCGGTATTCTGGGGCTTGCCGTTTTAGGAATCTTTGCTTTTAAGTTCTTAAGAAGGAGAGGTAAAGAGGAGATTTCTGCTGAAACAGAACTCCCTGAAGCCCTTATGGCTGAGATGGAAGCCCGGAAGAAACACGAAGAGGAGTTAGAGGAGATTAAGCTGGAACAGGATCCCGTTTACCTGAAAATTGTTGAGATAGGAAAGGAGTATCCGGAGCTCCTTACCAGTGTAATAAGCAAATGGCTTAAGGAGGAGGGGCTCAGATGATTGACCTTGAAGACTTTTCTCCTTTCCTGAGAGTAAAAAGAGAGGAAAAGGTTGAGCAGTTAGAGGGAAAAGGGGACAGTGAGGAGATAGAAGCCCGTTACAGAGAGGAGCTCCTTAAACTTCAGGAGCGTTATAAAAGAGAGCTGGAAAGAGTAAAAGAGGAGGCTTACAGGAAGGGCTTTCAGGAGGGAATGGAGAGGGCTCGCTCAGAGATGGAAACGCAGATGAGAGCATCTTTAGAAGAGATGGAAAAGCGCTACAGAGAGAAGCTTTCCGGCCTCAAAAAGAACCTTGACCTTCTGATTTCTCAGATTGAAGAAAAGGGAAACAGCGCTGTTTCCCGGTTTCTCAGTTCTGTTTCAGATTCACTGATAGAAGTTTTAGAGTTCCTCTACCTCTCTCCTGAGAATGCTCCCTTTGTTAAGAGGAGTTTGGAGGAGCTCCTTTCAACCTTCTCAGCAGAAGAACTCATCTCCGTTGAGGTGGGGAGAGAGCTTGGGGAGCTCCTTACCGGAGAGAACGTGAAGGTAAATGAAGAGCTTGGAGAGTGCGATTTCCGTTTAACCTTTAAAGAATTTGTCCTTGAATCAAGATTGAAGGAGAAATTAAAACTATTGAGGGAAGAACTTGAGAGAGAGATTAAGAAACTTACCTAAGTACAGGGTAAAAGGGAAGGTTTTAGGCGTTAAAGGAGCAGTTATAGAGGCAAAGCTTCCGAAAGTTCGTATAGGAGACTTCTGCACCGTTAACGGTTCTTTAGAGGCAGAAGTTGTTGGTTTTAAAGAGGGAAAAACACTTCTCATGGCCTACAGCGACCCCTGCGGTGTTACCCTCGGCTCAGAAGTTGAAGCCATGTTTTCCGGCTTCAGATTCCCGGTCGGGGAATCCCTTCTCGGAACAGTTCTTGATCCTTTCGGTAACATCCTTAACGGAAAAAACTTTATTCCCACAGATTTTGTTTCTCTAAAGGCGGTTCCTGTTAATCCGCTGGAGAGAGAGAGAGTAAAAGAGCCCCTTGACCTTGGAATCAGAGCGATAAATGCTCTACTAACAACAGGTAAAGGGCAGAGGATGGGAATATTTGCAGGAGCGGGAGTTGGAAAGAGCACCCTTCTTGGAATGGTTGCCCGCTACACCTCTGCCGATGTTAACGTTGTGGCCCTTATAGGAGAAAGGGGAAGAGAAGTTAAAGAGTTTTTAGAAGACTGCCTCGGTGAAGAAGGGCTTGCCCGTTCGGTGGTTATCGTTGCAACTTCAGACATGCCTCCCCTTGCCAAAATAAGGGCTGCCCACGCTGCCCTTGCCGTTGCTGAATACTTCTCATCACGTGGTAAAGATGTTCTTCTCCTTTTTGACTCCCTTACAAGGTTTGCCATGGCCCAGAGAGAGGTAGGGCTGTCTGTTGGTGAACCTCCCACATCCAAAGGTTATACACCTTCTGTATTTTCCAGCCTTGCAAGGCTAATAGAGAGGGCTGGCAACTTCTCTAAAGGGGGAAGTATAACGGGAATATTTACGGTTCTGGTTGAGGGCGATGATATCTCCCTT
>Ga0256831_1000397_pt1 | contig 22536 bp, 44 predicted proteins | sample 132544metaG_FD_189087 | JGI IMG/M metagenome (GOLD analysis project Ga0256831, IMG submission 189087) | Hydrothermal vent microbial communities from Lau Basin, Pacific Ocean - 132-544 | ecosystem: Environmental > Aquatic > Marine > Hydrothermal vents | place: Pacific Ocean: Lau Basin | collected... | reverse complement strand
CGCCCTAATGCAGGCAATGGCAAACCCTTATATGTCGCAGGAGCAAAAATCCGTTCTCGGAATGCTGTTGCAGCAGCAAATCAAGGCGTCGCAGCCGATCAGCCCAATGGATCAATTGCAAATGGAAAGGCTGCGATTGCAGAATGAAGCGCTGCGCAATCCTGCCGCCCCAGAGCGCAAAATAATCAAAGGCGCGGACGGGTTCCAGTATTATCAGGATACAGGCGAACGTGTTCTGCCGAATGTAGAGGCAGCGCCCGAGCAAGTGCCTGCCAGCTACCAAGCCCTTGTGATGCGTGCGCGTGATGCCGGCTTAGTGCCGGGGACGCCAGAATATCAACAGTTTATGGTAAATGGGAGCGGCAATCCTGCCACGTTCAGGGCTTTGGATATGCAGGCTAAAGCCGCTGGCCTCGTGCCCGGAACGCCAGAATATGAAAACTTCATGGGCACGCGCGGAGCCGGTCTTGCGGCTGGGGCCAAAACAACGGCAACAAACGAGGCCAACGCGGCCACGGCAGAAGCGGCTGCGGCTGCTAAAGCTCGTGGCGCTGCTATTGGCAAGGAGCAGGGCGGGGATGTTGCGTCGCTTGGCCGGATGCAGGCAAGTTTGCCTGGGCTTCAAGCGGTTGTCGAAAAACTCGGTGCGCTTGGAAGTGAGGCGACTTATACCACCACGGGCCGCGTCTATGATGCCGCCCGCAAAGAACTTGGATTGGACCCGAGGGATTCGGCGGTGGCGCGTTCCGAATATATCGCGATGGTGGACAACCAAGTTCTGCCGTTGCTGCGCGATACGTTTGGCGCTGCGTTCACGGCTGCGGAGGGTGAGTCATTGCGTAATACCTTGGGCGACCCGAACAAAACGCCAGCAGAAAAGCAGGCCGTTCTCAAAGCATTCATCGACCAAAAGGTGCGGAATATCGAGGCGTTGCAAATTAGCACAGGGCAGGTGCAACCAAGCCCCGCGCCTGACCTTGTGCCGCAAGATTCGGCTGTTCCCCAAGGCGTAGACCCCGCCCTTTGGGGTGTTATGACGCCAGAAGAAAGGGCACTATTTCAATGACCCCAGAACAGCAAAAAGCACTTGCGATTGCTCGCGCCCGGCTGCGATTGCAGAGTGACCAGAACGCGCCAACAAGTGGCAACCCGCAACCTGAAAATATCAATAACATGTTACCGCTCGGAGCGCAGGAGATCGGGCAGTATGCCGATGGCAAGATTTACAAAGAAGTTAACGGGGACATGTTCTTCGTAAGCCCATCATTCGCCACTACAAGCCAAACCGAAATAAATCAGATGTTGCGGGGCGAGAAACCGCAGCAGGCATTAGGGAACCCGGGAGGCAAAATCGGCACGGCGGCGCGTAGCGCGTTGCAGGGGCTTACATTTGGCGCAGGTGACGAGATTGTTGCCCGTGGCGCTTCATTGCTTTCCGGCAACCCATATGATGCCGAACTCAAGGCAGAGCGTGACCGCCTAGCGCTTGGGCGTGATCAAAACCCAGTGACGGCAATCGGGAGCGAGATAGGCGGCGGGCTGGCAACGGCAATCGCCACTGGCGGAATGGCCGCACCTGAAAGCATGATCGGAAAGACTGCCCAAAATATGGCCACAGGGGCTTTTCAGGGGGGGCTATATGGGTTTAACGCTGGCGAAGGTGGGTTTGATAACCGCCTAAACACCGCTAAATTTGGCGCTGGTATTGGTGCCGTTGGTGGTGCAGCCGCGCTTCCGCTCGCAAAAGGGGCTTCGGCAATAGGGCGCGGTGCCGGTAATGTTGGCGCATTTGTGACCGGGAACGGGTCTAAGCGGTTTTCCAGCAACGCCATGATTTCGGCAATGCGTAAATCCGGCAAAACAGACGCGGAAATATTGGACGCGCTAACGCAAGCCGAACGTGAGGGGCAGGGCATGTTTACTGTTGCGGATGCTCTGGGAGACCGTGGGCAGCGCACCCTTTCAGGCGTGGCTCGATCGGGCGGCAAGCCATCCGAGACCGTGAGCGATTTTATGTTACAGCGCCAATCGGGCCAGCACGAACGGGTAGCTGGCCAATTGTCCGACGCTTTCGGAGGCGATAGCACGGCAGCGCAGACGGAGGCGTATTTGAAGGCCGCGCGGGGCAAGGCGGCTGATGTCGCATATCCCGCAGCGGCAGCGGACGCGGCCCCTGTTGATCTAAGCCGCGCTCTTTCTGCGATTGATAATAAAATCACCACGGGAACGGGCGGCATCCAGCTTGGCAAGATTGTTGGGCGTGACAGCACAACAGACGCCCTGCAATCCATTCGGGGCCGGATCACCGATGGGAATAGAACCCTGACAGATTACAATTCAGTCCTGTCTTTGAAGCAAGAAGTCGGGGACATGATCGGGGCCGCAAAGCGAGCGGGCCAAAATTCCCGTGTCCGCGAGTTGACACAGGTCAGCAAAGAACTTGATTCAGCACTTGAAGCGTCAAGCCCAGCTTATCGGCAGGCCAATGACCAATTCGCGCAAGCGTCCAGCGTGATCGACCAACTGGACGCTGGCAAGGCGGCGTCGCGCCCCGGTTCGCGGGCGGGGAATAACATTGATCAATTCAACACCCTGACCCCTGAACAGCAGGCGGCGTATAAAACCGGTTATATTGATCCTGTGATAGGCAGGGTCGAGAACGCGGCAACGGGTGTAAATGTGGCGCGCCCGCTTACGTCCGATAAATTCACAGCAGAAGCCGCCTCAATGGCGAACGATCCTGCGTTATTGGCGCGGCAGTTGCAGCGTGAAGGCGCAATGTTTGAAACCAGTGCGCGGGCGCTAGGGGGCAGCAAAACAGCGGACAATTTGGCCGACATTAAATCGGTGAACGGTCTAAGCGCCCTACAAGCTTTATTTCGTGGGGACCTCGCCGCTGCTGGCGGAAAGGTCGCGGGTGGCGTTGCTAACCTTGCGACAGGCAAAACAGAAGCCATGCGGGAAGAATTGGCCCGCATGTTGCTTTCATCGGGGAGAAAAGGCAGCGAAGTTGTTTCGGGACTGGCCGATAAATCTGCCAAATCAAAAGCGCTTCGTGATCTGCTAATGCGCCGACTGGTTGACGCAAGCGGTGTCGGTGGTGGCGTGTCTCAATGAAACGGCCAAGGTTGAGCCGCAGAAGTCGTCCCATTGCGCATTGAGTAATACAGCACGCCAATTGTCAAAAGCCAAAGCGCGCCGCTTTTAAAGTCCCAATCACCGAGTTTTTCGGCTCGCATGATGCCGTAAAAGGCTGAAATTGTGAGGGCGTTGCCAACGATGACCGCCGATAAAATGTCAAAATAATTCATCCACAAAAAGTGGGTGTTTATCACCAAAAAGTCAAGACCACGGCCCTGCATTTGCGGGGCTTTTTGCATGAGGTAATCAAATGCCAAGAGACGGAAGCGGAACATACAGCCTGCCACCAGCAACGGAGGCGGTCTCTAATGACCCGATATCATCTGCAAAATACAATACGCTAACCAGAGACCTTGAGGCCGATGCCAACGCGGTTCGGCCTATTGTTGCGGGTGGAACGGGCGGTAATACCGCAGCGGCGGCAAGAACGGCTTTGGGTCTTGGAACGGCGGCAGAGGGAGACGCGGCGGATTATGCAAAGGTAGCAAACAACCTGTCAGACCTCGCGGACGCACCAACGGCCCGCACGAATCTAGGACTTGGGACCGCTGCGGTAAAGGGAGATTCTGATTTCGTAGAGCAGGTTGGAAGTGTTTTGATCGGAGGCATGGGGGGTATGATACACCCTGACGCCGCATTGCAAGATTGGAACCTGCCAGAACATATGATCTCTGGATTCAGCCCATATATTATGAACGGCCTTTGGGCCAATGGATTCGGGGTTAATGCTTACTACAATGTTGAGAACCGATCCTATAACAACCGCGATGGGTCAGGCCGTGTTATGCAATTGGCAACGCCTATGGAGGACTACGGAACAGATAAGGAAAAAAACGCTCTTTGGTTTCGTCACAAAGATATCGCCGGGACTTGGACCGCATGGCATAGAATCCTGACCGACCTTGACCCGATAGACCCGGCCCAAGGTGAAGTTGGAGATATCGCGTTTGCTGCGTTCACCGGAACAATGCCGCTGGTATACGGCAGCATTGTTGCCGGTAGCGACCTTAGCCCAGCAATTATTACGTCAACCGGCAACGGGTCTACCGCGTACACAGTCTGGGACGCAGCGACAACGCTTAGCGGAACTTGGCGGGCGCTTGGGGGGCACCCGACATCAGCCCCGGGCGGCGCAATCGCAATGTTTAAAAAGGTCTCTTAACCATGCCAAAAATACAAGCTACACGCGGAACCGATATTAAGACGGTTCTGGTATATACCGATGATGCCGGTGCCCCGATTGACCTTACAAACGCGACATACAGGGTTTTCGATGCACAAGATTACCTTCTTAGCAAAATAAAGTTTACAGACAAAGCGCCGACCTCTGGAACTGTTAATATGCTTGTAGAATGGGGCGATGATATCCCAGACCATACAAATATTCGCGCCGGTTCAAGTGCGGAATTGCCAAGTTTTCGCGTTCAAATGACTATCGGAACGGACGATATTGGGTCAGAACAAATCGTTCTGGAGTATATTTGATGGCGGTAAATATTGTTGCGCCCTCCCCAACGACAATTGAGGTCGGTATAGATAGCCCAATCTTGGTAAATGTCCAAGTCCAGCAAACGCCAATCTTGAAAATGGCAGTTATAGGGCCGCAAGGACCGCAAGGCGATACCGGGCCACAAGGCGTGGCGGGAGGCATGGAGCCTTTAACAGGCAGCGCGGCAGCTAAGTTGGCAGCGCAAGCAAACGGCACAATCGGTATGCTTGGCGGTCTTTTCTACGAGGTTGACAACACAGCCACAGGAACGGCCAGCGCAACGCATTTCCTAGGGGTTGACGGTCTTATCCCCGCTGGTGTCGTTACCCCGCAACATTACGGGGCAAAGGCTGATTACGACGCAACAGCGAACACCGGCACAGATGACAGCGACGCAATCTCTGCGGCATGGGAGTGGGCTTGCAAAAACGCTGGCAAAGCTGGTTGGGGCATTCACCTGCATTTCCCGCGCGGTCATTACCTGATCACAAAAAGCAACGTGTTTGGCACATCTAGCCTAACCGGGGCTTATCGTAAGTTTCTGATCAGCGGCGACAGTGACGCGGTGTTGCAATTCCAACCTGTCACGGGAGGTTCGACCTTCGGGGATCGGAAGTTCTATTTGTATGATGGCGGATATGACGCGACGCACAAAAACGCATTTATTTTGCTGGATGGCTATTTCGAAAACCTGCTGATTTATTATGACGCGCGGAACCTGACCGCGAAAGATGAAATCGGCCACATCCGGCTTTACGGCGACGCCACATCGCAGGCCATTGAGGCGCGCGGCTGTGCGTTCTGGGCGGACGGGGTAACGTCAAATACAGCCGATCACACAATCACAGCCATTACCCAAGCAAGCCCTGCGGTTATCACATCGGCGGGTCACGGGCTGGTTGATGGGCAGAGGGTTTACCTGACCGGCATTGTCGGCATGACCGAACTTAACGGCTTGGCGGCGCGTGTATCAGCCGCCACAGCGGACACTTTCGCGATTGTGGACGATAGCGGTGCCAATATAGATTCCACCGCCTACACGGCCTATACAAGCGGCGGCACGGTCACAGAACACACCTACTCGGTTTTGCACACAGACACCGGGGCGGTGAACGGGTCAGAGTGCAAGTATTGGCATTGCCGGATTCATAATTTCGGCACGTTGCGGATCAATAGCAACCCGCAGGCTGTTGATTTTGTCATGGATGAGTGCGACGCATGGCTGATCTATGACCACTTCATGATTGTGACTTCAACCGGCGGGGCAGGCATTCGGATCAATGGCGGGTCATGGATTCACGAGACGACCAGCCCGCTTGCCCCTCAATACCTTGCAAGCGTGACCGGCGGCGGAATCGGGGTTGGGAATTACACATTCGATTGCACTGGGATCAAATTCGAACTTCGCAGCGCCGGGGGGGCGCTGATCGGGGCGGAAACGCAAACAGGCTCACTTGTGGCCACGTTTGACAAGTGCAATTTTGATGGGTCTATCACGGGGACGCGAACGGTCACAAAGCTGCACAGCCGCAAGGTTGTGCGATTTAATGATTGCACCATCCCAAGCGAATTCCAGTTTGATTTTATTGCGCCAGACAGCCGCAATACTTCCTATGCTTGGGCTGATGCCACAATGGGGCTGGTGCATATGACCAGTTGCACGTTTAGCGCGGATATGTCCCAGAGCATGGCCACGCTGGGCGCGGCGGGGCGGGTTGTCGCAGATAATTGCCAATTCGTGACCGGAGTTGGTGGCACTTACCCGATGGCGGTAGATTTTGACAGCAACCCGAATAATGGCGGCTATGCGGAAATGCAGCCGAAGGTCAAAACGGTCCAGATCAAACCAAGGCAATCTCCTTGGTATCTAAGCCGAGATTTCGAAGTTGATCTGCCATACGGTGCGCAACTTGTGAAAATCGAAGTGCACAGACCTGCGGCGGCATCCGTTACCACGGTTCGCAACATGGAAGTAAAGGACGGTGACGGGGTTGTCTTTGCAACAGATGCAACGGCGGAAAACGCGGATCAGTTTATCAATGTTGACCTGACCGGCCTTGACCGGGCGAAATCACGCACCACGGCGAACGAACGTCGCATCATCGTAAGCGTTCCCAGCCTGACCAATTACACGCGCGGCGGATACGCTGTGGCACACTATATCTAGGTTCAGAATATGCCGACACAGAAAATACCAATCCCGCAAGAGTGGGTCGTCTCAACATTGGCATGGCTACTTGCGTCGCTTGGAATCACGTTTGCCCCGAACCATTTTTTCGGTGGCTGGGCGCTGGCTGTAGCCTGTGCAACAATTGTTGCCAGAACCACACGCGATCAGCGGGAGGTGTGGCTGATTATCATGACAGCTCTAGTTCTGTCCCTAATGGCCGCGTCCGCAATCGAGTTTTGGAATATTGCTTTTCCGCTGCAATTGGGCATGGGCCTTGCCGGTCTATCGTCAAAATGGGCGGTTAATATTGCCGTGAAAATGCTTGACCGGACAGAGGGCAGATCAGACGAGGCGGCTGACAATCTGCTTGATCGGATATTGCCGAAAAAGGGTGATGACGATGATTCATAGTTTTGTTTTCTTCGCCCTTGGCATCCTGTCCATGATTGCCGGTTTCTGGATCATGGTCCGCGTCACTTGGTATCTTGGCCATATCGAGCGGCTTCGATCACATTCCCGCTGGCTGTGGTTGTTTGGCTTCGGGCTTGGCTGCCTTGGTTTCGGGTTGCTTTCAGACCCGTTCAGATGGCCCCTGTCACTGCATTTCTATATCTCGGCGGATGCTTTGATCGTGGCCGGTGCGTTTGGCCTGATCTACACATTCGAGCGGTCCAAGAATGATCTTTAGGCCAAGCGCCTTTCGCGGCGACCCCTACGGGTTTGTCACCAACCAGGCGGGCCATGCGTATCTTGTGGGCTTTCCGCTAGCGTGGTTCTGGGCGCATGTGATCGGCAGCCCTGTTGTGATGCTGATCATGATTGCAGCCGTTTATATGCTGCTTTGGGAGGTCATGGCGCAGCAAAGCGACGAATGGGCAGACAGTGCCGAAGATACGCTTCACACGGTTCTGGGGGCGTCTGTGGCGCTGACAATGTGGGGGCATACCGAATGGGGGCTGTGGCCTTACGGGCTGCAAGCGTTCGGGCTGATAATGGGGGCGGCATTAAGGAAGTTTGGCGGTGGACGATGAACAAAAAACGGCACTCCTTTGGCTGGCTGATCAGGTTATTCGCTACAAAAAGCCGACTAGAACAATTTGGCTTTTGGTCACTGGTTCTGTTTTTGTGCTGGGCGCTGCTTATGCTTTTGCGAAGCTGGTATTCATCATTTATGGGGGCCTGTTAAATGCTCCAGCGCGTGAGTCCTGCTTTAGGCTGGTGGATGGCGTCCGTCTGGATAATGGGCGCACAGTTTATGTTCTCTGCGCTAGTAGGGGGGATACCGATGCCCCCTGAAACCCACGGCGAGGTGGTCTATGAAGCGCCCGCCGAATTGTGGTCCGGCCTTTACATGCTGTTTTCAACTTTGGTTCTGATTGGGCTGTGGAGGCGCATCACATGGTTGATTTGCTTGGGCGCATCTATCGGGCTTATGACCAACGTCGTTTTTGCTGTTGCAGCGCACGAAGCTGAATTCGGCTACCTGCTGGAAAAGGGCGCGGCCCGCGATGCGTTCCAATATGCCGGGCTGCTGCTTGTCGCATATTTCTATCCGTTCAAAGGAAAATCAGAATGAACTTCAAGGGGAAAGCCAAGAAACTGACCGATATAGATATTCCAAAAATCGGGGCGACTATCGGGGTTGGCGGGGACGAAATTCACGCCGTTCTGGACGTGGAAACACGCGGCGGCGGATTTGACCGGCAGGGCAGGCCAAAGATGCTGTTTGAACCGCACATATTCTACCGCGAATTGGGGGCCGGCTCAAAACGTGACGCGGCTGTTAAGCGTGGTCTGGCATATAAGCGCTGGCGCAGGAATTACCCGAAAGACAGCTATCCGCGACTTGAGAAGGCCATGAAAATTGACCCTGTGGCGGCGCTTCGTTCTGCTTCGTGGGGGTTGGGGCAGGTGATGGGGTTCAACCACTCCAAGGCAGGCTACAAGACGCCTCAAGCGATGGTGCAGGCATTCAAGGTGAGCGAGGCGGCACAGCTTCGCGGAATGGTGAATTTCATCAAGAACAGCGGCCTTGACGACGAACTAAAGCTGCACGATTGGCGCGGGTTTGCGCGGGGATACAACGGGGCAGGGTATGCCAAAAACGGGTATCACACCAAACTGGCGCGGGCCTATGACAAGTGGTCAAAGATCAAAGACACACCATTCGACATTCGTCGCGACCGCGACCGGCCAGAAATTGAGCAAAGCGGCGGCTTAATGGCCGCGATTATGGCTATTATCACAGCATTATTCGGGGGTAGGAAATGAAGTATCTCAAGCCAAAATCACTCACATGGTGGTCAGCTTTCGCGAGTCTCGCCGCCGGTGTGTTCATTGCGTCCGAACCGTTGCACGGGCTATCCGATTTCGTTGTCGTGATCAACAACATGACTATGGGAATGTCCGCGCCTGTGCTGATTAATGCTGGCTTATTCGGCATTGGTTTGCGGGCTGCTGTTTGATGTTTGGAACAATCCTTAAATGGATCACCGGCGGCGGGTTGTCTGGTATCGCGTCCGAGTTACGGCAGGCGCAAAAAGACCGTTTGGAAGCCGCGAATGACAAAGAACGGCTCGCAGCAGATGAGCGGATCAAATCGCTGCAAACGCAAATGATGGCCCAGACCACAGGTGACGCCACATGGCTTGCAAAGGTTGTGCGGGCCGCGTGGACGCTTCCATTCGTGGTTTACACGGCAAAGGTCATCGTCTGGGACAAGGTTCTAGGCTGGGGCGTTACAGACGGACTAGGGACATATGAACAGCGCATAGGCATGATTATTGTCGGGTTTTACTTCTTGGACGCCACAATCGGGAAACTCCGCCGGTGATCCGCGCTGTTTGGTGGGTTCGGTTCTGGGCCTATCGCCGACTCTGGGATTTTGCCACTCACATTATTTGCCCGCCTGATCTGCGCAGCGCGTTAATCGCGCTCGATAAATACGATTATGAACGCTTAAAAAGGAGCCTTTGAAAATGGCACGAGATCAAGAAACAATCAGTTTTAACGCAAGTGACGGTTGGGTTGAGTTGACAAACACAGATGCAACGAAGTTTTGCTTTCAGGTAAAATTAGGCGCTGCTGAAATTCGGGTATCAAACGGGGCGGCAACATATGGCCCAACGGATCAAGGTCTGCTGTTTGGTGTGAATACAGGCCAGCCCGCCACGCAATCAATATTTGACGTGATTCCAGTAACGGGTGCGAACCGCGTTTATGGACGCGCAAAAAGCAATATAGGCTGCACAATATTGGTGACTCATGATTGATTCTCTGCAAACGCCGCTTGAAGGCATAAAGAGACCGCTCGAGGGTGATCAGTATGCTGGTGGTGGCGTTTCACCCACAGACTTCGCCCCCCTGACTGGCACATGGGTCGAGGGAAACAAGGACGCCCCAGCGACCAGCAGCTATGCCGGCGGCAAGATCACCGTTGAACATGTGGGTAATAACCAAATGACCCGCTGGCATACTGCCGTAGCGGCTGGTGATTTTGATGTGGGGTTCAAGGTTCGGTTGACATTGAACGGCAACAACTTCGTCGGCTGCGGCGCGTTTGCCGGAACATCAGCAGGGCCACATCAGCGGCTTGAAAACGTTGGTTATTTGTCGAAATACGGGACAAATCGTTTTGCCAATCAGTGGTGGCACGCCTCGAACAACACATTCATTAGCGAGGCCGATATCCAAACCGGCATAGCCTTCCCCACGGATCAGGTGGAATACTGGCGTGTCCTGCGGATTGGGACAACGATTTACTGGTTCAGGTCCTTGGATGCTATAAGCTGGGATTTCCTGTTCAAGCAGCTTGACGACGGATATATGGGCGGCACGGCTGATCGGGTTGGCGTGCTGCTGAATACCAACGGGGTTCCACCCGGGCAGGTCAACTCCATTGTTGTAGAGGGGTTCGCTAGCGATCTGTCGTCCACGGGTATTCCTGCGGCCCCATTCGATACAACAGCGGCAGGCCCTTATCTGGTGTCCACAGGTGCCGTGGTGCCAGCGGCAACCAGCAAGATCACGGTAGCTATTGAATGCACCCCAACTTCCGAGGCAACGCAAGGATTGTTTGCTTTCGGGACTGATTTATATGCTTACAGCAACAGTGTTGGCGCGATCAACCTGCAAGCCGTAGACGACACGGGCACCGACATTTTGTCTGATACCCGGACGGGGAAGCATCAGCTTTTGGCTGGGCAACTGCAAACGATTGTAGCCTCTGTTGATTTGTCCGCGAAATTTGTTGTCGGTCGCATAGTCGATGGCGTTCTAACGACTGTGAGCGCATCCACGATCACCACACCGAACAGTGGCGCATTCAACACAAGTTTGGCGTTGACGTTCTTGCGAAATCCGTGGGGGTCAAACCAATTCCTAGGGTCCGTAACGGCAATGAGGGTTTGGTTCGGCGAAGCCACCACAGACGGTTCGGAGCCAGTCACCACCCCTGACATTGAAATTACCGGCCCCGCGTCGGTCATTAATGCGCACCCTTGGAAACAGGGTGCGGATGCTACTTAACCAACCATCCAAAGGATAATAATATGGCACTAATTTTCACTAAAGAAGAACTTATGAAGCGCGTCGATAAGGCGATCCGCAATCGGCTATACGAGATTGATGCGCAATATACGCTTGCGCGGGCGGAAATCGAAGGCATCCGAGACCACGTTTCGCAGATTCTCGACAACAGCTTCGATAATACATAACCGCTAAAAGTTGGAACTGCACGTTATAAGCCATTGATACTATATGCGCGGTGCAGTTCCAACTATTCAGGCTAAGACGTTGATAGTAAACGAATGTAGCCTTTCCTGTCTGTCCGCCACTACCTAAAATAACACATATTTTACAAAGACTTATTGCCCAAAGTTGGAACCCGTTCCGAAAAGTTGGAACCTTTTGTTCCAGAAATGGCCCGCCGCTTATCTGCTTTCTCGGTGTAGCCTTGCACTTCTGCGAGGGTCTTGTGGCCCGTCCAAGCCGCGATCTGGTGGGGCGTTGCCCCGTTTTCAGCCATGATTATAGCGCGTGACTTGCGCAGACCGTGCGCCGTTCTCCCCAAAATTCCCGCCTGCTTTGTTGCGGCTGAAAACCATTGCGACGCCCCTTTGATTGATCTGGGCTTGCCGTGCGAAGTGGTCAGAAAAACGAGGTGCTTTGGCGCGTGGCTTATCGCGGCCTTTAGATTCCCGTCCGGCTCTGCAAAATCAGGGGCAGGGGCGTAGAATGGAATCGCCACATCCCCACCCGTCTTTTTCTGTGTGAACACCAGCCATCCGTCTTTGTCGATCATGGCAGGCCCGATCCGCACAACGTCCGAGATTCGCGCCCCGGTCCAGAACAGCAATTCAAAGGCAAGCCGCTGTTGCGTGTCGATTGGCCAATAATCACGGAATTCCTGCACGTCTGCGGCGGTCCAGGGGGTGTGCCCGTCTGATTTTGGTATCTTTCGGGGTTTCACCCCAACCGCTGGGTTATGCTCTATCAGGCCCGCTTCATTCGCCCACAGGCACAGCCCGCGCCAGACCTTTAGCCGATTGTTCGCCGGGTGCGGCGGGTATTCTGACAGCGCAGCGCGAATGTGCTTTGATTGCAGCCCGCCGATTGGGGCCTTGCCGTATTTGTCCACAATATCAGCTAAGAAGTTGCTCCAGCGTGACCGTGTGGAACCCGCCATGCCAAGATAGGCGTCAGAAGCCATATAAGCCCGCACGGCAGACCCTATCGATCCTGTGCCGTGGTTGCGCTGCGGTTGTTCGCCAGAGGCCGCGACATAGGCCGCTATGAAGCGCGGATCACTCATTGGTAGGTCTGGTAGCTTGACCCCTTTGGCGCCTTTTGGCCGATAATACAGGCGGGGATTTCCACTGGGCCAATGGCCGGACTTATTCAGGTGCTTTAGCCGCACTGTATTCCGAACGCTTCGTCGCACTCACTTCCCTTTTTCTCGGCATAAGGCAATGAATCAGCCAAAGCGTCAAGGTCTGTCCGGTCATAGACAACATTCCCACCCCAGACTTTATGCGGTATTCCCGCGCCGCGCAGCTTTGAAGCCGACACGCCTAAATAGGCTGCCGCGTCTGTGGCTTTCATTAGCCGAGGGGGGAAGGCTAGGGCTGGCATGGGTTATGTCAAAGGCCCAGAATATGCGGGGGTTTGTTGCTTCTCATAGGCCAGCCAATGCCGCATTGCCCTATCGGCGGCGACTTCTGGCGATGGCCCTACGCCGTGGTGATCATTACCACCGGAGGCGTAAATGTCGCACTGCCACATTTCATCTTTGATGGCTTCTTTCAACTCGCTTGATATCGGCATGTTCTGGAACCGCTTGAAGATTTTAATCTCGGCCATCACTTGTCCCTTTCCGCCATCATGGCGTCTGCCCACTGGTATGCTGCTTTGCTTTCCAGCGCCCCGCCCTTCACCTGTGTTGCAACAGCGTTGACCACTTCATAGTCAGCCGTCGCCATGATAATGCCTTGTAACGCCTTCGCCGCGAGATAGTCTCGCAGGGTCATGCCATCATTGTTGCCGTAGTCTGTTTCACGGGGAAACGCATACATGATTGGCTTAAATGTTGGTTTAGTAATGCTCATTTGTCGTCCTCCTGCGGCGCGGTGATCTCGCGGTAGTGGGTGGGTCCATTTATGTCACCGATATGGTAATCAGACAGCGCAGATAACGATTTGATTTCATCACCGCTCTTGACGCCAAGAACAGGATATTTAGACCAATACGGCCAGTGCAGTAGAACAAATCTATCCTCCGGCATGTCCGAAATCGGCTTCCAGAGGGTGGCTTCTAATTCCGATGCTAGGGCAGACAGCAGCGCCGCCGCGTCTAAAGGTGAAAAACACCCACTGCGCATTTTAGATACCATTGATTTACTGCGCTCGATCAGTTCGCGGGTTTCTTTCTCGGTCATTTTATTGCTCCTTCATTCACAATTGCCAACAGAACATCAGCGTGGCACGGCTGGTCCAGCGGGCAATAGCAAACAAGGTCTTTCCCTCTAAGCATGTGGCCATATGTGCGTAAGTTTTTCTGCGCATTGATCACGTTAATTACAGGCGGACATGGTTGTTTTATGTTGTCGATCAACCCAGTCATTGCTTGGCGGTAGAGTTCAACACATCTCGCTGCATCACCATGAACCCCGACTATATACGGGTTGCCGAACCGCGATGTGCGATCAACGATCATCGCGCCAGAGGGCTTCTTCCAGCCTTTTGTTCTTTTGCGCTGTATCCTCTTTGGGTGGGCCATCACTTCACCTCCTGCATGACCACCTTTACGGCCTTGGCAATCCATTGGCGGCGGTGCCGTTTGTATGTGTCCGGCTTGACCCACCCTTTGTTGTAGTCCGCGATTGCTTCTGTGCGGGTCCAGAATATGCGCATTATCAGAAATGGTTTGCTGTTATTGCGTGTTATTCTTATGCCCCAGCCGTATGCAGGTTCAGTCATTTCAACACCTCTTTTTCCAGCCAATCAGCGGCGGCGGTCAGGGCTTTGGATAGGGTTGGTTTGTCTACATCACCATCTATGTAGCCCTTCCAAACACTTTGCGCGTGTTCGCTCGGAGAACCCCAGCAATGCCTTTTGCCAGCGTATTCAGCGACTGGGCATCCGTCACACTCATCACCAGCCGATTTACACAGCGGCCATTCGGACATGATCAACATCTGATAGTCGCCATCGTCCGGCTCTTTTGCGTTCTTCCGCCACATGGCGATTTCAGCCTTTAAGGCTTGCTTGTGTTTCATGCTTCATACTCCCCTTCGGTGATCGTTATGCGCTTGCACGCGATACGGTTAGGGCAACCATCGGCAATATATTTTTTCGTATGAACAGAACAAATACCGTCACTATTCAAATTCACCCAAACAGTGCGGGTGCGAGGGGCGTCGATAATGTCTAGCGATCCAATCATGCCGCACCCATCATCGTCAAATAAATGGATATCGCCATTTTCAGATAGTGCTGCGATTGTTGGTCTGTTTTTTGCACCTTTGAACCAATGCAATTCTTCAATGGCTTCACCATTGCTTAATTCCCACTTATGCCACTCATTGGTGTCTTTCGGGTGTGTGAATTTATGTTTCATTCTGTTTCTCCTAAAATTCAAACATGTTCTGATGCGTTACCGCTGGTTCATGCGACCACAGCACAGAGCGACAACCCGCTTCCGGGACGTGGCACCATGTCATTCCCCACCCCCAAACGCCTTTTGCAGCGCTTCCTTGTCGGCTATTACCGTCTGGTTATGTTCCGCGTAATCAACTGCAAACGCGGTCCAGAACACTTTTCGCTTGCCGATCTTAACGGCCAGTTGTTTTGCCAATTCTTGCGTAATCATTTGTCAGTTCCTTTCAAAATATAATGTCGGTGCTATGATTGGAATACAGATGGCGTCGGGTCTTGCGGTTCGTCCCAGCGGTCAAGGACTTCCTGCACGGCCTGCTTTACGTCATCGCGTGGCGCGTTGCCGATATACTGGCAGCGATGGCCACCCCAAGTGTAAAGGCTCCACGGTTGGCGTGGCAGTCCGGCATCCGCTATCATCTGGTCAATTTTCCGGGCTATTTCAGGTAGCAACGCGGCAAGTTTTACTTGTTGTTCAAAGTTGTTCATGTGCTTTTCCTTTCAAAATATCAGTGCTGCGGTCAGGTCGAGGATTTGCAACGCGATGAACGCTGTAAACAAAACCGCGGTGCCCACCAAACCGGCCCATATTGCCCCAGCAACGATTGCCAGCGCCATTTCGCGCCACGTTGCGGGGCGTTCGTCAGGCTCTTGGTCAGCCAGCGGCGGAAAACGGTCATATCTGCGGGTCATAGCAGCGCCTTCCGTGTCGTTTGCTCGATATATCCGGTGTCAGGCCCGTAGTGTTCGAGCCATGTTTTTTTCTCGCGGTGGATCGCCAACTTGCTAACGTCAATCATTCCTTGGTGGTGCCCCTCGCACAGCGGTATCGTGTCAAAATCGCTGGCCTTTTTGCTTGAGAACCGACCGTGGAAGCAGTGATGCACTTGCGTCCGGCTGGTCTGCTGCATCCCGAATTTATCGCAGACGCAGCACGGCAATAACGCGACGGCTGCCATGTATTCCTTACCGGTCATTGGCCATCACCATGAACCAAATGAAGCGCTGGCGCTCCGAACTCCTGTTCGTATTTCATGGCATCTGGATCGGTAAGGCGAACGCCTTGCTGTGTATATTCCCGCTGAACAGAATCCATGTATTCTGTCATTTGCTTGACTGTCAGCAATCGCGTTACTGGCAAATCAAACGATATGATTGCGGCCAGTTTCTCGGAGTATCCAATCGGCTTTAACACGCGATCGTATGTCGCCATAAAATCCAAATTATCACGTCGCAGGATTGGAACGCCGAAGCGAAGTTTGCATTCGCCGCGAACCTCTTCAACGGTCTGATCCCCAAGCTGGCGTGATATATCAGAATACCAGCGATGCGATAACCTGTTCTGCTGCCCTGATCTAGATGCGCCCGCCACCCAAGTTATCGTTATCGGTAGCTTCCTGCCGCGTAGCAACTCTGCCAGCGCCTCGATGTGAATAGGCTCCCTGATTATCTTTGTAGCCATCACTTACCCTCCGCTTTGGCTACGGCGGCGCGGGCGGTTAATGTGACTGCAACAAGTGATGAGGTTGGCTTCATTGGCCCGACTTCATCAAGCAAATCAAGCAAAGCCGCATACATATCCGGCGCGGCGGCGATTAGGTGGGCGTTGGCGTCGTTATCATCACACGGTGGCATCGCCATTCTAGCAATAAGGCCACCACCGGTTTCCGTCCCAACAACCAAAGGACCATTAACATCCATTTCGTTGCCGACCACCCAAGGCCCTTTTGTAAAATCAGCCATCACCCAGCCCCCAGCATCACAGTATCCAGTGCAACCAAGTCCCTGACGTGATCAATTGACACGCGGTGCGTCTCGGCAACTGCCTTGTAAATCTCGGAGTATTGCGGGCCGCGAAGGGTGGCCTTTTGAGCATTCTCCATGCGGGTAAAATCGGCTAGGATTTGCTTTGCATCGCTCATGCTGCCAGCTCCTTCTTGCGGGCCGACGCGGCATCAATTACGCGCTGATCGTTCGCCACCGCCGGGAAGGACGCGCGGATAGACTTATAGGAAGCCGTTAGATCATCGACAGAGGCACAACCAGAAAGGCTTTCGATAGCCGCCGCAATCTCGCTTTCAGATGCCGCATACCCGACCTCGCGGGCGCTTTTGTCCTTGTCATACAAGGCCAGCCCGAATGTGTTGCCGAAACTGCGAAGGGCGCGTTTAAGGGCGTCTGTTTCAGCTTCTTTATATGCGCTTTCGTGGGCATCTGCTTCGTTCTGCACCTTTTGCACACCCATCCCAACGGCGGCACCTTCACGGCTTACCCCGTCCACCTCCACCCGCACGGTGCACGCGTATGAAATGCGCACCTGATCATTATCGTATTTATCCTTGCACATGATGCGAGAGGCTATTTCAATGCGCGTGATAGAGTATGACCAACCCCCATGCCCGAAAATGCGGTTTGCTTCGCGGATCACATGCAGAGCGTCAACATATTCGCCGAATTTACCTTTTGGCGGTTGCCTTACCGCGTCAGGCGACAGCGGCTTTTGCAGTTCGATTGTTGCTTTGTCCCAGTCCATTAGTAAGCCTCCTTGCCGGTGATAATCTCGACGCCATCAATCCCAGCTTCGAAATTCTTGCGCACGTATTCGGTGGCAAAATCAGCCATTGCAGTTTTGTCGTGGCGGGCGATCCAGTTAACCACCTTGCCCATGTCCTTGATCTCTGGGCGGCGGAATGTGCGCATGCCCTTGACCGTATCCTTGAGCGCCTTTGTGGCGGCTTCCTTCGCGTCCTGTGCTTCCTGCGCCAGACGCCCGGCCTCACGCTGGGCTTCAATATCGGCGGCGTTGATCTTGGCTGCGGCGGCTTCGGCCTCTTTGCGTTTACGCTCGGCCTCCTCGAAGGCAGCACGTTTGGCAGCTTCCTTTTCGGCTGCCAGTTTGGCCTTGAACGGGGCGACAACAGCGGTCAGCGCGTCTTGCAGGCGCTTGGCGTCGTCAACCGTTGGTTTCCAGCGTGCGATTTCCGCCTTCCATGCGTCGTGAAGTGGCGCGGTCGCGCTTTTCTGCGCCTTCGCCAGATCAGAACGATAACCGCGCAGTGATTTTATCAGCGCATCAACCGCGTTCATTTGGTCTTCGGTTTCTACCGGCTCGCCATCCGCCCAGCTTTCGGATTCCGCGATAACATCGGCATACGGCGCGATACATTCATCAATCGGATCGGGCGGGTTATTGTGGCCCTGTGTAATCATGTTCATGTGATAGCCTCCAAGATGGCTGTTGCACGGTCGTGCTCTTTGCGGGCGGATGCGAACAGGCGGCGCTTCATAGCCCGCCATTCGTCATTGACGTATCCGAGTTGAAAGGCGTCCAGATAGGTTTCGGCCATTTCAGCCTTGGCCATTTCCAGATGGATTTTCGCCACCTTCGCTTGCCCGATATTGAATTCATCGGGGAACGGCGTGGGGAATGTTTGATGTTTCATCGGCACGCACCACATGGGCTTGCGGCGTAGACAGCGTTTGCCTGCGCCTTGGTGATAATGTGGCCAGCGAACAGGCCCGCGATGATGGCAAGGGACAGGGCAATGATACGCATCAAGCCAACCCCCGCACACGCTCGCCCGGAATGCGGCCGACATTGTTCCCGATCAGGATCAGGTCACCGTCTGACAGGTCGCCACGCTTGCGTAGGGCGTCAACCAGCACCATGGGCAGGGCGTTCGGCGGGCAGGCTTCGATTGCCTCTTCCAGCATCTTGCGGGCGCTGTGGGCGTTTAGGCGTTCGCGCTGTTGTGCTTGCGTTAGCATCATTTCGCCTCCACCAATTTACCGCCTTTTGCTTTGTAAAATGTGTCTGCTTTAAGCCCGCCAGTTCCGATGCAACCTGTGGCAAACCCAATGCACTCTCCCTTTGAATATTCAGCTAGGCTTATCCATGTGCCATCGGCACCGGACGCAACAGCCGAAGAGCCAGCCGCCGAAATAACACCGTTTTCCCCAGTTATTTTGTGCGTGGCGGAGTTGCCGCTGGAAGCCTGCTTGGCGGAATAGCCGCTGGAAGCCTGCTTGGCGTAGTTGCCGCTGGAAGCCTGCGTGGCGGAGTTGCCGCTGGAAGCCTGCGTGGCGGAATAGCCGCTGGAAGCCTGCTTGGCGTAGTTGCCGCTGGAAGCCTGCGTGGCGTAGTTGCCGCTGGAAGCCTGCGTGGCGGAATAGCCGCTGGAAGCCTGCTTGGCGTAGTTGCCGCTGGAAGCCTGCTTGGCGTAGTTGCCGCTGGAAGCCTGCGTGGCGTAGTTGCCGCTGGAAGCCTGCTTGGCGGAATAGCCGCTGGAAGCCTGCTTGGCGTAGTTGCCGTTCTTAACTTTTACAAGTGAAAATAGCCACTTTACACAGTGATCAATATATTCAGGCAACTCTAGTTCCGCGCTGATTTTAATCTTTCCAGCAGCTATTTTCATATCGCCCTTGTCAATATATCCAGACAATTCGACTGCCGCAAACTTACTGGTCGTAATGTCATAAAACCGGAAAACATCGAACGGGTCTTCGCAGGCATGAAACCCGCTTTCGCATTCAGATACAGGCCCTTCATGTTCGTATGTCTCGCCGACCTTGTATTGGAACCCGCGACACTTCATGTCATCGTCAAAGGCTTTGTAGGCCATGATCGGTTTATCTGTTTTCGTCATAGTAAAACTCCCGCAGCAGCCAGCCGAAGCCAGCCGCCGCTTTTGGTTAGGCTGCAATCATTTCAGGAACGGGAAGGTCGCGCTCAATGCACCGCGAGGTGATTGCCGCCGCCACTTCGTCCGTAACGTCTGTTGTGTGTTCTGGAAGGTTGGTTGCTGGGTCAAAGTCGATCCGAACAACGCGAAACGCCTTGCACTGAAAATCCAGCCAATCCGAAACAGCGTCTTGCGCTGCATCAAAATCGGTCATGTTCTCGCCGATATAGCCTTGACCAATCTTAGGGCCGAAGTCGCCAATCGCGATGTAAAGTGTGGCTGGCAGGTTAAGCATGTTCACTCCACCCTCCAGACCTTCACAGACTTGTCAGCTTGGGTTCGGATGGTAAATTTCATATCGTGCCTACGCCCAAAATTGCTTGCGGCAGCAGCCACACGCGTAAGGCGGCCCGATGAGAAGCAAATCGTCCCAGAATGATCAGGTGGTAAATGGAACATGTCGCCAACATCCATGTCCCCAAACGGATATTTTGCTTTGAGATCATCTGGGATCGGCTCGCCTTTAATGATTTTGATTTCGTCGTTCATTACTCTCTCCAACTCGTTTGGTATGAGAACAATATGCCCGTGGGGAATATGAATGTCAAGAATAAATATGACGCTAGGGAATAAAAATTCTGGCAGCCGGGAAACACTATGTGAAAGTGGGCGCTCGGCATATAATCTGGGATATAGTGTATAAGGGGTCCGGTATGAGGCTATCAATTGCAGTTTTAATGGGAGTGCTGACGCTTGCCGGGGCAGGCCGCGCAGATAACCTGACAGGCAACAAGGTTCTTGAAATATGTGAGGCGGACGATCCTGTGCAGTATAGCCTTTGTGCGGGCTACATGATCGGGCTGAATGAGGGTGAGCACTACGGCGCGATGCAGGCGAACATCATAGAAATGAAGGTTCGGGGTATCCCCGCGCCAGACAATGAACAACTAAACACACTTATCGGGTTGTCTATCGGATATTGCCCGCCTGAAAATGCACAAATAGGCCAGCTTGTAGAGGTGGCGATCAATTATTTATCGCGCCACCCTGAAACAAGGCACAATTCGGCAAGGTCACTAATCGTTACAGCATGGGCAGAGGCATTCCCGTGCGGGTAAACAATATGTTGATAGAATCGGCAATTGTTGCCGTGCGAGTCTACATATAGACGTGACAGCGCATCATTGTGGCAATCACAGGTAGCGGCCCGCAAATATTGTGGCTACTAATTGTGGTTAATGTTCTGTATATGTTCCGGTGCTGGAATATTCAGACATCGGGGGAATAATGGACGATACCGAATTCAAAAAAATCATATCAGAAATGACCAAAGACCAAATCGAAATTTTTATTGATCTTCTTTCAGAACATCGGCTTTTGCCAGAACGGCCATATCAAGCCACCCCTTCCGCCGATCCTCTGATAGGGCGCGGTAAGCTTCAATGATGCTTAGTTCTTCAATGCTGCCGTCATCAATGAAAAGCTGATAAGGCTCTATTTCCAGAGCATCGGCTATCTTTTTAAGGTTTCGCAAGGTGATCCCGTCCCAGCCATTTTCGACCTTGGACACGGTGGATTGCTCTATGCCTGCGACCTCTGCAAGCATGGTTTGATTCCAGCCTTTTAGCTTTCTTAGATTCTGAATCTGTTTCATGCGATCAGTTTCGCACGCCGTGGCGCAGGAATCTAATTCCCTGCCGGAATAATTATTCTTGACATTCATATTCCTGTCAGGGATATTACGGTCATGACCTATTTCAAAGAATACTTGCATAAATCAGGCTCCAAGCAGTCTGATTTTGCCACGCGGATCGGCGTCACACAGGCGACCATATCCAAATTGTCCAACGGCGAAGCAAAGCCCAGCCTCGAACTCGCTCTTAGCATTGAGCGCGAAACAGGCGGGGCGGTCCCTATGTCCTCTTGGGTTGATGGTGCGGCATGATTGTTTGTGTTCCATCAACATCACCTAATCACGGTCTGGATGTTTCAAAGGTATGGAATTCCAGACCAAAGACGAATAACGCCCAAGTCCTTTCACGGCTGCTATCTCGGCACAGTCTGAAATCCCTTGATGCTATGGCGGCTCTTGGGTGTTCTCATCATGAGGAACTGCCGTCAATCATGGGAGCCTGCGGGATACCCACCCGAGAGCGTATTTCAGTGCGCAGGGTAACTTATTCTAATTCGGTGTCATGGCCGAATAACCACGATGTAACCCAAATGAAAGGGCCCGCATCGTGCGTCACTACCTCCCTCCAACTCCCCGCAGCGCCTAACCGCGTTGCGGGTTTTTTGGGGGTGATATGATGGGCAAGCGATCGAACTTCGAGAGAAAGCCGCGTGACTTCTACCCGACACCGGCAGAAGCGGTTAAGCCGTTGCTGGCGCATATAGGGCGCGTGCGGTTTGTTGAGCCATGCGCCGGTGATGGTGCCTTGATCGACCATTTAACATCGGCTGGCCTGACATGCGTTGACGCATTTGATATTTTCCCAAAACGCCATGACGTAAGGCTGGAAGACGCGCTGCACGCTGGGACTTCCCTGATGGATGGTGATTACATAATCACAAACCCGCCTTGGGACCGAAAGATACTTCACCCAATGATTGAGCATTTCTCACAGCTTCGGCCTACATGGCTGCTATTTGATGCGGACTGGATGCACACCAGACAATCAGCAGAACTTATGCGTCTTTGCAAAAAGGTTGTTTCAGTTGGCCGCGTGAAGTGGATTCCTGACAGCAAAATGACGGGAAAAGACAACTGCGCATGGTATTTGTTCGATCAGATCGGCACGCCGCATGAAACCGTATTTGTGGGGCGGGCATCATGATCAAATCGCTCAAGCGCAAGCTATACGCCAGACGCATAGAGGCCCTGCGCCGTGAGCGGGAGCG
>Ga0256831_1000396_pt1 | contig 22541 bp, 18 predicted proteins | sample 132544metaG_FD_189087 | JGI IMG/M metagenome (GOLD analysis project Ga0256831, IMG submission 189087) | Hydrothermal vent microbial communities from Lau Basin, Pacific Ocean - 132-544 | ecosystem: Environmental > Aquatic > Marine > Hydrothermal vents | place: Pacific Ocean: Lau Basin | collected... | reverse complement strand
GTAGAAGAGATCGTCTTGCATCATTTTGTCTTCTACAAACGAGGCAATCTCGAGTGCGACTTCTTTATATTCAGGTTTATTGTATGTAAAATAGGCTCGAACGAAAACTTTGAGCATCAAAGCGTTGTCGTACAGCATCTTCTCGAAGTGTGGAACAAGCCATTTTTCATCGACGCTGTAGCGGCAGAAACCGCCGTCAACGAGATCGTACATCCCGCCTTTTATCATATTTTCAAGTGTAGTGTTCACCATCGCCTTTATCGCTTTGTCGTCAAAGAGTCTATCCATATCTATGAGGGCAAGGAGAGTTGAAGCCTGCGGGAACTTCGGTTTGTGACTGAAACCGCCGTAGGATGTCTCATAATTGTTTTTGGCTTGAAGGAGGAAGTTTTTGTAGATATCCTCTTTGAGGACGGTCGCCTCTTTTGGATGAGAAACATTTTTAATGTAGCTCTCTATCTCATCCGCGTTTTCAAAGAGTTTGGGATCGCCTTCTTCGACCTTTTGGGCTATAAGCTTTGTCAGCTCTAAAAATCCCATCCCCTCGACACTTCCAGGACGGCTCTCTTTTGGGATGTAAGTACCTGCAAAGAAGGGCTTGTTCTGCGGTGTTGCGAAGATGGATGTCGGCCACCCTCCGGGGCGGCGATTGAGCAGCATATGCACTTCCTGATAGAACTTGTCGATATCGGGCCGTTCTTCGCGGTCAACCTTGATGGAGATAAAGTGATCGTTGAGCACTTTTGCGCACTCTTCGTCTTCGAAAACCTCATGCTCCATGACATGACACCAGTGGCAGGAGCTGTAACCGATGGAGATAAAAATCGGTTTGTTCTCTTTTTTGGCTTTTTCGAACGCTTCGTCGCACCACGGCCACCAGTCAACAGGATTGTCGGCGTGCTGCTGCAGATAGGGAGAATCTTCGTGTATCAATCTGTTTGGCATGATTTTTCTCTTTTTTTTTGCTGTTATTGTACTTAAAATTATCTTTACAAAAATGCTGCTTTTGTTTGCACTTTGTCATTTGAAGCAAAATATAATGAGATTTTTATTATAATACCCCACTATTTTACATTTATTGGAGACCCCGAATTGAAAGAGTGGTACGACAAAATAGCTCACGCAGCCTCCGTTGACGAGATAGAGGAGATACGTGTAGCCGTATTTGGAAAGAAAGGTGTCTTGGCGGCAGAGTTTGCCAAGATGAAATCGATTCCAAACGAAGAGAAGGCGAACTTCGCCAAAGAGCTCAATGAACACAAAGCGAAGCTTATGGAAGCGCTGACGCTCAAAAAAGAGGAGCTTTCACTTGCAGCGCTCCAAAAAGCGATGAAAGAGGAGGCGATAGATGTCACTCTCTTTAGCCCGAAGAGCGCTTCGGGAGCTTTGCATCCCGTTATGCAGACGATGGACCGCATTGTAGAGTACTTTGTGTCGATGAATTTCGCTGTGCAAACCGGTGGGATGGTCGAAGACGACTTCCATAACTTCGAAGCGCTCAACCTCCCCAAGTATCACCCCGCGCGCGATATGCAGGATACGTTTTACTTCAAAGACGAGATGCTGCTTCGCACCCATACCTCTCCCGTGCAGATACGTACGATGAAAAACACGACTCCGCCTATACGCATGATAGCGCCCGGAGCGGTTTTCAGACGGGACTATGATCTTACCCATACACCGATGTTCCATCAGGTCGAGGGACTTGTGGTCGATAAAGAGGGGAAAGTCTCTTTTGCGAACCTGAAGTTCATTCTCGAAGACTTTTTAAAGTATATGTTCGGTGAAGTGGATGTGCGTTTTCGTCCAAGCTTCTTTCCTTTTACAGAGCCGAGTGCCGAAGTGGATATAAGCTGTGTCTTCTGTAAAGGCAAAGGGTGTCGCGTGTGCTCTCATACGGGATGGCTGGAAGTTTTGGGATGCGGCATAGTCGATCCAAATGTTTTTGAAGCGGTCGGCTACAAAAATGTCAGCGGTTACGCCTTTGGGCTTGGCGTGGAGCGTTTTGCGATGCTTATCCACCGCATAGGTGATCTCAGAAGCCTTTTCGAAGCAGATATGAAACTACTGGAGCAGTTCGCATGATAATAACCAAAAGCTGGCTGAACGAATGGATAGAAGTTGGGGATATAAAAACCGAAGAACTTGTGAAAACACTTAATTCCATCGGTTTGGAAGTGGAGAGAGTGGAGCGGTTCCGTGTTCCAGAGAAAGTCGTTTTCGCAAAAGTGCTTGAGTGTGAAAAACATCCGGATGCAGACAAACTCAGTGTCTGCAAAGTGGATGTAGGAACGGGTATACGTCAGATTGTATGCGGAGCCAAAAATGTTCGAGCGGGTCTCGATGTAGTCGTTGCGATGATTGGGGCCGAGCTCCCAAACGGCATGAAGATTAAACATGCAGTATTACGTGGCGTGGAGAGTGAAGGAATGATCTGCTCCGCAGGTGAGATAGGTCTGGTCGATTTTTGTGAGGGAATCATTGAAGTGGACAGCTCGATTGGGGCGTATGAAATCGGTGAAGAGGTCAATACGCATCCGCTTTTCAATGATGACCTGATTGAGATTGAACTCACTGCCAACAGGGGAGACTGTCTGAGTGTCCGAGGGGTGGCAAGAGATTTGAGTGCCGCTTACAACCGACCGCTGAAAGAGAATGCCGCTGAAGAGTTTTCGGATAAAAAACAGGGCATTGGCAGAATATTTTCGCTTGTACATAAAAACGACCTTGATGTGAGTATGCTCTATAAAGCTATCGATATGAAAAACATGGCACTTCCTATGATAGTGCAGTTGCGCCTAGCGCAAGTGGAGGAGAGTTTCAAGACCAAGACGGAATCTCTTATCTACTATGTGACACATTCGACGGGAGTGATACTTCGTGGATACGATTACGAATTTTTCAAGCAAGAAGAAGACTCTATTGCCAAAGGTGAGCTGAAAGAGGAGGACGATTTTATTGTTGTTTATGCTCAAAAAGAGCCGGCTTCCATTGTAGGCGTCAATCAGTTCGAGTGTTCCAAGGCAAAAGATCAAGACGGAGTTGTCATTCTTGAGGCAAGTTATATCTCGCCGGAGAGTATATCCCGTGCGATGATGGAGAAAAAACTGCCGAGTGATTACGTCTATTACAGAAGTTCACGAGGTAGTGAGCCGGAGCTAGAAATCGGCATGAACTATCTGTTGAAACTTCTTCGATTATATACGGATTCTGAAGTCTTTGGCGGCAATATCGAACTGAACGATGAGTGGAGCGAGGAGATAATCAGCATCAAAAAAGAAGAGATGGATGCCATTATCGGGATGGAAGTCGACAAAACGAAAGTGACGAACATTCTGAAAAATCTAGGATTCGTTCTACAAAAATCTTCCGGCGATATTTTTGTCTTACAGGTTCCAAAGTTCAGACATGACATTAAGAATAAACAGGACATCGTCGAAGAGGTGGTTCGATTAATCGGGATAGACAATATTCCTTCCAAACCGATGGAGTTTGTTGAAGCAAACAGACTCAGTGACGACTATTTTGACTATAAAAAGCGACAACACTTTAGAAGAAAAGCTGCCGATATCGGATTTTTCGAAGCCGTTCATTTTGTGTTCGACGAAGGGAGTAAGCTGAAGAAATACGGGTTTGAAATTGTAGACGGCGACCTTGCCATTCTCAATCCGATTGTCAATACGCTCGACACTTTGCGTCCTACTACAATGCACTGGCTGTTAAAATCCGCTTCTCAAAACAGAAAAAATGGATACAACGGTGTGCATCTTTTTGAACTTGGAAGTGTTTTCACTTCAGAGCGAAAAGAAGAGTTGCGTCTTGGTTTTGTCAGCAGTGGCGAGAGAGAACGGGATACGTTGGTAAACAGTGGAAAACCTAAAAAGGTCGACTTCGAGTTTTTCGTCCAAAAAATAGCCGATGTGATAGGTGACTTCGAGCTCAAATCTCATACGCCGACCCACAAACTCGCTCACACTTATCAGAGTGCCGCTGTTTATCAAAACGGTAAGATGATTGGAGAGCTTTTTAGAGTGCATCCGCTTGTGGAGAAGGAGTTCGATCTCGATGTGACATATCTTTGCGAACTTGACTTTAATAAACTCGTGCTTGAGTTGAAAAAAGCCAAAAACGTTTCCAAATTTCAGGCATCGTTCAGAGACCTCAGTCTGCTCGTGTCGGAAGATGTACTTTATGATGACATAAAAAAAGTGATAGATGAAGCCAAGAGTGATGAAGTGGTACGCTTTTATCCCGTTGACAGATACAAAGATGAAAAACTCGGCGATAAAGTGAGTCTTACACTTCGCTTTATGTTAAGAAGCGATAAGAAGACGTTGGAAGAGGAAGATATAGTTTCGGCGATGGACGGCATTCTAAAAGCACTCGAAGAGAAGCTGAATATAGGTTTGAGATAAATGCAGACGGCAAGAGTACAACCGGCAGACTCATTTTCACTCTGTATCGGGGATATAGCTCCGGACAAGTCTATATCGCACAGAAGTGTCATGTTTGCGATGCTTGCAAAGGGCAAAAGCGTTGTAAAAAACTTTTTACGCGCTGAAGATACTCTCAATACTCTTGAGATTGTACGTCATCTCGGTGCTGAGGTAGAGGATGACGGCAGTATGATTATAATCGAGTCCAAGGGAATTCAAGAGAGCTTCGAGGTACTTGACTGCGGAAACAGCGGAACGGGGATGCGTCTTTTTTGCGGACTGCTCAGCAGTGCGGACGGTCATTTTGTTCTAACGGGTGACAAGTATCTAAGAAACCGCCCTATGAAGCGAGTAACCGAGCCGCTCAAAGCGATCGGCGCGAAGATAGACGGTCGAAAAAATGGCGACCTTGCTCCGCTTTGCATACGGGGAGGCAGTCTCAAAGCCTTCGAGTATGAGAGTAAAATCGCTTCTGCGCAGGTCAAGAGTGCGATGATACTTGCAGCACTTCATGCCGATGGCGTATGCAGCTATAAAGAGCCGGAACTTAGCCGTGATCATACGGAGCGTATGCTTCGCGGTATGGGAGCGAAGATAGAAACAAACAATGAACTTGTCACGACGATAGAGCCGCTTGAAGGTTTGTTAAAGCCACTTCATATTCGCGTTCCAGCCGATCCGTCGAGCGCTTTCTTTTTTGCTGTAGCTGCTGCTATCACTCCTGGAAGTGATGTCGTATTGGAAGGTGTTACTCTAAATCCGACACGTATAGAAGCGTTTAAAGCGTTGGAACGTATGGGAGCCGATATCACTTATGAGCTGAAAGATGATAAATATGAGCCTATCGGAGATATCCGTGTACGCTATGCGCCGTTGCATGCTATCGAGGTAAGTGAGCGTATATCGTGGCTTATCGATGAACTGCCGGCACTCTCCATAGCGATGGCGTGTGCAAATGGTGTCAGTGTAGTTAAAAATGCCAAAGAACTTCGTGTCAAAGAGAGTGATCGTATATCGACGGTTGTAAACGGACTTCGAGCATGCGGCATAGAGGTCGATGAGAGAGAGGATGGTTACAGTATCGTCGGCGGAGAGTTGCACTCTGCCGTAATTGATAGTTACGGTGATCATCGCATCGCGATGAGTTTTCTTATAGCCGGTCTTCGCTGCGGTATGGAGGTAGAGGATGTCGAGTGTATCAACACCTCATTTCCAAACTTTTTCGATCTGCTTGGCAAGATTGCAAAAGTAGAGATTGAGGAGAGTGTGTCGTGAAGATTGAACTTGCAGAGAGTTATGGCTTTTGCTTTGGAGTCAAAAGGGCGATAAAGATAGCCGAAGAGCATAAAAATTCCGCCACGTACGGACCGCTCATTCATAATTCTCTTGAGATTAAAAGACTTGATGAGAACTTCAATGTCGGTCTTGTAGAGGACTTTCAAGAGTTCAAGCCGGGTGATACGGCGATTGTGCGTACGCACGGCATCCCGAAAAACGAACTCGAAGAGCTGAACAAGACGGGTGTCGAAGTGGTCGATGCAACATGTCCTTATGTTACGAAACCGCAGCAGATTTGTGAAGAGATGAGCAAAGGGGGGTACGATATTGTCATTTTCGGAGACGAGAAGCATCCTGAGATCAAAGGTGTCAAAAGTTATGCCGTCAATGGAGCGAATGTCGTTACAAGTGTTGAGGAACTTGAAGATCTCAAGCTTGGTGAACATGTCGCACTTGTAGCGCAGACAACGCGCAAAGTTGAAGAGTATGTCGCCATTGCTTCGTATCTGATTCCGCGTCATAAAGAGGTGAGGGTGTTCAATACTATCTGCAACGCTACATTCGAAAATCAGGAAGCCGCGCGTAAACTTGCCAAAAGAGCCGATATCATGATTGTGATCGGTGGTAAAAATTCTTCCAATACTAAGCAGCTTTTTTCCATCGCAAAAGAGGGATGTGAGGATAGTTATCATATAGAAAACGAAGAAGAACTTGAGTGTTCATGGTTTAAAGATAAAAAACTTTGTGGCATCACTGCCGGTGCTTCCACACCTGACTGGGTTATCCAAAATGTCGTCAATAAAATAGAAAAAGAGTGTAAAAACTGACTCTTTTTCTTTGAATACTCTCGCTTTTATCCCTTTCTTATCATAATTTGGATATAATTTCCCCAATTTTTAATGTAACAAGAGGAATAGGTAATGGCGTTCGATAACGAATTCGTGGAAGAAGAAAGTTTTGCAGAATTATTTGCTGCAAGTGAAAAAGAGAAACAATCGTCAAACAGAGTGGTTGAAGGCGAAATTGTAGAGATTCAGGCAGATGACAACAGAGCGCTTGTCGGTGTGGGTGACAAGCTGGAAGGGATTATCTCGCTTGATGAAATAAGAGATGAAAACGGTGAACTCAAATATGGTGTAGGTGACAAGATCAAAGTGATGATCACGGGTTACTACAACGAAAGACCGAAAATTTCCCATAAAAAAGTGCTCGAACAAGAGAAAATCATGGAGTTTATCAACGAGCATAAAGACAACTACGAAGACCTCGTTATCGAGGGAACTGTTGTCAAGAAAAACCGTGGCGGGTATGTTATCGAATCTGACGATATGCAGTTTTTTATGCCTAGAAGTCTCGCCGCTTTCAAAGAGGGTGACAATGTCATCGGCAGAAAGATTAAAGCGCAGGTCATCAAAATCGATCCGGAAGAAAGCTCTGTCGTTGTTTCAAGACGCAAACTCTTCAACGAAGAGAGAAAGAGAAAGAAAGAGATTATCGACAAACTTATGGAAGAGGATACGATTGTCGAAGGTGTGGTCAAGAAGATTACAAGCTATGGTATGTTCGTCGATGTCGGCGGCGTAGACGGTCTTGTTCACTACAACGAGATCAGTTACAAAGGTCCGGTCAATCCATCCAAACTATATAAAGAGGGAGACACGGTCGTCGTTAAAGCGATCAACTATGACAAAGAAAAGCGTCATCTTTCTCTTTCCATAAAAGCGGTTCAGCCGGATCCTTGGGAAGAAGTCGAGAGTGAACTGGATGAAGGTGATACTATAACCGTAACGGTTTCCAATATCGAGAACTACGGTGTTTTCGTCGATTTGGGGAACGATATCGAAGGCTTCTTGCATATCTCGGAAATTTCATGGGACAAAAATGTCAAAAACCCTGCGGACTACCTCAGTGTAGGTGATCAGATCGATGTTGAAGTTATTGAGATTAATCCTAAAACTCATAAGCTTCGCGTTTCTCTTAAAGCGCTTCAACCTAAACCGTTCGATGAGTTTGTGAAGAACTATCGCGAAGGAGATGTCGTCGAGGGCGAGATCACTTCTCTAACTGATTTTGGTGCGTTTGTACGTATCGGTCAGGTTGAGGGACTGCTTCACAATCAAGATGTCTCTTGGGAAAAAGGCGCAAAAGCGAAAGATCTTTTCAATGTAGGTGACAAGGTAGAAGTTAAAATTGCGAAGATTAATGAACAGGAAGAGAAGATCTCTCTCAACAGAAAAGCGCTTCTCGAGTCGCCGCTTGAAAAGTTTGCTAAAGAGCACAGAGTTAACGATATAGTAAAAGGAAAAGTTCGCGACATTAAAGACTTTGGTGTTTTCGTGACACTCGAAGACGGTGTCGATGCACTCATTCGAGATGAAGATCTTGCACCTTTGAATAAAGAGGAACTTGAAAAAGATCAAGAAATTGAAGCAGTTATCTCTCAAATCGATACAAAAAGAGATCGTCTCCGCCTTTCAGTCAAAAAGCTTGACTACATTAAGTCCAAAGCACTGCTTGACGAGATCAACGATGACGACACAACAAACTCACTCGGTGAGCTTATCAAAGACAAGATCAACAAGTAAGAACAGATGAAACAGATTCTTAAATGGTTCTCACTGCTTTTTGCAGTGGGTGTGACCATTTTTGTAATCTTTCTGTTTTATACTATCAATATCGAAGAGCCGATAAACAAACCAGAGCCGTTTGCTCTTCCAACGAAAAAACAAGAGCATACCAATAAAGCGCTTTGGCTAAATCATTTAGCCGATACGAGAAAAAAAGGCTACTACTTTCCGGTGGACGAGGTCTATATAAAAACCGATCTTACTACATACATTCCACCTCAAAAGCCTTTCAAACTTGTTGTCGCTCAGCTTGACCCTTACCAAATTTTCTGTTTGCGTGAGGAGCTCAAGCGTCACAACGTGCGCTACTTTTTCAAACAATCCAAAGAAGAAATGAAACTTCTTATCTACTCGAAAAGTGCGCAAAAACTGAATGATTTAGTAAAAGTGCTGAAAAAATACCAAATTGATGCCAAAATACAGAAGAGGTGAAAGAATGAAAAAATACACTATCGTCGTATGTGACCACATCCATCCGGCCGGTCTCGAGATGCTGGAAAAAGATCCGAATATCAACTACATCAATGCTGCAGACATGCCAAAAGACAAACTTGTCACTGAAGTCATTCCGACTGCAGATGTCGCGATTACGAGAAGTTCTACTGATGTAGATGATTTCTTTTTGGACCATGCAAAAAATCTCAAAGCAATTGTGCGTGCGGGTGTCGGAGTTGACAATGTAGATATAGAGCGCTGTTCGAAAGAAGGTATCATAGTTATGAACGTTCCGACTGCCAACACCATTGCGGCGGTGGAGTTGACGTTCGCTCATATGCTTGGGTGCATGAGAGCGTTCCCGTATGCGCATTCTCATCTCAAAGATCAGCGTGTATGGAAAAGAGAAGCATGGTACGGATACGAGCTTAAGGGCAAAAAGCTCGGTATCATCGGATTTGGTAATATCGGAAGCCGCGTAGGCAAGCGTGCCAAAGCGTTCGAGATGGATGTCATTACATACGACCCATACATCGATCCGTCAAAAGCGACCGATCTCGATGTTGAGTATACGACGAATTTCGATGATATTCTTGAGTGTGATATCATTACCATCCATACACCAAAAAACAAAGAGACGATCAACATGATCGACAAAGAAGAGATAGCCAAAATGAAAGACGGAGTTGTCCTCATTAACTGTGCACGTGGAGGTCTTTACAATGAAGATGCTCTGTACGAGGGGCTAAAAAGCGGTAAGATAAGATTTGCCGGTATGGATGTTTTTGTCAAAGAGCCTGCAACGGATAACAAACTTCTGGATTTGAACAATATCACCGTTACGCCTCATCTGGGTGCAAATACGCATGAATCCCAGTACAACATAGGAACACAAGCGGCTCAAAATGCAATAGCCGCTGCCAAAGGTGTGGCATATCCAAATGCTTTGAATCTTCCTATCGATGAGAGCAAAATACCGGCATTTGTCAAACCGTTTTTGGAAATGGGACAAAAGATAGGCTATCTCGAGGCGCAGATGCACAAAGCCAAGATCAGCGCAATCAAAGTGACGGGACAGGGTGAGATAGCTTCTTATCTTAAATCTCTTGCGACATTCGTGGCTGTCGGAGCTATGAGCCACACAAGCGATGAGACTATAAACTACGTCAATGCCGATTTTATCGCTGAAGAGAAGGGTATCAAAATAGAGACGGAAGAGATGAGTGAATCGTCTGTTTACAAAAATCTCATTCGTGTCAAAATGACGACGACCGATGGTAATACCGTAACGATGAGCGCTACGATTTTTGATGATGGTAAAGAGCGTATCGTCTGTCTGGACGGCTTCGATATCGAAGTGGCTCTCAAAGGCGATATGATTCTCTTTAAAAATACGGACGTTCCCGGAGTTATCGGTTCTGTCGGAACAATTTTGGCGCAAAACAATGTCAATATCTCTGACTTTTCTCTTGCTAGAAACGATAAGAAAGAGGCGCTCGCGGTTATTCTTGTCGATAACGAAGTAAGCCAAAAAGCACTCGACGAGCTTGCAGCGCTCGATGCATGCCTTGGCGTCAGCTACGTTAGACTATAATAAACCATATCCTTTTCTTAGACCCTTGTTGGGTCACATTTCTCAGTTTATAAAAACTTTTTTAAGAGTGGTTGTCGTAAAAAAAAGGGTGTTATTTCCCTTTTTTTATCGTGACGACTATCGCACCGCGAAAATCACCCATTTTATACCCTGTGGCTTTGTCTGCAGGATATATGTCTTTTATGGCTTTTGCCAGTTTCGGACGTTTGTTTACATCACCGTGACAGATGAGACATGCTTTCTTTTTTATAATAAGAGGTTTATAAACTACCACTTTATCATCTTTTTCGACAACGACATTTTTTGGTTTGTTTGAAGATTTGTATGCTTCTTCCATCTTTTTAAGAATTTTTGCCTCTTCGTCGCTTGGCGTATTAGCCGGATTTCTGGGTTTGAGCGAAATGCGTTTTACGTCTATATTTTCCCCGAATTTGTCGCTCACTGTTTGGGTGAGATTGTAGGCGTTTTGACTACAAAACTGTAATGCATCTATGGGGCCGTTAGCTTTGAGATGTTTCTTGAGATTGCCGCCTAGCGTCTTGAGCAGTTCTTTTGCGACTTTATTGGCCGTTTGTTCATAGCTGCTCGGATTTGCCAACAGCATTCCCGCTGCAAGTGTCGATATAAGTAGAATCTTTTTCACAGTGTTTGCTCCTTGTCTGTAAATTTGTTTTTCGGATTTGAAATAAATTATATAAGTAGTATGGTTAAATATAGCTTTTTTACTCTTTTGCTTTAATGGTAACAAAAGAGATAGCGCTGTAAGCAACTTTTTTGTATCTCCTCTTTGTAAAAAAAGTATTTTTTATCTGAGCGGCATATTCGACATAATCATCGGTTTTTATCTCATATACTCTGTACTTTTTATTGTATGTTGTTTTTGGGAGTATCGGTTTTTTGTCGGTGACAAAGAGTTGGTAACTTCGTGTGGTAAATGGAGGAATGACTTCAAAATCGGCGATTTTGGTATATCCTCTTGTTGCTCTGACCTGTTTTAAGAATTTTGCGTTTCCTTTTTTGTTATTGAGTTGTGCAAGATAGACGACCGTCCTGTTTGGAAAGCTGTAATAACCGATAACATAGAGATAACCTCTTTTTTGGGATCTGAGATAAAATTTGGCGCGTTCTTTCTCTTCGAAAACGAGGTCGCAGCTCCCTTTTTCACTTTTGACGTATAAATCGAAATCGTTTTTGTCGAAGTCACTGAAGAGATGGGGCTCTATCTGGAAGTTCAAAGGAAGCATTTTGCTTTTTTTGATATCTTTGTCCTTAAAAAGCAGTGTTTTTATACGCACTATATCATAGTTCTTTTTTTCCAGCAACGCCAATTGCATCAAAATTTTTTCACCATGAAATCCATATCTTCCTATGAGAAAGTATTTTGCAATATCGATGTTTTTTGTGGGATTGATTTCTCCTGAAAATTCTTTGGAGAAGTTTATGCCATAAGGGCTTGGAGTTTGTGATCCAAAAACAGCAGGAGGAGAGACGAAGGTCTTTTGTTGTTTGAAAAAGCCGCTCAGCAAGTCGATCGCATAAGAGCGTGAATCGACATCTGTTTGATGTGAAAAAAGCTCTTTGAGCATCCTTATTTTCTCATCGGTATGGAAGTGGTTATTCTGATTGTAGACGATGTTCAAGAGTGCATGGTATCTGTCCAGCTTCGAGTAGAGAGAATGCAACTCTTCAAGCATTTTTTTTCGTAGACTTCCCTCCTCGAGATGCTCCAGAGTATCACTGAGGTAGTTCGCGTCTTTTTGTATATCTTCGATGGATTTTTTGTAGCTGCTAAGAGATGAACGATCAAGTACAATTTTGGCTTCATAGCCGTTGCCGACATTTCTTGTAGAGTATTTCGGTTCGAGTATAGGCAGTTTGTCCAAAGAGAAGACAAATTTGTCATACCCTTTGGTTTTTGCCAGTATTTCTATTTTCTTGGCTAAATTTTCAAAGGCATTACGTTTTGCCGTCTCTTCATACAGGCTGTACCCGTATGCACTGAGGTCTCCAAATAGCGGCTCGAGAGTCAATATGGAAACAAGTAAAAGCCAAGAGAGGAACCGTTGCATAACGTATCGTTACTGCGGCTCTTTGGGACAGCTCATTTCCATCATGATCTGCATCTCTTCGCCATCTTCGTTGACGTAAAATCTATGTTTTTTGCACCATTGGGCGTTCATATGGTTGACAAGTTTGAGTGCAGCGAATTCCGCTTCCTTTTTGTCTGTAAACGTCTGTGCAAGTTTTTCATCAAGTGTTTCGTCTTTTTTCGCACATCCGCATTTCTTTGCAAGTGTTATTTTGTACATATAAATTCTCCTTCTGTTTTTTATAATTATAGCTGCATTTTTCTTTGAAAAACTAAGTTTTTCAAGCTTCTTGATTCGTCTAAGCTTTTATATTCGTTCAGATTCGGGAGTCTTCGTTCATAGACAAATTCCCCTGCAAGCTCTTTGATCTGTTCTTTGAGAAACTCTTCCGTATGATCGGGAGAGTTGAGGCAGGCCAAAAGAGTACATTCGTTCGAAGCGAGTTCGGGAAGTCTTTGGATGATTTTCCTATAGTCGTTTGTAGCTTCGAAACTGCCCTTTTGAAAGGTTGGTGGATCGATTATGATGATGTCGAAGGGTCCTTTTCTTTTCAGTTTTGGAAAAGACTTGAGAATATTGTAAGGGAGAAAACTGATCCCTTTTGTTTCGAGGTCGTTTATGGCGTGGTTCTTCATCCCGACGGACAATGCACCTTTGCTCATATCGACATTGATCACTTCACTCGCTCCGCCTCGTCTGGCAAAGAGAGAAAAACCGCAGGTATAGCTGAAGAGGTTGAGCACTCTTTTACCTTTGGCTATGCTCTCTATAAAGCTTCTGCCGTTTTTCATATCGCCGAAATATCCGATGTTTTGGTTCGATAGAAGATTGAGGCGAAATTTCATGCCGTTTTCTATAGCGACTTCTTCGCCGGTGACGTTACCCGTTACGACTTCGCTTTCACCTCCTCGAACATATCGGCGTTTGAGTATAAGGGTATCGTGTCTTGAGTTTTGCATATATTTTTGTAGCAATTTTACCACATTGTACTCGACTTCTTGGCCAAAATCGTAAAAAAACTGCAACAACAGAACGTTGTCGATGGAATCCACCGTTATGGAGCGAATATCTTCCCAAATGCCTCCACGACCGTGAAAGAGGCGTCTGAACTCTTCATTCAGTTCTTGAGAGTTGTTTTGCAGTTCGTCTTCGATTGGGCTTAGGTCTATCATGCCTTCTCCCAGAATGTTCCGTGAGGAGTATCCATGATCTGGACACCCAAAGAGAGGATCTCGTCTCGAAGTGCGTCCGCAGTCGAGAAATCTTTCTCTTTTTTTGCTTTGTCTCTTTGTGTAATCAGTTCTTCTATCTTCTCTTTTGTTTTGGCGTCCACGCCAGTTTGAAAATAGGCATAGGGGTTTTTGATGCCGAAACCAAGCACTTTTTCTATATAGGCAAGGTTTGCCGTTGCCTCTTTTTTAAGATTTTTGTGTTTTCCCGGAGTGTCAAGGGTTTCGTTCGTTTTGGAGACAAATTCGTCAATCAGGCTGAGCGCTTTTGAAATATTGAGATCGTCGCCAAGAGCCTTGAGAAGATCTTTTTGGAAAGCAGTTTCGGTTTCATTTGCCGAAACTCCAAAAAGTCGCTTTTTGAGACGGTAGATCCTGTCCAAACGTTTTTTCGCGCTTTCCAGATCTTCGGTAGAGAAGTTGAAGTCGCTTCGGTAGTGAGTCGAGAGCAGGTAAAAACGAAGCACCTCGCCGTCATACTCTTTGAGCGCATCTTTTAAAAAGAAGCTGTTTCCAAGACTCTTGCTCATTTTTTCGCCGTTTATGTTGACAAAGCCGTTGTGCATCCAGTAAGCGGCGAGCTCTCTGCGAGTGGCACATCGAGTTTGTGCCGCTTCGTTCTCGTGGTGAGGAAAGAGCAGATCCGCTCCCCCTCCGTGGATGTCGATCGCAAATGGCGTATCGTCATAGGAAAGATGCTTTTCTATCATCGCGCTGCACTCGAGATGCCATCCCGGACGCCCCCTTCCAAAGGGACTTTCAAAGCCTACTTCATTCTTGTCGGCCGCTTTCCACAAAGCGAAATCGGCACTGTTTTTTTTGTGTGCACTGGAATCGATGCGCTGCTGTTTTTCCTCCTCGTCCTGATGGCGGTGGGAGAGGGAAAGATAGCGGCTGTCTTTGGATGTATCGAAATAGATGTCACCGTTGTCCGCTTTGTAAGCGCACCCGTTGGCGAGCAGTTTCTCTATGAGTTCAATCATCGCATCGATATTTTGTGTCGCTTTTGGCTCGATGGTAGGTGGTCGCACACCGATTTGTGCCATTTCCGCATGAAAGGCGTCGGTATAAAAAGCGGTGATACTCTCTATCTTTTGATTCGTCTGAGAAGCTTTTTTGATGATCTTGTCGTCGATGTCTGTAATGTTGCGAGCGTAAACGACTTCGTAGCCTTCAGCTTCGAGAACCCGAACGAGGAGATCGAACGTCAGTGCCGATTTGGCGTGTCCGAGATGCGCATCGTCATATACGGTCGGTCCGCAGACATACAAAGAAACTTTGCTTTCTTTAAGCGGTGTGAAGTGTCGTTTTTCTCTTTTCGAGGAGTCGTAGATATACAATAGTCCATCCTTAAAAAATATACTGATCTATAAAATGTTTGAAAATAAACGTAATTATAGCCAAAACGAAAGTGCCTAAGATTAGGAAAAGAGTGTGTTTTGAATGGAAAAAAGTGAAAAAATCTTTCATCCCGAAAGTGTAAAGCGTCAAAATGAATGAGACATAACCGGCAATACTGCTGGCAAGAGCCAGACCCGCTGCACCAAAAGGTATGAGCAATGCCAGAGAAAAGGCGATGTTGCTTCCGAGTGCGAAAGAGGCTATTTTGGCGGCATCGAGCTGTCTTTGGGAAGCGTAGAGCCATAGAGAAAAGAGTTTTCCGAGTCCGTAAGGCAGAAGTCCAAGGAGATACATTTGCAGTATCAGTGCCGTGTTGAGGGTATCTGTACAGTCAAAAGCGCCTCTTTCAAAAAGCAGCCATACGATTTCCTTCGCAAGCAGTATGCCGCCGATGGTGCTGAAAGTCAGAAGATATGTCAGAAACCAAAAAGCCTTTTGCATATATTCTCTTGCTTTGTGTGTCTGTTCGTTTTTAAGATAACGGCTGACTTTGGGGAAGATGGCGACGGAGGTAGCGATGGCGAAAAGGGCAAGAGGCAGTTGAAAAACACGGTTGGCATAATAGAGGTAGCTAATAGCGCCTGCTGCCAGAAAAGAGGCGAGCCATGTGTCCAAAAATGCGCTCAGTTGTGCCGTCGAATTACCCCAGATTGCCGGAAAGAACTCTTTTTGAAACTTTTTGACATCGTTTCTGATTTGAGGGAGTCTGCTGCGAAGAGAGAGAAACCCGCCAACGACTACGGAGCAAAGCCCCAGTTTCTTCAATGCATAGATATGAGCTGCAAGTTGCAACAGACCTCCGACGACGACGCCATAGCTCAGGTAGAGCACGACATCGGAAGGCTCTTTTTCTTTCGCCAGCAGCAGCGCGCAGATAAGGGCGAGATTCAGCAGTGAAGTGGCAAAAGCGGTCGTTGCGAAATGATGCTTGTATTGGAGCAGGGCGGCGATGAAAGTGACGGTGAAGATCAGCGGAAGATACCAGAAATTGATAGCCACATAGGGCGCCGCGAGTTCGATAGTCCTCGCATCGAATCCGATGGCTATGAGTTTGGCGGCAAAAGAGGGAAAGAGATCGACCAAAAACGTGATAACAAGAATAATCGAGATGAAGATAATGAAAATATATGCCAAAAAGGCACCTTTGTGCCGGCTTCTTGTAAAGCTTGGAATGAAGGTCTGGCTGAATGCTCCTTCGGCAAAAATACGTCTGAAAAGATTGGGGAGTTTGAAAGCCACAAAGAAAATGTCGCTGTAGATATTCGCCCCCAATACGGATGCTGTGAGGAGATCTCTCACAAAGCCGAAAATTCGTGAAAAAAGAATGCCGAAACTATTGGTAAAAATCGCTTTGAACATAGAAAATCTTTATAAAACCCACTGTTTTTACGATAGTTTAACGAAAAATTGATTAAAATAAGGCTTTTATTCGACGATACTTATGAAAACTTCACAAAAAGGCAAAAACGGCTGATGGCTCTCTTTAGCAGTGCGAAAAAAAACACCTCCATTGTCAAAAAAGTGCGTCCGACCGTCGTAAAAACGGAAAATGTCGCAAAAGAGATAGCCTCCATAGCCAAAGAGTACGATGTAAAACAGGAGAGCCTCGATTTCAACATTCTCGACGTTCGGACTTTTACCCGTTTTATGCAAAACGGCAGAGACGGAGAGTGGGAAGAAGTTGACAATGAACGACTAAACGAAATAGACGAAGCCACCTTGCTAGATCCGAATTTTCAGATAAAACAGGTCTATGAGGTCGAGATATTTTCCAGGCTTCGCAGTAAAAATCCGTTAGACGAGTTTAAAATCGCCATAGGTGCGAACGCGACCAAATGCAAAATCTATATGCAGATAAAAGAGGGCTCCATTCTTCGATACTTCAGTGCGCTTAAAGAGGAACTGAAAATTTACATCAACAAGCATAAGGTGCGCGCCGGGATTTTGATATACATTTTCGATGAAGTCGAAGAGGATGTCATATCCAAGCTTTCCGCCAAAGCTCAGGTAAACGAAACGCTTTTGTTCGAAAAACCCGAAACACTTCTTATAGCTAAATCCATAGAACCTACGCCAACGGAGCAAGGGACGCTTATTTTGCGTTATGAAGAGCACAAAGAGGAAGAGAGTGACGAACGGGTAGACTACAGTGACAGAGGTTTTATCCAGAGCGTGCATAAAGATGAACTGCTCATAGAGTATATAAAACCGCGCCCCGGAAAACCTGGAAGAGATTGTCGGGGACGTTACATAGCGCCAAAAAAGCCTGCAGAAAACAGTGATATAGATTTTGAAATAGATGAAGAGACTATCTATATAGTCGAGGATGAGGTTAGCATCAAGTTTTTTGCAAAAGAGAATGGATACATCGCGTTTGAAGACAATATGTATACCATCAAATCCGAAGCGGATGTGAACCAGGTCTCTTTCAAAACAACAGGTTCGATAACGGTGGGAACAGACAGTGACGTTAACCTCGTAGTCACCGAAAAGGATGCGGTAAAAGACGCTATAGACACGGGGATGAAAGTGGAGGTCACAGAACTCGAGGTTGAGGGAAACGTCGGCAGCGATGCGAAAGTAAAAGCGATTCGGGCCACCGTCGGCGGGCAGACACACAAAAGTTCCGTTATCGAAGCGGATGAAGCCGAGATAAATATTCACAAAGGAACGCTCAAGGGAAAAAATGTCCGCATCACACGTTTGGAACATGGGATAGTCGAAGCCGAAAACGTTCACATCACACAGGCGATAGGCGGGAAGATATATGCCGAAAACGTCACAATCGAGCTGTGTGGGTCTTACGTGCGAGTCAGGGCGTCGCACAAAATAGAGATCAAAAAACTGCGCGGAAGCGAAAATATATTTACCATCGATCCGCTTCAACAAAAGAAGACCAAAGAGGGATACGAGAAGAACAAAGAGGAAATTAAACGTCTTGAAGAGGAACTCAGAAAAAGTAAAAAAGCGGTAGAAGAGTATATGAAGGTGGTGCAGAAAAACCACAAGGTTTTCAACGAAATAAAAAAACGACTTCTTCATTACAAAAAAAACGGTATAAAACTTCCCGAAGCCTATGTAAAACAGTACAAAGTCTATCAGGCGCAGATAGACAAACTAAAAGCGTTCAAAGAGGAGCAGCAGCGGCTTGAAGAAAAACTCAATCTTCTTGCAAACCAGACAGATACGTTGCAGTACAACATTCTTGATTCCCGCATAATCAATCACGATACCTGGAATGGATACAACGAACTGCGTGCAAAACTTCTCGATCCTCCGATGGAGCTGGTGTATAAACCCCAGGAACATGAAGATAACCATGTTTTCGGTGTTGTCGAAGTCGAAGACGGAGTGTTCAAATTGCAACCTTTGGAAGAGGAAATATGATAGTCGGACTCAAAGGCATCGTCGAATACAAAGAGCCAAACGTCGTCCACTTGGATGTGGGCGGTGTGGTTTATGAGGTTTTTATATCGTTACAGACATTTTCAGCTTTAAAAGAGCGTGTACATCTTCATACCGTCCATATAGTGCGAGAAGATGCGGAGTCGCTTTACGGTTTTGCGACAAAAGCAGAGAAAGCGCTTTTTGAGCGACTCATCAAAATCAACGGCGTCGGACCGAAAGTGGCGATGGCTATATGTTCGACCTATACGCCTCAGCAGTTTGCAAGCGTTATCAGCTCCAACGATGTCGCAGGTATCAAGCGTGTTCCGGGAATCGGACCAAAAAGCGCGGGACGTATTCTTGTCGAACTCAACGGTTTCGATGCCGAGCTCCTGGAGTCATCGCAAAGCAGCGAGCCCAAGGGCAGAGCACATGCGGAAGCGACCGAAGCACTCGAAGCACTCGGTTTTAAAAAAGAGCAGATATCCAAAGCGCTTGCACAGTGCGGCAGCGAAGATACGGCTTCTCTTGTCAAAGAGGCACTCAAACATCTCAAAACAATATAGCAAAGGAAACAATGAAACTGACAATACTATTTGGCGGAGCCAGCTTTGAACATGAAATCAGCATAGTAAGCGCTATTACGATTAAAGAGAAACTTCAAGAGCATTTCGATCTTTCGTTCGTCTTTTGCGATACGGATCATACTTTTTATCATATTCCCGCAAAGATGATGCAGGCCAAAAGTTTTTCAAGCGGAGCATACAAGAAGCAGCCTCAGCTAGTGGTAGCTCGGGGAAGATTCGAGCATAAAAAGATGTTCAAGAAAATAGAGGTGGAGGGAACAGTTCTCAACCTAATCCACGGAGCGGACGGTGAAGACGGGACAATTGCAAGTCTACTCGATTTTTACGACTTCAAGTACATAGGTCCCCGTACCGATGCATGTGTCTTTTCCTATGACAAACGTTATACGAAATGGCTCTGTGCGGCAAAGGGGATCAAATATGTGGAGTATGAAACTCTTTATGCAAACGAGCAGAAAGATATACCTTTCGATTTTCCCGTTATCGTCAAACCCGCAAGGCTTGGCAGTTCGATAGGCGTGAGCGTCGTCAAAGAGAGTGACGAGCTCGATTATGCGCTCGACGTGGCGTTCGAGTTTGATAATGTCGTGATTGTCGAACCTTTCATAGAAGGTGTCAAAGAATACAATCTTGCCGGTTATTTCGCAAACGGCAAGCTGCATTATTCGATAGTCGAAGAACCGCAAAAACAGGAATTCTTGGATTTTGAAAAAAAATACATGGATTTCGCCCGCAGTGAAGCGGTTTCGAAAGCTTCACTGGACGAGACGCTGACAAACAAACTCAAAGAAAACTTCAAAAACGTCTATCTCGATATGTTTGAAGGGGCGCTTATCAGGTGCGACTTTTTCGTCATAGACAACGAAGTATATCTCAATGAGATAAACCCTATCCCCGGAAGTATGGCGAACTATCTTTTCGATGATTTTCCACAAGCGATCGAACAACTGGCATCTTCTTTGCCACATAGACGCAGAGCCAAAGTCAATTATGAATATATCCACAATATCTCCTCGGCTAAAGGGAAATAGTGGCACGAAAAACGATTCATTACAATGGGCATACTTTTGATGTCGGTTATGAGATTGTAAACCCCAAAGAGCATGTGGACATTATTATTTTGCACGGCTGGGGAAGCAGCAAGGCACTTATGAAACAGGCGTTTGGCGAACATCTTGAAGGATTTCGTCATATCTACATCGATCTTCCCGGTTTTGGCGGTTCGACAGCTCCAGTAGCACTTAAAAGTGAGGACTATGCGAGAATAGTGGAACTGTTGCTCATCGAGATCAACGGCAGAAAAGATATAGCCGTGGGACACTCTTTTGGAGGAAAGATAGCGACGCTTTTGGAACCGGATTTGTTGGTTTTGCTCTCAAGTGCGGGGATCGTTATGCCAAAAAGTGCGAAAGTCAAAATGAAAATCGCTTTCTACAAGCTGCTCAAAAACGTAGGATTGTCGAAGTTTCGTGATTATTTTGTCGCGGAGGACGCCAAAAAACTGTCGCGACAGATGTATGAGACATTCAAAAATGTCGTGGATGAGGATTTTAGTGAAATTTTTTCATCATTTCCCAACAAAGCTCTTTTATGCTGGGGAGACAAAGACACGGCGACACCTCTTGTTGCAGGCGAGAAAATGGCTTCGCTTATAAAAGATTCGAAGTTTATGGTGTATGAGGGAGAACACTACTTTTTCTTGCATCACGCCAAGGATGTCGCGGAAGAAATAGAACGGAATTTTTTGGAAACGTTGGAGAGAACATAGATGCAAGAGTGGCAAAATATCCTCCTTATAGCGACGCATATCGTTTTTACCCTCTCTTTGGGATTTTACCTTATCACCAATCTGCAATGGTACAACTACAAGATAGAACGTGTCGTTTTGAAACATCACAAACCTTTATGGCACATTTTCTACTTTTTCATTCCTTTCATTCTCTACTATACGACCGGCAAGTTTTTTATGATATTTTTCTATTTCGCTTATCTGCCTGCTTTGTATATATGGCACAAAAGACTGGATAAAAAGCTTGTCTTCACATGGCGTGTGAAACGATTTTTCATTCTGCTTACGGCTCTTGTGCTTTTTCAGGATTTTCTCTGTACGTTAAAGAACGCATGTGGGCATTATGGTGTTTTCCTGCCGCTTGCTCTTGCCTATATCGGTTCGACGTTGATTGAAAAGTATCTTTTTGTCGTCTATAAAAAAGAGGCGAAGAAAAAGCTTGAAAGTATTCCAAATCTCGAGATAGTTGCTATAACAGGAAGTTACGGTAAAACGAGCATAAAAAACTTTACCTATCAGCTTTTGTCGAGCAAGTATCCAAGCTATATGACTCCAAGAAGTGTCAACACCCTTGGTGGGATTCTTAAAGATATCAACGACTCCCTCCCTCAGGATGTTCGTTTTTATATAGTAGAAGCGGGTGCGAGAGAGCGTGGAGACATCTACCAAATCACCACTTTTTTGGATCCACAGTGCGTAGTTGTCGGTAAAGTTGGATACGCTCACATAGAGTACTTCAAATCTCTTGAAAATATCATCAAGACAAAACTCGAGATTATGAGTTCCAAAAGACTCAAGCGTGCTTTTATACATTGCAGCGTGACGGACGAACCGCATGACAAAGTAGAATTTTTCTGTGAAAATGAGATAAAGCATCTACAGGCAGATTTACAGGGTCTTCGTTTCACAGTCGAACTTGAAGGTGAAAACGTCGAATTCGAAGTGCCGGGAATACTTGGGGCGTTTCAGGCAACCAACATTCTTGCGGCTATAAAAGTGGCGCACTACTATGGCTTGAGTATTGAGGAGATCAAAAGGGCGGTCAGAAAACTAAAACCCGTCGAACACAGACTTCAGAAAATGGAAGCCGGGGGAAAAATCATTCTCGATGACGGTTTTAACGGAAACCTTGAAGGGATGAAAGAGGCTATTCGTCTTTGCAGCTTACATCCCGGACGCAAGATTATCGTCACACCGGGACTTGTCGAGAGTACTGAAGAACTCAATCGTGAACTCATCGAAGAGATCAACAAGGTTTTCGATATCGTGATAGTCACAGGCAGGCTCAATGCGGCACTGTTTGACAAATACCTTGTAGTCTCCAACAAGTATATGCTTGTAGACAAGTCGAAGCTTGAGTCACTTCTTTCGGCGCAGACAAAAGAGGGTGACATCATTCTCTTTGCCAATGACGCTCCCAATTTTATATAGGATAGAGCATGATAGAGCGCATCATACGTTGGACATCCAATTTTACGGCAGTGATTCTCGCCATGTTGGTTCTGCTTGTCGTCTACGATGCGACTATGCGCTATCTTTTCAGTGCGGGCTCAACTGCTTTGCAGGAGCTTGAGTGGCATTTTTTCGACGTCGTCATTCTTCTTAGTATCGCTTATACTATGCGAATGGGTGCACATGTCCGGGTGGATATTTTTTATGACAGATTTAGTGAAAAGACAAAAAGGATT
>Ga0256831_1000395_pt1 | contig 22602 bp, 23 predicted proteins | sample 132544metaG_FD_189087 | JGI IMG/M metagenome (GOLD analysis project Ga0256831, IMG submission 189087) | Hydrothermal vent microbial communities from Lau Basin, Pacific Ocean - 132-544 | ecosystem: Environmental > Aquatic > Marine > Hydrothermal vents | place: Pacific Ocean: Lau Basin | collected... | reverse complement strand
CGGTAGTATTGAGGCTGGTGAGATGGTGGATGTGCAGCCGTTTGAGGGATTGGTGGATTGAGAGCGAGCGTTGAGCGTTGAGCGTTGAGCGTTGAGCGTTGAGCGTTGAGCGTTGAGCGTTGAGCGAAAAAAATTTAAAAAACTCTTTTTCTTCAGTCAAGTAAATTATTGAAATATTTTGTATTTGCTTGAAGACAGCTCTTTCTCAGCGCTCAGCGCTCAACGCTTCTTTCCCATAAGTTCTGCTCAATGATTCCCGCCAAAACCCCAATATGCTCATCTGTCGCATTCAAAGCCGGAATATAATGGTATTGTTTTCCGCCTGCCTTCATAAAAACATCCCTGTTTTCTACGGCTATTTCTTCCAGGGTTTCCAGGCAGTCAATGGCAAAGCCGGGGCAGATCACGTCAACGGACTGGGTGCCCTGTTTTGCTAATTCTTTTAGGGTGACGCTGGTATAAGGTTTCAACCATTCAGCTTTACCAAAACGGGACTGGAAAGTTATTTGCCATTGTTGTTTATTGAGACCCAGTGTTTCGGCCAGTAAATGGGCGGTTTTATGACATTGATGGTAATAGGGATCGCCTTTATCCAGGCAGAATTTCGGCAGGCCGTGAAAGGACATAATCAGCTTTTCAGCCTGTCCCTGTTGCTGCCAGTGACTTTTGACCGAATTAGCCAGTGCTTCAATATAGGCATGGTCATCATGATATTGATTAATAAAGCGTAGCTCAGGTACCCAGCGCCAGTGCTGTAGTTCATTGCTGACCGCATCAAATATGGATGCAGTAGTAGTACCGGAATACTGGGGATAGGTAGGAAAAATCAGAATTTTCCGGGCATTTTGTTCTGCCAGCTGCTTGAGGGCCGAACAGATATCCGGTTGACCGTAACGCATGGCCAGGGCAAAACAGGTATCCTTTCTACCGGCTTCCTTAAACTGTTTTTCCAGCTTCTGCTTCTGCTGTTCAGCAATGGCCACCAGGGGCGAGCCGTCATCGGTCCAGATAGACTGGTATAAGGACACCAGCTTACGGGGACGAAACGGCAGGATAAAAAGCTTGAGGATAATCTGCCAGACCGGCTGAGGTATTTCAATGACCCGCTGATCAGAGAGAAATTCTTTTAGAAAACGCCGAATTGAAGGACCATCCGGGGCATCAGGGGAACCCAGATTGACCAGAAGCACACCTGTTTTTTCAGCCTGTTCAGGTTCAATCGGCCTGCCATAAAATTTCATCAGCTATTTCCACAAACAGCTCTGCAAAAGCAGAGCCTTAATAACAAGCTTACTGTTTGGTTGCCTGTTCTGCCTGTTGCTGTTCGATGTCTTTTCTGACCTGCTCCATATCCAGTCCCTGAGCCTGTTCAATGACCTGTTCCAGTTGCGAACCCTGCAGGGCTCCGGGCTGGGCAAATAAAATAATCTGTTCACGGAACAACATTAAGGTTGGAATAGAACGGATCTGAAATTCGGCCGCTAACTGCTGCTCTTCTTCAGTATTTACTTTAGCAAAGACAATATCAGGGTATTTTTCTGACAGTTCTTCATAGACCGGGGCAAAACCTTTACAGGGTCCGCACCAGGGCGCCCAGAAGTCAACAATCACAAAGTCATTGTTTTTAATTAAATCATTAAAATTTTCAGCGGTTACATCAATGGTCGCCATAATAGTTCCTTAAACAGTTTCTTAAGCCTGTGCTTAAATTAGTATAATTAAATTATTTGCCGCCGCCATGACAGGGCGGCGAATCCGCTACTTCACCATTGCGTTTTTGCCATTCTTCAGTGGTGAAAGCATGAATGGACAGGGCATGGATAGGACCTGCAAGTTCTTCTTCAAGTACTTTATTCACGGCTCTGTGACGTTTTATTAACATCATGCCGGAAAACTCATCGGTCACTATCTGCACTTTAAAGTGCATTTCTGAACCCGCAGGCACATTATGCATGTGACTTTCATTTTCTACCAGTAGATAATCAGGAGAAAAAGCTTCTGACAGTTTGGTTTCAATAGTACTTTGAACGCTCATATGGTATATCACCTATCACTTATATTCAACTCAATAAAGGGTATATTTGGCTGAATAATTATTTTTCAAGGTATTATTGTAATAAGACGGTAATAAGGCTCTAATAAGAAAGGAAAAAGCCTGCTGAAAGCAGGCTTTTAGTCATGGCTAACATTCTGGCTTTAACTACCATGAATGGCAATTCCAACATCCAGATCTTCAAACCAGTCCAGAAAGCGTTTGACATCATCACCTTTAAATAAACGGCCATGCTGAGGTGCTATAATATCAATATCCAGATCCCGCACCCGCCGGATCCAGTCTTTTTTAGCTTCATTGGACGGCATCCAGCGTTTATGGAAAAACTGCATTTTTTCCTTATGACTGTCAAAATCATCTACATACATGGGGCTGCCGGGTGCTTCCAGGGCTGCACCAATATCGCCGCTCATCAATATTCGGGCATTGGGATCATAGATATTAAAATTCGCTGAAGAATGCAGATAATGCGCCGGAATATATTGTAGTTCAGTAGTTTCCAGTCGTATACTTCCCCCCTTGTCAGGAATAGGCACGTAATTAACGTCACCACTGCTAAAATGTCTGATAAAACCTTCCCATAAGTTTGATGCATGAAGATTAATATCCGGTAACATCTCATGCCATAGCCCCAGGGAAGAAATAATATCCGGATCCTGATGAGAGGCAAATATATCGGTGATATGCTCTAATTTTGAAACACTCAGGGTTGCAGCCAGAACGGCAGAAAATATTTCCATACCGCCGGGATCAATTAACAGGGTACGATCACCGTCAATAACTATATATTGATTGGTATCGATAATTTTTTCCGGCTTATCCGGATCACGCCCCATAACAACCCATTGATAACTGCCATCATATAATGTCTGTGTAATCATTTATCTGTTCTCTTTATGCCCTTTAACCTGGTTGCAACAGCTTACCTTAAAGACAGCTGTGACAGATGATATTTGCTGCTTTGCAGGGTTTCCTTAATATTATTTACCGCCAGTGATACTTCGTCAGCAACCACTTCGAGATTAGACTGAAAGTCTCCGGCACGGGTGGCTTCGGTACGGGAAGTAGTGCAGATCATTTCGGCTGCCTGTAACTGGTTTCTTATTTCGGCCAGTAGTTCCAGAAGGTCACCATTTTTACGCTTATAACCCACCATAAACTGTTTTTTCTTTTTTTCCAGTTCCTCAATACGCTTTTTCATACCATTGTGATCAGCGTATTTAACCATGTTACGGGACGATACTTTCATTTCTTCAATAGTTTTACTTCTGTTACGATTGGCAATGGCAAAACTGGAGAGTTTTAGGGCTTCTGCATTAATTCTTTCCACCAGCTGCGTAATATTAATGGCTACATCATCAATAAAATCGGTAATCGGATGAAAGCCCATCGCCTGACTTCCGGCCCTGGCGGCAATGGCCTTGGCATTTTTAGCACTGAGAGAAATACGTCTGGAAATCTGTTTAACAGCAAATAATTCCGCCTGTACTGATGCAATGGCCAGGAACTGCCGGGCGCTGGCTTCCATGTTTTTTTGATCAACGGACATAAATTGTCTCTAATCGTTAATTTAAATATAAAGGACTTAATGGCTGTTTCGGCACAGCACTAAAAATCTTTAATTTTTAGTGGCTAAAAAACAATGTTAAATAAGGTATAGAACAAAAAGAATGAATTTGCATGCTGTAACTGAATATTTTTTGAGAATGATTAAAATACCCGTTCACGCTGCAGGATATTAGAGAACTGGTTAAGCACCTGACTGTAACTTTGAAATTCTGAACTGTCCATAAACGCTTTACGCCTGCCCAGAAAATATTTTTCCCTGCGTATTATTTCCTGCAGTTGCTCCGGTTCAGACAAGGTATCAGATTGATTATTCAGTAAATTACGTAAATGCTTATATCCAGGTTCGGTTGTCTGCACCAGGTTCTGCTCAATTTCTGATAACATATCTGCTATATTATCTGGAAGAACAGACAAATTACGTCCAGTGATTGCAGGCTGAAGCTGTTCTGCTAATACAGAGCCTTCAGAATTCTGTACGGCTCCCGGTTTTAAGATTTCCGTTTTAGCAGTTACTCGATCCGCATCCTGTATTTTCTGCTGTTCCAATGCACTTAGACGCATCACCGCCTGCCAGGAAATATTAACAGTACTTGAGCCAGGTTCTCCAGTACTGTTATTTATGGCCTGTAATCGTGCATGAGTCGGTTCCCCTTCATTTCTGCTTTGGGCCTGATTTTCGGTAATAAGATTTTGTTGTATGGTAGTCATACCCTTAATCCTTTTATACCTATATAAAACCAGCTAAACATCACCAGAACAGTTTTAGCTTAACCCTGCAACAGGGCCAGAACACTTTGAGGTACCGCATTAGCCTGAGATAGTACTGTAGTACCCGCCTGCTGTAGAATCTGGGCCTTGGTCAATGCCGCAGTTTCCTTGGCAAAATCTGCATCCTGGATACGGGAACGGGAAGCTGAAAGTTGTTCTGAAATGTTTTCACCATTTCTAATAACCGATTCAAAACGATTCTGAACAGCACCCAGTATGGCTCGTTGAGTATTAATAACCTGTAATAAATTATCAGTACGTCCAATCAGACTTAAAGCAGCATTAGTCATTTGTCCAATTGTCGTTGCACCTGCAACATAAACCGTTGCAGAAGTACCTTGCATGGCGGTAAATTGAGCATTCTGTGTCACATTAATAGTATTAACCACAATACCATCTACAGAACGAATACCATTAGGCCCAACCTGAAAGTAAAATGAGCCGGCATCCTGTCCGATAACTTCAACACCATTAAACTGGGTATGCGTGACACGTAAAATTTCAGATTTCAAATCTGAAATTTCAGTCTGAATCGCCAGCCTGTCAGTGGAACTATTGGTCGCATTGGCGGCCTGAACAGCCAGTTCACGAATACGCTGTAAGTTATTGGCTAATTCATCATAGGCACCTTCAGCTGTCTGAGCCAGTGAGATGGCATCCGCAGCATTTCGCACTCCCTGATTATAACCTCTGATCTGTGCAGTAAAGCGTGAAGCAATGGCCAGCCCGGCCGCATCATCTTTAGCACTATTAATCCGTAAACCGGAAGACAGTCTCTGCAAAGCCGTTTGTAACTGGGTTGAAGTTTTATTCAAATTACGCTGTGCGTTTAATGAATAGATGTTAGTATTTATTACTTGTGCCATTATTATTCTCCTTAAGCATAGTAATCAACAATATTTAAACTCTGAGCCAGATTTTTCGACAGTAAACTGTCATTTTCTGGCTCATCGCCTGGTTCTGATAATTGTTCGTCACCTGGCATAGTGGAATTACCATGCTCATTGTCTGAACGTTCCTGAGCTGAACTTCTATTAAGATTGGCAGCTTCCTGCTGAGCCTGTTTATCCTGATGAGATACATTCACATCAACCTGTGAAAATCCATTCTCATTCAGCATTTCTTTTAACCTTGGGATAGCCCCATCTATAGCATCACGCGTACTGATCTGTACTGAACTCAAATTAATGACTGCCTTTTCTTTAGTTAACCTGATATTGACTTCTACCGGTCCCAGATGAACCGGGTTTAATTTTAATTTTGCCTGCTGTATGCCATTACCAGCCATAATCATAATCTGGTTATTAAATGCCTGGCTCCAGCCTGGTTTACCTACACCCGGTTTAATATCAAAACCTGCCATAGCAGAAGACAGTCCCTGAACGCTGGTCATTGAAGTTGAACTGGTCAGGTTATTTATGTTTGACGTCGATATGGAAGCCGGTATCTGGTTAAGTGAAGCGGACTTATCTGCCTGTAGTATCTGTCCGTTTAACTGTTCAGACTTAAGTATCTTTTCAAAATTTTTAATACTAGTTATGGGTTGGGCATTAAGTGCCTTATTCCTTGAGCTTTCCATATATTGCTGAAAATCGACAATACTCTGTCCAAATGCAGGTTCTTTTCCACTTCGAGCACCATCCTGCATACCTGATTTAACTGCAACAGACATTTCTGATTGATTATTTTTTAATGAACCCTGAAATGAATTTAATAATTTTGGTACCAATGATTCTGTTTTATCTTTAGTTACTGTTGCTTTTTGTTCTGAACTGACCTCTAATGCAGAACCTTTTTTTTGTTCATCAGTTAACTGTACTGCAGCAAGACTGGATATAGCGCCATCTTCATGATATGTCCCTTCTTCCGCTGACTGAAAATTTTCCTTAACAGGAACTGACTCCTGTATATTGTTTGACTTATTTATTTCATAAGCACCCTGCTCAGTCCCTGACGGAGTATTTTCTACCTGTGTTTGATCTGTACCTTCTGATTGATCAGCTGGTAACTTAGAGGCTTCCTGGTCTGGCAAGCCATTGCCGTTATGTGGCAACCTGCTTTCCTCTGAGTGTTTATCTCCAGGTTCTGCTTTAAGCTGTTTCTTATAAGCAGATTTAAAGCTTTCCTGTGACTTATCAGTAGTGTTAGACCGGTCAGACGTATTAGCAGCAAGGCTTTCCGTTTTTTTTACAGGGTCTGGCTTTATATTTAGTAAAGTGGCTGTATCCATTATCATATGTCTGTCAAAAATTTAACGAGTACGTTTTAATACCAGATAATGCAACTGCCGTACCAACTTTTTATATAGATTAAAAATATATGGTTTTTAGGGGGTTAGGGGGGGAAGTTAGAATGGGAGTTTAAAGGAGAATATAGGATTGAGCGTTGAGCGTTGAGCGTTGAGCGTTGAGAAAAGTATAGAGGGGGGATTTATAGTTTGGTGTTTTTTCTGTGGTAGAGGTTCTGGTTGTGTTCATCCAGGTTTTTTTGTTCCTGTTTGTTTTTTTGTTGTTGTTCTTCGTAGAGGTATTTTTCTGTGACCCTGTTATAGATTCTTTTTTTATTATGCATGCTCATCCAGGTTTCCCGTTTCTCAATGCATAGTTCTTTCTGTTTCTGAATCTGGTTGAGGATGGTTTCAATACTCTGGTTCAGGTTATTCATAAACATCAGGGTATCCTGCAGACGATAGCTGCCCATCCCCCGCTGTGACTGTTCCAGCATTTGCTGATTATAGCCGTCTCTGTATTGATACAGTTTTTCAAGTTGCTGTTCCAGATCCCGAACTCTGGCCTGGCACTGGGAAAAGACAATGGCAGACTGCTGTTCCTGCTTGTCAGCAAGCCGGTTGACAGGTCGCATTCTCTGAGATTTGGGTTTAGGCATGAGTCAGGATTCAGATATTAGTTAACAGTTTATTATTGTTGTTTGTAGGCATTGGCCGATGCTGCACCCGGAGTTACGGCCGGCTGATTGTTTATAATTTGCTGTTGTTGTGTGGGTTGAGTCATTACGACCTCCAGATCGTGCAGGCTGGCCTGCAGATCCACTGCGGTATTCATCCCCTGTTGTAAAAAGTCCATTAAAGAGGGCTGTAGCTCTATCGCTTCATCTATATTTCTGTCAGTACCATAAGTATAGGCGCCAACATTAATTAAATCACGGTTTTGTTGATAGATTGAAAAGATCTGTTTAAAACGCCGGGCATATTCAAGGTGTTCTTCATCAGCTATTTCTGACATTACCCGGCTGATAGAGGCTTCTATATCAATAGCCGGATAATGGCCCATTTCTGCCAGGTCTCTGGATAATACAATATGACCATCCAGAATAGCACGGGCTGCATCGGCAATGGGATCCTGCTGATCATCTCCCTCGGTAAGTACAGTATAAAATGCAGTAATGGAACCGCCGCCCTGTTCACCATTACCGGCACGTTCCACCAGTGCCGGCAAACGGGCAAATACGGAAGGCGGATAGCCTTTGGTAGCCGGTGGCTCACCAATGGCCAGGGCAATTTCACGCTGAGCCTGGGCGAAACGGGTCAGGGAATCCATCAGTAATAACACATGCTTACCCTGATCCCGGAAGTCTTCAGCAATACTGGTGGCAACCTGTGCGCCATGCAGACGCATGACAGGTGACTGATCCGCCGGTACTGCCACCACCACGGAACGTGCCATACCTTCAGGACCCAGTATATTTTCAATAAATTCCTTAACTTCCCGCCCCCGTTCTCCAATCAGCCCGACCACAATGACATCCGCATTGGTAAACCGGGTCATCATGCCCAGCAACACACTTTTACCCACACCACTACCAGCAAACAGCCCCATGCGTTGGCCACGCCCTACGGTCAATAGTGCATTGATAGCCCTGACCCCGACATCCATTGGTGTACTGATGGGTTCCCTGGAAAGAGGATTCATAGTTTCTGCGCTAAGTGATGCCGAATGTGTGTTTTTTAAAGGACCTTTACCGTCCAGAGGATTACCGGAACCATCAATTACCCGTCCTAATAACATACTGCCCACTGGAACCTGGTAAGTACTGCTGGTTGGAATAACCCGGGCATTGGGTAAAATACCGTTTATTCCGGTAGTCGGCATCAGATACAGTTTGTCACCGGAAAACCCCACTACCTCGGTTTCAATCATCTGTTTATCCACACCTTCAACCAGACAGCGTCCACCAATAGCCGACTGGCAGCCGACCGCTTCCAGTGTCATCCCCACCATACGTGTCAGACGCCCTTCTACTGTCAGACCAACCGGCTGGGTTTCTATAATTTCACGGGCATTTTTCAGGCGCTGCCGCCAATGGGAATTGAAATCTGGTAAGAACGCGGCATCACTGTCCATACTTATGACTCATCTTCAGCTCCAGCCTCTGCTTCGGTATCATCATTAGAGTCTTCCTGACGACTGGTCCGCTCACTACCCATAATCTGAGCCGCTATTTCTGCCACCCGGGTTTCAATAGTCGCATCAATCAGAGATGATTCGGACTCAATACGACAGCCTCCCCTGGTTAATACCGGTTCATCGATCACCATCCAGAGAGGTTCATCATCCTCTGTACCGTTTTCAGAATGTGCTTCAGCAGATAATTTCAGGTTTTCACGGGCTATTTCTGCATCTGCAGGATGCAGATACACTTTAATCTTACTGGCTCCTGAAGGTAAGGCCGCAATGCCTTCTTTAATAACAGCAATGATCTGACCGGGATCGGCATTAATTTCCCGTCGAATAATCTGTTTGGCAGTGGCCATGGCCAGCAAAAGTAATTCTTCTTCTACTTCCAGATTCAGCTGTTCTACCGGCTCACTGAGAAACTTGATGATCTGTTCAAAACGCTTAATGATCTGCTGGACTTCTTCCTGACCTTCAAGCAATCCCTGAGCATGTCCCTCCTGCTTTCCCAGTTCCAGACCCTGCTGATATCCTTCGTCCTTGCCCTGTTGAAAGCCTTCATCATAAGCCTGTTTCTGCAGGGCTTCCAGTTGTGCCGCTGTTACCAGGCCGGCCTGTTCATTTTCTTTCTGCTGCCGGGATTTTACATCAGGTAATTCATATCGCTCATAAACAGTCTGCTTATCACCCCTGATAACCCGGCTGCCTGGACGATCAGACATATTCATCACCGCCTGAACCCAGTGCTATATCACCGGCTTCAGCCATACGTCTTGCCACACTGAGAATTTCACGCTGCGCATCTTCCACTTCACTGAGTTTAACAGGACCGCTGGCTTCCAGATCATCACGCAGCATCTCCGCCGCACGTTTGGACATGTTTTTAAGAATTTTCTCTTTAACGGCTTCATCAGCACCTTTAAGCGCCACAATAAGGATATCGGAGGAAACTTCACGCAACAGTGCCTGAATACCCCGATCATCCACTTCGGCCAGATTGTCAAAGACAAACATACTGTCTTCAATTTCCTGCCCCAGATCTTCATCAACACTCTTGATGCCTTCCATAATAGCGGCTTCAGCAGTACCGTCCACAAAGTTAAGAATATCCGCCGCCGTTTTAATACCACCGACACTGGAAGAACGGATATTGCCTTCATTACCGGCAAACTGTTTCTCCAGGATCTCGTCCAGTTCAAACAGGGCTGCCGGCTGTATCGCATCAAGACTGGCAATACGCATCATAATATCAGCCCGGGTATTTTCCGGCAGGTGAGAGAGCACCTGACCGGCCGAATCCGCTTCCAGGTAGGAAAGGACAATGGCAATAATCTGGGGATGCTCAAGACGAATCACTTCTGCAATAGAACGTGGTTCCATCCATTTCAGTGCTTCCAGCCCTTTGGACTGACGCCCCAGTAAGATACGGTCAATAACACCGCCGGCTTTATCTTTGCCCAGTGCTTTATTCAGAACATTACGCAGATAATCTTCTGAGCCCATGCCCAGGGCAGTCTGTCCACCGACAATGGTATTAAAGTTCTGCAAAACACCGGTGGCCATACCCTTATCCACATTTTTAATTGTGGCCATGGCTTCACCAATACTCTGTACTTCTTTGGGTCCCAGGTGCTTGAGAACTTCAGAGGCTTCTTCTTCACCGACAGACATTAAAAAGACTGCCGCCTGTTTGATCCCTTCCAGATCATCAGAATCCTGTTGTTTTTCATCGGCCATATTTACAATCTCAAATATTTATCTGTCTGTTTTCGGCTTATAGGCCGTTCATCGTTTCACTAACAGCTTCAGTTTAGGCTGCCAGCCAGTTTTTTACGACCTGAGCGGCAATTTTTGGATCTTCAACCACCAGTTTTCGGGCGGTGGCTAACTGGACTTCATAATCATCCGGCGGTTTAGGCAGGGCATCAGCCGCTTCTTCACCCATTTCACCACCAACTCCGCCTTCCAGAGCCGCCTGGCCTGCTGCACCGGCCGCTCCGACATCGCCCTCTCCTTCAATGCCGACAACTTCTTTATGCGGTCTGGAAAGATTTTTAAACACCGGTTTAATAACTCCAAAAATTATATACAGTACCACCAGAGCGGCCAATACCTGTTTAACCAGCGGCATAAACCAGGCCTGTTCCCAGACGGGTATTTCCGGCAGGGCTTCTATCTGCTCTGCTTCAACAAAGCCGGCATTAATGATATTCACACTATCCCCTCTCTGGGCATTAAAGCCAACAGCCTGTTTGACCAGTTCAGTGATTCGTTTCAGCTCTTCTTCATCTCTCGGTGTACTGCTTATAGTACCATCTTCTGCCACTGTTTTTTTATCATCAACCACTACTGCAATGGAAAGCCGTTTAACTGTACCGGTTGACAGACGGGTGTGGCTTATGGTTTTATCCAGTTCAAAATTCTGGGTAATACTTTCCTTATTTTTAAAGACTCCGGCAGATTCGCCTTCTGTGCCGCCCGCACCTGCAGTTCCGGCATTTTCCGGTGCAATGGCGCCGCCTGGCGGCTGATTGGATAGCGCACCGGGTACTCCGGCATCACCATTGCCGGATACCCGTTCTATTAACTGCTGTTTACTGCGGGTAGCTTCAACATCCGGATTATACATTTCCGAAGTTTTTTCTATGCGGGTAAAATCCAGTTCAGCGCTGACCTGAGCCTTGAATCCCTTACGTCCTAAAAACGGTGTCAGTATATTACTGACACGATCAATATAATTCTGTTCTACTTTATTGGCGTATTCCAGCTGCTCAGAATTCAGCATTGCCTGTTTATCATCCTTATCCGTTAACAGACGCCCCATCTGATCCACCACAGTAACATCATCAACCAGCAAATTTGGTACACTGGAGGCAACCATATAGGTAATAGCTGAAATCTGCTCATCACTGATGCGATGTCCGGAATACAGATTAACCACCACTGAAGCACTGGTTTTTTTACGATTACGGACAAAAACCGATTCTTTGGGAATAGCCAGGTGTACTCTGGCCGATTTGACATTTCTTAAGGCACTGATTGAACGGGAAAGTTCCTCTTCCAGGGCATGCTGATAACGTGCCGCCTGGATAAACTGACTGGTTCCAAAACTCTGTTCCTGGTTAAGAATATCAAAACCTTCCGGTCTGATATTTGGCAGCCCCTGGGCCGCCAGCTGCATTCTGACCTTATCCACATCATTGGCCGGTACCATAATCCCGCCAGCAGTTAGCTTGTACTTAATACCTGACTGTTTTAATGAATCCGCAATCTGAGTTAATTCTGTATCAGGCAGATCATTATAAAGACTGGTATAATCGGGGGATTGTGCCCAGAAAACAATAGCGACACCTAAAGCCACACTGGCAGCCAGTCCGACCAGTAAGGCCAGTTGACGTAATAATGGGTATTCACTGATATTCTGTAAGGCCAGCATGGTATTATTACTGCTGGTTTTTGCCTCTTCTGCCATTATTCTGTTACTCCATCTCCAACTTATGACCAGGTATTAAACCCGGATACGTTTAACTTCATCATAAGCTTTTAACAATTTGTTTCTGACTTCCACCATTGCACCAAAAGCAACACTGGATTTTTCTGAGGCAATCATCACCTGCACCAGATCCACACCTTCCTTACCGGAAACAAAGTCATTTTTTAAGCCTGCAGACTGTTTCTGAATAGCATTGACCTGCTGTACCGCTGATTTAAGCAGGCTACTGAATTCAACCCTGTCACCTTCACCGGTCTTAACTCCGACCGCCTCAGCTGCTCCCGGCAAACCCTGGTTATTTACCTGTAAAGGAGTAACACCTGAGGATGCCATGTCGCTCATAGAGCGCATCTGCAGCAGCATACTGGACATATTGATATCATTACTCATGGTTTTTCCTTAATCTGTAAATAGTGTCAATTTTTTTGCTTTTTCAATCTCTATTGATTTGTTAAGCAGTTTTCGCGCCAAATCCACCGGGAACGGTAATTCCGTGCTCACGCATTTTGGCCAGCTTATAACGCAGGGTTCTCTGGCTGATCCCCAGTTTCTCCGCTGCCATTTTCCGGTTACCCATAGTGGCATGTAAAATCTCCAGAATTTTATTAAATTCCCGGTTTTTTAATTCATCATTTAAGCTGGATACGCTTTCATCACCTGATGCGACCGGTACGGCACTGGTAACAGTCGCTCCGGATTCAGGCTTAGCCATAATGCTTTCGGCCACAAAAGCCTGTTCCATCGAACCCGCAGAAATAACCTCCATAGATAAATCATCCGGGGTGATCACATGGTCAATATGCAGAATAAAGGCTCTTTGCAGTACATTATCCAGTTCCCGGATATTTCCCGGCCAGGAATGATTGAGTAATTTCTGTTCAGCTTCGGGAGATATCTGAGGGATTTCACAGGCATTCTGTTTGGCAATTTTATTGATAATATGCTGTGCCAGCGGAATAATATCTTTTTTACGGTCTTTTAAATCCGGCAAGCTAATAGGAAAAACATTTAAACGATAAAACAGATCTTCCCTGAATTTATGTTCCTGAACCTGCTGGAGCATATTGCGGTTGGATGTCGCCAGCACCCTGACATCCAGCGGGATCAGTTCCTGACCACCCAGACGTTCCACTTCTTTTTCCTGCAAAACCCTCAAAAGTTTAGCCTGCAGGCCCAGATCCATTTCCGAGATTTCATCCAGCAGCAGAGTACCGCCCTGAGCCTGCTCAAACTTACCTGCTGAAGCCTTGTAGGCTCCGGTAAAAGCCCCCTTTTCATAACCGAACAGGGTAGCTTCAAGCATATTTTCAGGGATGGCGGCACAGTTAATGGCCACAAATGGCTTACTGGCCCGGGTTGAATGCTTATGGATAAAACGCGCCAGTACTTCTTTACCGGTTCCGCTGCTGCCGCCTATCATTACCGTGGCATCACTGGCAGCTACTTTTTTCGCCAGCTGGCTTATTTTCTGCATAGACAGGGATTCGGCAATCATTTGATGATCTTTGACTGTTTTGCCAATATAACGGCTGACCACAGACACCAGAACTTCCGCCTCAAAAGGTTTAACCAGGTAATCCACAGCCCCGTCTTTCATCGCTTCAATAGCCTTGCTGATGGTGCCGTAAGCCGTCATTAACAGAACGGGTAAATCATATTGACGTTTGAGCTGTTTTAATAACTGGTGACCATCCATTTTGGGCATCTGCACATCACTGATCACAATGTCTATCTGGCGCATAACATCCTGGGCCAGGTAGTCCAGAGCAGTACGTCCGTTATCAGCTTCAATACTATTGTAACCGGCCATTTCCAGGGTATCACACAGGGCTTCACGCAATGCATCATCATCTTCAACAACCAGGATAAGCGGCGTCTGGGGATCATTCTTTTTCAGGATCATATTCATATCATTCATTAGACTGATTCCTTATCTTTTTTCTTATGTTTATTCTGTTTTTGTTCTGACGGACTCAGGGACTGGATCTGTACCGGCAGACGCATTCTGAACACACTGCCCTCTGCTCCCGTACTCTCCAGCCATAATTCACCATCATGGGCATTAGCAATGGCCTTGACTACCGCCAGCCCCAGGCCGGTTCCGTGTTCCTTGGTGGTAAAAAACGGCTGAAAAATTTTATTGATATGCTCTTCACTTATTCCATTACCTGTATCCTGAATAACGAAGTCAAGAGTACCACCCACCGGCTGTTCAATCCTGATACTGACTGTGCCCTCTGACGGAGTAGCAAATACCGCATTAGTAATTAAATTATTCAAACCGCTGATCAACAGGTGACGATTGCCAGAAATAAAAAATTCATCTTCGGGAAGGTAGTTAAAGTTAATATGAACAGCCTGTTTTTCATCCGAAATATCCAGTGACTGCTGCAGCTCATCTAATAACTGAGTGACCGATATGCTTTCCCGGTTTTCCATACCGCTTCTGGAAAACAGCAGCATATCGTTAATAAGCTGTTCCAGACTCTGAATACGGGTCAGGATTTTATCAGCAAAACGCAGACGTTTTGCTTCCTCCAGTTGCGGTGATTTCAAATGAGAGGCATAGAGCAGAGCAGCTGAAATGGGAGTACGGATCTGATGTGCCAGTTGTGCCGCCATCTGTCCCATGGAAGCCAGCCGGGACTGCTGGTCATAGCGAGCCTGCATCTGACGTTTTTCTGTCACATCCTGTAATAAGACAATCTGACCGGGAACCCCTTCACCCAGAGGACAGGTTGAGATACTGACAATTCGCCCCTTATTGGTAACAGAGTCCTGACCGGAGATACGGGTATGATCAAAAGCCCGCTGAATAACCGAACGCCAGGACATCCCCAGTAAAGGTTCATCCAGAAGTTCAATCGCCGCCGGATTACACTCCTGTACCTTTCCTTCCCCATCCAGCACAATAACACCGGCCGGAAGTGCTTTTAACAGGGTTTTAAGCCTGGTTTCAGTCAGGGACTCCTGTAAGCCATTATCATCCGTTTTCAATGGCTGTATAACCGAACCAGTAAAACGCTCTTCGGATTGATATGTTTGTTTTTCAGACAGTACACTCAGGCCCATAATTTACTCCAGTTAGCGAGCTGATATACAAAGAATTGTCTCTAGCGGTGCAAGAAGCAAACCACATTGCGTTTTTTCTTTATATTTCAATGAATTATAAAGATACTGAATATTTATCACTGATAATGACAAGATTTTGTCGCGTGTATTGAATAGAAAAAACAGGAGTGAATTATTTTTCGGAGGGTATTAGAGTATAACCAGGTTTCGGGGAAAAATTTTCAGGAAGAAAACATAGCCTCATATTTACGCAGTTTTTCTACCAGGGTAGTACGACGCATATTAAGACGTTTTGCTGCATGAGCTACAACGCCATCCGATTCTTTTAAAGCCTGCTGAATAAGAGAGTATTCCAGATTGGCCATATGTTCTTTCAGATCAAAATCATGATCAGGCAGGGTATTAATTTCTGCTGGTGATGGAGTTTCCTGCACAGGCTCGTTCTGCTCTGAATTTTGCACTTCATCCGGTAAACTTACTACATCAGCAGTATCTTTTTCTGCTGTTATTTCCATCTCCGCCCTGCTATCCGATTGAAGATCGGGATCCAGTTCCGGCCACTCACTTAAATGCGAAATATCGTACTGGTATTTTTCCGGTAAATCGTCCCAGGTCACCGGTTCTTCTGGAAACATTATCCCCAGACGTTCCACCAGATTGGATAATTCCCGGACATTACCGGGCCATGAATGCTGCATAATAGAAGCCATGGCTTCCTGGGTCATCTGCACAGACAGCTCCATATCTGCCTGCATATTTTTATTTAAAACTTTAAACAATAATGGAATGTCTTCTGCCCGGTCTCTTAAGGGCGGAATTTCAATAGGAAAAACATTAAGACGATAATACAGATCCTCTCTGAAACGACCATCCTTTACTTCATCTTCCAGGTCTCTATGTGTGGCCGCTATTACCCGCACATCGGCCCGTATGCTTTTATTACCCCCCACCCGTTCAAAGATCCGTTCCTGTAAAACCCGGAGTATTTTTACCTGCATGGATAAGGGCATATCTCCAATTTCATCCAGAAACAGTGTACCGCCCTGGGCCAGTTCAAAACGCCCTTTTCGCTGTGTCAAAGCACCGGTAAAAGCCCCCTTTTCATGACCAAATAGTTCACTTTCCAGCAGGTCTTTGGGAATAGCACCGCAGTTTACCGGTACATAGGGCATCTCAGAACGTTTCGACAGCTGGTGCAGGCAATTAGCCACCACCTCTTTACCGGTTCCTGATTCCCCCAGAATAAGTACATTGGCATTACTTTTAGCCACCTGCGTGATCAGTTTTTTTACATGCTGAATAACAACACTATTGCCTACAAAGGATTCATCAAGAACCGGATTAAACACCTGAAGCCTCTACTTTTTAGATAAATGAACCATTATAAATACGTCAAATTTTCGTCAACACAAAAAACTTAACTAACCTGCATATGCAGTAAAGTCAAAAAAACATCAAAAGTCAAAAAAATGTCACTATTTTTTCTATAAATATTTTTATTTGTGCCTGATACTAATTAAAAACCGGGCAGAACTAGACAGGTTATTAGTTATCAGTAATAATAGTCTTTATAAAATAATAACTTATGCATTAAATTATTCTTTAATACCGAGTAAAAAAGTAAATACGGTTATTCACTCAATAATTACAATTATTAAGGTCCATAATGAAAATAGAAACCACCCGCTTTGGTTCGCAAGAGATTGAACAGGATAGTATTATTCATTTTCCTCAAGGTCTGTTAAACGAGTCGGAAATTAAGGATTTTAAACTGTTTCATAAAGAAGATGCAGAACCTGGTCCCGTAGTTTTCTGGCTGCAGTCAGTTGAGGATCCGGATAAGGCTTATACGATTATTGACCCGTCTCTGGTCGGTTTTTCCTATGAAGTGGCATTACCAGAGGAAGATTATCAACTGCTGGATTCTAACAGTACGGATGAAATTGCAGTTATGGTTATTATTACCGGTGCCGAGGATGGCGCTGAGAATATTCAGAAAGACGGGTTTGCTCTGATCAGCGGTAATGTAACAGAACCTTTGTTTATCAACCTTAATTCAAAAAAAGGCATGCAACGGTCTATTAAAAACCTGGATTATGATATTTTTCTCACTATCCCGGTAACCAGTACACAATAACGGCATACCACCAGAACACTACTTATTTTGCAGATAGGCAGAATTTACATTCTGTCTTTTTCTTAAATCCTGCACTCGTGTATTTATAGTTATTTTTTTCTGTTCTGCCAGAACAGTAATCCTGTTATTAATCTTTAATACAGACTGAATGGTCTGTTCAATGATCTCCCTGTCACCGGCATTAAAGTCCTGAGTCTCAAAAAAATGCCGAATTAACTTATCTCTTTGTTGTTCAATACCTGGAATATTGTCCCAGTCATCTGATTCGGCCAGTGACAGGATAGTATTACTCAGATTTTGAATATCATTTAATTCCTGAGATGTCTGTTTTAACATTAATATGTTCTCTGAAAATTAAATTCTTGCTTTTGCCAGTCTATCCGGTGTCTGACCGGCAGCACTATTAGCATGTTTTTCAATAACATCCTTTGGTATGGCATCCCAGCCTGACTTAATATCCAGCAGCAGATCCGTAACCTCATCAAGCATATCTATTGAATTTTCAAGATTGGCCTGAGTCAGACGAGCATTCATATAAATATACAGCGACTCCAGATTTTTGGATATTTCACCACCCTGGCTATGATCAAGGCTAACTCTCAACCCTTCAATAATTGAAATAGCCCAGGCAATATGTTCGCCTTTTTTGGCTATATCATTATTTCTAATAAACCCCTTGGCTTTGGAAATTTTTTCCAGCGCACCTTCCATCAACATTTGTATTAATCGATGCGGATTTGCAAATGCAGCCGTACTTTGATTACCCACCTGGGCATACTGGCTCATGGCATTATGGTTATTTGCAAAGTTCATAAAATTATCCTTCAAAACTTAAAATCTTATTGTCAAAGTACGCTAATAAAAGTGCATAAAAAGATGACTGAAAAACTTATTTTTCACTACTTTTTACCCCCAAAACCCGGTAGGTTTGCTAATTGCTGCGATAAATAAGCACTGGTGTTATTGGACTGAGAGATAATTGAATCCAGGGCACTAAACTGTTTTAAAAACCTGGCCTCAATCTGTTCCAGGCGATATTCCATGCGAAACTGTTCATCACCGTTATAGTCTATACGAGCCCTCAGGCCTTCCTGCCTGGTTTTAATCAGACCATCAAAACTCAGGTAATCATTCATTTTTTCTTCTAACCTGAATGCAATACCCTTATTATCATTAGCAAACAACTGGGAAATAGCTTCATAGTCCTGAGAGACGGCCTTATCCAGCTTTTCACTATCCAGCTCAAGTTTACCCGTCTTGGCATTACTGGTAATACCGACTTCAGATAGATAATTAAATGCAGCATTTAAACCTGCGCTACTATTAAATTCATTACGGATAGAAGACAGTACGCTATTGGTTATACTGTCCCCTTCCAGCCCATCTTTCTTAAGGGCGTTTAAAGTACTTAATAATGTATTGAACCCTGAAACAAAACTGCCAATAGATTTTTTTACCGCTTCAATATCTCTCTCTACTGTTAAGTCGGCCGGTGCACTACTTTTCTTTAATAAATTAAGTGAAATTCCTGAAATTGCATCATCAATATTATTCGTGGCACTTGTTATAGTATAAGCATTATCGACCAGAACCTTTGCATCCAGTGCCGTCTGTTTCTCAGTAAGATCAAGCTTGGTAACAGCATCACCAGCCGATGTCACTGAAATCTGATTAGTAAGTCCTGTTTCAGTAGCACTTAACACCAGTTGAAAAGCATTGGAGCTTTCCTGAATAATAGACGCAGAAACCCCGACATCATTAGTTTCTGCTGCCTGGTTAATTTTATCGCGGATTTGGGCCAGGGTCATGCCGTTAATATCAATGGATAATGAATCAGTACCATCACCTATATCTAAAAATGCATTGGAGGTAATAGTCGTAGTATCGGTATCCGTAAAAGCCGTAGTAGAACCAAATTTATTGGCTCTGGCAAGATTTTGCACATCAATTGAAAAAACACCTGGAGAGGCATTACTGTCTACTGTAGCGGTAAAACTTTGATCGGTACCGGATTCTGAGGTGGAAGTTTTATAGACCTCAAATTTATCCAGGGAGCCAAGATTCCCCATTGAAGTCTGAAAAGCTGACAAAGCACTTTTTAAACGGCCAAAAGCACTTAACTGAGACTGAAACTCATTTTCTTTTGCCTGAAGTCGCTGGAGAGGACGACTCTCAACTTCCATTAACTGAGAGACAAGCCCTTGCACATCTAGATTGACGCCACCTAATGCCAAAGCCATTTATTCTCCTCCAACTTTAAGACTAGAATTTAAATTTACTGAAAACAGAAGTTTAAACTTTTGTTTTCAAAAAAACCCCTTCACTGAAGGTCGGGGGTTGAGAGCGAGTTTCAATACCTTCGTTCAGTCTCTCATTTGCATCTTGCAAATTTCTGGCCAATTCCAAAAATTCTTCTGAGGGGATCTGTCTGAGCACCTCATCCGTATTTTTATCCTTAACATTGATAACAATCATCCCTACCTCCTTATCAACGCTAAACTCCAGATTTCTTTGAATATTCTGTAAAGAACTGTTCAATTGACTAATAGTTTCATCCAGTTCTTCTTGTGATGATTTCTGGTTGCTATCGGCAAACCTTTCAGAGGCAACATCTTGCCGTTTCTGCTTTGCCTGATCCACTTTGTCCTTACTATCACTACTATCAGTCTTTTGACTATTCTGGAGAGCCTGAGATTGAATTTTAGGCACAAAGCTACTGGCTGTATCAACAGCCGGCAACTTTGTACTTATATTCAAGTCAACCATTGTCCTACTCCTTGAAGAACCTGAACTTCAAAATGAAGTTCAGGAAATCATAGCTTAGCCTAATAGACCTAAAACACTTTGTGGCAGTGCATTAGCCTGTGAAAGTACTGATACACCGGCCTGTTGTAAAATCTGATACTTGGTCAAATTAGCAGTTTCTTTAGCAAAATCGGCATCTTCAATACGACTACGAGATGCAGACAGGTTTTCTACAGCATTTTCACTATTACGGATAACTGAATCAAAACGGTTCTGAACCGCACCTAAAGTTGCCCGCTGGGTATTAACAGCAGCCAGTAAGGTATCAACATTACCAATCATTGATAAAGCATTAGCTGCTGTATCAACTCCACCATTAGTTACTACATCAGTATAACCACTTAATTTAGTTGTATTAGTGGTCGTTACCTTAATCTGATCAACTGAAGTAACATTATTTGGCCCCACCTGGAACGCGAAGGAAGTGGCTCCACCACCAATTACGGCAATACCATTGAACTGGGTATTGGTTACACGGGCAATTTCAGCTTTCAGCTGTGAAACTTCAGTATTCAGAGCGGCCCGGTCTGTAGAGCTGTTGGTTGCATTGGAGGACTGTACAGCCAGTTCACGAATACGTTGCAGATTATTGGAAATTTCATCCAGAGCCCCTTCTGCCGTTTGAGAAAGAGAAATAGCATCTGATGCATTTCGAATACCCTGATTATAACCGCGGATCTGTGCGGTAAAGCGTGATGCAATAGCTATACCTGCCGCATCATCCTTTGCACTATTAATACGTTTACCAGATGATAATCTTTCCAGAGCCAGTGCCAGCCCTTTATTTGTACGGTTTAACTGATTTTGTGCACTTAAAGAAGGTACATTAGTGTTAATTACCTGAGCCATGATAGCCACTCCTATAGATAGGCTTCACAATATCTTTATTTATCAGAGAGTTGTGAAGGTTTTTGTCATGCGGATATACTCTCAAAATGGAATATTCACCGCTTCTTGGTTATTTTAGCGTCTAAGAACAATTTTTCTTTAGAAAATAAATTAATATTTTTTTATTACTTTTCTTTTGTTATTATTTTTTTTGTGGAAAACTGGCCTGATTTATGCTTATTATAATCAATAATTACGTGTAATAAACCAGGAATGATCAGTGATTAAAATAACTAAAGAAATCCAGCTTGGCTCTCTTATCCAGAATAATTATGGAGACAATTATCTTTTTTCTGTAAATCGTAACAATTTTTCTGAAATTGATTATGCCACTCAATTTAATAAAGAATTTCATAATACCTTTCAGCAAAAAGATACCTTATACCTTATTATTGGTACAGATTCAGGCTTGATGGTCAAACAGCTATTAAAAACACCTCCGGAAAAAGGCAGTGCATATGTTTTTATTGAATTTCCTGACATTATAGAGCGAGTGGAATCGCAATACGATTTAAGTACACAAAAAAGGATCATTGTAACAACCGAGGATAAATGGCAGGAAGATTCTTTAAAAATAGGTATGGATATCTATTTTATGATCAATCGAGTAAAACGTATAAAATCCTTTGCAGCACAATATAATTATTTGAATGAATACATTTTTTTATGGCAAAACATTGAAGCAAATGCCAATCATCTTGCCTGGCAATATCAATCGCAAATCGGCAGCAAAATTTTTATTCAAAGACAACTGGAAAACCTTGCAGAAAATCATACACCGGCAATAAAATTAAAAGACTACTTTAATGGAAAATCAGCACTAATTCTGGCAGGCGGTCCATCCCTGGATAATTATATTGAATGGATAGAAGATAATCAGACTCATTTTGTAGTTATTGCCGTTACCAGAATTGCCAGACGTTTACTACAAACAAAAATTAAACCCGATATTTTTGTAACAGTCGATCCCCTGCCAGTAAATTTTAATGTCAGTCAGGAAGTATACCACTTTGATAAAACAAGTTTATTGGTTAATCAGTACCATGTGTCTCCTTTATTATTAGGAAATTGGCTGGGTGTAAATTTATTCCTGGGTGAACTATTTCCATGGAAAACAGCATTAAATACAACAAATTTAACTGGAGTCGGACCCACTGTAACCAATACAGCAATATTGCTTGCAAATAATTTAGGTATAAAAAAACAAATTTTGTTCGGTGTTGACCTCTGTTTCAGTCCAGAAGGTTATTCTCACGCTAGTGGAAGCATTGAATACAACGCAGGGCCTGATGTCAATCTTATTGGCCAGATCGTTGAAACAAACAAAGGTGAATATGCAGAAACAAATTCAGCCTATTTCGAAGCAATATCAACTATTGAACGTTTAGCTGAATTGTGTCAACAA